>ERZ780226.1053-NODE-1053-length-22673-cov-3.948139_pt1 | contig 22673 bp, 23 predicted proteins | sample MGYA00511165_ERZ780226 | MGnify/ENA primary metagenome ERZ780226 (study PRJEB29588, sample SAMEA2152373) | human gut metagenome | biome: human gut; feature: human-associated habitat; material: faeces | place: Denmark | collected 2008/2010 ...
TCGGTCGCTATGGCTAAGCTTGTCGAGCGGCTTGGTGCGTGCGCGGTTATCGCCGAGGGCGGCGAATCGGGCGGTCATGTCGGCGACCTGACAACCATGGTGCTTGTTCCCGAGGTCTGCGATGCGGTGAAGATTCCCGTACTCGCGGCAGGCGGCATCGGCGACGGCAGAGGCATCGCCGCTTCCTTTATGCTGGGCGCATGCGGCGTTCAGGTGGGCACAAGATTTCTGGTTGCCACAGAATGCGGTGTTCACCAAAACTACAAAAACAGAATTTTAAAGGCAAACGACATTTCCACAATCGTTACCGGAAAGCGTCTGGGACACCCGGTACGCAGCATAAAAACTCCGTTCTCACGCAAATATGCAAAGGCGGAATATTCCTCTATTTCGGACGAGGATTTAGAGCAGCTTGCGGTCGGCGCACTGCGTCTTGCCGCCAAAGAGGGTGACGAAGAAAACGGCTGTTTTCTTGCCGGTCAGATAGTCGGACTTGTAAACAAGGAACAGACAGCCGGTGAGATAGTTGACGAGATTGTTAAAGACACCGAGAGAGTTTTGAAGGAGGCACAGAAATGGGAAAGATAGCGTTTGTGTTTTCGGGTCAGGGAGCACAGTACAGCGGTATGGGAAAAAGCCTCTATGATATGGACGGTGAGATAAAACGCTTTTATGACGAATGTGAGGCCATAAGACCCGGAACGATAAAACAGTCGTTTTCGGGCAGTGCCGATGAGCTTAAAATGACGGTCAATACCCAGCCGTGTATGTATCTTGTTGAGATTGCGGCGGCAATGGCGCTCAACTCAAACGGAATTTTTGCGGACGGCTGTGCCGGATTTTCGCTCGGCGAAATCTCTGCCCTGGCATACGGAGGGGCGTATTCGTATACCGACGGATTTAAAATCGTTACGAAGCGTGCCGAGTATATGAGTGAGGCGGCAGAGGGAAACGATACGTCTATGGCGGCGGTTATGAAACTTGACGGGGATTCGGTTGTTGCCGCGGCATCAAGGTATGAAAAGCTGTATGCGGTCAACTTTAACTGTCCGTCACAGATTGTTGTTTCGGGACTCAGAACAAGCGTCGAGAAGTTTAAGGACGAGGTTTTGGCAATGGGCGGAAAGATGATTCCGCTGAAGGTCAGTGCGGCGTTCCACTCGCCGTTTATGGCGAAGGCGTCGGACAGGTTCAGAGATGAGCTTAAAAAATATGACATCTCAGAGCCTAAACTTCCGGTTTACTCAAATGTAACGGGAAGGCCTTACGGCGGTGACGTTTCCGAAAGCCTTGCCCTTCAGATAAAAAGCCCGGTTAAGTGGCAGAGGCTCATAGAGAATATGACGGCCGACGGCTTCACCGATTTTATCGAGTTAGGGCCGGGAAAAACCCTGTGCAAGCTAATCACAAAGACTTGCGCCAATGCCCGCGTCTACTCGGTCGAGGACGGGGAGTCGCTCAGCAAGACCCTTTCGGAGGTGAAGGCAAATGCTTAACGGAAAGACAGCGGTCATAACCGGGGCATCACGAGGAATCGGTGCGGCGGTAGCTGAAAAGTTTGCTCGTCTCGGCGCAAATGTCGCCATTATCTATCAGGCGAACACCGATAAGGCAGAGGACGTTTGCCGAAGGGCGAGGGACCTCGGAACCGAGGCGGAGATATACAAATGTGACGTTTCGGATTTTGACGAATGTAAAAAGACGGTGGCGGAGGTCATCGGCCGTTTCGGCAAAATCGATATTTTGGTCAACAATGCGGGAATCACCCGCGACAACCTTATCGCGATGATGTCTGAGGATGACTTCAATAAGGTTGTCGGAACAAACCTCGGCGGATGCTTTAATATGATTAAGGCGTGCAGCCGGAATTTTATAAGGAACAAAGGCGGAAGGATTATAAACATAGCGTCGGTATCCGCCCTTCTCGGGCTTGCCGGCCAGAGCAACTACGCCGCATCAAAGGCGGGAATCATTGCCCTCACAAAGACGGCGGCAAGGGAGTTCGCAGCGAAGAATATTTGTGTGAACGCTATTGCGCCGGGGTTTATAACCACGGATATGACAGAGTCGCTGAGCGCCGACGAAATAGTCGGAAGGATTCCGCTTAAAAGGCTCGGAAGACCCGAGGATGTGGCGAATCTTGCGGCATTTTTGGCGGACGAGGCATCGGGGTATATAACCGGTGAGACGATAAGAATAGACGGCGGACTGGCAATCTGAGCCGACGGTGAAGGAGGAGAATATGAAGAGAGTTGTTGTAACCGGAATGGGAGCGGTAACACCGCTCGGATGCGATACCGGGACATTTTGGAATAACATAAAAAACGGCGTTTGCGGAATTGACGAGATAACGGCATTTGACACAACGGATTACCGTGTGAAACTTGCGGCCGAGGTCAAGGACTTTGACCCGTCGCCTTATATGGAGAAGGCCGAGATAAGAAAGAATGACAAGTTCGTCAGATACGCGGTCTGTGCGGCTGTTCAGGCGTTTAATGATGCAAAACTCAGCGTTGGAGCAGAACAAAACCGTATAGGGGTTTATTTCGGCTCGGGCATAGGCGGTTTTGACACCTTTGTGGGTGAGCATAACAATATGCTAAACCGCGGCTGGCAGAGGGTATCACCCCTGTTTATACCTAAGATGATTTCAAATATGGCGGCGGGAAACATAGCGATTAAGCTTAAGGCAAAGGGCCCGTGCGTTTCGTTTTCGACCGCCTGTGCAACGGGAACGACCGCGGTCGGCGAGGCGTATAGGGCGATCAGAGGCGGCTATGCCGATGTTATAATTGCCGGCGGAACGGAGGCGGCAATTTCGCCGCTGGCTGTTGCGGGGTTTACCAACTGCCTTGCGCTGAGCGATACAACGGACAAGACCAGTGCCTCGATTCCGTTTGACAAGCGGAGAAACGGCTTTGTTATGGGCGAGGGAGCGGGCGCGCTTGTGCTTGAAGAATACGAACACGCGGTGAGAAGAAATGCGGATATTTATGCCGAGGTGGTCGGCTATGGAAGCACCTGTGATGCCTTCCACGTTACTGCGCCCGACGAGAGCGCCGAGGCTTCGTCAGAGGCAATAATAAACTGTTTAAAAGAGTATGGAAGGGACGCAGACGCGGATAAAATTTATTTTAATGCCCACGGAACAAGCACACCGCTCAACGATAAGACCGAGACCGCGGCGATAAAGAGGGCGTTCGGCGATGACGCGTATAAGATAAATATAAGCTCAACAAAGTCGATGACGGGGCATCTTTTGGGTGCGGCCGGGGCGGTTGAAGCAATCATATCGGTTATGGCGCTTTGCGATAATACGGTTCCGCCGACCATCGGTTATTCCGAAGCGGATGAGGATTGCGACCTCAACTATACGCCGAATAAGTCAAGCGAGAAAACGCTTGAACTTGCGCTTTCAAACTCGCTCGGCTTCGGCGGTCACAATGCCTGCGTTGCCTTTTCGAAAATATAAGATATATTCGGATAAATTCAGATGACGGGGCGATACCCCGATATTGAATGATAATTAACGGAGAGTTACTATGAATCAGGAAGAGATAAAAAAGATTTTGCCGCACCGCGATGCAATGCTTCTGATTGATGAGGCGGAGGTCGTGGACGGAGCGGCTCACGGCAGAAAAGAGATAAGGGGCGACGAGTGGTTCCTGAAGGGACACTTCCCCGATGCGCCGATAGTTCCCGGGGTGATTCTGTGCGAGATTTTGGCACAGTCAACCTGCGTTCTGCTGAACGATAAAATCAGCGGCGAGAGCCTTCCGGTCTTTACCGGACTTAACAAGGTTAAGTTCAGAAATCCGGTCAAGCCGGGCGACGTATTTGAAACCAAATGTGAGATTATAAAAGAAAAAAGTCCGTTTTATTTTGCTAAAGGCGAGGGATATGTGGACGGAAGGCTTTGCGTTTCCGCTGAATTTTCCTTTGCGGTAACGGATAAAACGAGGTGACATGATGCTGGATATACTAAAGAAGCTTAGACCCGAGAAAATGACCTGTAAAAAATGCGGAAGCGAGGCATCGTATCGGGAACTTAAAAAGAATCATATGATTTGTAAGAATTGCGGAGCATATTTTCGGATGAATGCCCACGACCGAGTAGATTTGGTCTGTGACAAGTTCTCAGAACTTGACGCTGATATGCAAAGCGAGAATATAATTGACTTCCCGAATTACGATGAGAAACTTGCCGCGGCGCGGAAGAAAAGTCATGATAAGGACGCGGTCGTATACGGCATAGGCGTTATCGGCGGAAGTGAAGCGGTTGTTTTCGCTATGAATTCGGAGTTTATGATGGGAAGTATGGGAACCGTTGTCGGCGAAAAGATAACACGTGCTTTTGAACTTGCCCTTGAGAAGGGACTTCCCGTTGTGGGGTTTACCACGTCGGGCGGAGCAAGAATGCAGGAGGGAATCTTCTCGCTTATGCAGATGGCGAAGATCAGCGGAGCGGTTAAGCGTCACAGCGATGCGGGGCTTCTTTATATAACCGTATTGACCGATCCGACAACGGGCGGTGTTACCGCGAGCTTTGCCATGCAGGGCGACGTGATTATAGCCGAGCCGAACGCCCTTGTCGGCTTTGCGGGGGCAAGGGTAATAGAACAGACGACCGGCTCTAAACTTCCCGAGGGATTCCAGCGTTCGGAATTCCTTCTTGAACACGGATTTATAGACATAATCGAGGAAAGAGAACGGCTTAAGGATACCGTTTCTAATATTTTGAAAATTCATAATAAAGGTTGAGAAAAGCTATGATTAATGTAAAAGATTCATTAAAAACGGATGTACTCGATGCATTAGAGATTATTTATAACAGGTTCATTGACGCAGAGGAGGATTCCTGCGGCTGTCTTAAAAGCATAAGGTTTAAGAATGCCGACAGCTTTAACTTTGCCTTTGACGTGATGGACGTTTTGGGAAGAGAATGCGGCACGGCACAGGCTATGCTTCACCTTGACTCGGAACAAAATGTACGGAACTTTACATTCAGAGAGATTATGGATATGTCGAACCGAGCGGCGAATTACTTTGTTTCACTCGGAATAAAAAAAGGCGACAGGGTGATGCTTGTTTTAAAGAGGCATTATCATTTCTGGACGGCGATTCTCGCTCTTCATAAGATAGGAGCGGTGGCGATTCCGGCAACAAGCCAGCTTCAGGTTGACGATTTTAAATATCGGTTTGATTTCGGCGGAATTTCGGCGGTCGTGTGTACCTGTGACGATGATGTTCCCGCTAAGGTTGACAAGGCGGAGGGACTTTCGCGCAGACTTGACATAAAAATAGCGGTCGGCGGCGAAAAAGACGGCTGGTATGACTTCGATTCGGAGTACGCCCTTATGCCTGAGATTTTCGAGAGAACTGGAAACTCGCCTGCCGGAAGGGACCCGATGATAATGTTTTTTACATCGGGAACAACCGGGTATCCTAAGATTGTTGAACACGATTTCAGATACCCACTCGGCCACTTTGTAACGGCAAAGTATTGGCACGATATTCGCCCGGGCGGAATACATTTTACCGTTGCTGACACCGGATGGGGAAAGGCTCTCTGGGGAAAGCTCTACGGGCAATGGCTTTGCGGAGCGTGCGTCTTTGTTTATGACTTTGACCGATTCAGAGCGGCGGAAATTCTTCCTATGTTCAAGCGGTTTAATATAGTGACGTTTTGCGCTCCGCCGACGGTCTACAGAATGATGATAAAAGAGAATCTTGCGGACTATGATTTAAGCTCAATCAGGTGTGCAACCACCGCCGGTGAGGTGCTGAACCCTGAGGTGTTCTATAAGTTTAAGGAACAGACCGGCATAAATATAATGGAAGGCTTCGGCCAGACGGAAACCACGCTGATTATTGCCACACTGAGGGGAATGAAGCCTAAGGCGGGGTCAATGGGAAGGCCTGTTCCTTCATATAATATAGAGCTTTTAAACCGTGACGGAAGGCGCTGTGAGCCGAACGAGATAGGTGAGATAGTCATACGTTCATCTCCCGGTGATATGTGCGGACTTTTCAGGGAATATTTCAAAAGCCCCGAGCTTACCGGCGAGGCATGGCGCGGCGGTGTGTATCATACGTGTGACCTTGCACGGATGGACGAGGACGGATATTATTGGTATGTTGGAAGGTGTGACGACATAATTAAATCTTCGGGTTATAAAATAGGGCCGAGCGAGGTCGAAAATGTGATAATGGAACTTCCTTATGTTCTGGAATGTGCCGTTTCGGGCGTTCCGGATGAGATAAGGGGTCAGAGAATAAAGGCGACTGTTGTTCTTGCAAGGGGAACCGAGGCATCGGAGACCCTTAAAAAGGATATTCAGAATTATGTTAAGACTATGACTGCTCCTTATAAATATCCGCGTGAGGTTGAGTTTGTTGACGAGCTTCCAAAGACCATAAGCGGAAAGGTTATAAGAAGTATGCTTTAGGAGGCTTAAAAATATGACGGATAATAATGCTTATGAGAGGGTTCAGGCGGCACGTGACGGAAAGCGGCCGATGGGCGCCTATTATATTGAACATATGATTGACGGATTTATCGAGCTTCACGGCGACAGAAAGTATCGGGATGACAAGGCGATAGTCGGCGGAATCGGCTTCCTTGACGGGCTTCCGGTAACGGTTATCGCTATGGAACGCGGTGACAACATAGCCGAGAGGATGCAGAGACACTTTGGCTGTCCTTCGCCCGAGGGTTACCGAAAGGCACTTCGGCTGATGAAAGAGGCAGAGAAGTTTAAAAGACCGATTATATGCTTTATAGGAAGCTCGGGCGCGTACTGCGGAATGGACGCCGAGGAACGCGGCCAGGGTCAGGCGATAGCCGATAACCTTATGGAGATGATGACGCTAAAGACGCCGATAATCGCCGTTGTTGCGGGCGAGGGCGGAAGCGGCGGGGCGCTTGCCCTGTCGGTGGCGGATAAAATCATAATGCTTGAAAACGCTGTATATTCGGTTATTTCGCCCGAGGGATGCGCCAGCATCCTGTGGAAGGATGCGAAGATGGCGCCCGAGGCGAGTGCGGCACTCAAGCTGACGGCTCAGGATTTGTATGACTTTAAGATTGCGGATAAGATTATCCGCGAAAACGGTCTTTCCAACGAACAGATAAGTGATAACTTAAAAGAGACGCTTGTCGGATATTTGAAAGAGCTTATGCCGCTTTCGGATACCGAGCGTGCCGAGGAGCGTTATAAAAAGTTCAGAGAAATCGGGATTGCGTGATTTTATGTATGACACGAAAACGCCGCGGGGCTTGTTATAACGGGCCTTGCGGCGGGTGAAATATATTTTTCAAAAAAAATAATAATTTTTTTGAAAAAAGTATTGACAAATATGTCGTAACGTGGTATACTAACAAAGTCGTCGCTGATAGGTGACAAACTTAAGCGAGATACAAAACTTAATATGGAGGGGTTCCCGAGTGGCCAAAGGGGGCAGACTGTAAATCTGTTGCTTCTTGCTTCGATGGTTCGAATCCATCTCCCTCCACCACGAAAGCCTTGATTTTTCAAGGCTTTTTTGTTGTATACTCAACTTTCCCGCGCTGGGCGCAAGGGAGTTAAGCCTTGCCGCCTGAGGGAACTCGGACGGGATGCCTTCTTTTTCTTGATACGGCACGCAGTGACACCAAACAGCGTGATATGATGTAGGAAAACAAACAAAGGGGGCTAAAAGATGGAATATTTAAGCCAGATTCTGAGGTTCAATGATTCGCTTCCGACAAACAATCTGTCACCCGGGCAAATTGCTTTATGGTACGCATTAATGCACATAAACAATAAATGTTCGTGGACGGAATGGTTTAAGGCGGCAAATCGGACATTGGAATTATATACGGGCTTATCTAAAAACGGAGTTATAAAGGCGCGAAATGTGTTAAAACAAAAGGGGCTTATTGATTTTAAATCAAACGGAACCTCAGCGGCAAGTTTTAAACTCAAAATCCTGTACGGTGGTACAGACAGTAGTACAGATAGTGGTACAGATAGTGGTATGGATAGTGGTACAAAAAGTAGTCCATTAAATAGACTAAGAATAAGACAAGACAAAGATAAAGATAAAGACAATAAAAAAGAAAAAGATAAAAAAGAAACCGCACCCGATGAACCGAATGTCCGAAAGAAAGAACGAAGGGCAGGGAGTTATGATGAAATCCTGTCCGTTATCGAGGATGAGGAATTAAAAAATCTGTATTATGAGTTTATCAAAATGCGAAAGCTGATAAAAGCTCCGATGACCGACAGGGCGTTAATCACTCTTATCGATAAGGTGAACAGCTTAGAACCGACAAATATCGAGTGCAGGAAACAGCTTCTTGAAAATTCAATTGTGAACAATTGGAAGAGCGTCTATCCGCTGAAGGACGCTGAAACAGATGTAAAATTCGACAGGCAGAAAGGTTTTGATAATCAAAATATCAAAAAGCCGCAAAAATCAAAGTTTAACAATTATGATGACGGAAATTGGAACCGTGCGGAAGTGGAAGCCCTTGAAGAAAGATTGCTTGACAGGATGTTAGAGGAGGCGGAGTGAAAAAATCAAAATAATTTTAACCTTGCCGATTTGCGGCGGTGAACAAAAAATTAAAATTAAATAACAAAAGGGTTAAAGGTCTTGTCAATTACAGGAATATGTTGTATAATAAAAAAGTCGGATTTTTCCGACATATAAAGGTAAGACTAAAAACAGTATAAAAGCTGGGCGGTTATGCCACCTATTCTGATTATTTATAGTCGGGAAAGAAGGTGGTTGCTATGAAAAAATACATATTAAGGATAATATTCTTTACGATTGTGTTTTTAATTGCATTTACTATAAAAGTAAAATAACGCCAGCCGGTCAAAGCTATGGCGTTATTTCGTAACGTTTATATCTTGGCATAACCGTTTAAAGTCTTGCCTTTTGTATTTTTATTATATTCCTATATTCTCATTTTGTCAAGAGCTTTCCTGAAAAATTTTAAAGGAGAGTTTTTATTATGTATGAATCAAACAATTCAAACACCAAAACGAACATCCCTTCAGACACTATTGCAAGAACGATAATCCTCATTCTCGCTCTCATCAATCAGGTGCTTGCCCTTGCCGGCAAGGATAAAATCCCTGTTGTAGAGAATGACATCTATCAGATTTGTTCGCTTGCAGTTACAATCGTAACTTCTGTGTGGAACTGGTGGAAAAACAACAGCTTTACACCGTCGGCAATAAAGGCCGATGCGGCAATGAAGGAGGATAAAACCCGATGAATGGAGTTAGACGAACCCCATTAAAAATAACGGACTATAACGGCGGATTTCGGTCGGGCAGCGCAATGCTGCCCGATTCGTTTTGCCTGCCGACCGAACTTATCCCCGATGTGCGGAATCAGGGTGATGTAAACTCCTGTGTGGCGTTCTCGGTCACGAATATTATGCAGATTTTCAACCAAAAAGAGGTCGGAACGCGCGATAGATTCTCGCCCGGCTACGTTTACGGAAAGTGCCGCGATGAGGATGATACTTATGAGGGAATGATTATTCCGGAAGCGCTCGATTATCTGATAAAGACGGGCGCGCCGTTCGAGAAAGACTTCCCGATAAATGAGGAAGTCCCAAAGATAATGGAACTTGCCCGTAACCGCCCCGACTTAGACGAAAAGGCACAGCCGTATCGAATAGCGGGGTATGAGGTCTACGCGTGGGCGATGAAAGAGCGTAAGTATAACGCCGTGAAAGAGGCGTTATATAAGTTTCGCACGCCTATACTCGGTGATTTCGACTTGCGAAGCGGCAAGCACGCAATGGCAATTATCGGCTGGAACGATAAGACGCAGACGTTCCTCGTGGTAAATTCGTGGGGCGAGGAATGGGGTGACGGCGGAATCAGTGACGTTGCCTATGATAAATTAGCGAGGGGGTATTTGATAATGGATGCAAAGAACAGCAATATTTTAATGCCGTTTGAGGACGTACCCGAGAACGAGTGGTACTATAACGCGGGGTTAATGAACGGAACGTCAGACAAGACGTTTGAACCCGACAGACCTATGACACGCGCGGAAATGGCACAGGTTTTATCCAATCTGTGCGATAAAATTAATGATATTGTTAAGGAGGATAAAAATGCGAGCGGTACATCAGATTAAATATAATAAATCAGACAGAAACGGCACACCGATAAAATACATAGTTGTTCACGATACGGGAAATCCGTCACGCGGAGCGAATGCAACGGCGCATTACAATTATTTTAACGGCGGCAACAGAAACGCATCGGCGGACTTCTTTGTTGATGATACGCAGATAATTTGTGTAAACGATTATTACAAGTATTATACTTGGCATTGCGGAGACGGGCACGGAAAATACGGAATCACAAATTCAAACTCGGTCGGGGTTGAATTTTGCGTAAATGTCGGTTCCGACAGGACGGAAACGCTCAGACGAACCGCACAGCTTGTGCATGAGCTTATGAGCGAGCTGAATATTCCGATTGAGCGTGTAGTCCATCACTTTGACGCAAGCCGTAAGAACTGCCCCGCTTCTATGAGTGCAAACAACTGGATGGAGTGGTACAAATTTAAAGAAATGCTGAAAGGAGACAGCTTAACAATGTCACAGTATGAGGAACTTAAAAACAGAATAGATGAGATGTCAGCCAATCTGACTGACATTGTAAACGATATGGATAGGAAGCTTGAAAGGCTCACAAACCCTATGATATATAACTATATAGATGACAATATGCCAAAATGGGCGCGTGGCGCGGTCAAGTGGGCGGTTGATAACAAAATCTTAAACGGTGACGAAAACGGCTTAAACCTCGACGATAAGGATTTAAGATTCATCACAATGCTGTGGAGGATGATGGGATAAAAAACAGCAAAAATTTTGACAACATTTTGACAACACTTTTGTTGTCAAAATACCTTAAATAGCCTTAAATTAAACCATTGAAAAACAAAAGAAAAACCCTTGGAAACGCCGTTTTTATAGCATTTTCAAGGGTTCTATAACTGGCTCTGCCGAACCAAAAAGATATTCGAACTATCGACTCTCTTTCGGCTATTTTTCAAAAATTTAAATCGTCACTAATATCTATGGATATATTATAACAGAAAACTCTCAAAATTGCAAGCTTCTATTTATATTTTTTTAGTTTTCATATATTTCTTGTAATCTTGCTATGTTTCCTTTATACAACGCATTTGCAATATCTATATTCCATGAATTTGTGTTATTTATTTCAGACGGAAACATATCTTCTGTAATACCGTCACCATTTCCGGAAACTATGTAAGGATAATGGGTTCCTATCCCATTTTTCATAGGTGTCATCGCCAACACTGCTATATTGAATTTCCACTCGGCACCGAAGTCATAAACCATATTTAATTTCTCGCCGACATATAAACCTACTTGATCCAGCTTAATTGTGGTGATATCAATTAAATTTTCGTTTTCAAAATTATGCCCGAAACGCCGTCCGTCAAACTCAATTTCGAACAGATGATTTCCTTCTGCACCAAATATTGACAAATATCACTTTTCATACCAATCGTTTGGTATAAGGTTTTTATCCACTGCCCACCAATTTTCACAAACTAAATGTCTAAAAGATTGCTCTTTCAAATCAGCATGATCAACAATAATAACTTGTAGTTTTCCATTAAGTTCGTTAGTACGGTCAATGATAAACTGATACATTTTGTTGACTTCATTCCAGTCTATCTGCTTCTCATCCAACTCAGACGGAAAATAAACTTGCGACGGCTGATCAAGGAATAAGAAACTTGGGACAGGACGTTTTGAATTAATAAAAAAATACTGTAATGCAAAATAGGAAATAAGATGAACACCTACCCAGTTTGAACCACTTCCCAATTGCTTAAGTGGTACAGGCCGTTCTGGCTTATCTACAATGACTGTTACCTTATTCAAGTCGAGCCTATACGGGTTGTCACAATGTTCTAGTTGCAACTCCTTGGCCCATTTGGTCATGTCCCCCTGTATTCGTGAAAGAGCTGACTGTTTGCGTTCCTCCACAGAATCTTTATCAAGAATGTCCTCAATTTCTTTTATGCGTTGTTCAATTCTTTTTACAATTTGTTCCTGTTGTTCCGACTCTTCATCATTTTCAACACTCTCAACCCAAAGACTAATTCTCCCAACAACTTTGCCTCTTCGTGCATTTATATCCCGCAACCAAGTTCTATCATCTTCTTGTTTATATAAACCGTCTATTTCCGCTTCTATCGCTTTAATTTCTTCCTGCTTCTTTTCCTGCTCTTGTTCCAAATCAGAAATAAAAGTTCGAAGTTTCGGTTGCTCGCGTGTTACATTTGCTATCGACTTGTCCAAATTGACAATTGAAGATTTTATCATCTCTACACTAGGAAGCGGATTTTCTAATGCTCCAGAACATAATGGACACTTTCCTGGGCTAAAATCCAGTTGTTCAAAAAGGCCTATGGATTCCAGACGAAGTTTCTGGTGTAGAGCTTCACCAAAATATCCGGTTGTATCTCGGGCAAATCTTTTCGCATTATCAATACTAATGCCAATTTCATCTGACTCATCTCTCATCTCTTGAAGTTTACTTTGTAAGAAAGTCAGACGATCCATTCCACCATTTAACTCTACCTTGCTTGGTTCCCAATTCGTGGCATCTTGAAGAATAGAATACATCTCCTGATAGTTCTGATAGTCTATCGGCTTTGATGCATCAATAAGACCAGCTTGGCGAGCTTCTCCAATTAAAGTAATTGCTCTCTCCAAGCCACCTCCCATCAAAGAGCGGTTTTCTTCTAGTTTACGCTTTTCAAGTGTTATTTTACGTTTAAGTATACTTCTTTCATTTTCCAATGCCAAAGCTTCTTCATTAATGGCTCCTAAAAAATACGGAATAGTATCTTTAATGGCCTGTGTAATGAAATCATCCGATTGACGATGAAACAAAAAGTTTTTTGCCGCAATTTCATCTTGTCCTTGAAAGCAATAGTATAATGCGTGTCTTATATTTGCTGCTAACGGCATTCTGCCCTGTCCCTCAGGTGGAGTGTTTAGATTTTCTGAAATTCCAATTCGACTAGTCAATTCTTCTTCAATCCCAGATACATTTGTATTGGATGAAAAATCGCACTTTTCAGGAACTTCAATTTTCTCTCCAACTTCAATATAGCAAAATCCCGTCGTTTGCTGACCTTTATCTGGATTTTTGCGTGCTACAAATACACGTTCATGTTCAAATTGCAAGAGCAAACCATACCATGCTACATTGTCACGAACCACTCCATCTGCAATATTACAAGAATCACCACCCAAGCAATAATCAATAATATCTCCTACCGCTGATTTTCCTGATTTTGATCTGCCAGTAATAATATTTACTTGTCCCAATGCAAAAGGCAAGTGTCGTACTTTCCCGTTATATCCATAAAGTACTAGTTCACGTATCTGCATCATGGTCTCACCCCCAACTCTATATATATTGTCTCAGCCTTTCCTGCTGCTACAAACCACTTGGCAATATGCTCCCCTTTTTTGAGACATTCCGAAATTTCATCATCTACAAATTTTGTTTTGCTTAAACTTTTCAATGTTGGCGATATTTCTAATTCGCCATTTGGCGTTAGGATAATATTTCCCGTTTGTAGAAGAAATTCAACAGATTCATTTGTAATGGGAACTAATTCTCTTGCCCTTTTAGGAAAATCAATCAACAATTGTGGATATCTCTGAACCCACAATTGCAACTGCGTTCTACTATTTATATTTGCCCTTGTTTCCTTATGTAGCACAAGAGGAAGGACTAAGTAAATCAGTGGAAAAGGAAGTGCCCGATTTGCTTTTTCATTGTAAGTTTTAATTGTTGAGTATAATACTCTTCCACAAAAAGCGGGATTGAGAAGAAATGCGACCTCATGTGTACGCAGATTCCAGTTTTTCACCTATATCGCCTCCTTTTATGTATTTAACAATTCCATAAGCCGATTATAAAAATCTATATGCCAACCCACTTTAAGTTGATTAGCCAGCATATGGTAACTTCCTCGCATTACAAAAGCCTCTTGACATTTTGGGCGAATTCGAATATCTTTCTTTTCAATATCGGTAAAAAGACTACGTCCTTTTTTTATTTTCTCTTCTTCTGTCGCTTCGATATATTCTGCAAGTTCATCTTCCATGGCAGCAAAACAATGTTCCCATTCATCAATCAAACATTCTTCGTATTTTTCCAACTCATTAACATACAATAAATCATTCCTGACCCAATTGGCTCTCTGATTAAATGCTCGATAATAATCTCTTAAAGCAGTCCGCATGCGATGACTACCAAGACAAATCAATTTAAGTTGCTCGTAAAAAATTTTTTCATTATCACTCAAATCACTTTCTTGCAGATTATCAACGTCAAAAATATCTATCGGTAAATTCTCATCAGAATATTCTTGGCTTACGGATACAATGAATGATCTGACCTGTCTTTGGTTAACAAATATGGGAGTGTCCGAATTAAGTGCTTCGACTGCTTTTTTGTACCACCAGCCTTCGAGACGTTCACAAATCTGATTCTCATATTTAGGAATACAACTATACCTAATCTGTCTTCGATAAATCTTTTCAACATCAACTATATTATTTGCACCATCAATAATACAAATTTGGCTAAGCAAACGTTTAATAATAATTTCATCAGTTTTCAAGAAAGCTTCGTAATATTTTTTATGTTCCTTATTTTCTGATATAATACAAATATTCTTTAATTTTTCATACGCACTTTCCTCATTCCGGTTTTCATCTTTTTTCAGGAAAGAGGCAGCTGTATTGTCTGGTGCAATTGCAGTTGTAACAATAAGAAATTTTGTGCCATTTAATATATCCGAAGATTCAGAAATTACATCTATCCATACCTTTAATGTTCTCCATAAGTCTGTACTTCCGTCCGTGAGGTTACCTTGTCGCTGTACATGATGCTTCAACTGGATAAGTTGCTTCGGTATACCGTCTTTGCTAAATGCAACATCATCAAATTTTTCAATACTTATCTGAAAATCAGAATTGTCATTTTCCAGCAATAGAGCTAAAGCATATCGCACCTGATATAAATAACCCAGCATCTGCTCAGAAGCCTGATGTTTAGACATTGAATTATCTCCTCCTCTCAAATACAAGAACACTCATTATACAATATAACAACAAGTGTGATCCATCATACAGTGCACCACCAAGATAAACTTTTCTTTATTCAACTTTCTTATAATCGCCTAATTTTAACTCCTTCTTAAATTCTTCCTCGGTTGGCATATACAGCTTATACTTAGATGCAAATATTTGATTATTGTCTTCCGGCAATGTATATTTGACAATAGCATCGCTCTTATCAGCACATAAGACAATTCCAATCGGAGGATTATCTCCTTCATTCATCATTTCTCTGGTATAATAATTTACATACATCTGCATTTGACCTAAGTCCTGATGTGACAAATCACCTATCTTCAAGTCAATTAAAACAAAGCACTTCAAGATATAATTATAAAACACCAAATCAATGAAAAAGTGCCTGTCATCAAACACTATATGTTTTTGTCTTGCCACAAATGAAAAGCCTCTTCCCAATTCCAAAAGAAACTTTTGCAAATGGTCAATTAAAGCCTGCTCTAATTCTTTTTCATAGAAATGCGGATTTTGTTCCAGCCCCAAAAATTCAAGAACATATGGATCACGAATAATCCTCTCATATTCCGGCTTTGGTTCAAGCTGCTGTATCTCACCTTTCACAGACTCTTTATCTTGACTTGAAAGCAATCTTTCATAAAAAAATGAATTTATCTGTCTGTCGAGTTGTCGTACACTCCATCCGGATTTAACACATTCGTCAGCATAAAATGTTCTAATCTTTTCATTTTCTATCCGAAGCAACCGCCTATAATGTGTCCAACTTAATTTGGGACTCAGTGAATCCCGAATTGGAAAAGCACAATAAAACTGTCGCATCAACCTTAAATTTCTCTCGTCAAATCCTTTTCCGAATTCTTTAGTCAGGTTTTCAGAAATAAATTTTATTAAGCCTTTGCCATATTCTGCTCTGTCATTTTCGCCGCAAGCTTTATATATTTGCTCTCCTATTTCCCAATATGCCGTAACCATCGCTGAGTTTACTGCAGTATAAACCGTATGTTGAGCTTTTATAACACTTGCCCGTGCGGTTTCATATATTTGGTTAAGTTCATTTTTTACAATATCGCTCATCAGCATTTTCCTCAATTCGTATATATAGATTATTATAACACATTTTCCGACAAATTACAATCCACGAACTACACAAATTTTCAAACTCATTCCCGTAGGTACTGCACTATCAGTCTTTTATAAAATTCAATACTGAAAAGCTGCCGCATATGGTCGTCAAATTCAAGGTATATTCCGGGTTTTCTGTCCTTGTGTACCACTACATCATACAAGTATTTTTTGAATAATTCCTTTGTGGTTCTGCTGTCATTTCTCGCGCCGGGAACATATCTGTTCATTTCCGTTCGGATTGTTTCAGGCTTTATCCGTTTTTCAATTACTCCGTACAGTATTTCGCCTATTGTGTCAGATATGTATTTCTTCTTATCGGAGTTTATATCTACCCTTGGAAGAAGCAAGCAAATATTTTCATTCTTAAACCTCACGCCGAAGTTTTCGCAAGAATTATATGCCTCTATCTCTGCCGTTCTTAATTTGTGTTCCTCCTCTATGCAGGTCGTAAGCATACATTTTTCCTCACAGTCGTCCAAAACCTCCTCAAATTCAGCTTTTGTTATCTGCTTTGTCATCTCACTATCGCATACAGCAAATCCCGAACAATTGCCGGAAAACTCGTGCAGCGCCTCTATTATTTCATCGCCATCTTCACACGCACACAAATATGCTCCGAGAATCCCGAGTATATCTTTATCCGATGCAGACACTTCCTCTTTCAAAGACATACATATATCGTTATCGCTCTCTGCGACTGCATTTCGGCAAAAATCATTAATGGCGTCAAGCAACTCACTGATAGTATCGGATTTCAAAATGTTTTTTATGTCCATAAAACATCCTCCCTTCAAAAGAAAAACAGCTCTGCTATTGCAAAGCCGCTAATAATTTTATTTTCTTATCTTTAATTTTTTTGTTTCTGTTTTGGTCTTTTTCGAAATGTTATCACTTTGCTTTTTGTTTCCCACTCTTATATAAATTGCATACTTCATATATTATTCCGCCCTTTCTTTATGTAATCATATTCAAACTCCATCAAACCCCTGGCAAATCTGACTCTGTCTCTGTGTTCCGCAAGCATAAGCCCTTTACGGATTGCCTCGGACACGATATCGTTTGAGCTGTTCATAAACCGGTCACTCGTAAACACGATAACCTCCGCATATTCACTGTCGTATATAATTATGATTTCATATTCTGTATTCATACGCATCATAATTTCTGCTCTATATCGAGGCTTCCGCACAGCGTCACTATTATTTTATCCTTTGAGATAACTCTTACCTTGCTCACGAGCCTTCGCACAACCGCATCGTCGTACTCTGTGAATTCGGTATTCATAGTTTCAAGTGCCGTATATATTTCCCGAAGCTTTCCGGAGCCTGCATCCGCCATTTGTTTTTCTGTTTGAATACTCCTTATTTCATCTTTCAATGACTGAATTTTTTCGTGCAGTTCCGCACATTTTTGTTCAATCACATCTGTGTCTGTTCTGTTCTCTATTTCTTCTCTGACCATATCATATACCCGGTTATTTAACATTGTGATTTCATTCGATATGCTCCCGACTCTCATCTCGCCTCTGTTTGCTCCGAGCAGTGCGGCAAGGCTTCCTTTCAGCATTTCATTGAGTGTACTTTTGGATTTCAGCATCATATTCAGAGACTTTATTATTGCCCTGTGCAGGTCTGCCTCATCCATTGTCGGTGAGTTTTTACACAGTTTCTTTCCGTATGCCAGCCTGCTTTTACAACGCCATACAACTCTCTTTTCTCCTAGGCTTGTCCAAGTTACTCTCTTATATTTCGCTCCGCATTCGCCGCATACCACGATGTCAGTAAGCGCATATTTGCTGCTGTACCGTGTTGCCAAGTTCTCATTAACCCTGATTGTTTTATTGTAGCGGCGTTTCAGCTCATACTGCACCTTGTCGAATACCTCCGGCTCAATTATGGGAATGTGGTGGTTTTTTATCAAGTACATAGGGAGTTCGCCTGTATTTCTCACGCTCTTTTTTGAGAATAAATCGGCTGTGAATGATTTTTGTATCAGAACATCACCCTTGTACTTCTCATTTTCAAGAATACTTTTTATTACGCTTTTTGACCATTTTGAGTTTCCTTTCACCGTTTTAATCCCCTGCAATTCCAGCCACTTTCCTATATCTTTCAGACTGTAGCCCTCAAGAAACTTTGTGAACATTGCAACTATTATTTCTGCTTCTTCGGGAACAATTTTCGGTTTGCCGTCTTCTCCTTTTCTGTATCCGAAAATATTGCCGTACATCATCGGCACCTTTTCGATTTTGCATCCCTTTCTTCTGCCATCCTTAACATTATTGCTTATAGACTCGCTCTCTGCCTGAGAGAACATTGCATAAAGCTGCAATATCATCTCACCGTTAATTTCGGCGGTGTTGATTTTCTCTTTTTCGAATATCACCGCTACCCCTATGTCTTTCAGCATTCTGACATATTGCAGGGTATCCAGTGTATTTCGGGCAAATCTCGATGTGGATTTTGTCAGTATTAAGTCTATCTTGCCTTCCTTACACATTTCCATCATTTCAAGGAATTCTTTTCGCTTTGCTGTTGATGTCGCACTCAGCCCTTCATCGGCAAATATTTTTACGAATTTCCAATTTGGATTTTCTTTTATATATTTCGTGTAGTATTCGATTTGGGTTTTATAGCTTGTCTGTTGTTCCTCATGGTCTGTACTCACTCTGCAATATGCTGCCACCCTCAAATTTTTTCTCTCTGCAACTTTCAGTGTTTTCTGCACCGTTGCAGGAATAATTTCAACCGTGGTTTCCGGCATTGCCGTTCTTGGCTGATACGCTACCGATTGCATCATTTGCGTTCACCTCCCGATACTTTGTATCCGTTAATAAGTTCTATTTCAACTGTTCCGTTTGATAAGTACGCTATCCTTTTCACTGTATCTTCAAGCAGCTTCGAATCCGGAGTTTCCGACTTTGGATGTATGCTCAGCTCTTTTTTTATTCTTTCATCTATGGCGGAGTAGTCGCATTCCGGAGCATTATTAAATCTTGCCTCTGCAAGTTCGGTAATTTTCTGCACTGCTTTTTCAATATCCACCGTCATTTTCTCCATATCATCGGCAAGTTCACTTTCAAGCCTTGCTATTTCTATATTTTGTTTCGGCTCAGTTTCGTTCACGCCCTCAATTTTCTTATAGTCATCTATTAGGTCATTTAATACTTTTGACACTGCTAAATCCAATATGTCCTCATTCACCGAGCTTTTGCTCTCGTTGCATAACTCATTTTGGCACTTGCGATAACTGACGATTTTATTCCCGATATACCTTCCGCAAGTATATCTCCGGAGGTTCATCCCGCACCTGCCGCACACAAGATGCTCCCGATAAAAATCGAGCAATGCTTTTCTCGTCTCGCCGGGCGCCGTGAATTTGCTAAGCCTGATTTTTTCGGCAGCATTAAAGGTTTCGTTTGTTATTATCTGTGGAAATCCTTTCTCTCCGATATACCGCCGGTTCTCTATCACTCTTTTTATAATATTCTTATTCCACAGTCTGCCGTCATTATTGTACGGCACACCGGCCTCATTCATTCTGTCTGAGATTTCCGAAAATGATTTACCGTTAAGGTATAAGCCGAAGATATTTTCAACGATTTTCTTTTCACTATCTATTACCGCACACTTCCCGTCAGTTATTTCATAACCGAATGACACATATCTGTTTGCCATAATCACACCTCCGCATCCACAATTATCTTCATTCCGTTTATCATCACGAATGTCAGCATACTGCTTTGAGCAATTATCTTTTCGACTGTTGCCCCGAATACACTGTTATCAAATTTGTCGATTGCTCCTTTTTTATCTATTACGGTGATGAGTGCGGTTGTGGTTTTTATAGCCTCGTCGCACGCATCCCTTCCCATAAGACTCTTTTTCTCTTTTGTCAATTCCGATATTTTAGCATTGATTTCATTTAATTTTTCATAATAAGAAGCAGATTCTATGTAACCCTGCGCTTGCAGTTTATTGATTACAAGAACCTGCTTTGTTAGTTTTGCAATTTCTTCCGATATATCATAAATCTCGTGCTTACTGCTTATTTTTCGCTCTTTCAGCAGTTTTAATTCATTAAGCATTTTCACGAGAATTGTTTCCTTGTTTTTCACCAACCGATTATATGTTTTTACGAATGCCTTATATACCTTATCCTCTGCGATTTGCGGATTTGTACACCGTATTAAACCTATATCCCGATTTCTGCACAGCCAATGCTTTGTCTTTGAAGGCTTTAATCTGTATGCACTTCCGCACTCGGCACAGTATATTTTAAGCCGCAGCGGACAATCTTCCGTGATTTTTCCGTGTGTTGAATTAAATCTTACCGATTTTTCCGCAAGCAACGCATTTACCTTATCGAACAGTTCTTCCGATACGATTGGCGGATTGGCATTTTTCATATAATACATATCAAGTTCGCCCCTGTTTATTTTGTACTTAAACGGGAACTCCGTAGTATAAAACTTTTGGTGGAGCGAATCACCCTTATACCTGACATTACTCAGTATATATTTAATATGGTTAGGTACCCATTTTGAAGAACCGTCCGCTTTTTGGATTTGCATATCCGTCAGTTCTTTTGCTATTTTTATGAGGCTTTTGCCCTCTTTATATGCTCTGAATATGAGCTGTACTATTTCTGCCTGTTCCGGTACTATTGTAAATACTCCGTTATGTACACTGTACCCATATGGCGCACTTCCTTGTTTGAATGTGCCGTTTTTCATTCTGCTTCTGACCGCCATCTTTACATTATTCGATGTGGATACAGACTCCTCCTGAGCTATGGATGCTATGGCAATCAATTCTGATTCTGCCGTAATCTTTCGGGTGTCAATCTCATTTTCTTCAAACACCACATTTACCCCTATGCTTTTTAACTCCCTTACCGTGCTGATACAATCATAGGTATTTCTCGCAAATCTGGAAACCGACTTGGTTAGTATAAGGTCAATTTTTCCTTCTTTGCAGTCAGCAATCATTCTTAGGAAACCTTCTCTTTTGTCCTTGCTTGTTCCTGTCACCGCCTCATCGGCATATAGGTCTATGAATTCCATTTCCGGATTTTCGCTTATATACTGTTTGTAGTAATCCATCTGCGTCAGAAATGAATTCAACTGGTCTTCCGAATCGGAACTGACTCTTGCATAAGCTGCCGTTCTCAGTTTCTTTATAGTTCTGTCAACTGTTTTGCTCGGCGGTATAACAATGATTTCTGCCATTTTGTTCTCTCCTTTCCTCTGTTATCAGCACACACAATACCACAAATCCGTGAATATATCCATTACCAAACGCAATAAAATTCACGGTGTATTTTATACTATTCTGCACGAATACTTATATTCAACATTTAACAGTTTCGATATGTTTTTATCCGTGCTTTCAAGTTCTTTCCCGGTTATCAAGTCAAGTTCTTCAAGTTTTTTGAGTATTGAGTTTATCCATATATATCCCACTGTATTTTCTATTTCCTTTTCTCTCAACATATTTTTGCCCTCCAATATCTCAAAGACTAAACGCAGAAGGAGTGAATAAGCCCACCCCCTTCTGCGTTATCTTTTATTATTTCAAATTTCACTTAATCGGTATTATTCACCCATCCCCCGACTTTAGGGCAACGCACGAACTGTTTTAGCTTAAAACATCACAGGAATTCCACCTCCCCGACATCCGTCCGGGCCGCACTCTGGGACTTAACCTCGACTGCACGGGAGTATCATTATAGGCAACTGCTATCATGGCTGCATAGCTGCTAGGCTATGCTTCTGCTGAAAGGAAACACGCTCGTGCCTTGTTTTGGCGATCTATTTATGAAGGTTTGTCCTTCACAGGCAGTCTTGGCGCATTCGCAGAAAGCTCCGGCAATTGCTAATGTGTTCGCTGTTGGGTATTCGGTTGTCAAAGAACACAAGGCATATTTTTGCAATAAGAATTTCTGCCTTTCACCTTATATCTTTTTTGAGCCGTTTCTACCAGTATGTTTTAAAAATTTCTTTAACTTTTTTCTCGTAAGCTCTATACTCTCCCAAACAGCATTTTGACGGCATTCCTCTATTTCTGCTATTTTCTTTGTTGAAAGTCCGTTTACAAACATCAGAAATCTCCGCCTTTGAACTTCGGTGAGATTTGTGTTTATGTACCGCATAATCTCATCTTTCCTGTTTCCGTTCATATATTCGAGTGTTTCATCTTCAAACGATTCGGCTCTAAGCCATTTGGAATCCTCAATCGAATCTACGCTGCCGGTAACATATTTACGGTATCTGACATCCGCCCTTTGTTCCTCCAGATATATCTGATCCGAAAATGCTTTAAGCTTATCAAAGTCCTCTTGCGTAAAGTTTGGATTCCTCTGC
>ERZ780226.1059-NODE-1059-length-22585-cov-4.896937_pt1 | contig 22585 bp, 19 predicted proteins | sample MGYA00511165_ERZ780226 | MGnify/ENA primary metagenome ERZ780226 (study PRJEB29588, sample SAMEA2152373) | human gut metagenome | biome: human gut; feature: human-associated habitat; material: faeces | place: Denmark | collected 2008/2010 ...
TTTATCAGATAGCTTCTGTGTATAAATATGAAGCTTGCACTTTTGAGCTGATTGTATGCGTCGTTTATGCTGCAGCGATATGATTTTTCGGTTCCGTCAGCCATATATGCCCTTATGTAATGCCTGTCGCTTTTAAAATGCATAACCTCGTCCGTATTTATCACATAAGAGTTTTCGCCGACAGTCAGATGAACGAGTGAATTTCTCGTTTTTCTCTTTTTGATTTTTAGAAGCAGTTCGCCGAGATCCTCATCAAGCATTTTCAGGTCACGCTTGCTGACAAATGAAAACGGACGGTATCTGAAAGACTGATACGCAAGCTCCTCGTGTGCGCTTACAAACAGTGTCTCCATTTCGGGATTTTCAACCTATAATTCTTTTGCTGCCTTAAAGCCCTCCATATTCAGCGTTTGGTATCTGCCGATATTCGATATATCCGGCATATCTATATCTGTCAGAATAATATCGACCGAATGATTTTTGCAATAATCGGCCAGCTCGCTTCCGCTGTATAATTCGGTTATTTCACATTTGCAATTATTACGCATTGCTATTTCGACAACCTTTTTATAAAGACTATCCAAAAAGTCTGCGTCATCATCACAAATAACAATCTTAAATATTGGTTCCATTTTTTCCTCCAAATTTAATATGTTGTCTTAGTCGGATCAGAAATACAATATAAAAATTATCGATTCAATTTTGTCATAGTTATTTTTTATTATACCACATTTTTGTCGGTTAGTAAATGCCTGCGGTCTGAAATCAGCGTATTGACTATAAATTTCTTGCAAGATGTCAGTTAATCCGTGCTTTCGGCACTGCATATCTCACAAAAAATTTATTTATTATTTGTCTTCAATACCGATTGAATTCTTTCGGATAATATGGTATAATATTTATGGATGATTTTATCTTATAAAGGACGGTAAAGGTTTTGTAGAGTTTATATAGGTGCAGATATGAAAACTAAAGATTTATACTGCCGCATCAAAAGGTCAAAACGGTGCGACAGCATTATTAACTCGGAAAACTCGTTTCCGGTATTTCATTATTGAAAATGAAATATCGGACGGGTTTTTGTTGCTTTTTGGGTGTATTCATAAGCGGTCGGAAAAATGACAATTATAATAATTTTACCGATTTCGTCATTTAGGATGTCGTTTACGAAACCACACCGAAAATCGGTGATTTTTATGGCATAATATAAAGGCATATAATATTTTATGAAAGGAATGGAAGATATGAAAAAAGCGTCAGTTATAATACTCAAAATACTTTTAACGGCAGCTACTTTATTTGCAAGTTATTATGCTTTATTTATAACCGCTATGATATTGTTTTCGAGCGGCATAAATCACATTATAGCGTACATAGGTTTAATTGTTGTACCGTCACTTCTGCTGCCTTTGATATGGCTGAAAAAGAGAAAGAAGTTTTTAATAATTTGGTGTATCTGTGCCGCAGTGTACGGAGCCGCTCTCGGAACAAACTTCGGAATAATCAAATATAACAAAAGTATCACTGTTAATACTTCTCCGAACATTGATATTCAAGCGTATCTGCCGTTTGAGGAAAATTCCAAAATTGTAAAGACAGACAGCAAAACATTAAAGCTTACCGAAAATCTGCCGAAAATTGACGGGGCTGCTGCATTATTCCCCGTATATTCCGCATTTGTGAACGCAGTATATCCGAATACGACAAAGCTGCACGACGGAATATTTGAGTATAACAATACCCCTGACGGCTATCGCCTTTTGGCGGAAAAAGAAACAGATATTTTTATCGGTGTGTATCCGTCCGATGAGCAAAGGGCATACGCAGAAGAAAACCAAACCACCTTTGAATATACGCCTATCGGAACGGAGGCATTTGTTTTCTTTGTTCACAAGGACAATCCTATCACCAATCTTACCACCGAGCAAATAAAAGATATTTATTCCGGCAAGATTACAAATTGGAAGGATGTCGGCGGAAAAAATGAGAAAATTGCCGCATTTCAGCGGAATGAGGGCAGCGGAAGCCAAAGTATGCTGAAACGGTTTATGGGCGATACGCCGATTGCGGATGCGCCTACCGAAATGGTAAATGATTTAATGGCGGGCATTATAGAACAGGTGGCGGATTATAAAAGCAAAACAAACTCAATCGGATTTTCATTCAGATACTATGTCGAAGGAATTATAAAGAATCCTGACATAAAAATGATTTCGATTGACGGCGCTGCACCAACCTCCGAAAATATCAGAAACGGCAGTTACCCCATTCTTACGCCGATTTATGCTGTTACCTACAAAGAAAATCAAAACGGCAATGTAGATAAATTACTTGAATGGATTTTATCCGACGAGGGGCAATACATTATAAACGAAACAGGTTATGTGGGAATAAAAAATTAGGAGGACAACACAATGAAAAAACTATTATCAATTATTTTAACTGCCGCAATATCAGCAACAACATCAATTTCGGCTTTTGCTAATGACAAGACAAATATAACCGTTTACAACACGGAAAAACACGGCTTATATATAACTGTCGGCGGAACGAAAATATATTGCGATAAAACCGAACTGCCGTTTATTGACGAAAACGACAGGACGCAAATTCCCGTCCGTGCCGTCAGCAATGCGCTGGGCAAAAAGGTAGATTGGAACGATACCGACAAGACAGTCACAATTTCAGATTATAATGATGACAAAAATACTGTTGTTTTTACTGTTGATTCCAAATCAATGCTTAAAAATAATAACGCAGTCAATATGGATACAGAACCTAAAATATTCAACAATCATACATATGTGCCGCTTAAGTTTTTGGGTGAAGCTTTTGAATGTGAGGTGGAATATACAACCGCAGACAGATTTTCAGATATAACCGTAAGCCGCATATCTGATTTTGCAGGATTCAATCAGGCTGACAGTATTACCGTATGGGGCGATATAGAAGGCCTTTTCCACGAAGCCGGAGCGCTTGGCTCTATAATGCCGTATGAAGATGAAGCGCCTGACTTAAACGCAAACTATATAAGAGCATATAAGGTTATAATGAATGAAAATGACACTAATCCGGAATATGATGTCTATTGGGACACCTTGTATCATAAAACTTTTGTAAAAACGGACGGCGTTTTATATACGGCAAATGAAGCCTTCCCTCGCTTTTTGGATTCCCTTTTGGAAGCAGGCGGCGATGCGATTTATGTTGTTGATGATAAGGACAGAGAGTTGTTTGCAAAATACGGTTGGAATATAAATTATAAACTTTCATCGCTTACAGATACTCTGCCGCAATTTAAGGAGCTTGGCGATTTTTCCGCAAATGAGTATTATTATCTCTACAACAATGAACTTTCAAAGGATATTGGACTTGATTTAAGCAAGTATGCCGAAAAAGCTGTAACGGTTGACATTTATCAGCTTCGTGAGGGTATGCCCGAAAAATTTTATCCCATAACCACCGCAAGAGGTATCGTTGTTAAATACGAAAACGAAATTATAGGAGCGTTTATAAGCACAGGACGGCATCAAGTTGAAAATGCCTGCAGCTTATCGGGAAAGAGCTTTGATGAAATAACAAATATGAGCTTTGCAGACTTTATTGTACCTCTGCTGAAATCCGAAGATGATATGAAATCAAAAACGCCCGAAGAAATCATTAAAATGTATTGTGAGGCTTTGAATGAAAAAGATGAAGACACAGCAATACAATGTATTGCAAAAACTACAATGTTCGGTGGGGTTACGTCGAACCTGTTAAATACGGAATTATATGACAGTATTCCGCATTTGCCGTTGACAAATAAAACCTTTGTTAAGGACGATGAAAGACGGATTGACAATATAAAATCAATTTCAAATGTGGAAATTAAACCCCATAATAATAAAAATTCCGATGAAAAGCATAAGTCTTATACGGTAACCTTTGATGCCGAATATGTGCGGGAGGAAACAATCTCAAACGGAAATCAGTATTGGATATGCACTATGGTTTACGAATCTGATAACACCGGCTGGAAAATAGCTTCTTTCGGGCATTGATAAAGAATTAGGAGGACAGTACAATGAAAAAACTATTATCGCTGATTTTAACAATTACAACGCTTTGTTCTATGGCAATAACTGTATTTGCCGATGATACAGCAAGTGCGGTAACTCTCTCGGATAACACAAAAAATTATGAATACATACTTCCAATGGAGTATACCAAGATTGAACGATGTCAAAACTGCTATATTGCTTATGATAAGCAGGATAAATGTGCAATTTATGACTTAAACGGCAAAAAGCTTTCCGATGACTATGATTATATAGGTTCATTTTTCAACAAACAGGTTGCAGAGGCGAGAAAGGATAACCAATACTATATCATAAATCCTTACGGAACCGTTCTCGGGAAATTCGATAAAAGGATAATAAATGTATCGGAGTATGTTTTTGTAAATCTTACGGATTCAAATGAGGACGGCAGACCGCTTTCGTATTTTGAGGGTGAATTCGGTGTTTATACCTATGCGGGTGAGCTTGTTAAAACACTGCCGTATGAAAAATTCAAACCGTCAAAAAATGCGGGGTTCGGAATTACATTTGAGGGCGAACGTCTGCTGTTTAAAGAGGGCGAAAAGTGGGGCGCTGTTGACAGCAGCTTTAACACTGTTATCGAGCCGATATATGATAAAATTTATCCGTTTGAAAATGCGGAAAACGGCATTACAATTGCAATGACAAACGGAAAATACGGACTGATTGACCGGGACGGAAATGCGGTTTCCAACTTTGTTTATGACGCGATTGAGCCCCTTTACGAAAATGGAAAAATTTATGCGTACAGAGTGATGCAGGGCGAGTCGTATATGGCATATCAAGGCGAAAAATACGGTCTTTTAAATGGACAGGGCAAAATGATAAAACAGCTTGATGAACTGTTTCCGAATGCCGTGTACGACGAGTACGGCCTGATAGAAGTAAGCACCAAAAACACCCGTGCCGACAGCGATGAATACGGCGCATTATACGGACTGATTGACTATAGCGGAAACGTTGTTATTCCTGTTCAGAACACGAATATATGGGGCATATCCGATGGAGTTGTTGCCGCGCAAAAATCATACGATCATTGCGGTTATTATGATTTAAGCGGCAAGGAACTGACCGAATTTAAATATAGAATGACGTCACTTTTTTCGGAAGGACTTGCCTTTGCGTCAAGCTGCATAGATGATGTGTGGACAAATGAGGTTATAAACAAAAACGGTGAGGTTATGTTTAATCTAAGCGATTGGTCAAACGGCTTTTACGGCGGAATTGCCGAGGTTGAACCGGGCAAATTTATCGATACAAACGGGAAAACCGTTATTGACAATCCGGAGTGGAAAACTTCCTCCAAACTGAATTGGTGGAGCTATAAAGATGACGGCAGATTTATTGTTTCGGACGGTGAAAACTACGGCGTTGCAAAATATACGGGATATATTTCTCCGTGGGCAAAAGATTCGGTTGAAAAGGCTGAAAAGATAAACCTGATTCAGCCGGGAGAAAACTACAACTACACGGCGTTTATTACCCGTGAGGAATTTTGCGGTCTGATATTCAGCTATATCCGCAATGTTGCGGAAATTCTTGATTCTCCGAACGCCGTAATGCCTTTCTCCGACACGAACAACGCACATATCGGCATATTAAATTTATGGGGCATTGTCAAAGGAAAATCCGAAACGGAGTTTGCACCGAACGATTCGCTTACACGTGAAGAAGCCGCAGCCATTCTTTATCGTATGATAAGCAAAATATATCCCGGTTGGGATGCGACGGCGCAATACTTTGATTTTGCCGACAGCGGGCAAATTTCCGATTGGGCAATGAATGATATTCAAGTCATTTGCAATATGGGTATTATGCAGGGCGTGGGCGATAACAGATTTGCTCCAAAGGAGTTATATACTACCGAACAGGCTGTTGCAACGCTTGTAAGGGTATATAATAATTTTTCAAAATCAAATGATATATCAAACGCCGAGAATTTGTCTTACAGCCAAATAGAAGATTTGCAAGAGTCTGTAAACAACGGTCATTTTCCGTGGCGGCTCGACTATAAGCAAGTCATTATGAATTTTCTTTCCGACAAGGGTGAAAAAGCCGAAAACGGCGAACTCGTTGCTTTTGCCGGTGACGGAGAAAAATGCAGCGGCAACTATAAAATAGGAAACAGCATTTATACTCTTGAATTGTTTAAGCCTATTGATAAAAGCGAAACAGGTATTTGGATAGTAAAATCGTGTGCCAAAAAAGATGTTATCGGCGGTGCCGATGGGGAAACAGAAATAAGTGTTTCCGACTTGACTTTTGCCGACAAGCTGAACTCACAAATGCCTGCAGATAAAAACTATATGTTTTCTCCGCTGTCCGTCAAGATGGCTCTTGCCCTTGCCGCTAACGGAGCAGAGGGCGATACAAAGAATGAAATATTAAACACACTCGGAGTAAAAAATCTTGACGAATTTAACACGCTTTCAAAGGATTTGATAAAAAGGTACTCTCAAACCGATATTTTGAGCCTTAATATTGCAAATTCAATATGGATCAACAAGGACAAAACAACACAGAATTTCAGCAAAAACTTTAAGAATATCGCAACGGAGTATTATAATGCCGATGTTAAGACGGTTGATAATAAAAATGCAGTCGGTGAAATCAATTCTTGGGTGAAGGATAAGACAAAGGGCAAAATTCCGCAGATTATAGATAATGCCGATAACTTTTGGGCAATGCTTATCAATGCAATTTACTTTAAGGGCGCTTGGGAAAATGAGTTCAGCACATCCCTTACAAAACCTGATGAGTTTACTAATGCGGACGGAACAAAAACGCAAACAGACTTTATGAATAAAACAAGCTGGATTTCGTATGCGGAAACAAAATCTGCAATAATAATCGAACTACCGTATAAAAACAGAGTTGATAAATTCTCGGACAGCGGTGAGTATATCGGTACCGAAAGCTTTGATGACCTTGATGTGAGTATGTATTTAATGCTCGCAGACGGCAGCATAAATGCAGAACAGGAGCTTAATTCCGCAATCACCGACGAGAATTTTAAGCGTACATATACAAAACTTTCAATGCCGAAATTTAAGATTGAGTATTCCGAACGTCTTAATGATACGCTAAAAAACATCGGCATTAAAACGGCTTTCGACACCAAAACAGCCCGGTTTGAAAAAATGTTTGATTCGGGCAATATGTGGTTTACCGATACAATCCATAAGACATTTATCAGCGTGGACGAAAAAGGAACTGAAGCCGCCGCCGTAACCTCAATCGGTATGGGCGGTTCGGCACTTCCGCCCGAGCCGATAGAGCTTAAATTTAATAAACCGTTCTATTTTGCAATTCGTGATAATACAAGCGGAGAAATTCTGTTTATGGGAAGATATGCTTTTGCGGAATAAACGCAGAAAGGCTCTTTGCCGCTAAATACGGCAACAGCCTTTCTTTAATAAAATTACTCGATAGCAATTTTGAAAAACAATCGGAAATGGAAAAGCAACTCGGCAATATACAGAGGGAAAACAATACCGAACAGCCAAAAAAGTAGATACTGTATAATTTTACAAATATGATAAAAACACAAGACGAGAGCAGCATATCATCGGCGGATCCCGTCTTGTTTCAAATATTACGGATTACATCTTCCGCAAGGATTATATCCGTCTTTTATCGCTTCGTCACGGGTGCGGTTTAAGTAAACCTTGTTTTTCTCTTTCATCTGCGACACGGCTCCGCAGTCGGGATAGTGGAATTTCTTTGTATTCGCATTGCCGATATATTCGCAAATTTCTTGATTTACCGCATTTTCAGTGCTTTGAGCAGAGGTTGATTTTTCATTTTCGGTCGGGTTGGTTTGAGCGTTTTCGTTTTTTTTCGTTGTAACCGTAACTGTTTTTCCGTCGCTTGTTGCAACAATATCACCCTGCATATCGGTACGGTACACTTTAACATCTGCGTCACGCAAACGGCTTAATGTATCTTCTGTTGGGTGCCCGTAATTGTTATCTCCGACAGAAATTACCGCATATTTTGGCATAATCTCACACAAAAACGGATATGTGGTTGAGTTTTTGCTTCCGTGATGTCCGACCTTCAGCACTGTTGCCGACAGGTCATATCCGGCGCTTAATATTTCCTGTTCCTCCTCACGCTCCGCATCGCCCGTAAAAAGAAAAGAAGTATCGCCGTATATAATTTTCATTACGATAGAGCCATTATTGCGGTCGCTTTCACTTTCCGTTATCGGACCGTAAAATTCTATTTTGCTGCTGCCGAAATCAAGGCTTTCTCCCGGCTTGGGGTGAGTTATTGTCAAGCCCTGCTCGGCGGTTTTGTTTTTCAGACTTTCATAAGAGCGTGTATCGGCTTCGGTTTCCGGCGCTAACACATTTCCGACCTTCATTTTGGCAAGCGGAGCTGAAAGTCCGCCGATATGGTCATCATCTGCGTGCGATGCGACAATATAATCGAGATAATCAATGTTTAAGTTTTTGAGATAGGTATAAATAATACTGCTGGCGTGCGGCTTTCCGCCGTCAATAAGCATTGTTTTATCATCGCAGAGTACAAGCGCCGCATCGCCTTGTCCGACATCAATATAATGTACCGCAAAGCTGTGTTCGGAATAATCGGTTGTATCTTTCGGAGCTTTTGTTTCCGTGACATTTTCCGACTGTCCGGGAGCATTAGGTTCTTCGGTTATCGGTACAGCTTTGTTTGTGCAGGAGCAAATACAAAGCAGCATACAAATACACAAAAGCGCCGATATAATGCGAGATTTGTTTTTCAGTTTCTGTAATCGTTTTTCAGTTTCCACATAGAAAACTCCTTTCTCCGTCAAATGTTTAATTACTGCGATTTTTGGACAAAATAAAAAATCGCAAAACTGATAGTTATACGACTTATCCTTTATAGTATTCAATTTTACAAGCCTTTTATGAATTATGACGGCTTATTAAGACGGATTATACATTTTTCCGAGCCGATCCATTTCCTTTGCTTTATGCTCCGGCAGAGAGTGAGTATAGATATTCAGCGTGACGGTCGGAGAAGCGTGTCCGAGTATTTCCGAAAGCGTCTTTATATCCATTCCGATTTCCAACGCCCTTGTAGCGAAAGTATGCCGGGTTGTATGAAATTTAACATCACGGACGCCGATTTCCTTCAATATTGCCTTGTACCTCCGAGCGTAAACAGTCGGCTCGATAAATTTTCCCTTGCGGTTAATTAAAAAACCACATCCGTGTTCAATCGCTTTGAGCTTTGCGGTTAAAAACTTCGGAAGTGGTATATCACGCACAGATGTATCGCTTTTCGGTAGGGCAATCACGATTTCTGTTTTCTTTTTTCCTTTGTCGGACTTTGCTCTGTAAAGCGTTTGCTGTATAGATATAACACCTCTTTTTAAGTCAATATTTTTCCATTCCAAAGAACATAATTCTCCAATTCTGATACCTGTGTAAAGGCAAATCAAAATCCCTATATCATTAGGATTATCCGAGCTTTCAATGTACTTTTCTATTGCTTTCTGTTCTTTTTTGCTGAACACGCTAACCTCTTTATTTTTCTGCTTTGGCAGCTTTATACGCTTGCATACGGTAGGCATTAAACCGTTATCGGCGGCAGTATCCAAACCGAGTTTTAACACGGTATATATCAGCTTAACCGTTGACGGTTCCCATTTTGCAACAAGACCGTTTACAAAGCCCTGCACCGTGAGTTTTGTAATATCGCACAGCCGCATATTTCCAAGCTCGGTGTTAATATGGTTTTCAACGAGCGAGGAATACACTGTATATGATGATTTTTTAATGTGCTTTTGTGTTGACAGCCACTTTTCAAACCAATCCTTCACAAACATTTCTGAGGGAGGTTTGTTTTGCCGCTGTTTGACCTTTGCTTTCGCTGTGAGCAGCTTCTCTTTTGCGTCTTTGTAGGTTTTCCCGTAAACATATCCGATAATGCCCTTACCCTGCAAATCGTAGTCCTTTATATATCGACCTTCGTATCTTCCATCTTTTCTTTTGTAAATATTTTCGCCCTTGCGAGCCATAGAAAATCACTCCTTTAACATTAAATTTTTGACGGACAATTCATATAAAATTCCGCAAAAATCTTGATTTTTTACACCAATTATGATATAATTGACTATAATAATTTTAACATTAACCGTCTGCTTAATAAATAGCTTAACCCTTTATTCTACAAGGGTTTGAGGGTATTTTAACAGATAAGTATTAAAACTATTTGTTACAAAACGAAAAGACAGCGAAAGGCATATAAAAATGCTCATCGCTGTCTTATGTTTTTTTAATAACAACTCGGTCTTGCCGCAAAACCGAAGCCACTGTTTGTTGTGATAACGACATTATTCCTGCCGCTTGAACAATGGATAACAAGAATGTTTCCGGCAGCGTCCTTTCCGGCAATGATTCCGATATGCGATAAATCACTGTAAAAGGCTAAATCTCCGGCTTGTGCGTTGCTCCAAGATATTCGGCTGCACTTTGCAATTTGTCCTTGCGTTCCGTGTCCTATGCTTGACGCATTAAACCCGGAATTGATAAAGCTCCAAGTAACAAAACCCGAACAGTCAAGCCCGAAAGGTCTTTTTGTCCCGGTTGTTTTACTGCCTTCCGCCGATACAATTTTCAGCTTGCCCCATTCTGAGTCCCAGCCGATAGCGGACGATTTACCGCCCCAAAAATAATTAACCTTGCCGACAAGCGAGCAAGCCTCCTTTATAACTTTCTTTCGCTCCGCTGATAAACTGTCGGGTAAATTTTTCAAAATATCCTGTGCGGTAGCATCGGATATGGCAAGCGACTGTGTTGCCGAGATTAAAACCTCGTCTTGTTCCAAAAAAGTATCGAGCGCTTCCTGCTGCTTGCGTGTAAAATTATACTGTGAAATCATATTCTCTTTTGTTTTCGCCGTAATTGTAATATACACGACTTTTTCAGAGTTATCACCGCTTGCAACCGTTTCTGTGCGTGAGGTTATCTCGTGCATATCCCAAAACACATTTTTGAGCTTTTGTTTTTTTATCCTCCATGATAACGACAACATCTTGAACGGTGTCATCTTCCACACCCGCAACCTTTGTTGCAAATACGGCGAGTACCAAGTCCCAATTTGCCTGTTCGCCGATAATCTCGCTGCGGTCGGCGGCTGCGGCATTTTCTATGTCATCAAGCTTATTTGAAAGCTCCATATTGCACTCTGCGACAATAGCGGAAATGGGGATACTGTCATTATCCGCCGCTTCATCGGAAATAAAGATACCGAAAGGACTTGCGGCTATCGCCGCAACCACAATTACAATAATTAAAGCAACCAACAGTACCGCCCAGCCGCCGAGTGCGGCAAGTGCCGAAACAACGGCTTTTGCTGCTGCCGCTACCATTTGAGCGACTTTAACCGCAATTTTAACTGTTGCTTTTGCGGTTGCCTTTGCGGCTTGTGCAGATTTCTGAGCAACCTCTTTCACTTGCTTGGCAGCTTGCTTTGCCGCTTTTTTCGTGATTTCCTTCTGCGTCTTTGCCGCCCGTTTTGCTGATTTAACAGCTTTTTTCTTTGCAGACTTGCCGACATAGGAATTGCCCGTTTTCACGGCTTTGTTTGTGCCTTTCAAAAGACTGTCTTTTGTTTTAACCGCTTTTTTTGCTCCTGTTGATACATTTCGGGTAACGGTATGAGCGTTCTGCTTTGGCATTGCTTTTGCTCTCTCCGGTGTTTTTATGAGGTCGGACGGAGCTTTGCCGTATGAGCGTATGTAGCTTTCCTTTGTTTTTGGCATAGATTTTGAGGGTAAAGAAGTATCAAGCATATTTTCGGAATTGACATTTGGTGCTGACATATCACTTTTGATAAGCTCCGCATTTGTTTTTGGCAAATTCCCGTTATGTATCGGTATATCCGAAGTATGATTTTGCCGTGCTGCTTTTTCAGCTTCAGCTTTTGTTTTCAGTTTCTCCGAAACATATTTTTTCCGTGCGTCCTTTATGGCTTGCTCTTTGGTTTTGGGTGTGGGAGCAGAGGAAACTGCGGTGTTTTCTCTTGTTTTTGGAGCAATTTCGCTCGGTTTTTGCTTGATACCGTTCTTAACTTCGGCGGTTTTGTGCTGTTTTATGTAATTAGCCTTTGTTTTAACCGTGTCAGCTGATTTTTCCGACATATCCGATTTCTGCGACTTCATATATGCTTCTTTGGTCTTAACCTGTGCGGTAGATTTGCTTTGCACCTTTGGAGCATTTTCGTGTGCAGATGTTTTATGCTCGGCTTGTATGCTCTCTTTTGTTTTCGGAGCATTGTCAAGCTGCTTGGGTGTGTTCTGCACCTCTGAAACATTGTCATTTTGAGGTGTATGCGGTGTATCTGCGTTTTGATTTTGCCGTGTTTTCACTTGCTGACGGTGTTGTTTTAACTTGTTTTCCGCAAAATGCTTACCTTTTTGGTAAACGGTATCAACGGCGGAATAGTAGGCGTTTTCAACCTGTTCGGTTGCCTCAACTTCGGCTCGCTGCGGCTGCTCCGACTGCCGTGTGTCAAGCTGCTTATCTACGATATTTTTGATAAGTACATCTTTTGACACGGTTTTTATATCCTTGACTGCTTCTTTTGCAAGGCGGTCTGCGGCTTTCGGAGTATTCTGAACAGCCTTGATGGTTGTTTTCGGCTTTGTCTTTATATCTTTTTCGCTCAAAGTATATCACCTCCGGCGTTATTTTTTACTCTTTTTATCCATATACATCTTCTCATCGGCACGACAGATTATATCGTCAATGCTCTTACTGTATTTTTCGTGGAATCTTGAATAGCCTATCGAAACAGACAGGTTATACAGCTTTTCATTGTTGATAAAATATATCGTGTCTTTGAATTGCGATATATGCGGCAGCACATTACTTTCGGATATGCAGACAAATTCATCACCGCCGATACGGAAAATGTCAGCCTTTAATCCGATAGTATCCCGGAGAGCCTTTGCAACGGTCTTTATTGCGTCATCACCACAAAAATGCCCGTAGCTGTCGTTTATCTCTTTCAAGCCGTTTACATCGACAACAATAACCGTAATGCGTGATATGTTGCTGCTTGGTTTGCGTAGCATTTTTAAGCGTTCCTCATAGGCGTTGCGGTTTTGCACTTCGGTCATACTGTCGGTATAGGCAAGCTCAAATAATTTTTCTGTCATTTTGTTTTTCATAGCGTCCTCCTAAAAGATAACGGCGGATCTCCGTTTGGAAAATCCGCCGTGTATAATGTTAAATATTTTGTTTTATTAACCCTCGCCGGGCTTCGTGCTCATCAATTTATAGAGTTCCGTATCTGTCGGAAACTCATTGATAAACGGCACAATGGAACCGCCGACCTTTATAAGTCCCCGTCCTGCTCCGGCATTGGTGATGTAGCTCATCTGCGTATCGGATATGGATAAAAGCTCCGACAGGTCTTTTCTGTCGGACGGCGCTTGATTTAAGAGCAGCAGAAATTCGCTGTTTGAAAGCATACCTCTTGCCGTTTCGTTTAACAGACAGTCGGAAATGTTCTGCGTAATGCCCGTGAGCAGTCCTCCGTATTTTCTAAACCGCTTCCAGCACTTCAAAAGGAAATCCGCACTGTACGGATTTTTGAAATACAAGTGTGCTTCATCGACATAAACCCTTGTATATTTTCCTCGTCTGCGATTTGCCATAACACGGTTAAAAATATTATCAAGCATAATCAAAAGTCCGATAGACTTCATCTGTTCGCCAAGCTCCAAAATATCATACGCAACAATGCGGTTATTTGTGTTGACATCGCTCTGATGTGCAAATGCGTCAAGTGAGCCTGTTGTAAATATTTCAAGCGATAATGCAAGGTCCCCAGCTTCGTCCTCCGGCTGACGGAGTAATTCGTTGCGGAAATCCACCAAAGTAGGCATATATTCCGATTTGCCGCTTAAATATTCGCCGTAAACCTTAATGGCACAACGGTCAATGATTGACTTGTCCTTTTCACCGACACCGCCGCCGAGCCTTGAATCATTGCTTTTCAGAAGTTGATCAAACAGAGAAATCAAAAATTCCGATTTTATCGACACAGGGTTTTCGTCCATATCAATATCATTGTTTATTTCAAGTGCGTTGATATGGTTTTTTGACGATGCCGAAAGGGTTATAACCTCACCGCCGAGATTACGGATTAGAGAACCGTATTCACGCTCAACATCTATGACAATAATATCGTCATTTGAAAACAGAGCCGACATCAGAATTTCCATTTTTGCCGCAAATGATTTACCCGACCCGGACACACCGAGAATAAAGCCGTTTCCGTTCAGCAGTAATTTTCTGTTGCACATCAAAAGGTTATGGGAAATAGCGTTAATGCCGTAATACAAACCGCCCTTGTCGATTATTTCTTGTGTCTTGTACGGAGATAATACCGCCGTGCTTTCGGTCGTGAGTGTTCGCATTGCCTTTATATTCAGTGTTCCGAACGGCAGTACCGTCTGCATACCGTCCTCCTGCTGATATTTGAGCGTTGCAAAGTTACAAAGGTGCTTTCTGCCTATCGACATCAGCGTTTCGGTATCGTTATCGAGCTGCTCCAAGCTGTCTGCAATATGCAATAGCGTAACCGTTACAAACATCATTCTCTGGTCACGGGTTGTTAAATCGTCAAGAAACTCTTTGATTTCTTTTCGCATTTGCTCCATTTCATATGGAATGTTTGCGGAAAAATTATTGTTTTCATTTTGCTTCTGCTGCCATTTGGTTATATCCGTTTCAATGGCAAGCAGTTTTTTCTGAACAATTTTAACCGCTTCATCGGTCGGTATCGGCTGAATAGTGATAGATAGCATCATACTCCTTGAAAAGTCTGTAAGCTCCGAAATCATACTGTCTTTTAGGAAAGACGGATACTCTTTTAAGAAAACCGTTCTTGCGTATTTATCGCCGATTTTTATATAGTCTTTCTTGAATTCCAAGCTGTCGGGAGCAATGTAGTCCTTAAAATCCGCACCTTTCGCCATAGCTTTTTTGAGGTCAAAATCAAATTCTTCATTTTCGCCCGTTTTGAAGAAGTCATTAAAAATGCGAAGCCTGTCCTTGTTACCAAGCTCCGCTATTTTTGACGATATTTTCGCATAATCGGCAGTGAGGTCATTTCCCACACGGGTGAAAAATGTCCGAGCCTCCTCGATGTTTTTCTTTTCGGTTGCAACCGTAATATATTTCTCGTGTACGATATTATTGCTCTCCGACATTTTATCGCATAGTATGCTGTTAAGTTCTTTTGTGTATTTTCTGTAATTCGGGTTATCGGACGGCGTTGTGATTTGCTCAAACACCTTATTGTGGAGCTGTCGGTTATATATCGTGATTTCAGCCATAGCGTCTGTCGGAAGTCCGTTAAGAATTGCAGAGTGGGCAAGAAACATTTGCAGCTGGTCATCGTCTGAAGCTACGGCATAGTTTATGTCCGAAAATTTCCACGACTTTGAAAACAGCCGTCCCGTCCGAAAAATACCGTCTTTGTATATCGCATCAATCGGTATCGACTGCTGAACAGTCCTTGCAATTTTTCTTTTTTGCTTTTTTATTCGATTTTTTCTTCCGAACAGATTTAGCATTGCCATTTGTGAGTTCCTCCTTTATCATTTCATACAGATAATTCGTGCTTTCAAATTTTCGCACTCCGGCAGCGAGAAATTCAGACCTAAACCACGCTCCGACAAATTCTTCAAAGTTCATACCGTTGTATTTGAAAAATCCGGCAACAGCAATAGGTGCTGCCGCCACAATACAAAGCCAAGATACCGTTTCTTTGTCGATATAGTTTTTAAGTCCGAAGTATATCCCGACAGCGGCTCCGACCGCCGCTACCGAACAGATAAACTGCCGTGTTGAAAGTCCGAAAAACAGGCTTTCGTGATAGTCCTTAATTTCTTTATTGATTCTTATCTCCAAAATTGATTACCTCCTCATCTTTCCGGCTCGCTCTTTTTCGGTGCTTTCGGCTGCAAATCTGTAGGCCTTTCGCCGTTTTCGGGCTTAATGAAATCTATCCGATTTGCCGCATAGAAAGCGTTGGGATTAAGCTGTCTTTGCCAAGCGGCATCACTCGGCGCCCACCGAAAGCCGTTTGCTTTGAGCGTTTCTCTTTGTTCTTCGCTTGGCTTTTCGTCGAATAAAAGTTGCAGTCGGTTTTTATCTTCATTTATGACCGCTTCGCCGCCGTTAAATTTCCAGCCGACAAACTCCGTATTTTTATTAGCCTCAAGGTTTTCAATACGCTTTTTGATGCGGCGTATTTCCGCACCGTTGTTTGTGATGTGATATGAGGGAAAAGGCTGCTTTTCCCAATGATAATGAACGGAGCGAGCTGACATATCCAAATTTTCAGCCTTTTCGTCAGATATGCCTTCACAGCCTTTTACCGTTCCGTACTTTTTGTAGTGTGCATTAGCTTTTTTCATCAGCGTTTGCAATTCCTCACATTTTTGCAGTTTTTCCGTCAGCTTTTCAATAGCCTTCGGGTCATCGCTGCTGATAGCGTTGTTTTTGTAACTCATAATCATATCCTCCTTATGTTCCGAATAATTCTTTAACAATTCTGTCTGCTCCTTTGATAAGACCTACCAAAACGAGCATATTAAAAATGACCTCTCCGATGTATTTCCATATCATAGTGACGGTTGTAATGCTTGTATCTATCGTCGGCGTACTGTGCGACGCAAATGCGGAGAATATAATGCACGACAGGACAATTACAGCACCCTCCATACAAACGCCGACATATGATTTCAAAAACGATTTTCCCATAAATGATGTTGTTTCCCCGGCGAATGACGAAAGGGGAACGGGAGCTATCGCCGTATAGATATACAGCTTAAAAAATCTGCCGTACACGGTCATAATCATTATGAACGATAAAACCGTAATAAACAGACTTCCCAAAATCGTTACAAGCCAAAGCGGAATACTCGCCCAAAAACCTGTGTCCTCAACTGCTTGCTCGATTGCCGCCGGGAGCGTAACCGACGCACCGCCGATACCGCCGAGAGAGCCTACGATTTGTTCCACAATTCCGCCGCAAATGGTGTAAATCGCCGTCATTAAATCCATTGCATAAGTAATCGCCACCTTCGCCGCACAAAAGCGGATAAAATGCTTTAAGGCATATTCCGGTCGCTGAAAATCACGAAACGACGCCGTTGACTTAAATATGCTCATAGCAAAAAAGAGGACCAACAAGCCAAGTCCTATGGCTTGAAGTCCGCCGTTTATGCCGGAAATTACATTCCATATAGCACCGCCTTTGAAGCTTTGCGGCGAAGTCGTCAAAAGCTGCCATATTTCCGTCATTTTATCGTTCCAAGTGGAAAACGCATTTTCGAGGTTGGCTACAATCCAATTATCACTCAAAGGTAATTCACCTCCTATCCAAAAACGCAAAAACAGCCATAACCGCTTAAAAAGCAGCTATGACTGTCTTTGTTCTGATATTAAATTTTACAAATCAAAATAATTTCTGCAAGCCTCTAAAATCTTTTCCTTTGTAGCATCATCAGTTATCATTCCGACTTTATTATTTAATCTGTTGTGTGATATGGTGCGTATTTGCTGCACCATTGCAACAGATAATTTCGGAAGTCCCGTAATATCCGTGGGCAGCAAAATTTCTGTCGGATATATTTTTTCATTACCTTTAATGCTGGACAAAGGAAGCACCGTAGACACGGTAAGATTATGATTTACACTATCTGTGGATATAATAAGAACGGGGCGTGTTCCACGCTGTTCGCTCCCTTGTGTGGGGTCGAGATTACAGAAATATATTTCCCATTTGTTTACCATTCGCCCTGCACCTCACTGTCCGAAAAGCTGAAATCTTCCGCACATTTCATTGTTCTTTCCATAAAAGATTTGTCTTTTGCGGCTTTTTTCATCATCTCATCATATTCACGCCTTTTAGCTTGCTTCAGGTATTCGTCAAGAGCCTGCCTGATAGCAAAATTTACAGACGGTATCTGTTGTGCCTTTGCAAGCTGTTTAAGCTCATCAATATAATCCGATGGAAGTGTGGCAGTATAGCGTACTGTTTTTGTTGTGTTTAACATCGTTCATCACCTCACTAATATTATATACTGAAACATCAGTTTTGTCAATATATTATGATGCGATTTTTGATGTTATTTTATTCATCATTTTTGTTCTATAATATCATATCCAAAATATCCTTCGCAAATGCAATGATGACGCCGCCAAAGAAGGTCAGAAATCCGTTTGCTCTCTGCGATGCGTCGTGTGATTTAAGCGACAGACCTATCTGCACAACACCGAAGCCGAGCAGGATTAGTCCGATAGCCTTAATTGCCGAGAAGATAAAGTCTGAAAGGCTGTTTATCGTTCCGAGCGGGTCTGCGGCAAATACCGTGCCTGTAAGTGCGGTCATTGTAACCGCCATTACCGTAAGTACAAGTTTAGCCTTGCGGAGAATTTTCTGTGCTTTCGCAATTTTCATTACTGTGTTCTGATTTTTCATCGTCTGATACCTCCAAATTTTGATTTTGTTGTGGGTTTGTGAAATCAAATGCTTTTACATCGTTTCCGTCAACCTCCAATAGCTTGATATTTGATAAATCCTCGTTTATGGTAAAGGATAAATCGCTTTGTAAATACTTTTCAGACTTGCTGTGCTTGTAGGGAACAGCCTTGCCGTCTGCGGTTTTTGCAATATTCGGATGCGACAGTATATCGAATTTTTTATCAATTAACGGTCGCTCGCCACGAATAAAGATAAGTGCGTTGCTGTTATCGAGCAGCCGCACCTCATCGAGTGTTAAAAGCTCACGCCCGGCATTTTGGTAGTTTGTATTACTGCTGCCGTGCTGACCTTTGGTAATACCTCTTGTGCGTGTGTCAATGGTTTCCTTGCCGAGCATTTTTGAAATATATTCGTGCGTACTCTGCTCATTTCCGCCGAGATACAAAAGCGTATCGCAGTTACCCGTGATGTTTTCCCAACTGTCTTTGAATAACGCCTTTAACTGTGCCATATTCTGAATAATGATGCTTACCGAAATACGCCGTGAACGCATAGTTGCAAGTATGCGTTCAAAATTATCGGGCAGTGCGACATTTGCGAACTCGTCCATTACGATATGCACCGGAATAGGCAGCTCGCCACCGTGGTTATTATCGGCATTAAAATACAGTGCTTGAAGCGCTTGCGTGTATAACATTCCGACAAGATAATTAAAGGAATTATCGTTATCGGGGATAACGCAGAATATTGCCCTCTTGCGTTCGCCGAGAGTGCCGATGTCAAGGTTGTCGTATGAGGTCATTTTTGCGATTTCGGGTAAGTTAAACGCCGCAAGCCGCACCGCCGCAGAAACCAAGATCGACTTCGCCGTTTTGCCGCTGGCTTGCTTAAAAATTTTATATTGCCTTACTGCAATATGCTCCGGCTTTTCGTCCTCCAAGCCTTGAAAAAGAATATCCACCGGACTTTGGTAGCCGCTTTCGTCCTCGTCCTCAACGGTTGCTGCGTTTTCGATTAAAAACATCAGCATTTCAAAGGTCTGTTCTTCGGGCGGAGCTTCGTGCAGAAGATAGAGCATCAAGGCACTATCAAGTGCAATTTCGGATTTTTCCCAAAACGGGTCGTTTTGCTGTGCGTTCTTCGGTGTTGTATTCTGAATAATGTTTGAAATCAGCTTTATAACATCTTCGTCCTTACGGATATACACAAACGGATTATATCCGTCCGAGTTTTCCGGCTCGATTAGGTTGAACACCTTAATATCATAGCCGTTTTCAATTAGTAACGGTGCAATGCTTCGGAGCATTTCGCCCTTTGGGTCTGCGACTATGAAAGAAGTGTTGCATTGCATTAAATTCGGTTTTGCATAAAACCGGGTTTTTCCCGCACCGCTGCCACCGACAACAAGCACATTAAGGTTTCGCCTGTGCTTTTTGGCGTTTAATCCGAGCCGCATATTTTGAGATAGAATAATGTTTTTATGGCTGTCCTTATCCATATACCGTTTGACAACGCTTTTAACATTGCCCCAGCGAGCCGAGCCGTGTTCTTCGCCCGGTCGGCGGTTTTCTCTTGACGAAAAATATACGCCGATACCCATTGCATATAAAAACAAGAAAATGAGTACGGCTTTTAAGCTATACTCATTAAATGTGATGTGCGTTGGGTTATTCATAGCGACAGTCAAACGGTCAAGCAATTCAAACAGCTTTATGTCCTCCTCATAGCACCCGGCAACCATTAGGGCAAACCATATAACGAATACCGAGAGTATTCCGAGCAGAATATATATTGTCTTTTGATTTTCCTGTCTGTTCACGAGGTATCCCTTACTATCATTAAAATTTGAAGCATTGTTATCAGTCCTTTCCGAAAAAAATAAAAAAGCTTTTGATAAAAGCTCCGCCTGCGGGCGTAGGAATAAGGTAGCATTTTTGATTTTCCGTCATTGCGTTTTACGCAATTTCCTACAAATTAAAAAAGGGGGCAACCCCTGCATAAGTTTCCTTATACAAAAGCTGCCCCCAAAAAGTGTGATAGGCGTTACTTACAGAATTTTTCGTTGTAAATTTCCATAAGCTCATTTAATCTTTTATTCTGTTCTACCCATTGTGCCGCAACGGGTACCCCCGTCTTTTCGTCAATGTAGTTACCAAAGGCGAGGATTTCATCATCAGTCGCATAAACTCTCTGCACAGTCGGAGCGTTATACATCACCGTTCCGTTTGGAATCCATTTTGCATAAACGGTATCGCTTTCATTGAAAGTAAACTCCGTTACCCGATTTTCTTTTGTTTGCGGGTCTGAATACCAACCGTCAAAGTCATAACCGTATCTTGTCGGAATAAACTCCGCAAGCGATATTGTTGTACCAAGCGGTTTTACAACAGGCTCAATATATGAGCCGTCCTCTGCGGCAAAGGTGAGAGTGCGTGTCCCTGTTAAGCTCCAATGTGCATAGAGTGTTGTATCGGAATAATACTCTGTATCAGACGATACCTTTTCGCCGCTTTCGGTAAACCAACCCTCAAACTGATAGTCGCTGCTTTTATACGGCAGCGGTAGTTTGATTTTGTTCTGCTCCGTAACGGCTTCTGTGATGTCGGTTTTGTAAATTCCGCCGTATAACGAGCCGCCGTTACAATTCAGCGTTATAACTCTTTCGCCCTTTAAGGAATACAGCGGCTTTTCCTTTCCGCACTCACATACATAAACCTTTGAATCTTGTCTTGTATACTCGTGCGTGTGTGCCGCTTGTGCAGTAACTGCGGTTGATAAAATGAGCATTGCCGCAAAGCTCGCAAATACTGTTCGTTTCATTGAAATTCCTCCGTTTCAATAGTTTATTTTCGGTATCTTTATTGTATCATCATACAAAAAGACCGTCAAAAAATTTTATGAAACGAAAAAGACAACCCGTACAGGTTGCCTTAAAAGCGGTTATATAAACCGGAATTTCTATTTGTGTTGCCATGTCATTACATAATCTTTTTCTCCGGTAGCCTCATCTAAGCCACTATGCTGAATCTCAAATCCTTCTCTCTTATAAAAAGATATTGCCCGTGCGTTCTTTTGGTATACGTTCAAGTGCAACTTATTCCTTTTATCCTTTGCATAATTCAGCAGAATTTTACCTATACCCTGCGATTGCATTTCACCAGAAACAAAAATGCCCTCAACATATTCATCATTTAACCCTATAAAACCCTGTATTTCTGTATCATACTCATACACATAAACCTCTGCTAGTAACAACGCTTCTTTTACTGATTTGAAATTGCTTTTCCAGTATTCGGCGGGGATAAAATTATGTGCCTTTATATTTGTATCCAACCATATATCTGCAACTTTATTTATATCATCCCTTTGAAATTCTCTAATCATAACAGTGACTCTCCATAAACTTGAATTTAAATTATAACGGTCTTTGCAAATACACCATATCTACCAACTGTATTCCACTCTCATAGATTGGGTGGTCATAATTATCTATAAAGAAATTTGATATGATATGCGAACGGACAAAACCACACTTTTCATAAAATGGTATTGTCAGTGGGCTATCGCCTGTTCCCACTTGCAGAATGGCATATTGCTCTCTGTAATTATTAACAATAAACTCAATTAAGGCTCTTGCATAACCTTTCCCTTGATATTCTGGAACTGTAGCAATGTTCTTGATTTCAAGTATGTCATTTTCTTTATCGGTTATGACACACTCACACTTGACCCCATTATCATCAAGTACATACATCTTGCCGTTATCAAGATAACGGTCAACCATATCTTCCTGCTCATCTGCTAATAGGAGCAAATCAAGATATTGTTTTTTATTTTCTTTAACTTCAATAATTTTCATCAATTGCACCTACAAATTCCGATTTGTATTTCTGTTTGTTTTAAAAATGGGCAACTCCGATTGGAATTGCCCACTCATTGCACTAATTATGCGATTTTTTCTTGCTTGCACCGATTTCTGCATCAATTGATGTAAG
>ERZ780226.1062-NODE-1062-length-22562-cov-5.300040_pt1 | contig 22562 bp, 24 predicted proteins | sample MGYA00511165_ERZ780226 | MGnify/ENA primary metagenome ERZ780226 (study PRJEB29588, sample SAMEA2152373) | human gut metagenome | biome: human gut; feature: human-associated habitat; material: faeces | place: Denmark | collected 2008/2010 ...
TTCTGACCGTATTCCATACTGATGGCAGTAAGAAATTCACGGTATTTTTTATAAATTTCCGGATTTCTAATTTAAAAAATCAGCTGCATGTCATATATGAAGTCAATTTGCCCTACCTAGGTTCTCATGCGGTATTATCTCTTAACATGGCATTGTCAGAGCTTATTTTTTCGCCGATGTACTTCCCCAGACCCATCGCCGCACACAATTCACTTTTTTCTGCAATGCTGCATGGAATTCCGAGATTCTCCGTTATCGCTTCGCAGAGGCCAAATGTATTGGATGCGCCTCCAGTAAGCATGATTCCATTAGTTGCAATATCGGAAGAAAGTGCTGAGGGAAGCTTATTTAATAAATGCTTTACGCAGGAGATAATCTGCCTTATATCATCCTCTAGAGACTTTACTATCTCCTTTGCAGGAATGAGCGCTGTAGAGGGAAGACCGGTGTTGATATTCCTGCCGCAGACTTCGATATTTTCGCTGCCAGGAAGGTTTAGTTTAATTGTTTCGGCCATTTTTTTGCCTATTTTAATTCCACAGCGCTTTGATATCTTAGCGCTGATTGTATCATCCATTTTATCTCCGGCAGTCGTTATGGTGTCGCATGATACGATTTTTCCCATACAAACTGCGGCGACCTCTGTCAATCCGGCACCTACTTCGACGATCAGGCTGCCAACAGGGGAATTGATGTCGAGTCCTGCGCCGATAGAGCTTGCTATGGGGCGCTCAAGGATTTTGACATCTCTGATTCCTGCGCTTCGTACGGTGTCTATTGTTTCCGCTATCTGCATATCATTCATTCCATGGGGGATGCAAACTACTCCCTTTGGGGAAAAGAACGTAAGTTTGCTCTTAAATATGCGCTGCAAGAAGCACTTTAAAAGCAGTCTCATAACCTCAAAATCGCTGATTACGCCGTTCTTAACTGGCGTCACGATATGCACGTCAGAGCAAATGCTTCCGCACATACCTATCGCTTCCGAGCCTGCGGCGATGAGTTCCGAAGTATATGGGTTTATTACCGCTATTGTGGGTTCACAAAGAAGAATTCCACCGCCACGTTCGCTGATTACAGTTTGAGACGTGCCTATGTCAATTCCTATCGTATTTGTTATCATTTTTAAGACCTCCAATGATATTTATACAGTAATATTTGCCTGTTTTTTATCTTGTTATACCTATTTTCTAAAATATTTTTTTATAACAGGATTATTAAACTTAAAGTTAAATATATTTTATTAGTTATACTAAACTTTTTTATGCAGTTAACAGTGCTGATTTTTGGATGGAAACTTGAAAAATGCGATAAAATAAGGCTTTAGAGGATTTTTAGAAATTTTGAGAAGATGATCAATAAAAGAACCAATAAATTATAAAAAATATAAGGAAATGAAACTTATATAAAATAGAACTATGGTAGTATTGCCAACTCCTGCCTCGTTGTTCGCAAAACTTTGATAATAGTAACCCCCTATGATATCACTTTTCATATTTTGTATTCAAATATACAAATAATATTATAATTTTATTTTAAAATTCCTATTAAATATGGTTATTGAAATAATATCTAACAGTTAAGTTGAATAAAGTTTGTTCAACTTATTTTTTATACCTTCAGAAAAAGGAGGGAAAAATGCAAGATACAAAAGTAATTGCAATTGCAAACCAAAAAGGCGGAGTTGGAAAAACTACAACAACGCTTTCGTTAGGAGTTGCTCTTGCAAAGGAAGGAAAAAAGGTTTTGTTAGTCGATGCAGATCCGCAAGGAAACCTTACTACTTGTCTAGGGTATAATAAACTAGAAGAAATGCCAATAAGATTAACTGAAATAATGAATGCAGAAATGATGGATGAAAAATTAAATATTAACGATGGTATATTGCACCATAAAGAAGGTATAGATTTGATTCCTTCAGATTTAAGCCTTTCAGGAGTAGAACTTTCTTTAGGAAATACTATGAGTAGAGAATTTGTATTAAAAAACTGCTTAAATACTATAAAAAATAATTATGACTATGTTTTAATTGACTGCATGCCTTCATTAGGACTAATTCCTATAAATTGTTTAGCATGTAGTGATGAAATTATTGTTCCAGTCCAAAGCCAATACCTTGCTGCTAAAGGAATGACTTATTTATTTGATACTGTTTCTAAAGTTAGAAGAACAATAAATCCTAGCTTAAAAATTAAAGGAATAGTATTAACTTTAGTTGATAAAAGAACTAATTTAGATAAAGAAGTTAGACAAGAAATTGAGGAGAGCTATGGACAATTTATTAAAATATACGATACAGAAATACCTAGAGCAGTAAAAACAGCTGAAGCAACAATTCAAGGAACAAGTGTATTTGAATATGATAAGAACGGAACTGTTGCAAAAGCTTATGAAAATTTAGTAAAGGAGGTTTTACAAGATGAAAGATTCAAAGAAAAAAATGAACCTTGCTTCACTAGATAGCATATTTACGACACAAGAAGAAAGAGATGAGGCTAAAAAAGAACATGTTATAAATCTTCCAATAGAACAAATACAGGACTTTCCAGAACACCCATTCAAAGTATTAGATAATGCAGAAATGGATGATTTAGTCAAAAGCATTAGTGTTAAGGGTGTTATACTTCCAACAATAGTAAGACAAAGAGAAGATGGAAGTTATGAAATGATTTCAGGTCATAGAAGAAAACATGCAGCTTTAAGAGCAGGCTTAACAGAAATACCTTGTATAATCAAAGACTTAACAGATGATGAAGCAACTATTTTAATGGTTGATTCAAATATTCAAAGAGAAGAAATACTTCCTTCAGAAAAAGCATTTGCTTATAAAATGAAATTAGAAGCAATGAAACATCAAGGAAAAAATTTAACTTCTGACCCAATGGAACAGAAGCAGACATCAAGAGAAGTATTGGCTGAAAAAGTTGGCGAAAGTGCATCAAATATTCAAAGATTTATACGATTAACTTATTTAATACCTGAATTATTAGAATTAGTCGATGAAAAAAGAATCGCTTTAAGACCTGCTGTTGAATTGTCTTATATAAGTGAAGATAACCAAGAAATTTTGTATGACATTTTTAAATATGATGAAGCAACTCCAACATTAAGTCAAGCCCAAATACTGCGAAAACTTGATGAAAAAGGAGAATTGACTGAAGATAAACTTGAAGATATTATGCGTGCAGAGAAGCCTAATCAAAAAGAGCAATTTAAAACTTCGTACGACAATATTAGACAGTATTTTCCTAAAAACTATTCAAATGAGCAAATTAACAACAAGATTATGGAATTATTAGAAAAATATCAAAAAGAGTGGAAACAGAAAATAAGAGATTGCAGATAATTTTTATTTTCTTTCCCTTACAATCCCTATTATTACTAACTATATTACTAACTAAAGAGTAAATGTATAAATTATTATAATTATATATATTTACACATTTGATAAAGTTTTAAAATCACGCTATCCTGAAAGTAATAGGAGGGATGTATTATGAAAAAATATGTATTTTTCTCAAGTATAATTTTAATTATACTTACTTTAAGTTTAACTATAATGATGAAATCACTTAATAAAAATAATGAATCTTCTGAAATCTTATCAAAAGATAACCAAACGAATCTTGATAATGTTCAAGAAAATGTTATTGAATTTTCTGAAATAGATGAAAATAATAATATTCAAGATAATGAATTTAGAGAAGAAACCAAAAGCCAAATAGTAAATAATTCTGAAGAAATTAAAATAAAAGAAGTACAACAAGAAGAAAAACAAGAAGAAAAAATAGTTAGTCCAACACCTGAAATAAAGAAAGCAACTCCAACAACCAAATCAAAAGAGTCCGAAGAAGTGCAAAAAGAAGTAGCAAAAACCGAGATTCCAAAAATAGTAGAACCAAAACAAGAAGAAAATAAAAAAACAGAAACCTACAAATGTTCTGGTAGTAATCATGGGGTTGGAGTAGGAAATTCGCAAAAATGGTTTAATTCTGAATCTGAAGCAATTAGTTATTATAAATCTATAATTAAAAATTGGGGCGATAAATGGGAAAGCTTTGAAATTGATGATGAAACATATAACAAAAATTGTCCTTATGGGTATGAAGATTGGAGTTGTCCTTATTGCAGTAAATGGACTATAAACTTTTATTATAATTAAAAATAAAAATATATTAAGAGCAAGTATAAAAATTACTTGTTCTTTTTTTATGTTAAAAATGGAGGTAAAAAATGAAAATAAATAAAATTAAAAAAATTTTTTCAGTAATAATACTGATTTTAATGTTATTTAATATTGTTCAACCTGTACTTGCAGCTTCAGGTTCTGGAGTATGGACAGGTGGTCAATATGCTTCAGGAATGAAAACAACGGATAATCAAAATGGTACTACTGGAATTATTATTAGAAAACTTGTCAATACAAGTAATGGAGATAAAAAAACAGTCTTTTGTGCAGAACATGGTATAGATTTTAAAACAGGCGCTAGCTATAATGGAGTTTACTATACACCTACAAATTCAACAATAAGAAAAGCTTGTAAAATTGCTTATTTAGGTTGGTATAGAGATAATGGAGGATATGTTGTTGACGGTGGAATATTAGCAGCTTCAATGATTGATGTAAAAAAAGCTTATGTCTATACGCAACAATATATATGGGAAACATTAGGTCAAAGTTCTGCAACATTTGTAAATTCAACATATCAAGCTGAATATCAAGCATTTAAAGAAAGAATAGATAATGAAATAAATCAAATTTCAGCTAGACCAAGCTTTAATGGTAAAACAATTACTATTACAGCTGGAGAGTCAAAAACAATAACCGATACTAACGGAGTCTTATCTGCATATAATTCAATTGATAAAACTCAAGATGGAGTAAGATATCAACATTCAGCAGGAAGTAATTCAATGACTATTACAGTATATGATAGTGTTGAAACAGAAAATATAAGAATTTCTGATAGTACATTCCAATCATGGGGAATGGTAAAAGGAGAAACAGAAGAACATGATACAACAGTATATTTTGAATTTCCTTCTGGAATACAAGACCAATTATATGCTATGCATTACAATGATCCTGTAACATTAAATTTATCACTTAAAATTGAATTATTAGGAAATTTAGAATTAAAGAAATTAGAAACAACTGGTAAATTAGTCGATGGAGCTATTTATAATGTTTCAAGTTCAAATGGTTATAATAAAGATGTTACAGTTACTAACGGAAAAATAACATTAGAAAAATTAAAAAAAGGAATTTATACTGTTAAAGAGAAAAAAGCTCCAGATGGATACTTGTTAGACACAAAAGCTTATAATGTTGAAGTAATTCCAAATCAAACAGTAAATCAAGATATAACAAACGAAGAACCTACTGGAACTATTACAATCATAAAAAAAGATAAAGAAACAGGTGTTACTCCTCAAGGAGATGCTAAATTAAAAGGAGCTGTCTATGAAGTATATGCAGCTGAAGATATATACAACAAAGCTAAAACAAAGAAATTTTATTCTAATGGAGATTTAGTAGCTACTCGTACTATGAACGAAAAGGGAGAAACCGAAGATGTAACAGAACTTCCTTTAGGAAAGTATAAGATTAAAGAAAAAACAGCAAGTGAAGGATACTTTGTCGATAATACAGAATACTCTGTAATTCTTGCTTATAAAGACCAAAACACAAAAGTAATTACTAATAAGACTACAAGTAACGAACAAGTTAAAAAAATGGGAGTTCACATTTTCAAAAGTGGAATCAATATTCAATCTGGATTAGTACAAGGATTGGAAGGAGCTGAATTTTCAATAAAATTGAATTCGGCAGTTGAGAAAGCTTATTCACAAGGATACAGTTATGCTGAAGTTTGGGGCGGATTAGATGAAAATGGAAATAAAGTTAGCGTAAATGCAAACAGAGTATTACAAGCTCAAGCAATTGCTCCAACTTATGAAATTATTACAACTGATAGTGATGGAAATGCTTATACTCAAAATAAGCTTCCTTATGGAAAATATATAGTTAAGGAAACTAAAACCCCAGTAGATTTTGAACCTGCGGTAGATTTTAGTTTTTCCATAACAAAAGACGAATCTGAAATTCAAGATGTAGCACAAAAAGTTAAACATTTGGTAGTAAATGATGAACAACTTGAAAGCTATATAAAACTTGTAAAAAAAGATTTTAAGTCAGATAAAATTGTAACATTAAATAGTGCTACTTTTGAAATAAAAGCAGCAAGTGATATTATAGATCGTGGAAATGGTAAAACATTATATAGAAAAGGCGATAAAATCACTCAAAAATTAGGAAGCACAACATATTCTTCATTTACAACCAATGCAGATAATGAAGTAATTCCTGATTATAGTTATAATTCAGATAATGATGAAAAAGGAACTACTATAACACCTTTATCACTTCCAGTTGGAAAATATGAAATAACAGAAATTAAAATTCCAACAGGATTCTTACAATTAGAATCTCCAGTAAAATTTGAAATAAAAAATATAAAAGATTTTGATACTGATAAAGATGGAGATTTTATTAAGGAAGTTATAATAAAAAATGAACAACCAACAGGAACTTTAAAATTAAATAAAACGGTTGCTATTAGGGAAAATGTAGATACTTCTCTTGTAGATATAACAGATTTAAGTGGTATTCAATTCAAGCTATCAGCCAAAGAAGATATAATTGATATGACAGATGGTTCTAAATATTATACAAAAGGACAAGAAGTCGGAATATATAATCTTACAAAAGAAGGAAATTTAAAAATCGAAAATCTTCCAATAGGCACATACGAATTAGAGGAAACTAAAACTTTGGATGGATTAGTCCTTAACCAAGAAAAATACGAAGTAAAATTTATTAAAAAGGATGATGTTACAAAAGTTTATACCGAAAATATAGACATTTCAAATGATACAACGGTAGTTGAATTTAGTAAAACAGATATTACAGGAGAAGCTGAATTAGAAGGAGCTAAATTAACAGTATTAGATGGAGATGAAATTATTGATACATGGACATCAACAGATAAAGCACACAAAATCGAAGGCTTAATTGCAGGAAAAGAATATACTTTAAAAGAAGAAATTGCTCCAAATGGTTTTGTTAAAGCAACAGAAATAAAATTCAAAGTCGAAAATTCAAAAAATATTCAAAAACAAACAATGATAGATAAAATTGTTGAATTGTCTAAAACAGATATAGGAGGCAATGAAATTGAAGGAGCTAAAATACAAGTTTTTGATGGAGATAAAATCATTGACGAATGGACTTCTACGAAAGAAGCTCATAAAATTAACGGACTAGAAGAAGGCAAAACTTATATACTTCATGAGGAAGTTGCTCCAGACGGATATGTAAAAGCTACTGATGTAGAGTTCACAGTTACAAATAAAAAAGAAAATCAACATGAAAAATTAGTAAATAAAATAATTAAAGTTTCTAAAGTCGATTTGACAAATGAAAAAGAGATAGAAGGAGCTGAATTAGAAATTACTGATGAAGAAGGAAATATTATTGAAAAATGGACTTCTACAAAAGAAACTCATGTTGTAAACGGACTAGAAGAAGGTAAGACATACATACTTCGTGAAGAAAAAGCTCCTTATGGATACGAAACAGCTGAAAACATTACTTTTACTGCTTCAACTGATAAAGAAATGCAAGTAATAGTAATCAAAGATATGCCTATATTAAAAAATATAAAAATTATAAAAGTGGATGCAGAAACCAAAGAAATAATTAAAGATAAATTTACTTTTGCAATTTATGAAAATCAAGAATGTACTAGCCTAATTAAAGAGATTGAATCTAATAAAGAGGAAGGAACAGCGATATTTGAAGAGTTAAGATTTGGAACATATTTCATAAAAGAAATAAAAGCTCCAAAAGGTTATGAATTATCTGATAAAATTGTAAAAGTAGAAATTAACGATAAAGGTATATTTATTGATAATGAACTTGCTGAAGAGTCAAATAATACAATTGAATTTAGTTTTGAAAATAAAAAAATCGAAGTTCCTCAAACTGGAGATAATTCACATGTTAAATTAGCTTTAGGAATATTGCTATTAGCTATTTTAGGAACAACATATTTGGGACTTAAAATATATAAATCTCATAAAGATAATAAAAACAAATAAAATAAAAGCAACCTGAAATATGGTTGCTTAAATCTTTTTATAGAAAGGAGTCAAAATGCTAGATAAAGATTTAAAAATAAAAGCTAGTCTTTTTCAAAAATTAAGAAATAATAATATCATAAATTCAAAACAAATTATAAATATAACTTATGAGCAAGGAAAAAGATTAAAACTTACTCGTGAAGAAGATAAAATGCTGACAGAACTATGTTATTGTCTAACAAAGAAAAACAGTCAAGAATTGGAATTTATAATTAAAAAGGGGGAAACAACACAAAATGGAGAAAAACCTATACAATAGATTATTAGAATTTGAATTAGATAATGATATATTTGACACTTCTGAAAAGAATCGTACAATTGAAGATGTTAAAGAAGAATTAAAAACACCTAATGATATAAAAAAATATATTAACTATTATAATTTAGTATTAGTTGCTGAAGAAGGCTCTGAAGATGAATTATGTCAAAAATTAGAAGGATTTATAGATGAATTAAGTAATTTATTATCTGAAAAAATAAAGCAACTAAATACCAAAAATAAACAAGAAAGATAGTATTAAAAGTATATATAATAAAATAAATAATAGAAAATTTAAGATAATTGAGAAGTTGATTTTAAGTCAGCTTCTTTTTTATTGGAGAGGAGTTTATATTGGATAAAAATATTAAAATTATATACAACAAATTGGAAAATATCAAATTTAATCAAGGATATGTCGATTTAAGCAATTCTAGTATTCAAAATGAAAATGATATTATAGAGGTTTGTAATATTTTTAGAGATCCACGCTATGAAACATTTAGAATATTCTATATGAAAGATAATAAAATTGTAGCTCAAGAGGCTATTACAAGTAAACTTCCAGATTGTGTAGTTGTATTCAATAAAAAAACTGGAGAACATATTAAAGCTTATGAAAAAATGGCAAATAGAATAAAAAGATTAAGTGCTGATGGCTATTATTTAGCACATAATCATCCTTCTGGAATTGCAAAAGCTTCTAAAGAAGATATACAAATAACAAAACATTTTGCTGATAATGTAAATGGTTTTTTAGGTCATATCATTATAGGAAGCGACAACAGATATTCAATAATTGAAAAAGATAAAGAAGGGAGAATATCTATACCTGAAGAGCATATTTTAGATACATCAATTTTTAACGAAGCCGAAAAGAAACTTACAGATAATTCATTTTACAATATTAAAATATCAAGTCGTAATGAACTTATTGCAGTATTTATGAAGATGTTGAATGATAAAGAATATTCAACAGCAATTCTTACAGATACGAATAACAATATAAGAATGGTTGCTGACATTCCTAATAAAATGATGAATCAAAGTATTGAAAATCTAAATGGTTTTTTTAAGAATTTAGGAAGAAATTTAGGTGCAAATAAAGTATTCATAGGTACTCATAATCAAAAAACATATTTCAAAATTATAGAACACCAAAGATATGGTACTTTTAAAGATATAGTATTCATTGATAATTGTAAAAGAATAATTATGCCTAAAATAGAGAAATCTCCTAATTTATTTGATAAAGAAATAAGGGAAAAATTAAGAAGAAATAGAGATGCGAGATAGCAAGAAAGGAGAATTTTATGGAAGGTAAATTACAAGAAAAATTAGAGATAGAACTTGAAGAGTTTAAGCAGGAAGTTAAAAAAATGGGAGCTGATATTGCAGTAGATAAAGCCTATGAATTAACAGTAAAGCAAGAAATTATTGATAGCTTATTATATGATAATAATTTATCAAAAAAGAATATAAGTGCTATATTAGCTTGCAAAAAACCACTTCAAAAAATGTATGAAGATTGGCTCACTCAAGATGGAAATTTAAGAGGAGAATTAAATTTTTCTATTGATAAATCTGTAAATTCTTTAACAAGTGCTTATATTAAAAGAGTGAAAGATACGATGGAAAACGCTAGATAATTTAAAAGAAGGGAGTAGGAAAATGAGCGAATATGTTACAAAAGAAATGTTAGAAGAAGCAAGGAAAATTGATTTATTAACATATTTACAGAATTATGAGCCTTATGAATTAGTTAAGGTTTCAGGTGGTACTTATACAACAAAAAAACATGACAGCGTCAGAATTAGCAATGGATTGTGGCATAGATTCTCGACAAATGTTGGTGGGAAAAGTGCGATAGATTATTTAATAAAAGTCGAAGGCTATACATTGCCTCAAGCAGTAAAAAGAGTATTAAATAAAATTGAGATAAGTCCCCCTAATTATATAAAACATGAATCTAAATCAAAAGATAAAAGGATTATACTTCCTAAAAAAGCAAGTACAAATGAGCAAATAATTGAATACTTGATGAATAGAGGAATAGATGAAAACATAATAAATTACTGTATAATTAACAACTTAATTTATCAAGAAAAAACAACAAATAATGTGGTTTTTCTAGGTTATGATGACAATAAAAATATAAAATATGCAGGCATAAGGTCTACAGATAATGAAAGATTTATGAAGGATGCAAAGGGAAGTAGTAAAGAATTCTCTTTTAGAATAGTAAATAATACAATTAACACAATGCACCTTTTTGAAAGTAGTATAGATCTATTATCTTATGCTACATTATTAAAGGAAAAAGGGTATAATTGGAAAGAAAATACAATGATAGCTTTGTCTGGAGTATATCAAACTCAAAAAAATATATCTCAAAGTAAACTACCAATTGCAATAGAAAAGTTTTTAAAAAGGAACGACAATATTGAAGAAATCATACTACATTTTGACAACGATAATGCAGGAAGGAATGCAACGAAAGCATTTCTTTTTTTATTAGGAGATAAGTATAAAGTAAGAGATATTCCTGCTCCAGTGGGAAAAGATATTAACGATTATTTATGCTATACATTAGGGTTAAAAAACAAGGAACAAATTGAAAATTTTAAAAGATTTTATACGAATGAAAACGCAAGATAAAAAAGTGATTTTTGTCTTGTTTTTTATTTTTAAGCAAGCACTGAATTTGGTCGGTCAGAAATCGACCTATCAAATTCTAAATTATGGGGACACCCCAAGCCCCTAAAATCTGTTTTAAGGAGGTAAAACTATGAAGAAAAGATATGTGCCACATGGTAGAACAAGACAGCACAAAATTGAAGTACGCCTTAATGATGAGGAATATTTCAAACTAATAGATACAATTTCTTTGATGAAAACAAATAAGTCAGAATATTTAAGAAAACTTATAGTAGGAACACGAATTAAAGAAAAACCGCCAGACGAATTCTATAAATATATGAAAGAGTTTTCCTTAATGGGTTCTAATCTTAATCAAATTGCAGAAAAAATAAATATTATAACAAAAAATGAAGATTGGGAATATGAAGATATTGAAGCTAAAGATTTTATTAAACAATTAAAAAGGTTAAGAATAAATTTATTAAATCTTAAAAAGAGATTGGAAAATGAATATTTATAGGAGGCATTAAAAATGGCTGTTACGAAAATTTGGAAAATAACAAACAACTTAAAAAAAGTAATAAATTATTCTGAAAATGGTAAAAAAACAAGAAGAAATTCTTTGGATGATACATTGGACTATGCAATGAATAAAGATAAAACAGAAGAACAATATTTTGTTACTGGAATAAATTGCAATGCTAAAATCGCTTCAGATGAAATGAATCTTGTAAAAAAGCAATTCAATAAAACAGATGGAATATTAGGATTTCATGCATATCAATCTTTTGAAGAAACCAATTTATCTCCAAGAATTGCCCATGAAATTGGAATAAAACTTGCTGAACAATTATGGGGAGATAGATTTCAAGTGGTCGTAACAACACATCTTAATACAGGACACTTACATAACCACTTTGTAATCAATTCAGTTTCATTTAAAGATGGTAAAAGGTATTACGATAACAAAAGTAGTTATGGATTCATGCGACACGAATCTGATGAACTATGTAAGGAATATGGACTGAAAACCATAGAAGAAAAAACAACTAAAGCAGGAATTAACTATGAAAATTTTTATAAAAATTATGAAAGAATTTATAATACAGAAGCTACAAGAGCAAAACGAGATTTAGATTTTGCAATTAGACAAGCTTTTTCTTATAAAGAATTTATAAATATAATGAATAAAATGGATTATGAAGTAACAGAAAGATACGAAAAATTAAGTATAAGACATAAAAATTATAAAAGAAATATACGAATAGAAAGAAGATTTGGAGAAAACTATACAATAGAAAATATAAAAAGAAGAATCTTATCGGAACAAGATGTGAAAATACCTTTTATAGAAGAATATAATAAACCTTTTAAACATGATTTCACTTTATCTAAAAGAAAGTTTAAGGTAAGAGGATTTATGGCTATCTATTTTCATTATATGTATTTGATAAGACTAAATAATAAAAAGCCTTATATAAAACTTACTCCAGAAATGAAAGCAGATATTGCAAAAATGGATAGATTTTCAGAAGAAGCTAAACTACTGGCAAATAATAAAATAGAAACTTATTCAGAGCTTGAAACTTATTATATGAAGAAAAATGAAGAGTTAAAATTAGCTTTAGGAGAAAGAGGCATTTTATGGGATAGAAGAGCTTCAAAGAAAAATGAAGATATAAGGCAAGAATTATGTAATCAAATTTCAGAAAAAACTGAAATTATAAATAGATTAAGAAAAGAGGTGGTTCTATGTGAAGATATTAAAACAAGAATACCAAAGATGAAAGAAAATTTGAACGAACTAAAGAAAGAAGAAAAAGCTAGAGAAAAAGAGCAAAAATTAAAGAAAGATAAAAGAAAGGAGCAATACTTATGAATACTGGAGGAGATGCAGCAAATGAAATGGTTCAATATTATTTTGAAGCCATTAAATGTGCGGCAACTATAACTGGCAAAGGAGCAGAACATGCTTTAGGAATTCTTCTTAATGAAATGAAGAATCATAAACAGACTAAAGGAAAAGCAAGATTGAATTCAATGCTAAAATCTGGAAAGCCATTAAAGATATTTACATTACAAAAGAAAGATTTAGCACAATTTACAAAAGAAGCCAAAAGTTATGGAGTTCTATATTGTGCATTAGTAAATAGAAAAAATAAAAATTTTGATGATATGGTTGATGTTTTAGTTAGACAAGAAGATGCTAGTAAAATAGATCGTATAGTAGAGAGATTTAAACTTACAATCTCTAACCCTGCTGAAATCAAAACTGAAATTCAAAAAGAAATGGCTGAAAAAGAAGAAAATAATAAAGGCGTACAAATTAAAAATAAAGAAGAACTTGAAGAAGATATAAGTTTTAAAAAGCCTATTCAAAATGAAAATATAGAAACTTCAAATTTCAGTATGGCGAAAACGGAAACAAGTCGTCCGTTAGAGCCTTACTCAAAAACATCAAAGGAAGTAAACAACGAAAATCGTAAATCTGTTAGGAAGGAACTTCAAGATATAAAAGAAGAGATGAAAGACTTGAAAACAAATGAAAAATCAATTCTTAAAGTTAAGAATAATTCAAAAAAAATAGAACCAAATAGGAGGTAACTATGAAGAAAATTTTAATTATAAATGAAAAGCAATATCACTTACTAATAAATGCTCTTAACCAATTAAGGACAAAATGTTTAGCAGAAAATATCGACACAAGAGATATTAACGAGCTATTATTACTTATTATAGACAGTCCAGTTAAGAGCTTGGCAAAGAACAGTAATATTGAACAACACTCAAGATAAAAAGTATAATTATTTATTATACTTTATTGGAGTTATTCCAGTAATATGGTTTGCTTTACTAATTGCGCCAATAACTGACGGCGGATTAGTTAGTATTTTTAACAACTTTGAAAATGTATTTAATAATCCATTTAATATTTTATGGTCAGAGAATAGTATAAAACTTATTCTCATTTTTTTACTCATTTATATTTTTGTAATAATATTCTACGAATCATCCAAAAAAAATTATAGAAGAAAAGAAGAACATGGGTCAGCAAGGTGGGGAGAAGCAAGAACTTTAAACAAAAAGTATGAACAATACCCCAAAAACATGAATAAGACTTTGACAAAAAATGTTGAATTAGGTCTTGATGGACGAAAACACAAAAGGAATCTAAATGTTTTAGTTATAGGCGGTTCAGGAGCAGGGAAAACTTTTTCTTATTGCAAACCTAATGTTATGCAGGCAAATTCGTCTTATGTAATTTTAGACCCTAAAGGCGAGATTCTGCGTGATACTGGCTATTTACTTAAACTAAAAAATTATGAAGTAAAAGTTTTAGATTTGATAAATATGGAAAAATCTCATTGTTATAATCCCTTTGCATATTTGAAGAATGATAACGATGTTCAAAGATTAGTAACTAACTTATTTAAGTCAACAACTCCTAAAGGCTCACAAACAAACGACCCTTTTTGGGATACAGCCGCTAGTATGCTTTTATTAGCTCTCATTTTTTATTTAGTTTATAAAGCACCTCCAGAAGAACAAAATTTTAGTATGGTTATGGAGATGCTACGAGAAGGAGAAGTAAGTGGAGAAGATGATACTGAAGAAAGTGCTTTAGATGTTTTATTTAATAGGTTAGAGGATAAAGAACCGAATCATATAGCTTTAAAATATTATAGAAGCTATCATAGTGGTTCAGCTAAAACCTTAAAATCAATACAAGTAACTCTACAATCTCGTTTAGAGAAGTTTAATTTAGAGAGTCTTGCAGGAATAACTTGCGCAGATGAAATGAATCTTTCTTCTTTAGGAGAAAAGAAAACAGCTTTGTTTGCAATTATTCCTGACAATGATACTTCATTTAATTTTTTAGTTAGTATTCTATATACTCAATTATTTCAACAATTATTTTATACCGCTGACTATAAGTATGGCGGTAGTCTTCCGACCCATGTTCACTTCGTGATGGATGAATTTGCAAATGTTTCTCTACCAGATGATTTCGATAAAATTCTATCAGTCATGAGATCTCGAAATGTTTCTGTTTCAATTATTCTACAAAATTTAGCGCAACTTAAAGCTCTATTTGAAAAACAATGGGAATCGATTGTTGGCAATTGTGATACTTTCTTGTATTTGGGAGGTAACGAACAATCTACACACAAATATTGTAGTGAACTTCTAGGCAAGGAAACTATCAATACTGATAGTTATAGTAGAAGTTTTGGACAACATGGAAATTATTCTACTAATTATCAAATTACAGGTAGAGAGCTTATGACTCCAGATGAAGTAAGGATGCTTGACAACAAGTTTGCCTTACTTTTTATTCGTGGGGAAAGACCAGTAATGGATTTTAAATACAACATGTTAAAGCACCCTAATATTGCATTTACTGCTAACGGTAAAGCAAAACCTTATGAACATGGAATAACAGAAAACGCTATTGCAAGCGTTTCATTTAATTATAGTGATATTGAAAATGTTAAAATTTCTAAACAAATACATGAGATAAAGTCAGATTATGAATTGTTATCTGAAGAAGAAGTAGAAAAATTTGTGAGGGAGATAAAAGAATATGAAGAAAAATAATAGATTAAAAATTAAAAATATATGTTTAAAAATAGCATTCATAGTTTTTTATACTATAATGCTTTTTATTTTGCAAGCAACTAATGTATTTGCAGCCGATGATCCTATTTCAGTTGTAACTAACTTATCTAATTTTATATTTGGTTTAATTAGAGCTGTTGGAATGATTATTCTTGGATTTGGAATTGTTCAAGTAGGTATGAGTTTGAAATCTCACGATCCTACGCAAAGAGCTAATGGAATAATGACACTTGCAGGAGGAATTGTTATTACATTTGCAAAAGAAATATTATCAATAATAACAGGAGGGTAGAAGTAAGGTGAGTTTTTAACTCACCTTTAAAATAATTATGGAAAAATTTAATATTATTTACGCTGACCCGCCATGGAAGTACAGAAATAGAAATATACACAGTAAGTTTGGAGGCGGAGCAGCTGCTCATTACAATTTAATGACTATGGAAGAGATAAAAAATCTTCCAATAAAAGAATTAGCAGCTGAAAATTGTGCTTTGTTTTTGTGGGTTACATTCCCTTTATTAGATGAACAAATAAAATTGTTTAAAGAATGGGGTTTCAAATATAAAACTTTAGGCTTCAGTTGGATTAAAACCAATAAGAAGGATAAAAAGCCTTGTTTTGGAGTAGGTTATTACACTAAATCCAATTGTGAGGTTTGTTTATTAGGAATTAAAGGACAAATGAAGCCAATTAGTAATAAAGTTTCAAGCGTTATTATTTCAGAACGAAGAGAACATAGTAGAAAACCAGATGAAATCAGAAATAAAATTATAGAACTTTTTGGAGATATACCTAGAATTGAATTATTTGCTAGACAAAAATTTGATGGTTGGAAAGCGTGGGGCAATGAAATAGATAGCGATATTGATATGGAAATTTATAGAAATGGAGGTGCTTAAACTTGGATTGGATTCAAGGAAATTTGCAAAATTCTCTTGATACATGGAATAGTAAAATGCAAGAAATATGGAGTTTAGTTTCACAATCTCCGCAAGATTTTAAGGGCGGAGGAATATGGAATGCAATTGTAGGAATAAATGGTGCAATGCAAGCCATAGGACTTGCGTTATTAGTTCTTTTCTTTGTTGTTGGAATCATGAAAACACTGGGGAATTTTGCAGAAATAAAAAGACCTGAGCAAGCGTTAAAACTATTTATAAGGTTTGTGATAGCTAAAGGTATTGTAACTTATGGAATGGAACTAATGCTTGCTATATTTAAAATAGTACAAGGCGTTGTTTCTACTATTATGAGTTCCGCAGGTATAGGGGGAGCAAAAACAATGACTTTGCCACAAGAAATAGTAGAGGCAATTGGAAAAGTGGGATTTTTCGACAAAATTCCTCTTGGAGCAGTAACGATAATAGGTGGACTTTTTATAACAGTTTTATCGTTCATAATGATTTTAACTGTTTATGGAAGGTTCTTTAAATTATATTTATATACTGCAATAGCACCTATACCGCTTTCAAGTTTTGCAGGACAGCCTACTGAACAAATTGGAAGAAGCTTTTTAAAAAGTTATATGGGAGTTTGTTTAGAAGGAGCAATTATAGTATTAGCGTGTGTTATATTCTCTTTATTTGCTACAAGTCAACCTGCTGTGAATGCAGGAGATGCAGCTACAACAATGGTTTGGAAATATATAGGAGAAATCATTTTCAATATGTTAGTTCTAGTAGGTACTATTAGAATGTCAGACCGAGTTGTTAAAGAAATGATGGGAATATAAGAGAGGAGAATTTTATGAGTTTAGATTTTATTCACACAGAAGAAAATGGTATTAAATATTTAGTACATCCTAAAGGAAGCATATTTGAAGGGATGAAATTAAGAGAAAATCCTGATGATGCATTTAAAAGTGCAATTAAACAAGGAATGAAGAACCCAGATGATTGGATGTATATGTATTCAAAAGATAATAAAGATTATTTCAAGAATTATTATTCAAGAATATATAAATCATATCCTCAAGTAGATTTTAAAGAAAAATTTAAAAAAATAAATAAAAATAGAGATGCGAGATAGCAAGAAAGGAGAATTTTATGGGAAATAGAGCTGTTATAACAACTGAAGATAAACAAATAGGAATATATGTTCATTGGAATGGAGGTAGAGAAAGCATTGAAACATTTTTAGCTTATTGCGATATGAAGAATTATAGACCTCCAGAAAATGACTGCTATGGATGGGCTAGAATGTGTCAAGTAATAGGAAATTTCTTTGGAGGAACAACTTCAATAGGCATAGATAGATATAGTCAGTTAGATACTGATAATTGGGATAATGGTGTTTATGTTATTAAAGATTGGAAAATAGTAGATAGAAAATTCCAAAGACGAGAAGATGAAAAAATCACATCATTTAGGGATTTAGAAGAAAATCTTAAATACCTTAACGAAACTCAACCTACAAATGAGCAAGTTCCTTATGAGAATATACATTCTTACTGTATAAAATGGGCAATTGCGAGAGGACTTACAAAAGATATTGAATTTGATACCAAAGCTGTGCTAGAAACAACTAAAGAAATTCTTGGAGAACATCACGAGCATAGAATAAAAGAAGTTGACTGTATATTTGAAAACAAAAATAAAATTACTGATTCTTATGCAATAGCAACTGATTATGATGAAGTTGTTATTGTTAATCCTTTTTCAGGAGAAATAACTCCTTCAGCAGAATGGCAATACAATGCAGACGAGGACATATTTGGTAAATTAGAAGAAAACAACTTGGCTTATGTAAGTATGAAAACACATCATGGCATTTGGAGCTATATAGAAGATGTAACACCTAATGAAATTCAAAATCAAAAAGGTATGCAACAGTATTTAAAATATTGCAAGGATAACAACATAAGTAAAGAAAAAATTGAAGAAAAAACTCATTTAGGAAATCTTTCTGATATTATGAAATATTATAAACCTTTAGACAAGGAGGTAAGGTAGTATGAGTGATAAAGATTATTATTACTATGTTTTTTGTTTAGGATATGATTTTATGAATGAATCATTTAAAAATAGTACCTCTTCAGAATGTGATGTAGTTTTTAATAAATGTAAAAAAATAATTGATAAGTTTATAGATTCTGAAGAATATCAAAATTATATGAAATCTGGATATGATTCATTAGAAGCATGGCTAGAAAATAATAAGGATAAAATTACAGAAGTTCTTTCTGAAGAAAATAATACAAAACACAAAAACACAGAAAGGAGCGAAAGATAATGGAAGTAAAAATAAATAAAGATATACGAGAATTTACCGAAAATATATTTTTTGGACTGTCGATGCGACAGTTCATTTTTTCTATATTGGCATGTGTGGTGGCAGTGATTTTATATTTCTTACTCAAACCATTTTTTGGAATAGAAACACTTTCATGGGCTTGCATATTGGGAGCTGTTCCTTTTGCAGTGTTAGGATTTGTTAGATATAACGGAATGACTGCTGAAAAATTTATAGCAGCTTGGATTAAAAGTAATTTTATTATTCCTAAAAGATTAACATTTAAAGCTAAAAATATCTATTATGAAATGTTTAAACCAATTATCAATTTAAAGCAAGGACTAATAAAACCTCAAACTAAAAAGAAGGAGCGTAAAAACTTAAAACCAAAAAAGGAAAAAAATAAAAAAAGAAGGAGAGGAAAATTAAATGAAAACATTAAATAAAATTTTCAAACTTGATAAAGAAAAATTTGTTATTCCCAAAAGTTCTCAAGATATAATTCCAATAAAAGCTCTATGGGAAGATGGAATTTTTTTAATCGGAAATAATAAATATTCTAAATCATATAAATTTATAGACATAAATTATGCAGTCGCAAGTCGTGAAGATAAAGAGTCTATGTTTTTAGATTATTCTGAACTGCTAAACAGTTTAGATTCAGGCGCTACTGCTAAAATTACAATCAATAATAGAAGAATCAATAAGATTGATTTTGAAAAAACTATATTATTAAATATGAAAAATGATGATTTAGATAAATATAGAAAAGAATATAATCAAATGCTTATTGAACAGGCTAAAAATGCAAATGAAATAATACAAGAGAAAATGATAACTATTTCAGTATATAAAAGAAGTATAGAAGAAGCTCGTAATTATTTCACAAGAGCTGGAGCAGACCTAATGAATCATTTTAATAATTTAGGTTCAAAATGTATTGAATTGGATACAAAAGAAAGATTAAGAATATTACATGACTTTTATAGAACAGGGGAAGAAACTTCTTTTAATTTTGAATTATCAAAGACTATGAGGAAAGGTCATAATTTTAAAGACTATATTTGTCCTGATTCAGTGGAATTTGAGAATGATTATTTAAAAATGGGAGAGAGGTATGCTAGAGTATTATTTTTAAAAGAATATGCAAGTTATATAAAAGATTCTATGGTAACAGAATTAACAGAATTAAATAAAAACATGATGCTTTCAATAGATATTATTCCTATTCCTATGGATGAGGCAGTAAAAGAAGCAGAAAATAGAAGGCTAGGAATTGAAACTAATATTACTAATTGGCAAAGAAAACAAAATGCAAACAATAATTTTAGTGCTATAATTCCTTATGATATGGAACAAATGAGAAACGAGAGCAAGGAATTTTTAGATGATTTAACCACTCGTGATCAAAGAATGTTTCTTTCAGTATTAACTATGGTTATTACTGCTAATTCAAAGAAAGAGTTAGATAATGACACAGAAACAGTTATGCAAACAGCAAGGAAAAGTTTATGTCAGCTAGGAATATTAAAATTTCAACAATTAGATGGACTTAATACAGTTCTACCAATAGGAATAAGAAAAATAGATGCCTTAAGAACACTAACAACTGAAAGTCTTGCAGTATTTATGCCATTCAAAGTCCAAGAAATTAGACATGAGAATGGCATTTTTTATGGGCAAAATGTTATAAGTAAGAATATGATTATTGCAGATAGAAAACAACTTTTAAATGGAAATTCGTTCATTTTAGGAGTATCTGGAAGTGGTAAATCATTTACTGCAAAACATGAAATAACTGGAATTAAATTAAAAGATCCTAAAGCTGACATAATAATAATTGACCCTGAAAGAGAATATTCAAGACTTGTTAAATCTTATGGTGGAGAAGTAATTAAAATTTCAGCTACTTCTAAAAATCATATCAACGCTATGGATATGAATGCAGATTATGGGGATGGAGCAAATCCAGTAATATTAAAATCTGAATTTATTTTATCTTTATGTGAACAACTTATCGGAAGTTCTAATTTAGGAGCAAAACAAAAGTCAATAATTGATAGATGTACTGCAAATGTGTATAGAATTTATCAACAAGGAAATTATCAAGGTGTAGCTCCAACATTGCAAGATTTTAGAGAAGAATTATTAAAACAAGATGAACCTGAAGCTAAAGAAATCGCTCTTGCAATAGAATTGTTTACTAATGGAAGTTTGAATACTTTTGCTATAAATACTAATGTTGATACTTCTAATAGTTTAATTTGCTATGATATACTTGATTTAGGTAAACAATTACAACCAATAGGAATGCTTGTAGTATTAGACTCAATATTAAACAGAATAACCTCAAACAGAGCTAAAGGAAGAAATACTTACATATTTATTGATGAGATATATTTATTATTTCAATACGAATATTCTGCTAATTTTCTATTTACTTTATGGAAAAGAGTAAGAAAGTACGGGGCATTTTGTACTGGTATAACTCAAAATGTAGAAGATTTATTACAAAGTCATACAGCAAGAACGATGTTAGCAAATAGTGAATTTATTATTATGCTAAATCAAGCAAGTACAGATAGATTAGAACTTGCAAAATTACTTAATATATCTGATACAGAAGTTAGCTATATAACTAATGTAGGAGCAGGGGAAGGACTTGCAAAAATAGGAAATGCTATCGTTCCATTTGAGAATAAATTTCCAAAGAATACTGAATTGTATAAATTGATGACTACTAAACCTGGAGAAGAATTTGATGAAGGTTAGTAAATTTATTAAATTATTCTTTTTTATTCTGCTAGTGGCTATTATAGTCGCTAGCAGTTATTATATATTAAGTAATTTATTACAAGAGAAAAAACAGCAAAAAGAATTTGTTGAAATACAAAATATAGTTGAAGAATCTTCAGAAAATAATAAAGAAGAAGCTAAAGATAAAATAGATTTATTTAATTTATATTCTATCAATAATGATATTGTTGCATGGCTCAAAATAGACGGAACAAATATAAACTATCCTGTAATGCAAAATTCAGAATACTATTTAAGAAGAAATATTTATAAAGAATATTCAACTTATGGAACACCTTTTTTGGCAGATTATTGCAATATAAACTCAAGTGATAACTTAATTATATATGGTCATCATATTAAAAGTGGAATGATGTTTGCAGATTTAGATAAATATAAAAGTTATGACTATTATTTGAATCATAAAATAATTAAACTATATAAATTGCAAGGAGCTGAAACAATAGAAGAAGAATATAAAATTATAGCTTGTTTTAAAACTACTGTTAATAATGGAGGATTCAAATACTATAACTTTTTTAATGCTTATTCAGAAACAGATTATAATTCTTTTGTAGAACAATGTCGAGAATTATCATTTTATAATACTGAAGATGCAGCAAATTATAGAGATAAACTTATTACTCTTTCTACTTGTGAATATTCTCTAAATAATGGAAGAATGGTAGTAGTAGCAAAGAAAATTTATTAAAATCTTTTCAAATACAAGCATTTTGTGATATAATCTTTCTAAATAAAATTAAGGAGATTACAATGTTTGAGAAAATTATAGATATTATTAAAGTTTTTT
>ERZ780226.1064-NODE-1064-length-22535-cov-6.586343_pt1 | contig 22535 bp, 24 predicted proteins | sample MGYA00511165_ERZ780226 | MGnify/ENA primary metagenome ERZ780226 (study PRJEB29588, sample SAMEA2152373) | human gut metagenome | biome: human gut; feature: human-associated habitat; material: faeces | place: Denmark | collected 2008/2010 ...
GAGCCGTCCTGCTTGGCAGGGCGGCTCGTTTTGCAAAAAATTTTGCGGCGCGGTTGCAATTCTCCCCGCTCGCAGCCATATAAAGTGTACACGGAAACACAACCGTGCGAAGCGAAAGGAGAAAAACACAATGAAAGAAAGCAACGAAATCAACCAGCCCCGCTATGCCCGCGTCCTCGGCGCCGCCAATGCCGCCGCGCGGCAGACGCCCGGCGCACTCGTGCGCTGCACGGAAAATTCCGAAGCGTTCGTGAACACCGTCCGGCTCACCGTGCCGCCGGAAGCGGAGCTCAGCAAGATCGCCGTCCACTATCTGCACAACGCCGCCTTCGCCGCGGACAAGACCACCCTGCGCACCGGCGCGGACGGCGTGAGCATTCTCTTCGCCGTGGACATGACGCAGCCCTATCTCGACTGACCTGCGCTTCTCTCACAGCTTTATGCGGGAAAAGGCTTGCCATGCTTGCCTTTTCCCGCGTGTTGGTGTAAAATATAAACTTACCGCATATCCTTAATCATGCGGAATCGTGCGGCACACCACCGCAAAGGGAGGGACTGCCTTGTCGGAAGCCAAAAAGCAAAATTATCTCCACGGCGCGGCGATCATGGTCGGAACGACGGTCATCGTCAAGATCGCGGCGTTCTTCTATAAACTCCCGCTCGGCAGCATGAAGCTGCTTGGCGACGAGGGCTTCGCCCACTTTATGGTGGCGTACAACATCTACAGCTTTTTCCTCACGCTGGCGACCGCCGGGTTCCCGGTGGCGCTCTCGCGCATGATCTCGGAGGCGGATACGCTCGACCGCCCCGCCCAGGTGCAGCGCATTTTCCGCACCGCCGCCGGGACGCTCGCGGCCATCGGCGGGTTCTTCACGCTGATGATGCTCCTCTTCAACCGGCAGCTTGCCGTGATGATGGGCAATGCGGACGCCGCGCCGAGCATTCTCGCGCTTGCGCCCGCGGTCGTGATCGTGTGCCTTACGTCCGCCTACCGCGGCTACTGTCAGGGCCGGGGGAACATGATCCCCACGGCGTTCGGGCAGGTGATCGAGGAAGTCGGAAAGCTCATCGTCGGCCTGACGCTCGCCTTCCTTCTCATCCGCGCGCACAAGCCCCTGCCGCTCGCCTCGGCGGGCGCGATTTTCGGCGTTACGGCGGGCGCGGTCGGAGCGCTCATCTATATGATGCTCTACAAGCGCCGCAATTACCCCCCGCGGCCCTACGGCACGGCGGATATCCCCGACAGCCGCGATACGATCGTCCGGTCATTCCTGCGCATCGGCATTCCGATCGCCATAGGCTCCTCGGTGCTCTCGCTCATCAACCTGCTCGACAACGCGCTCTGCCTCAACCGGCTGCAGTCCGCCGCCGGGTTCGTGGAGAAAAGCGCCCGCGAGCTGTACGGCGTATACGGCAAGGCGCAGACGTTCTATAACCTGCCGTCGTACTTCATCACACCGCTCACGCTGAGCATCGTCCCGGCGATCGTCGGGCATCTCACGCGCGGCAACCGCGCCGCGGCGGGCCATCTGGCAGAATCGTCGCTGCGCATCTCCGCGCTCGTCACGATGCCGATGGCGGCGGGGCTCTTCGTCCTCGCCGACCCGGTGTTCCGCGTGATCTACTGGGGCAGCAACCCGGCCGGGCCGGGTCTTTTGAAGCTGCTCGCGGTCGCGTCGTTCTTTGTCTGCATGTCCATGATGTGCAATGCCATCCTGCAGGCGAGCGGAAAGGAACGGCTCCCCATCGTCAGCACCGCCGTGGGCGGCGTTGTGAAGATCGCGGTCAACTGGGTGCTCGTCGGCACGGCAGCCATCAACATTCAGGGCGCGCCGGTCGGCAGCATCTGCTGCTTTGCGATCATCTGCATCGTGGATTATATCTTCCTCTGCCGGGCGCTCGGCAGCCGGCTGCGTCTCGGGCGCATGCTCGGCGCACCGCTCCTTTCGAGCCTTGCGATGGGCGCTGCGGCGTGGGCGGTGTACGGGCTCGCGCGCATCCCGCTGCGCGGCATGAGCGAGCGGCTCGCCATGGCGGGCGCGATGATCGTTGCCATTGCCGCGGCGGTGGTCGTGTACGTCGTGATGATCGGCCTTACCCGCGCCGTCACGATGGAGGATATGGCGCTCATCCCGCACGGGGAAAAGCTCGGACGCATCCTGCATCTGCACGCGCTTGACGAGACGCCGCGCCGTCCTTCCGCCGGCAGCACGCGCCGGAGCGCGAGCCGCGGCGGAGCGCATCTCAAAAAGAAAGATCGCTGAAAAATACATTTCGCCGGGGAAACGGGTAATATTCGCCAAAAAGATACGCAAAACCGGTCGTTTGCCGAATTTCCTCTTGCGTTATGGCAAAAAATATGATAGGGTTTTCAGGCGCACAAAAAAGACGCTTTTTTTGCGCTGAGAAAAAGGTCACTGAGGCCGGACGCGCGGCGGTTGCCGCGGCTCTGACCGCAGGTTGTAAACAAACGAGGAGGATAACCATGAACAAAACAGAACTTATTGCTCAGGTCGCCGAAAAGACCGGCCTTTCCAAGAAGGACAGCGAGCTCGCCGTCAACGCTTCTCTGGAGACCATCACCGAGACCCTCATCCAGGGCGAGAAGGTGCAGCTCGTCGGCTTCGGCGCTTTTGATGTCAAGGAGCGCGGCGTCCGCATGGGCCGCAACCCCAAGACCAAGAAGGAGATCGAGATCCCCGCTTCCCGCGTTCCCCAGTTCAAGGCCGGCAAGGCTCTCAAGGAAGCCGTCGATAAGAAGTAAGTTATTTCCCGAAGAGCTGCCCGATGCCGGGCGGCTCTTTGCTTTTATTATCAGAAGGAGCCTGTATGACAGCTAAGAAAAAAACCGTGATCGGGTATGTTCTCGCCTCGCTGGCGATCATCGCGGCGGATCAGGCGCTCAAGGCATGGGTCGTGCGGAACATTCCGCTCAACGCCTCGGCCGCGCAGCAGCGCGCGCTGATCCCCGGCGTTGTCCATCTCACACACATCCGCAACAGCGGCGTCGCCTTCGGCATGTTCTCGGGCGGACGGTGGCTGTTCCTTGCGCTGCTCGCGGCGTTCTGCGTCATCGTTGTGTGGGCGCTCGTGCGCCATAAGCTCACCGCGCCGTGGGAGCGCTGGCTTGCGGTGCTCGCCATGGCCGGCGCGATCGGCAACGGCATCGACCGCGCGCTCTACGGCTACGTCGTCGATATGTTCGAGCTCGAATTCATGCATTTTGCGGTGTTCAACATCGCCGATATCGCCATCAACGTCTGCTGCATCCTCTTTGTGCTGCTCATGCTGCTGCGCAAGGAGCCGGAAAAGCCGAAAGAAACATAAAAACCGCCCGCCGCACGATCTTTCCGCCGTGCGGCGGGCGCTGTTTTAAAGGGAGAAAAACCATGCCGGACTATACCTATCATCCCGACCTTGCGCGCTATGCGCATATGAAGTCCACGCTCTCGCCGTGGTTCGTGCGCCTGTCCCATGGGCCGATGAAGCTCTTATACGCCGCGCAGCAAAGCGGCGGCGGGGTGCGCGTATCGCGTCTGAGCGTGCCGCGGTCCGATGGGAGCTGCCTCCGTATGCTTCTTTATGCTCCGGCGGGCTGCGAGGGCGAGACGCCGTGCGTGTACTTTCTCCACGGCGGCGGGTTCGTGTTCAACGCAGCGCCGCACCATTTCGCTCTGGCAGGAGAGCTTGCCCGCGCGCTCGGCGTGCGCGTCGCGCTGCCGGACTACCGGCTCGCGCCGCGGCACACGTTCCCCGCCGCGCACGAGGACGCTTTGACAGGCTACCGCTGGCTTTGGGAAAACGCCGCCGCCCTTCGCATCGATCCGGCGCGGATCGCCGCCGTGGGAGACAGCGCGGGCGGGAATCTTGCCGCGGCGCTCTGTCTTATGGCGAGGGAGCAGCGCCTCCCGATGCCGTGCGCGCAGATGCTACTCTATCCGGTGCTGGACGCGCGCATGGAGACGGAGAGTTACCGGCAGTTCACGGACACGCCCATGTGCAGCAGCCGCGATATGGAGAAGTACTTTGCCATGTACGCGCCCGATACGTCCGCCGCGCCGCGCGAATGGCTCTCCCCGGCGGAGAGCGCGTCGCTGCAGGGTCTGCCGGGCGCGTATATTGAGACGGCGGAGTTTGACTGCCTGCGCGACGAGGGCGCGCAGTACGCCGCGCATCTCGCGCGCGAGGGCGTGCCGTGCGAGTATCACCCGATAAAAAACGCCATGCACGGCTATGATATCGCGGTAAACAGCGAATTTCTAAGGCCCGTGATGGCGTATCGTATCGAATTTCTGCGCAAGGTTTTTACGGGAAGATAAAGAGGTGCAGCAGCACCGCGTTCACAATGCCGAGCAAAATCCCGGCCAGCACCTGAATGGGCGTATGGCCGACAAATTCCTTGAGCTTAACGTCCGTCAGCTTGCCGGAGGAGAGCTCGTCAAACGCGCGGACGATCTCGTTGATGATGGCGGCCTGCTTGCCGGTCTCGAGCCGGACGCCCATCGCGTCCTTGCAGACGATCACGGCGAGCACCGCGGCGATGGCAAACTCAAAGGAGTCGAGCCCGTAGACGAATGCCGCAGCCACCGCGAACGAGGAAACGGTCGCGGAGTGGCCGCTCGGCATGCCGCCGTCGCCGACGAGCCGGGAGAGATCGAGCCGGTGCGTGACGAGCGCGTGGATGATCGTTTTGAGCACCTGCGCCCACAGCCACGACGAAATGCCGGTCAGCAAAAACTGGTTGGAAATTAGATCACGAAACCACATGGTTTCCTTCGCCTCCTGTGCTTTCTGTATCGGAAGAAGGCGCACGCAGATCGTCGAGCGATTCTTCGCGCGTCTGCACATAATCGCTGTGTGCGAGCCAGAACGCGGCGATCAGCTCCGCCGCAGCCTCCTCCTCTCCGGCGTAGAGACGCAGCGTGACCGCGCCGCTCATGCGTCCGCGCCGTCCGGCTCGACGACATAGCTTACATACTCGAGCGGCGTGAAGCCGAGACGCTTGTAGAGCGCGACCGCGCCGGTGTTTTCCGGCTCGACCTCGAGCCGCAGACGCGCCGAGGGAAACTCCTTGCGGACGGACGAGAGGAACTTCGTACCGAGACCGTGACCGCGGTATGCCTTGCGGATGTACAACTCCTCGATCCAGCAGATCGGGCTGCCGGACTCCGGGGAAAAGCTGCGCGAGAGAATGGCGTAGCCCGCGGCTTCGCCGTCCACTTCAATAATGCGGAGAATGATGTACACGTCCGAGCGCATGGCCTCGCGGAATGTGTTTTCCATGTACTGCGCCGGGATCGGGTGCATCACGGCGGGGGAATGGTAAAATTCCTGCGCCAGCTCCATATAGAGGGCGAAGTCTTTTTCTTCAGCGTTGCGGAACATATCAAAAATATCCTTTCCGGAATGCGATGATTCCTATCGGTAAAGTATACCGCATTTGTCCGGGAAAAAGCAAGGGAACATATCCGCCGCCTCTGTCCGGGGCGGTTTTTTGTTGAACGTTTCATGCCATGATCTTCTGCATCTCCCGGCGGAGACGGAGAAGGATGCGCTTTTCGAGCCGGGATATGTAGCTTTGCGAAATACCCATGCGGTCGGCGACCTCCTTTTGCGTATACTCCCGCCGCCCGAGCAGCCCGAAGCGCAGGGAGATGATGTCCCGGTCGCGCTCACTGAGCTTTGCCACGGCCTCGTGCAGCGCGCGGCGGTCAGCGTCGTCCTCCATCGGGCGGGAGACCTCATCCTCGTCGGTGCCGAGCACGTCCGAGAGCAGCAGCTCGTTGCCGTCCCAGTCGGTGTTGAGCGGCTCATCAAAGCTCACCTCCGTGCGCTGCGCGGCGAGCTTGCGCAGATACATCAGGATCTCGTTTTCAATGCACCGCGAGGCGTACGTTGCGAGCTTGATGTTTTTTTCGCGGTCAAACGTGCTCACGGCCTTGATGAGCCCGATCGTGCCGATGGAAATGAGATCCTCGAGTCCCACGCCGGTATTTTCAAACCGCCGCGCAATATAGACAACGAGCCGGAGATTGTGCTCAATGAGCGTACGTTCGGCGCTTTTGTCCCCGGCGCAGAGCGCCGTGAGCGCCGCAGTTTCCTCCTCGCGGGAGAGGGGCGGGGGCAAAACCTCGCTTCCGCCGATATAGTATACCGGCTCGTTCGGCAGCAGGGCGAGCAGAAGCTGTTGCAGCAGATCGGAAAACATGGGCATGACCTCCTTATGATATTCAAACGAGCGCGGAATACTCCCCGCCGCCGAGCGGCGTCGGCGAGAGGGCGACGAGATATTGCTCTGCAATGCCCTCGACCGTGACGGAGTCGGGACGAAAGCACACGAGCAGCCCCCGCTTCGTGCCGACGGCGGAAAAACCGACGAGCCGCAGCCGCCGCGAGAGCACCGGGTGTGAGGACAGGACGTGAAAGCATGCCGCCGGATCGTCCGGCAGCGGCAGAACGAGCGGGGGAACAAAGAGCGAAGCGAGAGCGCCCGGCTCCGCAAGCAGGATGCGCGAGCCGGAGAGCGGGTCGAAAAGCGAGTTGCCGGTGTCCCGCAGCGCCCGCAGGGAAACGGTTTTGCCGCAAAGCTCGATCTTCGCTTCCACGACGCAGCGCTCGCGGCGCTTTAGAAACCGCCCGAAAAAGAGCCGCACCGCGGCATAGCACAGCCCGAAGGAGAGCGCGAGCGTTTTGAGCGAAGCGCCGGAGAGCATACCGCGCACCTCCGCGCCGGAGAGCAGCGATATGCCGTACACCGCCCCGGCGAACGCCGAGGAGAGCGCGAGAAAGCAGCCCCAGCCGCGCCAGAGCTCCGGCGGCGCGCCGAACGCGATCCACGCCATGAGCAGCGAAACGAGCGCCTTCACCGCGAGCGAGACGAGAAACGAGAGCGGGGGGATCGCGGCGAACACGGCGTACACCCCGCCGAGCGCCGCGGCCGCGGCAAAGCGTGTGCGCCGCAGCGCCCTCCCGCGCAGCCGCGCGCACGAGAGCAAAAGCAGATAGTCCGTGAGCGCATTGAGAAAAAAGAGCTCATCCACATAGATCACGTTCATGCTCCAAGCATACCCCGCCGGGGGCGAAAATGTTGTCCGAACGGGGCCGGGGTATCTTGCAAAGCGGTGACGGGATGTGTATAATATTTCGGTAAATCGTAATGAACCCGTGAAAGGAAGAAATAGAGCATGTCACAGTACCGTACCCACACCTGCGGGGAGCTCCGCGCCGCCGACGCGGGCAAAACCGTAACGCTGGCCGGCTGGATGGAGAATGTCCGTGAGGTCGGCAGTAACTTCGCGTTCGTCGTCCTGCGCGATTTTTACGGCACGACGCAGATCGTCGTCGATTCCGCCGAGATGATGAAGACCGTCAAGGGCATCAACAAGGAGAGCACCATCGCCGTCACCGGCACGGTCCGCCTGCGCGAGAGCCCCAACACCAAGCTCGCCACCGGCGAGATCGAGGTCGTGCCCGAGAAGATCGAGATCCTCGGCCGCTGCCGCTACAACGAGCTGCCGTTTGAGATCAACCGCAGCCGTGAGGCCGACGAGAGCGCGAGACTCAAGTACCGCTATCTTGATTTGCGCAACCCCGCCGTCAAGAACAACATCATTCTGCGCTGCAACGTCGTCGCGGCGCTGCGCCGCGCGATGATGGACCACGGCTTTCTCGAAATCACGACGCCGATCCTCACCGCCTCGTCCCCCGAGGGCGCGCGCGACTATCTTGTCCCCGCCCGCAAGCACCCCGGCAAGTTCTACGCTCTGCCGCAGGCGCCGCAGCAGTTCAAGCAGCTGCTGATGACGAGCGGCTTTGATAAGTATTTCCAGATCGCCCCCTGCTTCCGCGACGAGGACGCCCGCGGCGACCGCTCGCCCGGCGAGTTCTACCAGCTCGATATGGAGATGGCGTTCGCCTCGCAGGAGGACGTGTTCGCGGTGCTCGAGGACGTGCTGCCGCCGATCTTCGCAAAGTACGGCACCTACGATATCGCCTCCCAGCCGCCGTTCCGCCGCATCCCGTATATGGAGGCGATGGACAAGTACGGCTCCGATAAGCCCGATCTGCGCATTGATCTCACCGTGACGGACATTTCCGATATGGTGCAGGATACCGGCTTTGAGCCGTTCGTTGGTCAGATCGTCAAGGCGGTGCCGGTCTCCGGCTGCACGCTTACCCGCAAGCAGATCGACAAGCTCTGCGCGGACGTGGAAGTCCAGGCGGGCCGCAAGCCCTACTGGCTGCGCATGGACGAGCACGGCGCTCTTGTCGGCGGCGTGGCGAAGTTCTTCGCGGGCAAAGAGGATGCGCTCAGGGAAGCCCTCGCTCTCACGCCCGACACGCTCGTGCTCATCTCCGCCGGCAAGAAGACCGAGGCGCAGAAAACCGCCGGCGTTATGCTCAAAATGGCGGGCGCGCTCGTCCCCGGCCACATGGACGAGAAGCGCTACGAGTTCTGCTGGATCGTCGATTTCCCGATGTTTGAGATCGGCGAGGAGTCCGGCGAGCTCGAGTTCTGCCACAACCCGTTCTCGATGCCGAACGGCGGTCTCGAGGCGCTGCTGGCCGCCGAGCGCGGCGAGCTTGACCCGCTGACCATCATGGCGTATCAGTACGACCTCGTGTGCAACGGCGTGGAGCTCTCCTCCGGCGCGGTGCGCAACCACGATCCCGACATCATGGTCAAGGCGTTCGAGATGGTGCGTCTCGGCGAGGACGACGTAAAGGCCAAGTTCCCCGCCATGTATAACGCCTTCTGCTACGGCGCGCCCCCGCACGCCGGTATCGCCCCGGGCGTGGACCGCATGGTCATGCTCCTCGCGGGCGAGAGCTCCATCCGCGAGATCATCCCGTTCCCGATGAACAAGAACGCGCAGGACGTGATGATGGGCGCTCCCTCCACCGTGGAGCAGAAGCAGCTCGACGAGCTGCACATTGCCCTCGTCGGCGAGCTGGAAGAATAAGAAAAAAAGCCGCGGCGCATCTCTTGGGATGCGCCGCTTCGCGTTTGCCGCGCTTTTTCGTTGACGGCGGTTTCTTTTGCGTGTAGAATCGTGTCGAAAGGCGGTGTCCTATATTGAAGAAACGGTTTTTCCCGGCCCTTCTCCTCTGCATTGCTCTGGCGTTTACGCTCTCCGGCACGGCTCTTGCCGTCGGCACGGCGGAATATGAGTCTTCCGAGCTCGGTCTTTCCTTTTCCGCGCCGGAGGATTTCAAGATCCTCTCCCGAGATTCGTATAAGACCGATCCCGTGGCGGAGGAACTTCCCTACGCGATGGAAACCCTGGACAGTTGGTTTACCGGAGACGGAGACTGTTATTTTCTCGGCGGGCTGGATCCCATGCGCTGTGTTTTTACTCTACGCGCCTATCCGAACGGTCGTGACTACTTTGTCTCCGCCATTGAAGACGGAGAGCTGGATTCTCTTACAGAGGATCTCGCCGACGGATTCACTGAGGACGGCTACGAAGTTCTGAGCGCGGAGACGTATCCGCACCCGGAAAATAGCATCCTGCGGTTTGGATATCTCGACACGAACGAGGACGGCACGACGGACTACCGCGTGACCTTTTTCACCGTGTGCGGCGAAAACACTGTCCGTATCGATTTCTCTTTCATATACAGTTCTGGCGCGGCAGAGCAGGACGCGCTCGCAGACGGCGTTATCGACTCCATGAAGTTTTCCGCCGCCGTTCCAAAGCCGCAGGGTTCGGCGGGAACGACCAAAACCATCGTCTCCTGCGTGCTCCTTGCCGCGGTCATCGCAGCTCTCGGCATCCTCAGCCGGAAAATGCGCAAGGATAAGGAAGCCGCCGCAAAAGCGATGGCATCCGACGCGCTCACCCATGTCCCATCCGCACTGGCGGAAGCTACCGCCGCGCCGGATACGAAATACTGTGCCTACTGCGGCGAAAAGATCCCCGTGGGGAGCAAATTCTGCCCCAAATGCGGCGCGCAGCTCCCGCCGCGCAGCGAAAAACAAGAAACGTAAAGGACGAACGACCGTATGAGAATCCATTGCAAAAAGCTCCATGAAAATGCCATACTGCCCACGCGCGGCACCGCGCTCGCCGCGGGCGTCGATCTCTATGCTCTGCTGCCGGACGGCCAGGAGAGTGCCGCCGTTCCCCCGCAGGGCAAGTACCTCTTCCCCACCGGCATCGCCGTGGAGATCCCGGAGGGGTACGTCGGGCTGGTGTTCGCCCGCAGCGGCATTGCCACAAAGCGCCAGCTCGCCCCCGCCAACTGCGTCGGCGTGATCGACGCCGATTACCGCGGAGAGCTGCGGGTGTTTCTGCAGAACAACGGCACCGAGACGCAGACCGTGGAAAACGGCGAGCGCATCGCGCAGCTCGTCATCACGCCGTGTCTTGACATCGAGATCGAGGAAACGGACGAGCTCTCCGAAACGCTCCGCGGCGCGGCAGGCTTCGGCAGCACCGGCACGCACTGAAGCGGAGCCGAAAAACCGTCACGGGAAAAACATCGCCCCGCATTTTGGACGCACTCTCCAAAACGCAGGGCGATTTTTTGTGTTCTTTCACCGAAATAAAGATAGACTTGCCTGCACGATGCGCCGCACGAACCGCACGACCGTTTCGCGCTCATACCGGTCGTAGCCCTCCACCACGACGTGCATCAGCCCATTGGACAGATGCGTGTACAGCATCTCCAGTTCCTCGTCGCTCGCGCGCAGCTCCTGCCGCCAGTAGGCGATGCTCTGCGGCCGGGCGTAATCGATCATCCGGTGGATGACCGTCGAGCCGGGATTTTGGAAGATCAGCACACGGCAGGCTTCCTCGTTCTTCCCGATCATGTCGTAGATCGCCTCGATCAGCGCCGCAACATCAAACGATTTTATCAGCGTGAGCGACTGCGCGAACGCTTCAAGCAGCTCATTCTCGATCGCCTCCAGCAGCGCAAAGCAGTCGCTGTAATGCGAATAAAACGTCGCGCGGTTCAGCTCCGCCAGCTCGCAGACTTCCTTGACCGTGATCTTGTTCACGCTCTTTTCCTTCAGCAGCGTTAATAACGCCTGCTTGAGCGCGTGCTGCGTATACCGGACTCTCGCATCGGATTTTCCTGCCATGGGACACCTCATCACAAATTGTTTACAGAATTGGGCAACGTTTCTGTTCCGCATGTCGGTTTTCTTTCACGCGGCAGCCGGTTGACGGTTGTACATCTCTGTCGGAAAAAGTATACTATATACATGAAAGATAATCAACATATGTCTTTCGTATTTATCCCATGGAGGTGGATCCCTATGTATAAAACTTATCTTGTGACCGGCGCGACGGGCTTTCTCGGCCGCACGGTCGTTTCGGAGCTGCTCTCCCGCGGTGCGTCGGTGCGGGCGCTCGTACTGCCGGGCGACCGGCTCGCCGGAGTTTTGCCCGAGAGCGTGGAGCGCACGGAGGGCGATATCTGCAGCGCATCCGCGCTGGAAAATTTCTTTGCCGGAACGGATGAGAGCACCTGCGTCATCCATACGGCGGGCATCGTAACGGTGGCATCGCGCCCGGACGCCTCGCTCTACCGCGTAAATGTGGACGGGACGCGCGCCATTTTACGCGAGTGCGCCGCGCATGGCGTCGGCAAGCTCGTGTATATCAGCTCCGTCCATGCGCTGCCCGAAAAGCCCAAGGGCATGACGATCACGGAAACCGACGCCGTTTCTTCGGAATTTGTTTCCGGCGATTACGCCAAAAGCAAAGCGGAGGCGACATCGCTCGTATTTGCCGCAGCGAAAAATGGTATGAACGCGAGCATCGTGTTCCCGTCCGGCATTATCGGGCCGGGCGATATCGCCGGAGGCAGCATGACGACGATGTTCCGCTCGTTCCTTGCGGGGCGGCTCCCGCTCGCGGTGCGCGGCGGATACGACTTCGTTGATGTGCGCGACGTTGCCCGCGGCATCGCCGACTGCGCGGAGAACGGGCAGCGCGGCTGCGGTTACATTCTCTCCGGCCACTATACAACGATCCGCGATATGCTCGAAGCTCTCAAATCCGCAGCCGGTGTACGGCGCACGGTAACCTATCTGCCGCTCAGGCTTGCCCGGAGCGCGGCGAAGGTCTGCGAGAAATTTACCCGAAGGGGAAAGAAGCCTTTCTTCACGCCTTATTCCATAGCCGTCCTCGGCTCGAACGCGGATTTCAGCCACAGCGCAGCCAGCCGGACGTTTGGCTATGCGCCGCGTCCGCTGCTTGCGACGCTGCGCGACACGGCGCACTGGCTGTGCCGGGCAAAGCCTATCACGGCAGCAACATGAAACTATAAGCCCCATACTCCGCCGGCGGAAGCGCATCAAGCGCTTCCGCCGGTTTCGTTTTCCACGCGCCGCTCCACATCCCGGACGAGCGCTTCAAACCGCCGGGCAGTATCCGGGCTGTCGGACTCAATGCAGAGTGCCGCGCGGTCGGCGCAGGGCGCGATGTGCACGCCGCCGGGGACCGTCCGCACGGTCAGCCCGTCGGTGAGGTCTGCGCCCGCTTCCATAAGTCCCGCGGTGAGCGCGCGCATGAGCCGCGCGCGGTGCGGCGCGCCGCAGTACACCCGGCAGGCGTACCGCGCCCGTTCGGAGAATGCCTCCGGCGTGCGCTCAAGCGCGCCGCCTCTCTGCTCGGGCAGGCGCAGTTTGCCCTCCCAGGCGTCGAGATTGGCCCGGTAGTACGAGCCGGGGTCGCCGATATCGCGCCAGTAGCCCTCCATCGGCACGCCGCGGATGCCGCGCCCGGAGGACATCAGCCGCGGGAAAAGATCGCGGGCAAAATCAAAGGGCGTATCCGCCGGGATGAAGCGCAGCACCTCCGGGGACAGAACATAGATGCCGGTGTTTACCAGATCGGTAACGACGCGCTCCCACGCAGGCTTTTCGATGAAGCTGCGCACCCACCCCTCGCCGTCGGTCACGGCGAGACCGTAGGGCAGCGGCGCTTCGTGCGGATAGAGCGCCATCGTAACGGCGGCGTGCGCGCGCCGGTGCTCGTTCCAGAGGGCGCGAAGGTCAAAATCGCACGCGGCGTCGCCGCTGATGATGAGCGCGTTTTCCCCCGCGATAAAATCCTCGCAGTTTTTCACCGCGCCTGCGGTGCCGAGCGCTCTGTCCTCGCGCCGGTACTGCATGCGCACGCCGAAGCCGCTGCCGTCGCCGAAGTACCGCTCGATCTGCTCGGGCAGGCAGGCCGTCGTGCAGCAGAGATCCCGGAAGCCGCAGCGCTTCAAAAGGGCTACGATGTGCTCGAGCATCGGCGCGCCGAGCAGCTCCGCCATGGGCTTGGGCACCGCGCCGTGAGTGACCGGGGCGAGCCGCGTCCCTCTTCCTCCCGCCAAAATGACCGCTTTCATCTTTTTATAAAAGCTCCTTTTTTTATTTTTACGGAGGAAGTTTCTGCACCGCAACGAAAAAATATGCAAACAGCGGAAGAATGCGGCGAAAAGGGCTCGCATTCTTTGGATATTTGTGGTATATTATATTCTGTATTTTTATCTGCCCGCTCTGTGGTTCCGGCGGGCGTGGGGAGAGGATACTTTGAACAGCCGCAAACCGCAGAAATTTGCCGAGCCCGGCCTCCGCATGTGCCTGCTCATCATGCTCATATTCGCGCTTGTAACCTTCTTTTTCGCCCGCTTCAACCGTTATATCGCCTACGGCGAGGCGGTCGTCACGGTGCTGCTCGCGATCTACGCGCTCATCCGCGCGCGGGCGCGCCAGAAGGAGCTGCAGGCGTTCGTTGAGAACGTCACCTACAACGCCGAATCCGCCACGAACAACACGCTCATCCACTTCCCGCTGCCGATGGCGGTGTTCCGTCTGAACGACAGCGGCGTCGTCTGGGGCAACCAGCCGTTCTGGGAGATGTGCGGCCGCACGAGTCCCGCGTTCGACGCGAAGCTCGCCTCGCTCGTGCCGGAATTCAACAGCAAGTGGCTACTCGAGGGCAAAAACCGCATGGCGGATCTTCTCGAGGTGGACGGGAAAAAGTATCAGGTCAACGGCAACATGGTCCGCGCCGGAGAGCGCGAGGAGACCTATGAGTTCATGGGCATCACCTACTGGGTGGACGTGACCGAGTACGACGACGTAAAACAGGAATATCTCGCCACGCGCCCGGTCGTGATGGTCATGCTCGTGGATAACTACGACGAGCTGATGAAGCCGCTCACCGACCGCCAGCGCACCGAGCTGCGCGGCCAGCTCGACATTGCCATTGAGAAATGGTGCGAGGGACGCGGCGGCATTCTCCGGCGCGTGGACCGTGACCGGTACATCTTCATTTTTGAAAAGCGGCATTTTGACGAGATCACGAAAAACCGCTTCACGCTCGTCGAGAGCATTCATTCGATCGTCAATCTCACGGGCATCCACGCCACGGTGAGCATCGGCGTCGGACTCGACGGCGCGAGCTATGACGAGGACTATTCCTTCGCCACGCTCGCCGAGGATATGGCGCTCTCGCGCGGCGGCGATCAGGCGGTCGTGAAAAACAAGTTCAACTTTGAATTTTTCGGCGGGCGCGGCGCGGAGGTCGAAACGCGCACAAAGGTCAAGTCCCGCGTTATGGCAAACTCTCTCTCCCGGCTCGTGCAGGACGCCTCGCAGGTGTTCATCATGGGCCACCGGTACGCCGATCTCGACGCCGTCGGCGCGGCGGTGGGCGTGCGGTGCATCGCCCGGCGCTTCCACTGCCCGGCAAAGATCGTGCTCGACATGGACAAAAACGCCGTCGGGCCGCTGCTCACCATGCTGCACGGCGAGGAGGAATACAAAACCGCCTTTATCAGCGCGCAGGAGGCGCTGCTCGAGGCCGACAGCCGGACGCTGCTCGTCGTGGTGGACACGAACCGCCCCGAGCAGGTGGAGGACGAATCGCTGCTCACCGCGTGCAGCAACCGGCTCGCGGTCATCGATCACCACCGGCGCGCCGCGACCTATATCAAAAACGCCACGCTCACGCTCTATGAGCCGAACGCCTCGTCCACGTGCGAGCTCGTCACGGAGCTCATACAGGAGCTGTGCGAGCCGACGGACATTCTCCCCTTTGAGGCGGACGCCGTGCTCTCCGGCATCGTGCTCGACACGAAAAACTTTACGATCCGCACCGGCGACCGCACGTTTGACGCCGCGGCGTTCCTCCGCCGCAGCGGTGCGGACACCACGCGCGTGAAGAAGCTCTTCCAGAACGGCATGGAAGAGACCATGGAGCGCTACGACATTATGAAGCAGGCGCGCATTTACAAGGGCATCGCCGTGGTCGCCGCGCAGGAGACGCAGAACCGCATCGTCGCCGCGCAGGCCGCGGACGAGCTTTTGAACATCTCCGGCGTGAACGCGAGCGCCGTTTTGTACCCCACCGGCGACGGCGGCGTCGCGGTGTCGGCGCGGAGCATCGGCAATGTGAACGTGCAGGTGCTGCTCGAAACGCTCGGCGGCGGCGGCAACCGCTCGGCGGCCGGGGCGCAGATACCGAACTGCTCGCTGCGCGACGCGGTGAACCGGCTCTTCGCCGCCATCGACGAATACTGCGCCACAGACTAATAAAAAAACTAAGAGACCGAAGGAGGTCATATTCCATGAAAGTTATTTTCCAGCAGGATGTCCGCGGACAGGGCAAAAAGGGCGAGATGAAGGAAGTCTCCGAGGGTTACGGCCGCAACTACCTTCTCCCCCGCGGTCTCGCCGTAGAAGCGAATAAGGACAATCTCAACACTCTCGCGCTCAAGGAAAAGGCGCGGAAGGCGCAGGAAGCGCGCGAGCGCGCCGAGGCCGAGGAAGCCGCCGCCAAGCTCAAGGACGTTATCGTCACGGTGCGCGCCAAGGCCGGCGCGAACGGGCGTCTTTTCGGCAGCGTCACGTCGCAGGAGATCGTGGACGCGCTGCGCGAGCAGCACGGCGTCTCCATCGAGAAGAACCGCATCGTGCAGGCCGAGCCGATCAAGAGCTTCGGCAGCTTTGAAGTCAAGTGCAAGTTCGGCTACGGCATCGACGGCACCGTGCAGCTGCTCGTCATCGAAAAGTAAGAGCGGATGGAAGAACTGCTCGGACGGCGGGTGCCCTGGTCCGCGGAAGCGGAACAGGCGGTGCTCGGCTCGTGCCTGATCGACCCGTCCTGCCTGCCGGACGTTATGACGGCGGTGCGCGGCGCGGATTTCTATCTGCCGCAGAACCGGGAGATCTTTGAAACGATCTTCTCCATGTTCACCTTCGCCAAGCCCATCGACCCGGTGACGGTGCTCGATGAGATGAAGGTGCGCGGCGTTTACCATGACGAGAGCTCGCAGCAGTACATCCGCGAGCTGATGCGCTTGACGCCCACGGCGGCGAACGTGCTCAAATACGCCGCCATTGTGCGCGACCAGGCGCTGCTCCGCAACGTTATCTCCGTGTGCGAGGAAACGGTCGAGGCCGCCTCCTCCGGCGCGGGCGAGGCCGGGGATGTGCTCGATCTCTGCGAAAAGAAGATCTATGCGCTCCGGCAGGACCGCGTTGTCGGCGGGCTGATGCCGGTGTCGCAGGTCGTAAACAGCGTCTACTCCAATCTTTCCGAGCTCGCCGCCTCCGGCCAGCCGATCCCCGGCATCCCGACCGGTTTCCGGGACGTGGACCGCCGCATCATGGGCATGAACAAGGGCGACTTTATCCTTGTCGCCGCGCGCCCCGGCATGGGCAAAACGAGTATCGGCCTCAACATCTGCCTGAACGCCGCGAAAGCCACGGGAAAGACCGTCGCCATCTTCTCGCTCGAAATGAGCCGCGAGCAGCTCGTAACGCGCTTTCTCTCCAGCGAGGGCGAGATCCCGCTCGGGAATCTTCTCACGGGCAATCTCACGATGGACGAGTGGAAGCGCACGGCGCACGCCTGCGCCGCGGTGTCCTCGCTCGATATTCTCGTAAACGACAACCCGACGCTCACCGTCGCGGAGATGAACGCGCAGTGCCGCCGGCTCAACAATCTCGGCCTTGTGATGATCGACTATCTTCAGCTCATGCAGGGCTCCGGCAGCAAGAACAGCTGGGCAAGCGAGAGCCGCCAGCAGGTCGTCAGCGACATTTCGCGCATGATGAAGATCATGGCAAAGGAGCTGAACGTGCCGGTGCTGTGCCTTTCGCAGCTCTCGCGCGCCAACGAGCAGCGGCAGGACAAGCGCCCGATGCTCTCGGATCTGCGCGAGTCCGGCTCGATCGAGCAGGACGCCGACATCGTCATGGGCATTTACCGCGAAGGCTATTACAACCAGGAGATCGAAAACCCGAATCTCACGGAGCTGATCGTGCTCAAAAACCGCCACGGCGAGACCGGCAAGGACAGTCTCCAGTGGCAGGGCGAGTATACAACGTTCCGCGACGCCGACCGCTGGCACAATGAGTGAGCCGCTGCTCGACCGCAGCCTGCTCCCGGCGGGGTGCACGGTGCTGTGCGCCGTGTCCGGCGGAGCGGACTCGGTATGTCTGCTCGATCTCGTGCGGCGGCTCGGCGACGTGACGGTGCTCTGCGCCCACTTTGACCACGGCATCCGCGGCGCGGAGAGCGCGCGGGACGCCGCGTTCGTCGAAGCGCTCTGCAAAAAATGGGGCGTCCCGTTCTTTCCCGGCCGGGGCGACGTTCCGGCGTATGCCGCGGCGAACGGCTTGAGCATCGAGACCGCGGCGCGCGAGGTGCGCTACGCCTTTCTCGAGCGCACCGCGAAGGAACAGGGCGCGGACGTCATCGCCACGGCGCACAATTTAAACGACAACGCGGAGACCATTCTCTTCCGCATGGCGCGCGGCACGGGACTGCGCGGGCTTACCGGCATCCCGGTGCGGCGCGGCAGGATCGTCCGCCCGCTTCTGCAGACGCCGCGGCGCGATATTGAGGAATATCTCACCGCGCGCGGCATCCCCCATGTGGAGGACTCCACGAACGCGGAGACGGACGCTGCGCGAAACCGCATCCGGCTCGACGTGCTCCCGAGGCTCGAGAGCATCCACCCCGGCGCGGCGGCTGGCATCGCGCGCATGAGCGAAACGCTCGCCGAGGACGAGGCGCTTCTCGCCTCGCTCGCGGAGGAAAAGCTCGCCCTCTGGGGCGAGGCGATCCCCGGCGCGGAGCTTTGCGCGGTGCCGCGGCCCGTCGCGCGGCGCGCTCTTGCGCGCTGGCTCGGCGGAGAACTCTCGCGCGAGCGGTTCGACGCGCTGCTGCGCTTTGCCGCCGGAGACGGCGACGGCGTGCTGGAGCTTCCGGGACGGCGCATCCGGCGGGAGCTCGGGCAGCTTCGGCTCGGCGAGGGGGACGCGCCGCCGCTGGAAGAGCGCGTGCTTTTGCCCGGAGAAACGCTCCTTTACCCCGGCCGGTGGCGCATTTCGTGCGAAAGTTGCGCTGCGGGGTCGGAAATTCAAACTTCGTTCAACACTTTTTGCTTTTCATGTGCCAATATATGTGGTAAACTGTCCGTCGCATCCCGCGCCGCGGGAGATACGATCCTCCTGCACCGCCGCGGCGGTACGCGCTCGGTGAGCAAGCTGCTCGGCGAAGCGCGCATCCCGGTCTCGCAGCGCGCCGCCGTTCCCGTTTTGCGCGACGGGGCGGGGCCTCTTGCCGTTTACGGCATCGGGCAGAGCGAGAGAGCTTTCCCCACGCCGCAGGAACCGTTTTATAAAATCACTATTTCGCCAATTTCGGAGGAAGAGAGAGAATGAGAGAAGATATTGCGTCCATACTGCTCAGTGAGGAGCAGATCCATACGCGCGTCCGCGAGCTGGGCGCGGAGATCTCCCGCGATTACGCCGGGAAAGAGCCGCTGTTCGTCGGCGTTTTGAAGGGCTGCTTCATTTTCATGGCGGACCTGTTCCGCGAAGTGACGATCCACGGCAGCGTGGACTTTATGGCCGTTTCGTCCTACGGCAACGGCACCTCCACCACGGGCGCGGTGAAGATCAACAAGGATCTCAGCCAGGACATTGAAAACCGTGATGTCATCATCGTCGAGGACATTCTCGACTCCGGCATCACGCTCAGCTATCTCACGAAATATCTCCAGAACCGCAAGCCGAGCTCCATCTGCATCGCAACGCTGCTCGATAAGCCCGCGCGCCGCCGCGCCGATGTGCAGGCGAAGTACGTCGGCTTCACCGTGCCGGACGCCTTTGTCGTCGGCTACGGTCTGGATTACGCGGAAAAGTACCGCAATCTGCCGTTCATCGGCGTTCTCAAGCCGGAAGTATACGAAAAATAAATCTCTGATTTATATATTGTCCGCGCCGTCCGGTGGGACGGCAGAAAAGGAAGTGACAGTTTTTGAACAACCGACCCTCCCCCAACAAGACCCGTCAGATCGGCTTTCTCGTATTGATCTTCGTGCTGCTGCTCGGCACGATCTATTCCATGACGAGAAACACCGCGAAGGAATCGCTCATCTATTCGGAAGTCATCGAGCTTTTTGAGACGAAGCAGGTCGAATCCTTCACCATCGACACCGACGGCAATCTCACCATGCAGCTGCGCTCCGCCTACAAGGGGCAGACGAAATACTCCTACGAGTGCGGCAGCTTCAGCATCTTCTACAACGATCTCAACGATCTCGTGCAGGAGCAGAAGGCCGAAGGCATTCTCACCGAGTACGACTACCCGCCCGCGTGGGAGGCGGCCTGGTGGCTGAGCTTTGTGCCGTATCTCATCATCTTCGTCATCATGGGCGTGCTGTGGTACTCCATGATGCGCTCGGCGCAGGGCGGCGGCGGTGCCGGCGGCGTTATGAAGTTCTCCAAGGCGCGCACCCGTCTCGGCAGCGAGGAAAAGCAGAAAAAGACGTTTGCCGACGTTGCGGGCGCCGACGAGGAAAAGGAAGAGCTGCAGGAGATCGTTGAATATCTGAAAAACCCCGCGGCGTATTCCCAGATGGGCGCGCGCATCCCCAAGGGCGTGCTGCTCGTCGGCCCTCCGGGCACGGGCAAAACGCTGCTCGCCAAGGCGGTCGCCGGCGAAGCGGGCGTCGAATTTCTGTCCATCTCCGGCTCCGACTTCGTTGAGCTGTACGTCGGCGTCGGCGCGGGCCGCGTCCGTGACCTGTTTGAGCAGGCCAAGAAGGTCGCCCCCGCCATCGTGTTCATCGACGAGATCGACGCCGTCGGTCGTCAGCGCGGCTCCGGTCTCGGCGGCGGCCACGACGAGCGCGAGCAGACGCTCAACCAGCTGCTCGTGGAAATGGACGGCTTCAATGATAACCAGGGCGTCATCGTCATGGCGGCGACGAACCGTGCCGACATTCTCGATAACGCGCTTCTCCGCCCCGGCCGCTTTGACCGGCAGGTGTACGTCGGTCTGCCCGATATCAAGGGCCGTGCCGACATTCTGAAGGTCCATGCCCGCGGCAAGCCGCTCGGCGAGGATGTGGATCTGCGCGACATCGCCAAGGGAACGCCCGGCTTCTCCGGCGCGGATCTGGAAAACCTGCTCAACGAAGCCGCGCTGCTCGCGGTGCGCCGTCACCGCCGGTTCATCATGCAGAAGGACATTGACGACGCCATTCTCAAGGTCTCCATGGGGCCGGAGAAAAAGTCCCGCGTCATCACCGAGAAGGAGCGGCGGCTCACCGCGTACCACGAGTCCGGCCACGCCATCGCCGCGCACTATCTCGAGCATGTCGATCCCGTGCAGTATATCACGATCATCCCGCGCGGTCAGGCCGGCGGCTTCACGCTGTTTCGCCCGCAGGACGACAAGAGCTTCCGCTCGCGCAGCGAGATGTTTGAGGACATCGTCGTCGCGCTCGGCGGGCGCATCGCCGAGAAGATTTTCCTTGACGACATCTCCACCGGCGCTTCCGGCGACATTCAGCAGGCGACGCACACCGCCCGCAACATGGTCACCGTGTACGGCATGAGCGACCGTCTCGGCCCCATCAGCTTCGATTCCTCGGGCCACAGCATCTTCATCGGCCGCGACTTCGGCCAGACGAAGAGCTATTCCGAAGAGACCGCCGCCATCATCGACGAAGAGGTCAAGCACATCTTCGACGAGGCCGCGCTCAAGTGCGAGGAGATCCTCCGTGCCCACGCCGACGTGCTCGTCGCGCTCGCGGAATATCTGCTCATCAACGAGACGATCGACGGCGAGGACTTCCGCTACTTCTGCGATCACAAATGCATGCCCCCGCTGCCGGAGAAATCCGACGCCGTGAAGCAGAAGGAAGCCGAGCTTCTCAAGGAAACCGAAACGCCCGCCGCCCCCGCCGAGAACGCGGAAGCGAAGAGCGATCCGGACGAAAGCAAAAAAGAAGAGTAAAGCGAAAGCCCCGCCCGTTGGACAAACATCCAACAGGCGGGGCTTCTCTCCCTCCGTCAGCGGCGCTGCCGCTGACAGCTCCCTCGTCAGAGGGAGCTTTTTTCATTGCCTCCCTCTGACGAGGGAGGTGTCTCGGCGCTTTGCGCCGTGACGGAGGGAGAGACCGGTTTTAGTTGTCAGCCGTGCATTCCGGCATCGTCCCAGTACTCCGCCAGCGCAGCGTTGATCTTTGCGGGATCCATTACGTCCGTGGGCATGGGCTGGCTCAAATCGATCTCTCCGTCTCCGCACGGCAAATGAAACATTTGATCTTCAAAGCGGAGTATCCCATACAGTTTATGGATCGTTCCGCCCAGTCTGTTTGTTCCTTCCAAATCCACGATTATGTCTTGTTCCGGGTTAATGCCGGCGGGATCATTATATATCTTCCGAATGCGCACAGCGGAGGCATTATAAAAGCTCTCCAGCATGGTGCCGGTCATGTAGTCGAACAACTCCCGCTCCGCGTCGTTGAGCAGCTCATACGCCGTCGGCGCGGCGACCGTGACGGAGCAGGCCGCCATTTTACCGCTCTCGGACACCGCGAGAATGTTCGTATTCCCCGGTGCTACCGCCGTCACGACGCCGTTCTCATCCACCGTTGCAACGCTTTCGTCCGCGGATTTCCAGCCGTAGCTCTCCGTTGCGTTCTCCGGCGCAATGACGGCGGAAAGCGTTACGCTCTCCCCTTCTTTCAGCTCCGCCGCATTTTTTGAGAGCGTGATGCTCTCGATCTTCACCTCGCCGCAGGAGCACAGAAGCAGGCTGACGGCCAGCACAAGAAGCAGGATATGCCGTTTTTTCATTTTCTTCCCTCACTGTCTTTTTGTCGTTTCGGCGCACAAAGCGTCATATTTGCAGTATAGCAAAACATTTGTAACATTACAAGTTATAAATATATCTTTTTACGTTGTCGCAATGCGTGTCGCCTGCGGGTAAACTGAATAAGGGTGAGCGCATGAGAAACAATCAGTTTTCCAAATACCGGAGTCTCGGGCTGAATATCGCCTATTACCGCAAGGACCGCGGTCTTTCGCAGAGCGAGTTGGCCGAGCGCGTGAACATCAGCCGCACGCACATGAGCCGGATCGAAACGGCGGACTGCGCCGTTTCTCTCGACGTGGTTTTCGATATCTGCGACGCACTGGAGATAAAGCCAGTCGAGCTTTTCGATTTTCGGGCATGAAAAACCGCCGCAAACGCAAGCGTTTGCGGCGGGTCTTGACGCCC
>ERZ780226.1066-NODE-1066-length-22526-cov-2.688754_pt1 | contig 22526 bp, 21 predicted proteins | sample MGYA00511165_ERZ780226 | MGnify/ENA primary metagenome ERZ780226 (study PRJEB29588, sample SAMEA2152373) | human gut metagenome | biome: human gut; feature: human-associated habitat; material: faeces | place: Denmark | collected 2008/2010 ...
CGCAGCGCCTCCACCTGCTCGAGCGAGGCATCCGCGCCGGCCCCGTACACCGCGCGAAGCGGCGTTGCCCTGAACGGAATCGCCCAGTTGAGCGTGAAGAGCAGGCCGACCACCAGCACCACGGAAAGCACCGACTTCCAGTACACACCGATCACGTGGACGAACGCCCGGTGCCGGCGCAGGAACAGCGCGAGCACGGCGAGCACGAGCCCCACCAGAAGCGCCGCGATGCCGCCGTACATGACGAGCTCGCCCACGGGGAGCGAGGACAGCTCGCTCAAGCGGGCGAGCGGCAGCGTCAGCACGGGGGACGCGTGCTCCACATACCAGTCGGCAAACCACGGGATCATCGTCGCGAGGTTGAGCGCGGCTATGAGGGCAAGCAGCACGGCTGCAAAGCGCGGAAACCTGCGCCGCCTCGCGCCCGCCTCTGTTGCTGCCTGCGCGTCCGCGCGTCTCATGGCCGTCCCCGAAGGCCCCGCGTACCGCCCCTGCCGCTCATCAGCAGACGGAGAAGGCGTACGAATCGTAATAGGGCTGCTCGTCGCGCTGGTCGAGCGCCTTGACCTGGATGTAGGGGCCATCTGCCGTGAAGGTCCCGGCTGCGGCAATGCCCTTCACCTCGGCATAGCCCCGGTTGCCCTCGCGCAGCTTCGCGACGATGCCGCGCCCCTTCTCGCACACGTCCACGCATTCCTGCTCGGAGTCCCAAAACGCGTCCATCTTGAAGTACGCCTCGAACGGCTCGCTCGAGTCGCCCGGATTCAAGCTCGTGAGCGGGAAATACGTGTTCGCGCGGTCTGCCGAAAAGGCAAGCTGCGTCGTCGTGGGTGCGTCTGCCATTGCGCCTCTCTTCTCGAATGAAATCTCGGTCGCTTCCGACCATACTCTACTACGTGCTGCCGACACGCGTTTCGTGTCGTGCGTTTCGCTCTATGCGCCGTCGCGCGCCTCGTGTCCCCCGCCCCGCGAGCGCCTGTCAAATGCGTCTCCCGGCGACTCCGCCCGGGCCGCGAGCGCCCAGACGACCACCTTGGCGCAGCCTCCCGCAAACAGGATGGCCGCGACCGCCACCAGCACGAGCGCAAGGTCCGGCACGAACATGCTCAGGTCGCGCCACTGGTAGCCGAGCTGGCGGGGAAGGTCGAGCAGAAACATCGGCAGCGCGAGGTGCACGAGTATGGCCAGCGCCACGCGCGGCCACAGCGGTCGGTCCTGCTCGAGCGCGCTGACGATCCTGCGCCTCCAGCTGCCGAGCGAGAACAGCGGCACGGCAGACGAGAGGACGAGCGCCAGGTAGGCGATATCGAGCCCGAGGTGCTGCGAGACGCGGTCGCTCGGGTCGACGTCGTAGAGCGCCGGCGTGCCCGTGGCGATGTCGACGACGCCGCTTGCGAGGTCGAAAAAGCAGCTGTTTCCGCCGAAGTAGTCGTTGGAATCTCCCAGCACGACCACCGCGACATCGGACGACGGCACGATCGTCATGCGCGCGACGTAGTTCTCGACCTGCCCGTCGTGCGACATGACGAGGTTGTCGCCGTCATCGTAGTACGTCGTCCAGCCCATGCCGTAGAACGTGCTGCCGTACGGGTCGGGCACCTTGTCGGTCACCATCGCCTCGATGCCCGCCGGCGAGATGATCCCCTCCCCCTTGTCGAGGTACATCTGCAGGTAGCGCGCCATGTCCGAGACGCTTGCCTGCACGTAGCCGGAAGGGTCGGCGCCCCATGCGTCGTCCGACACGTCATGCGAGAACCCGTCTGCCACGTTGATGCCGAAGTAGTTACGGTGCCCCGGGTCGACCTTTGGGCTCTTCACGGCGCTGCCCTGCGTCGAGGCGCTTGTCATGCCGAGCGGCTCGAAGACGTTTTCGCGCAGGTACTCGTCGTAGTCGAGGCCCGACACGCTCTCGACGATGCGGCCGAGCAGGTCGTAGTTCGCGTTCGCGTACGAGAAGCTGCCGAAGGTGTCGCCCACCTGCGCCTGCGAAAGCGACTCGTAGTAGCCGAACCCGCTCGTCTGGTTGAGCAGCGAGCGCACCGTCACCTCCTCGGGCACGAGGTAGTCGGGCACGTAGTCGGACGCGGGGTCGTCCAGGTCGACCTCGCCGCGCTCCACGAGCTGCATGATGCACAGCGCGGTGAACGACTTGCTGAGCGAGCCGACCGTGAAGGCGGCGTCGGGGCCGGGGCAATCGCCGAAGGTGCGCTGGTATTCGGTACCATCCGAGGAGACGACCGCCACCGCGATGCCCGGAACCCCCGTGGCGGGAACGTTTTGCGCGAGGTACTCGTCGAGTTCGTCGTGCAGCGCGCCGTGCGGGCGCCGTGCCTGTGCGGCCGGCGCGAGAAGCCCACACACGAGCGCCAGCACGACCGCGCAGGCCAGCGCGCATGCCGCACGCGCCTGCCAGGGGCGCCGCTCCAGATGTCGCATCCTCGCCATGGCTAGAAGGCGCTGTAGATGAACTGGACCGGCTCATTCAAGCCGGAGAAGATGAGAAACCAGATGAGCACGCCGCCCAAGATAAGCGTCGCGAGCGTGATTCCTGCGGCAAGCGCGCGCGGACGGGCGAGCGCCCAGGCTTCGAGGCGCTTTTTGGCAGATGCGATCGGATGCTTTTGCCGCGTGCTCACGAGGCGCTCCCTTCCGCCGCAAGTCCCGGAGCCGTCCCATAGGCACCGCCTGCCAGGAAGTCGTCGTCGCGGCCGTTCACGAAATCGTAGAAGGAATGCTCGATGCGCACCCAGCCACGCCAGCCCGGGTGCACGGTGTCGCACAGGAAATACTTCTCGTACTCGCACGACGAGAAGTCCGCGTACGCCACGCCGGCATCGTCGCAGATGCCGCGCACGCGGTCGTAGTAGTAGGCGCGCGTGTCCGCGTTCACGCCCTTCGCGTCGTACCACATGCCGTGCATGGGCAGCATGATGACGAGCGGCTCGAGGCCGCTTTGCGCGCAGACGTCCAAAAAGCAGCGCAGGTCGGAGAACTCGTCTTCTGCCTGCTTGAAATCCTGGTCCGACTCCACGTGGAACTGCGAGTTGCGCGTCCAGTAGTCGTCGTAGATGCCGTAGTCGTTGTTGGTGCAGGCGTGCGCGCCCGAATCGTCCGCCCACCTGAGCAGCGCGTCCCAGTCGGGCTCGCCCGTGTACTCCCCCTGCTTGCGCGCGTAGCTCTTCTCGGGGGCAGACGCCGCCGCCTGCACGAGCTTGAAGCGCGCGGACAGGTCGTCGCCAAACGAGTACATCACGTTGTTGAGCGCGTCGAGCGGGGTGTCGTCGTTTGCCGCGGCAAGCGACGTCTCGTCGATGCCGAGGGCCGCGAGGCGCTGGCGGACGTAGGACTTCGTCTCGTCCGAGATGGAGCCGTTGTCGCAGAACTGCCGGTACAGGTCGTACGAGTACTTCGACTTGAACTTGCTCTGCTGGCCGTTGCCCTTGAAGAACCACTGGGGCGACACGACGAGCGCGACCTTTCTGCGCGCCACCTTGCTGCCGTAGGCGCCGGCGGCGATGGCATGCCACAGGCTCTGGTCGTAGGCCTCGCCGACAAAGGTCATGTCCACGCCGGTCACGTGCTCGCCAAAGACGGCGGCCGGGCACTGCGGGACGAGCTTCTTGCCGATGTAGAATTCCGAGGAGCCGAATACCAGGTAGCCGTCGTCGGACATGTTTTCCAGCGTGAACGCCGTGCTCGTGGACTTGGCGCCCGAGTAGAGGTAGTCGTACAGGCGCGTGTCGTCGCGCCTTGCACCTTGGAGCGGCAACAGCACGGTCTCGGCGAGCAGCGCCGCCACGGCGATGAGGGCAAGACCAACCCCCACGGCCTTGAGCATGGCGCTCCCCGAGAGCTTGCCGCCCGAGGTCTTTCCCTCAGGGCTGTCGGCACCCGCCTGCTTCATGGCTACAGCCTGATCTCCACCTGGTGGATGATCAGGTTCACCGTGTTCATCTCCTCGCGCGGGACGCCCGTCGGCGCGATCGATACGCCAAACTCCTCCTCGATGTCGACGAGCAGCTCCACGGCCGCCATCGAGTCGAGCAGCCCCTCTTCGAACAGGTCCACGTCGCGCTGCTCGCGCACCGCCTCGTCGCCGGTGATGTCTTCGAGCAGGTCGAGCATCTTCTCCTCGAGCTCCTCGTGCGTCATCTTTGCCATAGTAATCAGACTCCCTTCGCCAACATGAGCACCTGTCCCGAGAACAGGGCGAATCCGAACATGACGAGCTGCATTGTTATAAGCCAAGACAGCACCTGATACCAGCGCTCGCCCTTGTGCTTCTTGTAAAATTTAGATTTCTTCTGGAAGGCCTCCGTCGCCGCCAGAAGCACGCCGTGGTACAGGCCGTAGAGCAGGTAGCTCGGCGTCAGGCCGTGCCAGGCGCCCATGAGCACCATGTTGATGACGAAACCGCATTCCGCCGTGTGCAGGCGCTGCTTGAACAGCTTGTGCTTCATCGAGAAGCGCGCGAAGCGCATGAACACGAAGTCGCGCAGCCAAAACGACAGCGTCATGTGCCAGCGGTTCCAGAAGTCCTTGATGTCGAGCGCGACAAACGGCGCGCGGAAGTTGCGCGGCGTGCGCACGCCCAGGCAGTAGCTGACGCCCATGGCCATCAGGCTGTAGCCGGCAAAGTCGAAGAACAGGTAGAAGCCGTAGAGGTAGGCGATGCCCACCTGGTTGAGGAACTCGAGCCCCGCAGGCCCGCTCCCCCAGCCTGCCGGATTGTAGTAGCGGTGGATGATGCCCGCGATGACGATCTTGTACACCATGCCGATGCCGATAAGCAGGATGCCGCGGGCGAGCATGCCCGCGTACTCGTCGCGCGAGGGGGTACGGTGGATGTCTTCCACGAAGCGGCGGCTGCGGTCTATGGGCCCGGAGATGATCGTCGGAAAGAACGCGAGGAAGTACAGGTAGTCGCCGATGCCCATGTCCTCGATGAGGCCGTCGTGCGTCTCGAGCACGACCTGCACCGCCTTGAACGTGAGGTACGAGATGCCCGTGAAGCCGAGCAGGTTGAGCTCGAAGATACCGGACACCTTGCACACGACGAGCGGCGCGAGCGTCACGGCGAGGCCCCCCCAGCAGCGCGCCTTCGAATCGCGCCTGGCAAACAGGAACTTGGCCGCCAGGGTCGCGATGGCGAGAAACGCCACAAACGCCGCGCCCTGCCCCGGGGTCTTGCAGAACAGGAACAGGACCATGACGAGCGTCGCGCCCATGCCGAAACGGCGCAGCGAGACCTGACGCAGGCCGAGCACCGCCGCGATGGCGACGATGAGGGCGGTGATGACGAAAAAGCTCGGGTCGGCGAAAAACGACATACGCTGCTGCGCCTACTTGCCCTTGAGCGCGGCGCGGTCGATCTTGTTGTTGGCGTTGAGCGGCATGCTGTCGAGGACCTTGATGGTGCGCGGGACCATGTACGCGGGAACGCGCTCGCCAAGCTGCGCCTTGAGGGCAGCAGGCGTCGTCTGGCCTTTGGGCGCGGCAGCGTTGACGACGACGAAGGCCTTGAGCGCGCGGGTCACGCCGCCGCGTTTGACGGTGACGACCGCCGCCTGGTCGACGGCGGGCAGCGCCTCCAGGTTGCGCTCGACGTCGCCGAGCTCGATACGAAAGCCGTTGAGCTTGACGAGGTCGTCCATGCGCCCCTCGCAGTGCAGCCTGCCCATTTCATCGAGGTGCCCGAGGTCGCCCGTGTGGTAGCCGCGCACGTGCGCGCCGAGCTCGGAGGCATCGAAGAAGCTCTCGGCCGTCTTTTCGGGAAGGTTGATGTAGCCTTTGGCCACGGTGTCTCCCACGATGACGATCTCGCCCGTCTCGCCGCGGCCGAGTCTCGCGCCCGTCTCGGGGTCGACGATGCGGATCTGGGTGCCGGGACGCGGCGTGCCCACCTGCAGCGGCCGCGGGTCGTCCAGGTCCGCCTGGCCCACCTCGCAGTACGTGACCGCCACCGTCGACTCGGTGGGGCCGTAGGTGTTCACGACGCGTGCTGCGGGGAAGCGCTCCATGAGCGCAGAGGCCGTGGTGTGGTGCAGCGCCTCGCCGCAGAACAGGAAGAGCCGAAGCCCCGGCAGGAGCTCCTGCGAAAACGACGGATCGACCAGGCACAGGTCCGCAAACGACGGGGTGGACACCCACACGTTGGCACCCGAATCGGCAAGCGCCTCGAACAGCGCGCGATAATCGCCCGTGACCTGGGGCGGGAGCGCGAACAGGCAACCGCCCGTGGAAAGCGCTCCGACGAGCTGGTACTCGGACAGATCGAAGCTGTAGGACGCCTGGTCAATGAACGTGACGCCCCCGTCGCGCACCACCGGAAACCCCTGCATCCACGCCATGAAGTTGCCGATGTCGTTTGCCGTGACCTCGATCCCCTTGGGCGTGCCGGTCGAGCCCGAGGTGAAGATGATGTACTGCGTCTGCTCGCCGCGCACCCAGCGGGCGCGCTCGGCCTCGTCGGCGGGACGCGCGGGGACGCCTTGCGCCAAGGCGGCGGCATCGCGCACCGTCACGCCGGAAAGCTCCACGGGCCCTGCCCCCTGCGTTGCCTGGAGCACGGGACTGCCCTCGAGCTGGGCAACGATACCGCGGATGCGCGCGTCGGGCATGGCGATGTCCACGGGCACGAACGCGTGCCCCGCGCGCAGGCAGCCGAGAAACGCCGCCACCGAAAGCGCCGACTTGTCGCAGATGACGCAGATGGGATCGCGCCCGTCCACGCTGCCTGCAAGGGCGGCGGCGATGCGGGAGGACATGCCCCACAGCTCGTCGTAGGTGACGTCGCGAGCCCCGGGAGCACGAAACGCGACGCGCTCCGGGTGGGCGTTCGCGGCCCGCTCGATGGCGTTCAGTAACAGGCTCTCGTCAGACATGCTCCTCCTTGGAGATTAAACGTTTGCGACATGGTACGCCTTTCGCGTGGCGGGCGCGCGACAAATTGGAGACCTGCGCAACCGCCCCTAGAATCCGAGCGCCTCGTTGACCAGCACGACGTTGATGCGCCCCGCATGGCGCGAGAAGCGCGTGATGAGGAACTGGCAGCAGACGGTATCGGGGCTCTTGCAGTCAAAGCAGCTTCCCGTCTTCTTGCACGGCGTGTCAATGTCGAAACGCTGCACGTTCGCGGGCGCGGCGACGTTGCGGGCGCGCTTCATCGCGGAGTCAAGGTCGGGGCACAGCTTGTTCATGCCCACGATGAAGACGACCTTTCTCGGCCCTTGGGCAATGCACGAGACGCGGTTGGCGTTGCCGTCGATGTTGACGATGACGCCGTCGTAGGTCATGGCGTTCGCGCTCGTCAAGAACGCGTCTGCCGCGTAGGTGTCCAGGAGCGCCGCACGCTGGTCGGCGTAGGTTGAACGGTCGATGAAGGTGTACGGGCCCTCCTTGAGCGCGTCGACCAGGCCGATTTCCAGGGCGCTCATGCAGCCGCCCATGCCGACGCTCGCCCCCTCGCCTATCAGCTCGAGCGCGATCTCGCGCGCCTCGTCGCCGTCTTTTGCATAGAACCCCCGCATGTTGCGCGACTCGAGCCCCTTTATGACCTTTTGCGCCAGAAGCTCGTTGCGGTTGAACAGGTTGCCGTCCACGATGCGCCCCTTTCCTTGCCAACGACAGGTCTGCGTTTCGAGAAAGACCTCCGCGCCGATTATACCCGCAGCACGGGCGCGCAGACGAGTTGACAAACCGTTGCTTGATACGCCTTGAGCTGCGAGAATATGATGAACCACCATGGCCTTGAAACCGCCTTGGGCACGTATGAAACCACAAGAGAAACAGGAGCCCTCGCATGAACGTCATTACCATGGTGCTCGCCACGCTCGTGGCACTCGAGTTCGTCTTCATCTTCTACCTGGAAACCATCGCAACCTCGTCCGAGCGCACGGCGAAGGTCTTCGGCATGGACGTCGAAGAGCTCAAGCGCCCGTCTGTGGACGTGCTGTTCAAGAACCAGGGCGTCTACAACCTGCTCATCGCGGTCCTGGTCGTGATCGCGGTCTTTGGCTTTGGCAGCAAGATCGCTCTCATGGCGCTCATGGGCTACATCGTCGCCGTCGCCGCCTACGGCGCCATCACGAGCAGCCCCAAGATCATCCTCACCCAGGGCGGCCTGGCCATCCTGACCCTCATCTCCTGCCTGTTCTAGCGGCGAGGGGCACAAAAGGCTACGAGCGCAGGATTTTCTCGAGGGGTTTGCCCTTGGCGAGCTCGTCGACCAGCTTGTCGAGCTGCCTGATCTGCCGCATGAGCGGCTCTTCGATGTCCTGCACGCGCACGCCGCACACGCTTCCGGTGATGAGCTCCCGTTTGGGGTTCATCGCCGGGGCGTTGTTGAAGAACTCGGCATAGCACGCATCGCCCGCAGCGAGCTCGTCGATCTGCGCGCGCGAGTAGCCGGTGAGCCATGATGCCACCTCGTAGACCTCGCCTTCGGTCCTCCCCTTGCGCACTGCCTTGTTCACCAGCAGCGGCCAGACCTTGCCGAACCGCATCGCGTAGACCCTCGCGTTATCCGCCATGGAAGTACCCCCAGCTCCCCTCTTCGCAGATCAGTCCTGCCGCTCGGCGTCGCGTAGCCTCGCGTGCTCCGCATCGACGTACGCGACAAAGCGCTCCGGCGGCACCGGGCACGAGAAGTAGAACCCCTGCACGAAATCGCTCCCGAGGCGCGTGAGAACCTCGAGCATCCGCGCATCTTCGACGCCTTCCGCCGTCACGCTGTAGCCCTGCTGCTTGAGCATGCGGACGATCATGGGCAGCAGGTTATCCCGCTTCTGCTCGTATTCGAGTATGAACAGCCGGTCGATCTTGATGTTGGCAAACGGCAGCTGGACGATGCGGTGCAGGTTCGAGTACCCCGTCCCGTAGTCGTCCAGCGAGAAGTGCGCGCCCAGCCCGATGAAGCGCTCCATCTGCGTACGCAAGACGTTGATGTCGACGAACGATTCCTCGGTGATCTCGAGCGTGAACAGGCTCAACGGCACGCCATAGCGTGCGGCGATTTGCGCGAAGCGCGCAGGGAGCGTCGGACTCAGGCACTGGATGGGCGAGAGGTTCACGTTCACGCTCTCGATGCCGCGCGCCGGCAGGTCGTAGTCGCGCACGACCTGGCAGGTTCGCTCGAACACCTGCTCGCCGAGCTCGATAACGGTGCCGGTGCTCTCGGCGATGCCGATGAACTCGGCCGGCGGCAGGACCGTCCCATCGGCGGTTACGATGCGCGCAAGCGCCTCTGCCCTGGTCACGCGCTTGCGCTTCGTGGAATAGATGGGCTGCAGGTACACCTGCAGGCTCTTCGAATCCAACGCGCTCTTGAGCTCCGTCTCGATGCTGCGGCGGCGTTCGTTCTCCTCGAGCACCGCATCGGTCACCACGAGGTCTTCTGTTCCCGCCTCGCGCTGCATGCGCATCATCACCGAGGTCAGCGCGGCGACAATCGCCTCCCCGTTCGCAAGCTGCGGCATTTCCGGCATCTGCACGGTCTGGATGCTGAAGAACGTGTCGGCATGTTCCGAAATCCACGGCTTTGAGAAGCGCTCGCGCAGGCGCTTGACGACCTCGGAGGATTCCTGCGCGGTGACCGGCGTCTTGCTCGCGCAGATGAGCGCGAAGCGCCCCGATTCCAGATAGCAGGCGATCAGCTGCGGAAACTCCTCGGCAAGGTAGGCGTATATCAGCTCGATCGACGCCTCGAGCTGCGCCGTGCCGTAGAGTTCGCGCATGTCGTCGAAGTTGTTGATGGAAAAGCCCACGATGCAGACACGACGGCCGCGCATGAGTGCGTCAGAGAGCACCTCCCCCATCCCGTGTCGGTTGTACATACCGCTCGAGCTGAAGAGATAGAACTCCGGATTCTGCAGCGAGAGGTACATGATAAGCAGGGCGATGGCCGTGCAGCCGTCGATGACCAGCACGTTGGGGAGCAAGATGCCCAACGCGTAACCGACCGTGAGCACTACGCAGTACAGGTAGACGCCGATGCGTTCTCTGCGCAGCACATGCGCACGCTGCACGTGCATGACGATAAGCGCCGCGCAGATGTAGAAAATGCCCTCGACGAACATGAGGATGTAGGCAGGCCCGTTTTGAAGGCCGCCTGCATCGATGGAGTAGAGCCAATGCACGGCAGGCGTCAGCGCGCAAAGGGCCTCGAGGAGGACAAGCGGCACCGTGAAGGCAGCCAGCAGCTTGCCCGTGAGGCGTTTGCGCTTGACGGAAAGCGTGTAGGCGTACAGGAAAAACGCATACGGCTGCAAGATGAGCACGGCAAAGTAGAGCTGGTCGAAGAGGACCGGCACGAAGTCGGGAATGCTCCCGTACAGGGCGCTCGTGTAGTCCGCTGCGATGTCGAGGGCAGCGCAGAGCATGCTGACAGCCAGGTTGAAGACGAAGCAGATGCTAAGCAGCGTGCGCACTCTGAAGCGCGTGCAGTAGACCACGGCGACGATGCCCATGAGCACCAACGATGTGATCGCATAGTTATAGTAGGCCCACATAGCGTCTTTCCGTCCGCGTTGCAGTCGCACCACTATAGCACTGCGGAATCGTCCGCGGTCTATCTTTGCACGTCACAATCCCATCGTGACCCAACGAGGGGACGGGAGGAACGGAGCCGGGGCCGGGGTGTCCCTCCGTTCCAAAATGACACGATACCCACGGCCCCTCGTGTCAGTTATTCCGCGGTGAAGGAGATGTGGTAGGAGAAGTTCTCCGGATCGTAGAAGTCGAGGGCGGAGCCGTCCACCTCGCCGTACGGGTAGCCAAAGTAGTTGAGCGCCTCGTCGTTTTGCGCGGGGCTCAAGGTGATGTCACGGCCGGCGGAAAGCTGCACGCGCTGCGAGTCGAGGCCTCCCCAGTAGTACTCCGCCTTGTCCTTGGTCTCTTGCTGGTCCTTGGTCCAGCCGCCCTTGAGCACGGCCTTCAGGACGTCGGCGGGATCGGCGGAGACCCAGCCCGTGCCATTGAGGTAGAACTCGGCCCAGCAGTGCTGGTTGCCCGTGATGTCGTCTGCGTTCATGCGCACGCCGAACATCTCGCGCGCGGGGATGTCGACCGCACGGCACAGGCCGACGAACACGGAGTTGATGTCGGTGCACTTTCCCGACTGCGTGGTGAGCAGCGCGCACACGTCGCCCTGGCCACAGCCCTCGACGCTCTCGTCGCGGGTCATGTTCTGGACGATCCAATCGTAGATGGCGCGCGCCTTGTCAAGATCGCTCGTCTTGCCCTCGACGATCTTGTTCGCCGCGTCTTTGACCTGGTCGTTGACGGGCACGAGCCTCGAGCCCTTCAGGCACTCGGCGACGTCGGAGGGCAGCTCGCCGTCTTTCTCCACGAGCTCGGGGCGCGAGACGAGCTCGCGGTCTGCCTTGAAGCTCAGGGTCGCCTTGCGCTCCTCGGGCTTGGCATCCTTGTCCCACTCGAGGTAGAGCGCCTTGTTGCCGGCGGAGTCCTCGGTGATTTCGGCCGTCTTGGCACCGGGCGCATCGTAGGCGACGTCCGTCACCTTCTGATACTCGTAGTCCTGCGCAACCGGGACCCACACGCGCACGGACTTGCCCGCCCCGTAGCTGCTCATGTCGATGTCGGTCGTGACCGTGCCGACGGTATCGCCCTGCTTGTCAGAGCCTGCAGACTGCGAGCTGCCCGCGTTGGAGGCAGACGAGCCGGAGTTGGAATTCTGGCCGCACCCGGCAAACGCGAACACGGCAAAGGCGGAAAGCGCAACTGCCGCGACGAGCGTGGCAAGCGCCTTTGGTGAGAGTTTCTTCATAAGACTTCCTCTTTGCAAATACGTCGAGCTGCACCACCGCACGGCGAGGCATCTCGAACCATCATGTGGGACAAGCGCGCGGGCAGAAAAACGGCGCGCGAAAAAAAGCGTGCAGGCACCCGCCTGCAGCGGCCTGAGCCGGGAAACCCCGACATCGGTAACACACGGCGCATGGCGTGCAGGTGGAACGGGCCCGTGCACGAAGCCGTCGAAGGCCGCGGGCGATTGCAGAATCGGAAGAGCTCCACCGCATGACGGGGCCGAAGGCGCAGAAAAGTTGAATCGAGCCCCACGTCAGCGCGAAGCGCACTATACCACCGGTATCCCCAGCACAGCCGTCCCATCTCGCGAACGGCACGGGGATACTCCGGCGCGCTTACGACAGCTCCGCGAGCAGACCCTCGAGCTCGTCGCGGTCGATGGCGCCGACGCGCACTTTTGCGATGTTCCCGCTGCTGTCGACGAACACCGAGGTCGGGAACGCGCTGACGCCGATGTACTTGGCAAGCGAGCAGCGCGTGTCCATGTAGACGGGCACCTCGACACCGTTCTCGCGCGCCCATGCCACGAAGTCGTCCGCAGAGCGCTCGCCGTAGAAGCCGGGCGTGACGACGGAGACGACCTTCACGTCGCCCAGCTGCTCGTGCTCCTTGCTGACCTCGTTGAGCTGCCCTAAGTCAGCCACGCACGACGTGCACCAGCTGCCCCAGAACTCGAAGTAGACGGGGCTGCCCGCAAGCTCGCTCATGCGGTGCTTGGTGCCGTCCAGATCCGTGAGCACGACGTTTTTCCAGGCAGACGAGATGCCGCCCGTGTCCGCATCGCCCGCGCTGACGCCCTGCGCATCGGTGACCGACACCTCCGCGCCCGCGTCTTCCTGCTCCACGCTCGCGCTCGTGGCAAGGGCACCCACCTGCGTGAAGATCATCCACAGGCCCATGATGGCAATGAGCACGCCACCCGCCTTCTGGATGGCGGGCAGGTACTTGTGGATCTTCGACAGGCGCGCCAGCAGGAGGTTTGCCGCGAGCGTGATGACGAGAAACGGGATGCACAGGCCAAGCGCGTAGACGAGCAGCAGCCCCGCCCCCGCGGCGACGTTGCCCCCGCCTGCCGCAAGCGCGAGTATGGAGCCCAAGACGGGACCGACGCACGGCGTCCACCCAAACGAGAACGCGAGTCCCAGGAGAAACGCGCTCGCGACGCCTCTCACCTTGACGCGGCGCAGCCCCTTGCGCGAGTCGCGCTGAAGCAGCGGAATCCTCACGAAGCCGGCTAGCACGAGCCCGAACGCGAACACGACGATGCCGAGCGCGATGGTCACATACGGGTTGTTGAACACCGAGCCGAGCGCGCTCGCCCCCACCCCGAGCGCGACGAACACGAGGCAGATGCCGAGCACGAAGGCCACCGTATTGGCGCAGCGCCGGGCAAGCCCCAGCTGCTCGTCATCGGCGCCGGTGGTAAGTATGCCCACGTAGACAGGCAGCAGCGGCAGGATGCAGGGAGAGAAAAATGACAGCAGCCCCGCGCCAAATGCGGAGACGAATGCGGCGATATTCATATATGCTGATAAACCTTCCGAGCCGAATCCCTCGGGCTAGAGCTTTGCGCCCACCCAAACATACGCGGTGGAGCGCCCCGCGCCCCGCTTTTCGACTGCGTGCTCTTTGACGAGCGCCCCGAGGGCGTTTTCCACAGCCGAGACACTTATATCAGGATGCGCCTCGAGAATCTGCCGCTTCGTGACGGGAGCGCCCGAACGCGCGACAAACAGGCGCACGCGGTCGGTCTTGCTCGCCCCCGCGCCGCAGAGCAGCTCGACTTCGTCGAAGAGACGCTGGTGGGCCTCGTGAACCGCTTCCAAGAAGAACAGCACGTAGGGCGTGTAGTCGTTGCGGCCGCGATCCCAGCCCTCCGCGCAGGAGTTGAGCGCACGGTAGTATTCGTCGGAGTGCCTCTCGATGACCGCGTCGACGCTCGAGTAGCGCGCGATGCCAAAGCCTGCCTTGCGCAGCAGCAAATTGGAGAACAGGCGCGACACGCGCCCGTTGCCCGTGTCGAACGGCCGGATGCACAGCATGTCGACCGCGAACACCGCCGTGAGGATGACGGGGCTGCAAGTGTTCGCGTTGAAGGCATCTGCCAGGCTGTCGCATGCGGCGCCCAAGACGAGCGGGCTTTCGAAGGCATGCACGGGGCTCACGAGCACCCTCTCGCGGTGCCCGTCGACCATGACCTGCGCGTAGTCGCTCGTGCGATAGCGGCTCCTCGCGCCGAAGACGCGGTTGCAGTAGAGCTGCTCGTACAGGTCGATGACGGTTCCACTCGAAAGCTCGAGCTCTGCCGCATGCTCGTCGATGACCTTGAGAGCGCGCGCATAGCCCACATGCTGGGCCATCTCGTCGTCCCCGTACGCGTTGTCCCGCACCGCCGCGCGTACCGCCTGGACATCGGGGGCAAGGCCCTCGATGCGAGCGGATGCCACGACGCCGTCGAGCAGCGCTTTCTCGCGCAGCTTCTCGAGCACCTCGGGATGGAAGCTCTCGAGCTGCGCGAGCTTTCCGCGGTCCTCGTACACGCGCACGTTGAGATCGCCCGCGGCGCGGTGGAACAGGTCTTTGGGCAGGTTGCGATAATCGAACGTCCTCATGTCGTCCCCCTCTAGGCACGCCTGCGGCACATGGCCACGCGCACTGGGCAAAAAACCGGCGGAGTATCTGCCCATTTTGGCATTCGCTCTTAGGCAGAATAGCCCAGATTCGTCGCCACTGAACCGACATGCTCCGCACGCGCGCACCCCAGCTGCTTGAATGGTCATAGAGCAGTGCCCCGATGGGAAGGAGACACAATGGCAAAGCAATTAGTCGTGGACCCCAAGAAGTGCAAGAACTGCCGCACCTGCGAGCTCGTGTGCTCGTTTCGGCACTTCGAGGAGTTCAACCCGAGGCTGTCCAACGTGACGGTCTTCCAGTACGAGCAGGCATCCATCACCGTCCCCATCATGTGCATGCAATGCGATGAGGCTGCATGCGCGGCGACCTGCCCCACCGGAGCGCTCACGCGCGACGCAAATGGCGTCATCACGCACGATGCGAACAAGTGCATCGTATGCAAGATGTGCGTCAGCGCGTGCCCCCTGGGCAACGTCTCGTACTCCCCCGCGAAGCGCACCATCCACAAATGCGACATGTGCGATGGCGAGACGTGGTGCGCGACCTACTGCCCGTCTGGTGCGATCAGCGTCGTCGACCCGAACGAGGCCCCCGACAAAAAGCAGCTGGCGGCAGACAAGATGAAGGCAACGCTCGAGGAGGTGCAGGCATAATGATCAGCGCTGGAAAAGGCTGGATGGGCACGCTCATCCGCGTCAACTTGACCGACGGCACCATCCGCAAAGAGCCGCTCGACATGCAAAGCGCCAACGATTACGTGGGCGCCCGCGGCCTGGGCACCAAGTACTACTGCGACGAGGTCGACCCCAACATCGACCCTCTCTCCCCCGAGAACAAGATCATCTTCATGACCGGCCCTCTGACCGGCACCGCGGCATGCTCGGGCGGACGCTACGACGTCATCTCGAAGGGCCCTTTGACCGGCACGATCGATGCGTCCAACTCCGGCGGCCACTTTGGCCCCGAGCTCAAGTTTGCAGGCTATGACGGCATCATCTTCGAGGGCAAGGCCGACCATCCCGTCTACCTGCACATCGACGACGAGCTCGTCGAGTTGCTCGACGCAAGCGAGCTGTGGGGCAAAGACGTCCACTACACCACCGACGCGCTCGTCGAAAAGCACGGCAGCGTGCGCGTGGCGACCATCGGCACCCCGGGCGAGCGCGGGATGCTGTACGCCGGCATCATGAACGACAAGAACCGCGCAGCCGGACGCGGCGGCATGGGCGCCGTCATGGGCAGCAAGAACCTCAAGGCCGTCGTCGTGCGCGGCACGGGCGGTGTGAAGGTGGCACACCCCAAGGAATTCATGATGGAGGTCACCAAGGCCCGCGCGACGCTGCAGAGCCATCCGGTCACGGGCAACGGCCTGGGCGCGCTCGGCACGCAGATCCTCGTGAACATCGTCAACGAGGTGGGCGGCCTGCCGCTGCACAACGGCCGCGACGGCTCGTTCTGGGATAAGGCCGACGACACCAGCGGCGAGCGTCTCGCGCAGACCTACCTGGTCAAGAACCAGGGCTGCTTCGGCTGCTCGATCGCCTGCGGGCGCGTCACCAAGATCGAGGGGCGCGGGAACCTCGACGGCCCGGGCGAGGGCCCCGAGTACGAGGCCGGCTGGAGCTACGGCGCCGCCTGCGGCGTCACCGACCTGGGCGCCATCGTCAAGTGCAACTTCATCTGCAACGAGCAGGGCATGGACCCGATTTCGCTCGGCTCGACCGTCGCCTGCGCAATGGAGCTCTTCGAGATGGGCGCCATCCCCGAGGAAGACATCGGGTTCCCCTTGCGCTTCGGAGATGCCGACGCGATGGTCAAGCTCACCCAGATGTGCGCCGACGGCGAGGGCTTTGGCAAGATGATCGGCCAGGGCTCCTACCGCCTGGCAGATCACTACGGGCACCCCGAGCTCTCCATGAGCGTGAAGAAGCAGGAGATGCCCGCCTACGACGGCCGCGCCATCCAGGGCATCGGCCTCGAGTACGCGACGTCCAACCGCGGCGGCTGCCACGTGCGCGGCTACATGATCTCCCCGGAGGTGCTGGGCCTGCCCGTCAAGATGGACCCGCTCGTCACCGAGGGCAAGGCCGGCATGCTCAAGACGTTCCAGGACCTCACGGCGCTGTGCGACTCGGTGGGCATCTGCCTGTTCACGACCTTTGCCATCGGGCTGCCCGAGATTGCCGGCCAATACCGCGAGGCCGTGGGCAGCGACGAGTCCGATGAGGAGATCCTGCTCAAGGGCGAGCGCATCTGGAACCTCGAGAAACGCTACAACATGGCCGCCGGCATCGAGGCGGACACGCTCCCGCCGCGCCTGCTGCGCGAGGCGCTCCCGAGCGGCCCGGCAAAGGGCAAGGTCAACGAGCTGCAGACCATGCTCGCCGAGTACTACGAGGAGCGCGGGTGGACCGCCGACGGCGTGCCGACCCCCGAAAAGCTCCAGCAGCTCGGCTTCTAGGCCCAAGCGACGCGCATTGGCCGGCGCCCGCAAGAAAGAGGCGCCGGCCGCGCGCGTTTCTCATGCACCGTGAAAGGAGGACACCCGGCATGCTCGTCAAGTTCTTCGCAACCTACCGCCAGATAACCGGCTGCAAGACCTGCGATATTCCCGCCCCAGACGACGTGCTGGGGCTCATGAGAGAGCTCGCAGACCGCTGGCCGGCGTTTCGTGGGCTCGTGCTCAACGATGCCGGCGACGACAGGGGGGACGACGTCATCATCATGGTGAACGGCCGCCACATCGAGCATCTCGAAGGCGTGCGCACCAAGCTCTCCGAGCAAGATTACGTCGCCGTCACCCCGCTCGTCGCCGGAGGATGAGAGGCATCTATGACCCCAGAAGAGCAAGCCTCGAAAATCGAGGAGATCATCGCCGCGTACCCTGCGAACCGCCGCTATGCGCTGGCGGTGCTGCAGGACGTGCAGCATGCGTTCAACTACATACCACAGCCCGCCTTCAAGGCGCTCGCCGCACGGCTCGGCTGCCCCGAGTCGCAGCTCTACTCCATGGCGACGTTCTACAAGGCGCTCTCGCTCACCCCGAAAGGCGAGCACATCATCAAGATCTGCAACGGCACCGCCTGCCACCTGCGCGGCTCGATGAGCCTCGCGACGCAGCTCAAAAACGAGCTGGGCATCGACCCGGGCCAGACGACCGAAGACGGGAAGTTCTCCGTCGAGTTCGTGAACTGCCTGGGCTCGTGCGCGCTCGCGCCCGTCATGGTCGTGGACGGCAACTACCACAACAAGCTGCGCGTCGAGCAGGTGAAAAAGATTGTCGCACTGTACGCTGACGGCGAGAGGAGCGGCAATGACTAGAAACGTCGAAGAGATCCTCGTGTGCTGCGGCACGAGCTGCGTTGCCAATGGCGCCTTCGAGGTGGCAGATGCCATCGAGGCAGAGCTCGCGAAGGCCGGCAAGCACGCGAAGGTGCGCACCGTGCGCACGGGCTGCTCGGGCGAATGCGAACGCGGGCCGATCGTGCGCCTCATGCCGTGCGACCTCATGTACTACCACGTCTCGGTCAAAGACGCGCCCGCCATCGTCGCCTCGCTCGACGGCGAGCCGGTCAAGCGCCTGCTCTACAACCAGGACCGCAAGTTCTACGAGCACATGGCCGACAACCCCTTCTACGCCATGCAGCACAAGATCGTCCTGGCCGACGTCGGCATCATCGACCCGCTCGACCTCGACGCCTACCGTGCACGCGGCGGCTACAAGGGCCTCGAGCGCGCACTTGCCATGACGCCGGACGAAATCATCGCCGAAGTCGAGAAGTCCGGCCTGCGCGGCAAGGGCGGCGCGGGCTTTCCCACGGGGCGCAAGTGGCGCACGGCCGCCGGCTACGACAACTTCCCCAAGTACATCGTCTGCAACGGCGACGAGGGCGACCCCGGCGCATTCATGGACGGCTCCACCATGGAGGGCTGTCCGCATGCCGTCATCGAGGGCATGATCATCGGCGCGCTCGCCATCGGGGCGGAAGAGGGCATCCTCTACATCCGCGACGAGTACGCGGCGGCGCGCGAGCACATCCAGCGCGCCATCGACGACGCGATGGCGGCCGGCATCTTGGGCGAGCACATCATGGGCACCGACCACAGGCTCACACTTTCCATCGTGCGCGGCGGCGGCGCGTTTGTCTGCGGCGAGTCCACCGCGCTCATGGCCTCGATCGAGGGCCGCGTCGGCGAGCCGCGCGCCAAGTACATCCGCAGCGTCCAGCGCGGCCTGTTCGACCAGCCCACCGTGCTCAACAACGTCGAGACGCTCGCGTCCGTCCCCTACATCCTGCGCGAGGGCGGCGACGCGTACGCCCAGCTGGGCACCGAGACCTCCAAGGGCACGAAGGTGTTCGCGATGGTGGGCAAGGTCAAGCACACCGGCCTGGTAGAGGTCCCCATGGGCACGACGCTGCGCACCCTCATCTACGACATCGGCGGCGGCATGATGAACAACCGCCCCTTCAAGGCCATCCAGACCGGCGGTCCTTCCGGCGGCTGCATCCCCGAGTCGCTGCTCGACCTGCCCGTCGACTTCGACACGCTCAAGAAGTACGGCGCCATGATGGGCTCGGGCGGCATGATCGTCATGGACGACCGAAGCTGCATGGTCGACGTCGCGCGCTACTACGTGAACTTCCTGTGCGAGGAAAGCTGCGGCAAGTGCACGCCGTGCCGCGAGGGGCTGCGCCAGATGCGCGTCATCCTCACCGACATCTGCGAGGGACGCGGCCAGGAAGGCGACATCGAGCTGCTCGAGCGCATCGGACACACGATGCAGGACGCCTCGCTGTGCGCGCTGGGGCGCACAGCCCCCAACCCCGTGCTCACCACGATCAAGTTCTTCCGCGACGAGTACGAGGCGCACATCGCCAACAGGGAATGCCCTGCAGGCGTGTGCCCCAAGATGACGCAGTTCGCCATCGCATCCGAGAAGTGCACCGACTGCGGCGCATGCCAGCGCGCGTGCCCCGCAGGCGCCGTCAACGGCTCCTCCACCGAGCCGCATTCCATCGACCCGACCAAGTGCATCGCCTGCGGCAGGTGCCGTGAGGCCTGCAAGTTCGGCGCGGTCATGACGCAGAGGAGGCCGGCATGAGCGAGCTTTTGCATATAACCATCGACGGGAAGGACTGCACCTGCGAGAGGGGCGAGTACCTGTGGGACGTGGCCAAGCGCAACGGCATCCCCATCCCGGTGCTGTGCCGCTCGGACGCGTTTCCCGAGCACCGTGCCTGCTGCCGCGTCTGCATCGTCGAGGTGGAGACACGCGGCCGCGCGAAGGTCGTGACAAGCTGCGTGTACCCCGTCGAGCAGGAGTGCGAGGTGCGCACCAACTCCGAGCGCATCAAAGAGGAGCGCTCCGTCGTGCTGGGCCTGCTGGCCGCCCGCGCCCCCGAGGCGCAGCGCGTGACGTTTCTCTCGCAGGCGATGGGAAACGAGGGGCTCGAGCGCCTCATCACGCTCGACGGCGAGAAGTGCGTGTTGTGCGGGCTGTGCGTGCAGGCATGCGACAGCCTGGGGACGAGCGCCATCTCGACCGTCAACCGCGGCGTCGACAAGATGGTCAACACCCCCTACGGCGACCCGTCGTCTTCGTGCGTGGGCTGCCTGAGCTGCGCGAACGTCTGCCCCACCGAAGCGATACCCTACACGCAGACAGCCGATGCGCGCACGATCTGGAACCGCATGTTCGAGCTCCTCAAGTGCGAGAGGTGCGGGGCCGTCATGGGCACGCCGGAATCGGTGGCGCACGCCGCCAAGCGCGCAGGCCTCGACGAGGTGCCGACGCTGTGCGACGAGTGCCGCAAGAAGCTGATCGCCGACGAGATGATGCCCGCCTACCGCCTCTCGTGAGAGGACGCGAAGGCCAACGGCACGAGACGAGCAAGCGCGGGGCATGGCGGCGCGGCTGTCACGCCCCGCGCACGTTAAGGAGGAGCCATGTCCGTACCCGCCCGCTACAACAGAAACCTGTACTCGCTCTCCGAAGACGAGTGCGCTGCCCTGGCCGGCAAGCACGTCGTGGTCGTGGGCTGCGGCGGACTGGGCGGCTATTGTATCGAGGAGCTCGCGCGCCTGGGCGTGGGGCACCTGCGCGCCATCGACGGCGACGCGTTCGAGGAAAGCAACCTCAACCGGCAGATACTCGCCACGCAGGCAACGCTCGGGCAGGACAAGGCGCAGACGGCCGCCGCACGCGTGCTGGCGGTAAACCCCCTCGTCGCCGTCGAGCCCGTGAGCACGCTCCTCGACGAGGGCAACGCGGGCGCGCTCGTAGAGGGCGCCGACTGCGTCATCCGCACGGCCGCCGCCCACAACGACAATCCCGAGGTCGCCGCGGCCCGCGCGCAGGGCATCCCCGTGTTCGAGCGGGCGCAGGCCTGGGGCGTGATCATGCGCGAATACAAAAACGCCATCTGCGTGTCCGGCACACACGGCAAGACCACCACGACCGGCATGCTGACGCATATTTTCATGCAGGCACAGCGCGACCCGACCGTTATGATGGGCGGCTATCTCCCGCTGCTGCACGCAGGCCACCGCGTCGGCTCCGGCGACACCATTATCATGGAGAGCTGCGAATACTGCGACTCGTTCCTGAATTTCTACCCCACCGTCGCCATCGTGAACAACATTGAGGCCGACCATCTGGACTATTTCAAGGACCTCGACGCCGTGAAGCGCTCGTTCCGCAAATTTGCGGGCCTCGTGCCGCGTACGGGCCACGTCATCGCCAACGGCGACGATGCAAATACCGTGCAGACGCTCTCGGATCTGCACTACCTCTCCTTTGGCATCGATGCACACAACGATATCCACCCCGAGGGGCTTTCCGAGGACCTGCGCTCGTTTGACATTATCTGCTTCGGTAAGCGCTACTGCCATGTGGACCTGCAGGTCTACGGCCGCCACAATGTCTATAATGCGCTGGCCGCCGCAAGCGCCGCATGGGTCATGGGCGTGGACGGCGCGGATGTCGCCGCGGGCCTTGCCTCGTTCCACGGCGCGGGCCGCCGCATGGAGTTCAAGGGGACGTACCACGGCGCGGATGTTTATGATGACTATGCCCACCATCCCGGCGAGCTGCACGCCCTCATCGACGCCGTGGCCCACATGGGCTATCAGCGCGTGATCCTCGCGTTCCAGCCGCACACCTACACGCGCACGAAGGCCCTGTTCGATGATTTTGTCCGCGAGCTCAAGCGCGTGGACGTCGCCGTTCTGGCCGAGATCTACGCCGCCCGCGAGAGCAACACCATCGGCATCTCCTCCCGCGATCTGGCGCGCTGCATTCCCGGCAGCGTCTACTTTGAGACGCTCCCTGAGGTCACGGCCTATCTCCGCGGGGCTGCGCAGAAGGGTGACCTGATCCTGACCGTCGGCGCAGGCGACATCTACAAGGCCGGAGAGGCCCTTCTGAAGGAAGAATAACATTCAAATAAACCAACAATACCGCAGCACAAAGGAGTTTCTATGGAAAAGTATGATCTGATCATTGTTGGTGCCGGTCCTGCCGGCATCTTTACGGCCGTCGAGCTGTTCCGCCGCGGCGCACACAAGAAGATCCTGATGGTCGAAAAGGGCCAGAGCGTGGAAAAGCGCTCCTGCCCGAAGAGCAAGACGCAGAAGTGCTTGAACTGCCAGCCCTGCAACATCACGACCGGCTTCTCCGGCGCAGGCGCGTTCTCGGACGGCAAGCTCTCGCTGAACCACGAGGTCGGCGGCGATTTCCCGAACCTCGTCGGCCCGGACTTTGCCCAGTCCCTCATTGACTATACGGACCAGATCTATCTGGAATTCGGCGCGGACCCCCATGTGGAGGGCGTGTCCGACCCCGATAAGATCCGCATCATCCGCCGCCGCGCCATTCGCGCAGGCCTGAAGCTCGTCGACTGCCCCATCCGCCACCTCGGCACCGAAAAGGCGCAGGAGCTCTACCTTGCGCTGGAGAACGACCTGCGTGCCAAGGGCGTCGACATGCTCTTCGGCCACAGCTGCGTCGATCTCGTGCTCGATGGCCCGCTGTGCAAGGGCGTCATCGTGGAGCCGACGCGCGG
>ERZ780226.1069-NODE-1069-length-22464-cov-3.014458_pt1 | contig 22464 bp, 23 predicted proteins | sample MGYA00511165_ERZ780226 | MGnify/ENA primary metagenome ERZ780226 (study PRJEB29588, sample SAMEA2152373) | human gut metagenome | biome: human gut; feature: human-associated habitat; material: faeces | place: Denmark | collected 2008/2010 ...
GCTTCGGAACAGCTGACGGCTATAAAACCTATGTGTCCGACACTATAACTGCCAAGCTTGGCGTGGACATATCCAGTCACCAGCAAGGGGTGGACTGGACCGCGCTGGCGGAGAGCCCTGTGGATTTCGTGATTCTCCGGGCAGGCTATCGGGGCTATGGCAACGGTTCTGTCAACATTGATTCCTACTTCGCCGAAAATATTGCCGCTGCACGGAATGCCGGGCTGGGCGTTGGCATCTACTTCTTCTCTCAGGCGCTGACGCCGGAGGAGGCGGAGGAGGAAGCCCACACCGTCCTGTCCCAGCTGGCAGACTATCAGATCGACTATCCCATCTATTACGACTGGGAGCCAATTTCTGACGAAAATGCCCGGACCGCTACCATCAGCGCCACGGAAATTACATCCTGCGCCCAGCGCTTTTGCCAGACCGTTGAAGCAGCCGGCTATCGTGCCGGGGTCTACTTCAATCTTGCCATGGCGCAGAACTACTACCACCTGATTGACCTGGAGGATTATGAATTCTGGCTGGCAGAATATCAGGACGTCCCCACCTATCCCTATACCTTCGGCATGTGGCAATACACCAATGAGGGTTCCGTTCCCGGCGTAACCGGAAATGTAGACATAAATCTTTGCTTCAAAGCGTATGGAGAATAATCGTTTCCTGCTCATGACTGCAAACGGTCATGAGCAGATTTTTTTCCTCCAACACCTGAAATGTAAGGTCCTCACCGGAAATCTTCCACTGCTGCCCGTCGTAGAAAAACTCCGTATCATTGGGAAAGCCCCGAAGTCCGGTGCCCAGGTACTTAAAATAGCTCTCCTTCAGGGTCCACAGGGCAAAAAAGTCCCGCTTCAGCTCTCCCCTGCGGCAAAACCACTGATATTCCGTCCGGGACATAATCCGTTGGGGCACCAGCTGATGAAATCGGCGGATTACCTCGATATCCAGCCCCATGTTTCTGTCACCAATTGCAACGGCCACCATCCCGCGGCTATGGGAAATGCTGAAATGGGGTCCGTTTTCCAAATAGGGCTTGCCGTGCGGTCCAATGATGAGCTCCGGCTGCGAAATTTGATATTGCTCCCGCAGGATCCGATTCAGCAGCGCATGGGCAGCCTGGGACTGGGATGCATCGGTTTCCAATAAATAAAGATCCATCTGTTCCTCCACAGAAAAAATATCAGCCGACCCCGAAGGATCGGCTGATGATGGCTGAAAATTAGCCCTCTCTCATCTTTGCAAAGCAATCAGAGCAGTAAACAGGGCGATCAGACTTAGGCTCAAAAGGAACTCTAGCCTCGCCACCGCATGCAGCACACACAGCAGTGTAGTACTGGCGGGGACCACGCTGAGCGTTCTTGCGAGCATCACGGCAAGCCTTGCAACGCTGGGGCTCATTCTGGAAGCCTCTCTCAGCGTAGAACTCCTGCTCACCAGCGGTAAAGGTGAACTCTGCGCCGCACTCTTTGCAGACCAAAATCTTGTCTTCGTACATAGTATTTCCCTCTCTTTGAACAGATAGATTTGCCCTTTGCGACCCAGAAACGTACCTTGAGCGGCAAGGGATTGTATATGCAAGCGGCATTACGCCGTACTCGCCTTCTCGGCATCAGAATACCGAACACAGTCCGGCAGACGCCGGGATCCAAACAGCAAGCTGATCTAAAGTTCGCAAAGCAAATCAAAAGAGTGGGGCTTGACTAAGGAATAACTGGAATTGGCTCTGAAGCATACAGAAAGAATCTGTACAACACTACGTTTCATTATACCACAAACTGAAAGAATGTCAATAGTTTCTAAAATTTATTTTAAATTTTCGGTTATTTTTGTGCGTTTTCTATGACAGCCGCCAAACGCTGTGCCACTTTCTGGGCTACAGACGCTTCCTTTGCTTCTACCATCACCCGAAGCAGCGCCTCAGTGCCGGAGGGACGAACCAGAATTCTGCCGCTGTCACCCAGCGCTTCCTCCTCCTGACGGACTGCATTCTGCACCGGGTCCGACGCAATGAGATCGTCCTTCTCCTGGGCAGCATAGGGACCGGGCACATTGATAAGCACCTGGGGATAGCGCTTGATCTCCCCAACCAGAGAGCTGACCGGCGTGCCGTATTTGCTGATGATACTGAGGAAATGCAGCGCCGTCAGCTGACCGTCGCCGGTGGGCATATGATCCCGGAAAATGATGTGACCGGACTGCTCGCCGCCCAACACCATATCCTCCTTCACCATCATTTCCTTTACGTTTTTATCGCCGACGTTGGCGCAGAGGACCTTGTATCCATGCTCTTTGGCATAGTTATGAAGCCCGATGTTGCTCATCACCGTTGCCACAAATCCGTCGCCCCGCAGGTCGCCGGACTCATGCATGGCACGGGCAATCAGTGCCATGATCTTATCGCCGTCCACCTCGTTGCCCTTTTCATCCACCGCCAGGCAGCGGTCTGCATCGCCGTCAAAGGCAATGCCCACGTCGTAGCAGCCCTCACGTACCCGTTTGCCCAACTCCTCCAGATGGGTGGAACCGCAGTTTACGTTGATGTTGGTGCCGTTGGGATGATCGTTGATATAGTTCACGTCCATATCAAACCGGTTCAGCAGCCTCTGTGCCGTAACCGATGCGGCACCGTTGGCACAGTCCACCAGCACCCGGAGATCGTGGGGCTCGCCCTTGACGCTAGCCACCAGATAGCGAATATAAAGGTCCACTGAGTGCCGGTCATCATAGGTAACGCCAATGTCGCCACCGGTTTTCAGGGGCAGAGGCTCCTCAGAAAGCACATATTCCTCAATGGCATTCTCCAGCTCATCCGGCAGCTTTGCACCGTCGGGTCCGAAGAACTTAATGCCGTTATACTCATAGGGATTGTGGGACGCGGAAATTACCACGCCAGCCGCCGCCTTACTCATAATGGTGGTCAGCGCCACTGCGGGAGTGGAAATCACGCCCAGGGTATGGACATTTGCGCCACAGGCAGTCAAGCCGGCAATGATGGCGCCCTCCAGCATATCCGAAGAAATGCGGGTATCCTTACCGATGACCACCATGGGCTTCTCGGTTTGATCCTTGCTCAGCACCAGCGCCGCTGCCTGACCGACACGATATGCCAGCATCGCATCCAGCTGCTCATTGACAATTCCACGAATGCCGTCTGTTCCAAATAGCTTTCCCATATTAAACGCTCCTTCTTATTCGATACTTAACTGACCGTCCTCGGCTGCCGAATGGGCAATGCCCAGATGGTCATATGCCAGCTGTGTAACGCAGCGTCCCCGAGGTGTCCGGGTTAAAAAGCCGATCTGCATGAGATACGGCTCATAGACGTCCTCCAGTGTCACCGCTTCCTCGCCGATGGTAGCTGCCAGAGTTTCCAGTCCCACCGGTCCGCCGCCGTAGTTTACAATGATGGACCGAAGCATCCGGCGGTCTGTTTCATCCAGTCCCAGATGGTCCCCCCCCAGCCGATTCAGCGCATCGTTTGCCGCCTCACGGTCGATGATACCATCGTGATACACCAGCGCAAAATCTCTTACCCGGCGCAGCATCCGGTTGGCAAGCCGCGGGGTTCCACGGCTGCGGGATGCAATCTCCAGAGCCCCCTGGGGGTCAATCTCCGTGCCCAGCAGTGCCGCGCTCCGGAGTACTATTTTTTGCAGCTCCTGGGGTTGATACAGCTCCAGTCGCAGACTGACGCCAAACCGGTCCCGCAGCGGAGACGAAAGCTGCCCTGCCCGGGTAGTTGCACCGATCAACGTAAATTTGGGCAGGTCCAGCCGAATGGAGTTTGCCGAGGGTCCCTTGCCAATGATAATATCAATGGCATAGTCCTCCATGGCAGGATATAAAAGCTCCTCCACCACTCGATTCAGCCGGTGAATCTCGTCGATAAACAAAATGTCGCCCTCCGAAAGATTGGTGAGCAGTGCTGCCAAATCGCCGGTTTTTTCAATGGCAGGACCGGAGGTCACTCTGAGGTTGACGCCCATCTCATTGGCAATGACGCCTGCCAGGGTGGTTTTACCCAGTCCTGGCGGACCGTAGAGCAGCACATGATCCAGGGGCTCCCCACGGCGCTGTGCCGCCTCAATATAAACCTTCAGGTTGCTCTTTGCCTTTTCCTGACCGGTGTAATCCCGAAGAGTCTGAGGTCGGAGATTTCCTTCTCCGGTATCCAGGGGCGTTCGTCCCGTGGTAATCAGAGGGGCTTCCATCTCCTCAGAAAAATCAATGCTCATGTACTCCCCTCCTTACTGCATGGTGGCGCGCAATGCCCGCTTGATGATGTCCTGTACCTCCAGATGTTCGGTATCGATGCCCTTCATGACGCTGTTAATGGGGGTCTGGGCATAGCCCAGCGCCTGAAGCGCCTGCACCGCCTCTGCCGCCTTGCTGCCGGGACCGATGGGCGCAATGGTAACGGGATCGCCGTCCCGCAGGTCCAGCTCGGTGATGGCGCCCATTTTGTCCTTGAGCTCCAGCAGAATCCGCTGGGCAATTTTCTTGCCCACGCCTGGGGCTACCGTCAAAAGTTTTTCATTCTGCGTCACCACTGCCATCTGGAGTCCGTCCGGACTGACCGAGGACAGAATTGCCAGTGCCGCCTTGGGACCAACGCCGTTGATGCCAATGAGCAGCTTGAACGTATCCAGCTCCTGCCGGGTGTAAAAGCCATAGATATCAAAGGCATCCTCCCGAATGGCACAGTGGGTAAAGAGTCTTGCCTCTTCCCCCAGCTTGAGCCGGGAGATGGTATTGGTGGTGGTATTCACAGAGAACCCCACGCCGCCGCAGTCCAGAACCACCAGTCCCAAATCGATCAGCGCCACCTCGCCGCGCAGATAATAAAACATACCATTCCTCCTAGGAGTTGCGTTCCAGTCCGGACAGCAGCGATGTGCTGGACCGGGCATGACAAAGCGCCAGCGCCAGTCCGTCCGCCGCATCATCGGGTCTTGGGATCTTCTCCAGGTGCAGGAGCCGTTTGGTCATGTCCATCACCTGGCGTTTTTCCGCCCGTCCATAGCCCGCAACTGCCTGCTTGACCTGAAGGGGGGTATATTCAAAGATCGGAACGCCATATTTTGTGCAGGCAAGCAGAATCACCCCTCGACCGTGGGCGACCTGAATGCCGGTTGTAATATTCGTGTTGAAAAACAGTTCCTCAATGGAAACGGCATCTGGCTTCAGGAGCTCCAGCAGCTGGGTCATATCGTCATAAATGAGCTGGAGCCGCTGGGGAAAATCCATGCCCGCCGGTGTTGTAATAGCGCCATATCGGAGCATCTGAACGCTGCCCCGGTCCGAGGCGATGAGTCCAAAGCCGATGGTAGCAAAGCCGGGGTCGATGCCCAGAATTTTTTTCATAGTCCCAGCACCAGTCCCGCAGCCGCACCCAGTGCAATGAAGATAATGGGGTGCCACTTCTGCTTCCACCGGTAGAGCCCACCGATGACTACCATAACAATCAGTGCCTTCCAGCTGATGCACTCTGCGATACCAACATGGGGGCTGAAATTCAGAGCAATTTTCAGAATACCGAAGCCTGCTGCGGCAATGAGTCCCACCGATGCAGGTCGCAGTCCGGAAAGTACCCGCTGCACCGCCTTGCTGGTCTGGAACCGATGGAGAAACCGCGCCACAATCAAAATCACAATGATGCTTGGCAGCACCAAAAACAGTGTTGCCAGCAGTGCGCCGACAATTCCGTGGGTGGTAAAGCCCGCATAGGTCGCCATATTGACGCCCATGGGACCCGGCGTGGATTCCGAAACCGCAATCATATCCGAAAGCTGCGCCCGGTCAAACCAGGGGTAGCGGTCAGCCATGGAGTAGAGGAACGGCAGAGTTGCCAATCCGCCGCCAACGCTGAGCAGTCCCGTTTTAAAGAACTCCCAGCACATCAGGAGCAAATTCATTACGCCTTCCCTCCCTTATGCTCTGCGGCATAGCCCGCAATCAGCCCGGCTGCCGCCGCTGCCACCACGATAATGACTGGAGACAGCCCGAAAATCGCAGACACCAGGAAGGTCAGCACAAACACAATCCAGCCAAATGCTCCCTTGACGCCGGATTTCAGCAGCTTCCAAATGGAAAAGCCCACCAGCACCACCACTGCCACGCGAATGCCAGCCAGGGCATGCTGTACCGCTTCAATTTCCGCAAAATTATTGAGCAAAGCCGCGATGATAGAAATGATAATCAGGCTGGGCATCACAACACCCAAGGTTGCCAGGAAGCCGCCTAAAACGCCCTTGCGGCTGTCGCCGATGAACGTAGCGGTATTCACCGCAATCACACCGGGGGTACACTGTCCAATGGCATAATAGTTGAGGATTTCCTCCTCGGTTGCCCAGCCGCGCTTTTCCACCACTTCCCGCTGAATCATTGGAAGCATAGCATAGCCGCCGCCAAAGGTCATGATGCCGATTTTAAAAAATGTCACCACAAGGTCTAAGTATTGTTTCAAAGATTATCCCATCTTTCTTCGCTCAGGACTGACTCCACCCTTGAGCAAAGAGCTGCCCGTGGAGCTGTTTTAGTACGATTTTCTGTGCTGCATAATCCGGCTGATACTGTGCCACCAGCCGCCAAAAGGCAGGACTGTGGTTAAACTCCACCCGATGACACAGCTCATGGACCAGCACATAGTCAATGGCATCCGGCGGTGCAAACAGCAAAAGCCAGCTCACATGAATATTTCCGTTTGCCGAGCAGCTTGCCCAGCGCCGAACCGCCGAGGACAGATTCACCTTTCCAAAGGTTACGTTCATTCGCTCCGCCCAATAGGTCAGCCGCTCAGTCACCCAGGGAAGTCCGCCGCGGCGATAAAGCCGCTCAACCATGGGTGCCAGCTCTCGAACCGGCACATTGGGCAGCGTAATGGTTCCCGCTTCCATGTCCAGGCTCCCCCGGCGTTCTTCCGTCAGCTGCACCCGGTATTCCCTGCCGCAAAACAGCAGCGTATCCCCCGCATGCAGCCGAAAGTCCTGCCGCGCAGCAAGCGCCGCCTGCACCTGCGCCCGGTGGGACTGAATCCAATCCTCCTTGGAGCGAACAAAGCTGTCGATATAGCTTCTGGGGCAGCGCTTTGGAGCACGGACCAGCACCGTTCCCTCATCGGTAATCCGAAGGGAAATGGTCTTCCGATTGGAACGGACCAGCTCATAGGGAATCAAACGATCTTCCCCCATAGGGCAAAGATTCCCGTTGCCAACACAATCAGTACAATCAGAATCCATGCGCCCACACGCTGCCACATGGGACGAGGATGATATTCCTCGCTGGGCTTGATTTCCAGGGTTGGAAGGTCGGTTTCCTTCTTTTTCTCGTCTTTCATGGACTGTCCTCCATTTTGGGGTACATAGTAATATGAGTATAGCACAGATTTGGGGGCATTTACAACCCCAGAGCTTCCATATCCCGGCAGGCTTATTTCAGCCGTCCCTCCAGCGTCAGGTATTGGTCAAAGATCAGCCGGCTGACTCGGGAACCGAACACCGTTGCGGGGTGGTCGGGATAATACTGCTTATCGGAAAAGTCCTTGTTGAGCATGACAATCACATAGCTGCCATAGGGCGTGGTGATAATGCCGCCGTCATTCCGGCAGGCATTCATGCTGCCAGACTTGGATGCAAACCAGAACAGCTGCTCATCATAGTTGTCCGGATCCACATAGAACTGCGGCAGGGACTTTACAATCATGGAATTATAGTGCTGCTGGGAGAGAATTTGCCACATCTGCTCCGAAGCCTCGGGGCTGATTAGCGTACGGTTTTGAATCCGCACAAACATGGAGGCATAATCTCTGGGGGTGGTGGTGCCCAGCTGATGGTACTTGGCAAAATCCAGCACATTGTGGAGCACGGTATCCCTGCAGCCCAGCTTTTGAATGCAGGCGTTGATATTGTCAATGCCCAGATAGTCGATGAGCATATTAGTGGCAATGTTATCGCTGACAATTATCATCAGGGTTGCCACGTTTTTGACGGAAAGGGTCGTGCCCACTTCCAAGGAGCCAAGGATTCCGCTGCCGTCGATCCAGAAGCGTTCCTCGCAGGTGAGCATGTCATGAAGACTTGCTTTCCCCTGCTCGATGGCGTCGAATAATGCCGCCAGAATATACACCTTAATGGTGCTTGCCGTCTCGAATTTTTCATCCGGAAAACGGGTAATCACATTCCCCTTCAAATCATCGATATACAGCCCCATGGTGCCGTCATAGCTTTTGAGCTCCGCTTCAATGCGCTCTTCCAATGTCAGTCTGGGATCGGTCATTTCAGCACCTCCCGATACAGCCGCAGGACATTGCCGTGGAATATCTTTTCAATCTGCTCGGTGCTGAAGCCCTGCCGGTCCATTTCCTGCGCCAGCAGTTGCATCTTATCGCAGTGATCCAGCTCCAGATCGCCGTCAATGCCGTCATAGTCGGTGCCCAGCCCTAGAATATCGCTGCCGCCGACGTTGAGAATGTGCTTGGCATGGCGCACCATGTCCTCCACCCGGCTTTTTCCGTTGGGATTCAGGAAATCGCCGCAGAAGTTCAGACCCATAACGCCGCCCTTGTCTGCCAGCGCCCGAATCATATCATCGGTCATATTCCGGGTATGGTTGCAGACAGCGCGGGCGTTGGAATGAGACGCCACAAAGGGACCGTCGCAGTATTTCACCACATCCCAGAAGCCGTCGTCGCCCAGATGGCTGACATCCACGATCATGCCAACCCGGTTCATCTCCCGAACAATCTCAATGCCCTCGGGCTTCAGTCCATAATGGCGGGAGGGATCATAGTCCTTTGCCTTGACAATGGTGTTGGGATAGCCGATTTCATTTTCAAAGTTCCAGGTCAGGGTCAGCATCCGGACGCCCAGCCGGTAAAGACTGCGCACCACATAGGGATTGCCCTTGAGCACAGCTCCCTCTTCAATGGTCAGCATACCGGACAGCTTGCCCGCAGCCCGATTCTTTTCAATGTCCTCATATTTCAGTACCGGCGCAATGAGATCGGCATTTTCCGCCATGGCGCGATTGTATACGTCGATCATTTCCAGCACATTCACCAGCGGGTCCTTTTCTCTGCCCAGAAACACAAACATGGCAAAGTTCTGAAGCAGATAATCCCCCTTCTGCATTTTTTCAAGGTCTATATGCAGAGAATTGCTGCGAAGAGAAATGGGCTTCCCCGCTTTTTCCGCCTTCCACAGCTCTCCGATGGTATCGCAGTGCATATCTACAACTTTCATAGAAACAGCCTCTTTTCCAGCAGTACCGTAAAAATCAGTGGCACCAGGGTGCAGTACTGCTTTAGAATTCACCCATTAGTTTACGAGATTTCAGAGCGGAAATCAAGTCTCTTCCCGGAAACCGGACCAGTATCGTCGAATTGTTTTTGGAAACCGAACCGGAAGCCTTGCAACACAGATTTTTTTCGATATAATACCTGTGTTTATCCCCGCCCAGCTTTGGGCAGAAAGCAGGTTCTATTATGATTCATGTTGCCATTGCCGGAACCCCTGAGGGTGCCGCAAATTTTATTGCCGCTCTGAATGCTCTGGGCGCAGAGGGCAAGGATGTGCTCCAGGAGACAGATTTTTCCGGCTACGATGCGCTGATTCTTCCCGGCGGCGCAGACATTGATCCAGCACTGTTCGGTGAGGAAATCAACGGAAGCCGGAAAATCGAGCCGGAACGGGATCGCCGTCAAATTGAGATTTTGCAGCACTTTCTGGACGCCGGAAAGCCCATCTTAGGCGTATGCAAGGGGCACCAGCTTTTAAACGTTGCGCTGGGGGGCAAGATCTGCCAGAACATTCCCCAATATGAGGTTCATCAGTGGATCGAGCACGACCAGGCGCACGGCAGCCACTGTCTGCCGGACTGCTTTTTAGCGGAGCTTTATGGCACCGATTTTCCCATCAACAGTGCCCATCATCAGGCAATTCTGGAGCCGGTACCGGGCTTCCGCGCCATTCAGTGGGCGCCGGACGGCGTTCTGGAGGCAATGGTCCATGAGGAAAAGCCCATTATTGGGCTCCAGTGGCACCCGGAACGGATGTGTCTTGCCCACCGGCGGGCAGACACGGTAGACGGTCTGCCCATTTTTGACTACTTCCTCAAGGTCATCCGCGGCGAGGCAAAGGTATACTGATGCGAATTCGGGATTATGGATTCATTCCGGGCACCATGCCCGCGGGACCGCGGAACAGCATTACCGATGTTTCAGGCGTTACCGTCGGTCATACCACCCTGCATCAGGACGACATTCACACCGGCGTTACCGCCATTCTTCCCGCCCAGGACAATTTGTTCGCCAACAAACTCACTGCCGCCTGCTATGTACACAACGGCTTTGGCAAAACCGCCGGACTCATGCAGATTCAGGAGCTGGGCACATTGGAAACACCCATTGCATTGACCAACACCCTGAATGTGGGTCTGGTATCCGACGCACTGGTGGAATACACCCTGGACCGCTGCCGGCAGGATGGGATTTCCCTCCGTTCTCTGAACCCGGTGGTGGGAGAATGCAACGACGGACGGCTGAGCCATATCGCGCTCCGTCCGGTGAAACAGCAGCATGTGTTCTCCGCCATTGCTGCTGCAAGCCATGATGTGGAGGAAGGCGCGGTGGGTGCCGGCTCCGGAACCATCTGTTTTGGATTAAAAGGCGGCATTGGCACCGCCTCCCGCACCTTTTCCATTGGCGGCAGTACCTACACCCTTGGCGTATTGGTACAGTCCAACTTCGGTTCCACGCAGGACCTTACCGTCTGCGGTCAGCCCATTGGACAGCAGGTTCTTCCGCTGCTGGAGAAAATGAAATATGCGCCCACAAAGGTGGACGCAGGTTCCATTATGATGATTGTGGCAACGGATTTGCCGCTCTCGTCCCGGCAGCTCTATCGGGTCATTCGCCGCTGCGGCGTGGGACTTGCCAGAACCGGCTCCTATCTGGGACACGGAAGCGGCGAGGTGATGATCGGTTTTACCACGGCGAACCGGATTTCCACGGAGAGTCCTCCCCTGTGTGCCATGCATATCGTACAAGAGGATTTGCTGGACATTCCCTTCCGCGCCGCTGCGGAGGCAACGGAGGAAGCGGTGCTCAATTCTCTGGCAGCCGCCCATACCGTAACCGGCTACGGCGGTCTTACGATTCATGCGCTGGAAGATCTCCTTTGCCCATCAGCAGACGGACCTGTCCTCCGGGCTTTGTGATGGTCTTTCGGACGGTAAAGCCGTTTTTCTCAAAATTTCGGATACTTGGATAATTACCGGGCGCAACGGTGCCCACCAAATAGGGATATGTTTTCATTCCCAGCTCCACTGCCCAGGCAAACATTTTTCCCATGATGCCCTTGCCCTGTGCCTGGGGCAATACCGCAGCGGAATCCATCATCAGTGTTTTTTGCAACGCATCCTCAGAAAATTCCAGATATCGTCCCAGATTATTCTCCTGAAGCCCTGGCGCCGCCGCCATGAAAAAACCCAACGGCGTCCCCTGCTCCAGTGCCAGCAGCACAAAGCCGTCCTGACAAACATAATGGGATACATAAGCTGCATCGTCTAAAATATAGGCGCTGGGATCCGCCATTGCTTCGTGCGCTTTCCGCATAATCTCCATAATTGCGGGAACATCCTGAATTTCCGCCAGACGCAAGATAATCTGACCCAAAGCAATCTTCCTTTCAGTGCATAAGCCCACCGCAGGCCGCGGTGGGCTTTTCATAATTACGCATTGATGTTTAAGGGATAGTGGCAGGCAACCTGACGATCCCCATAGTTCTTCAGCTCCGGAACCTCCTGCGCGCACTTTTCCGTAGCATAGGGGCAGCGGGTACGGAACCGGCAGCCGGAAGGCGGATTCACCGGGCTGGGAATTTCGCCGGTGAGCAGCTCCTTATCGTCGTCCCGCTGTGTGGGATCCGGCTGAGGAACGGAATCCAGCAGAAACTTGGTGTAGGGATGCATAGGCGCGGTGTAGATTTCCTCCGTCTCGCCGATCTCGCAGATGCAGCCCAGAAACATCACAGCCACCCGATCCGAAATATGCCGCACCACACTGAGGTCGTGGGAAATGAACAGATAAGTCAGCTGATACTGTTCCTGCAAATCGTCCAGCAGGTTCAGAACCTGAGACTGAATGGACACGTCCAGTGCAGAAACCGGCTCGTCACAGACAATCAGCCTTGGGCGCAGTGCCAGCGCCCGGGCAATTCCGATTCTCTGCCGCTGACCGCCGGAGAACTGGTGGGGATACCGCCGCAGGAACTCCACGGGAATTCCAACCTCCTGCATCAGCTCCACCACCCGGTGCCGGGTCTCCATCTTATTGGCGCAGACCTTATGGGTAATCAGCGGTTCGGAAATAATCCGCTCCACGTTCATTCTGGGGTTCAGGGATGCATAGGGGTCCTGGAAAATAATCTGCATTTCCTTCCGAAACTCCCGCAGAGCTTTTCCCTTGAGCTTTCCAACGTTGGTGCCGTCAAAAATCACCTCACCGGAGGTGGGCTCCAGCAGCCGAAGCAGCAGACGGCCAAGAGTACTTTTACCGCATCCGCTCTCGCCCACCAGTGCCAGAGTTTCGCCCTCATAAATCTGAAAGCTTACATCGGATACCGCATGGACAACGCCCTTACCGGAGCCGGATACCGGGAACTCTTTGACCAGGTTATGTACGTCAACCAAGACCTTATTCTTCTCCATGGTCGTCTCCTCCCTTCTCATAGCGGAAGCAGCGAACCATATGTCCGTCTCCTACCGGGTAAAGCTCCGGACGCTCTTGACGGCAGCGCTCGGTGGCATAATCGCAGCGGGTACAGAAGCTGCACCCCTTGGGCAGATGCAGCAGGTTCGGCACCACGCCGCGGATGCTGTAAAGCCGGTCCACCTGATTGTCCATTCTGGGAATGGATTTCAGCAGTCCCTCGGTGTAGGGATGGCAGGTATTCCGGAACAGCTCAAAGGTTTCCGCCTGCTCCATCACCTTGCCGGCATACATCACATAGACCATGTCGCACATCTGTGCCACAACGCCCATGTTATGAGTAATCATCAGAATGGATGTGCCGTTGTCATCCCGGAGCTTTTTCATGAGCTTCAAAATCTGCGCTTCAATGGTCACGTCCAGCGCGGTGGTAGGCTCGTCCGCAATCAGCAGCTCCGGCTCGCAGACCATTGCCATGCCGATCATCACTCTCTGGCGAAGACCGCCGGAGAGCTGGTGCGGATAGGAATTGTAGCGCTTTTCCGGCTCGGGAATGCCGATTTTCCGGAAGATATCGATGACCTTGTTCTTTGCCTCTTCCTTGCTAAGGTTCTGGTGCAGCAGAATTGCCTCCCGAACCTGCTTTCCAACGGTGTAAACGGGGTTCAAAGACGTCATTGGCTCCTGAAAGATCATGGAGATCTCATTGCCCCGGACGCTGCGCATTTCCTTTTCCGATGCATCCAGCAGGTTTCTGCCCATGAGCATTACCTTGCCGTCTACAATTTTACCGGGCTTTTTCACCAGCTGCATCACGCTCATGGCGGTCATGCTCTTGCCGCAGCCGCTTTCTCCCACCAGACCTACAATCTTGCCCTTGGGAATGTCAATGGAAACATCGTCAACCACAGGAGAAATGCCCTTGGAGGTTTGAAACTGGGTTTTCAGATGCTGAATTTGAAGTGTATATTCCATGCTTCTCCCTCCTTACTGCTGCTTGCCATAGGGGTCCAGCACATCGCGAACGCCGTCGCCCAGGAAGTTAAATGCCAATGCCAGCACCAGAATCGCAACACCGGGAGCAATGGCAACCACAGGGTTGGTGAACAGATAATCCTTGCCCTCGGACACCATTAGACCCCAGCTGGTGGCAGGAGACTGTGCGCCGATGCCCAGATAGCTCAGGCTGGACTCAGAGAGGATAGAACCGGGAATATTCAAGGTAAACAACACAATCAGGGATGGCAGACAGTTGGGCAGAATATGCCGGAACATGGTTTTAAAGCTGCCGACGCCCATGCTTCTTGCCGCCTGGACATATTCCATTTCTCTGAGGGACAGAGTCTGAGAACGGACCACACGAGCGGTGCCCGCCCAGGACACAATGGTCAGCGCCAGGAAGATGTTCACGATACCGCTGCCCAGGGTATACATAACCACCATTGCCAGCAGCAGAGACGGGAACGCCATGACGATATCCGCCAGACGCATGATAATAAAGTCCACGGTTTTGCCCAGATAGCCGGACATCAGCCCCAGAATCGTGCCCAGAATCATGGAGATCAACGTGGGGAAAATACCGATGCACAGAGAAATCCGCGCGCCGTAAATCATTCGGCTGAGCACATCGCGTCCCAGCTGATCGGTACCGAAAATGTGCTGGAGACTCATGCCCTCCAGACGATGGGTAAGATCCTGCTTGGCGGGATCGTAGGGCGCTACAATCGGTGCAAACACCGCCGCCAGTACGATCAGCAGAATCACCAGGGCAGAAAACGCCGCCAGCTTATTCTCTTTACATAGCCGTTTCATTTTATCCCAGGCGGTATCATCCTCGCCCAGCTGTGCGGCAATGTCTTCTTCCGTTTCATTATTTTTAACAGCCTGATCTGCGACCTTGGCTGCATATCGATCTGATTTCCGCAAGCGTTACGCCCCCTCTCAGTGATCGGTCCGAATTCTCGGGTCAATGACAGAGTAGAGAACGTCTGCCAGCAGATTGCCCAGAATAATCAGTATGGTAGTGAACACCACCGTGCCCTGAAGCAGCGGCATATCCCGGCTGGAGATTGCATCCACAGCCAGCCGACCAACGCCGGGGATTGCAAACACGGACTCGGTGATCACCGCGCCGGACAGCAGCGATGCCACCTGAATCGCCATCATGGTGATGACCGGCAGCAGCGCATTTTTAAAGGCATGCTTGACGATCACGCCTGCCTGTCCCAGTCCCTTTGCCCAGGCGGTACGGATATAGTCATCCTCCAGCGTTTCCAGCAGGTTCGAACGGGTCAGACGCGCAATGGTGCCTGCCGAGCTCCAGCCCAGAACGATGGAAGGCAGTACATAGCTGCTCCAGCCGTTGGTGCCGGACACCGGGAACCAGCCCAGCTTATAGGCAAATATGTACTGGAACAGCAGCGCCGCCCAGAACACCGGCATGGAAACACCCATGAGCGAAACGCCCATAAACAAGTGGTCCAGGATGGAATTCTTCTTCACTGCAGAAACAATGCCCGCAGGAATACCAATGAGCCACGCCACCAGCGCCGCAATAATCGAGAGCTTCAGGGTGTAGGGAAACGCCTGAAGAATCAGCGTGGTCACGGAACGATTCAGCTTATAGGACACGCCAAAATCGCCATGGAGCACGTTCACCAGGTATCTGCCGAACTGTACCAGCACCGGATCATTGAGTCCGTAATACTCCGTCATTTGTTCAATTACCTCTGTTTTGGCATGTTCCTTCATCATCACCGCGATGGGGTTGCCGGGCACCACATTGAGCATCAGGAAAATCAGGAATATGACGCCAATGAGCACCGGGATAGAAACCAACACACGGTTGACTATCTTCTTTACCACAGGGAATTCATCCTTTCTGTTGCCGGGATTATCACACTACTCCCCTGCTGCGGAGCAGTCTGATGATCTCGCCAAGGGTGTTACCAGTACTTTACCAATTTCTCGTAAAACCGCTATGGAAGGGCATCCGAAGATGCCCTTCCGCAGATAACGGGATGTTCAGTTTTACGCTTTAATCAAGAAACGCCGACGTTGCGGTAGTAGTTGCCGCTCCAGCCGTTCCAGGATACCTTGAAGCCGGAAACTCTGGGGTTCACCACAAACAGGTGCTGCTTGCTGTACAGGGGGATCCAGGCTGCATCCTCCTGAATAATCAGCTTTTCAAGATCCTGATACTCTGCGATACGCTCGTCCTCGTCTACGATGGCACGGGCAGCAGCAACACGGGCGATTGCCTCCTTGTTGGAGTAGCCAATACCGCGGCGCTCAATGTTGCCCTCATTGCCGAAGAAGGAGTAGATGAAGTTATCGGGATCGTTGAAATCAGCAGACCAGCTGGAGGTGTAGGTTTCCAGCTCGCCGGCAGCGCGCATATCATAGAAGCTGCCCTCGTCTACCTCGGTTACCTTTGCGGTTACACCGATCTCAGCCCAGTAAGCCGCAACAATTTCCAGCAGATCCTTGGTGGTCTGGCTGGCATCGGAGTTGTAGCACAGCTCCATCTCAAAGCCGTCAGGATATCCAGCCTCTGCCAGCAGCTCCTTCGCCTGATCCACATCATAGGGAATCTCAGCAAGGTCTGCATTGTAGCCGATCAGGCCGTGGGGGAAGATGCCGTTTTCCAGCTCGCCAAGACCGGCATACAGAGTGTCGAGAATCGCCTGACGGTCAATGGAATACTGGAGCGCCTTACGAACCCGGGCGTCGCTGAGCTCGGTGAACTTCTCGTTGAGCATGATATAGTAAATGCCAACACGAACGCCGGATACAATCTGATCCTTGTAGGTATCGTTGTTCAGGAAGTACTCCAGCTGAGAAGCGTTGTTGTCCATATCCAGGATGTCCAGCTCGCCGTTTTCAAACATCATACGTGCGGTAGCCTCGTCAGGAATGACCTTGAGGATCAGACCCTCGCAGGCAGGCGCGCCGTCCCAGTAATCCTTGTTGGCAGTCAGCACCAGCTCAGAGTTGAACTCCCAGCCATAGAAGGAGAAGGGACCGGTGCCGATGGTAACGGCAGGATCGATGCCGAACTGATCGCCAGCCTGCTCGGTGGTTTCCTCGTCAAAGATGGAGGCGCCGGGGGTGGTCAGGCAAGCCAGGAATGCGCCATAGGGCTCTTCCAGGGTAATGGAGAAGTTGTAATCATCAATGATCTCAAAGCCGGCAAGCTCGGTTGCCTTGCCGTCTGCCACATCCTGCGCGCCCTTAATCATATCATAGATATCATCGTTGACCGCCTTCTCATAGGTCAGCATGCGCTTGATGGTGTAGAGCACATCGGAGGCGGTGAGGTCGGCGCCGTTGGTGAACTTTACGCCCTCGTTCAGAGTAAAGGTGTAGGTCAGACCATCGTCAGATACGGTCCAGCTCTTCGCCAGAGAAGGAACGATCTCAGAGGTGCCGTCGTCGTTTGCCTTTACCTCAACCAAACGGTCAAAAATATTCATGGCAACGGTGTAGTACTCCGTGGTGCACTGGGGATCCACGGTATCCGGGTTGTCATCCTGAATCTTCAGAAATTTGGAAGTGTCAAGATCGCCCTCTGCGGCGTTGGTTGCGGTATCCGCAGCAGAACCGGTCTCCGTACCGGCAGCGCTGCCGGCATTAGATGCTGTGGAGGCGTCGTTGTTTCCGCAGCCGGCAAGCATGCTCACGCACAGTGCCAGTGCCAGCGACAAGCTTACTAGTTTTTTCATAGACAGTTCTCTCCTATTCGCAGAATTGTGAAGTAATTCCTTCAACCGTTGTAAAAATTGAAGAAGATTTTTGATTTTTGCCATCGCAATTCTTTGTAATATGGTTTCTATTCTAGCACAGACTCAGAAAAATGCAAGTACAAAATTCAGAATATTCATTTACTTCCTTTGTAGGATCTGTTAATTCTCCTCCAAAACTACACATTCCAGCGTCTCGGTGGAGCCGTCCCACAGGCTGCGGTCTACCGGTCCGTCCGCGCGCTCCACCTCGCCCCGCTGATTGTCATAGGGGTCGGAGCGAAGATAGGACATGGGCGGCTGGAAATCCGCCTGAAATGCATCCGTCAGGCAAACCCGATAGGGGTCCAGGTTGCAGAAGTAAAAATCCCAGCGATCATAAGCCTTTTGCCGCCAGGCTGAGCCGCCAAAGGAGCAGTCGCAATACATCCAGCCAAAGGGCGCCACATAGAACATCGCCCAGTCATGGCAGTCTGCACTGCGCCAATCGGCATATAAGCCCGACTGCCAGCGGGCTGGAATTCCCGCAATTCTGCACATAGTGATGAAGGTCAGCGCCTGAACGCCGCAGTCTCCCCGCAGCCGGGATGCGCAGTATTCCGGGATTACCGGCAAACTCACATAGGAGCGCATATAGGAGTATACCACCTTTGTGGTCACAAAGTCATAGATTTTCCGGGCTTTCTTCAGGGGATTTGTCTCATCGCCAACAATTTCGCAAGTCAATGCCCGTAGATAGGGGGTAAACGCAATGTGCGGCAACTGCTCGCCGGTGTCAAAATCGGGCTGCTCCGGGCTGACCAGCGTGGGATCCGGATTCTGATAATGCATGGTATTCACCAGGCTATACTCGATTTGGCACTTCCGGACCTCCTGTGCCGTTCCTGCAAAATAGACCGTTCTCTGATGGGCATCTAGGGGGGGCGACGGAAGAATATGCAGGATTGTAAGAAATCAAATTCACATCACTCATTTGGAATTTTTCCAAAGGCAATGGGACGTGAATGTGAAATTCTCCATTCTGCGCCGCCAGCTCCTCCCCCAGGGTCACGGTAGCACGGAGCTTCATGCGGCACTTTACCGTACCGGAACGCTTCATTTTTGCAATGATCTCGTCACGAATCTGTGAATCGTCCTTCTCTCCGGGTTCCGGCACCTTAGGATGCTTTTGCCGGGCGGCAATATCGGCGCGGATTTTAATGAGATTGCTGTAGAAACTGTCAATGTAGCGGATTTCTCCCTCTACAAACATCCAGTCCACCACATTCCCTCTCCGCAGACGGTCCAGCTCTCCGGGCTGATAGTCAAAAAGCCGCGCTCTCAGGATTTCTTCCGCCTCCTGCTGGGATACCACATAATCCCGCAGGATCTTTCCCATCTGCATTTCCTCCAGCCGAAGCTTTTCCTTCAGGGTTTCCGGTATGTCCTCCTGAAGGCGGCTGTGAATCAGCGCAATTGCCTCTCCGTAATCTCCGTGCCATTTCAGCTTTTCAATATCCTCGGGCAGCGGATAGCCCAGTGCCTCAATCTGATAGTCCATAATGTATCCTCCAATCGCCGCAGATTTGCAGCTGTTTACGTTGTCTGAATCCCAGCGGGAATCCATTTTCCCCGAATGAAATGCAGATAGTTAGCAATGCCGCGCAGGTTCAGGTCCACCGCCATGGCAATCCATACAGCGCTGAGCCCCAAATGGAATCCAAACAGCAGCACCGCACCCAGGCTCACCCGAATGCAGAGCATGCAGATGATGCCCACATAGAAGGGGTATTTCGCCTCGCCTGCACCCCGCAACGCCCCGGACATTACGGTGGACATGGAAAACATCGGCTCTGCCACCGACACAATCCGCAGCATCTCGCCGGACAGCAGTGCCACCTCCAGGTCGCTGGAGAACGCCTTGCCCAGCGTATCTGACCACAGGAACATTGCAAGTGCCAGAATCGCCGTGAGTCCCACGCCAATCCAGCCTGTGACCTTTCCGAAAAATTTTGCGCGCTTCCACTGCCCCGCGCCCACATTCTGCCCCACCAGCGCCGTAGACGCCGATGCAATGCCGTAAGCAGGCATATAGCAGATCTGCTCCGCTGTCACTGCCACATAGTTTGCCGCCAGAGAAACGGTGCCCAGAGTACTGACCATCCGCGTCATGATGATCTGTCCAAAGGAGATGGTAATGCGCTCCAGCGCCACCGGAATGGCAACGCCAAGGCAGTCCTTCTGGAGCTTTCGTTCCAGGTGAAAATTTCCACGAAATTTCGGGCAGTATTCTTCGGAGCAAAACAACACCTTTGCCGTAAGCCAGATGCCGCCCACCAGCAGGCTCAGTCCCGTTGCCACCGCTGCCCCCAGCACGCCCAAACCTGCCCCGGGCAGCGTGATACGATGTCCCAGGACGGTATAGACCGCGGTGTCATAGATCAGGAAGAAGTTCAGCACCACGTTCAGCAGGTTAATCAGTGTATTGACAATCATCGGCGTTCGGGTGTTGCCCATGCACCGAAGGATTGCGGAAAACACCGCATGAAATGTCCGTCCCGGCAGCGCAAGCATTAGCACCAGCATATACAGAAATGCATCCTTGCGAATCTCCGGCGCCGCCCCCATCCATTTGGGCAGCACCAGAGACAGCGGGCTTCCGATCAGCATGGCGCCGATGCCTAAAATCAGCGAACCAATCACCGACTGAATCAGGGTCTTCTGTACCATCTCCGGCTCCCCTGCGCCAATAAAATACGCCGCACGGACGCTGTAGCCAACGCCCAGCGCCATAATCACGCCGTTAATCAGCCAGTTGCAGGAGGCAGTCACGGAAATTGCCGCCGTTGCCCCAGCTCCAAGGGAACCCACCATTGCCGTATCCACATAGGAGGTTGCCGTCACCAGCAGCTGCTCCAGAATTGCCGGAATGGACAGTGCTGCCGCCAGTAAAACCGGATTCTTTCCGGACCTTGCTAAATCTGCATTCATTTCTTCCGCTCCACAGTAACCACCTGCATGCCCATCTCCCGATACCGCTGCTCCACCAGCTTCCGGTCATAGCCCCGACAGCCGGCATTCATCCAGGGATCGTTAAAATAATACTGCTTCTCGTCATAGCCCACCAGCAGCAGACAATGCTGATGGTTGATCCACTGAAACTCCCCATCTCTGCCCAAAAGCCGCCAGGTAACGCCCAGGGAAGACGGCTCCATATTCAGAGTCGCCCAAAACACTGCAGGCAAATCCTTGTCAATATATTCCTCCAGCAGCGTTTCCATTGGAGCGCCCTGACGCGCCGTGAACCGGTAATCCGCTCCCGCAGCCCGTTCCAATGCCTGCGCAATCACCGGAGCATAGCAGCCATAGGAGCCTTTCTCATCGTTATATGGGCTCCCAATGAATGCATCCGCCGGATGGGGCCCGTAGAGATAGCCGTTATGAAACTCGAAGTCCCGCTTGTATAAGTACCGATCAATAAACTGCTCCGGGGTGATCTCATACCCCAGATACCGCAGCAGCATCACTGCCGAAATGCTCTCACAGCCGGTGGGGTACCTCTCCGTCTGGTCGATATAGGGAACCGAAATGATTTTCTGCATGCTACAGCCTCCGTTTTCTCTTTTCTTCATCCTATTGGAGTATTATAACGGATTTCCTTCCATCCCGCAACCGTTAAGCAGCAAAATGCGGCAGAGGATGTCCCCTGCCGCAAAACAGAATCAAATGCCAGCCTGCTTCATTTTCTCACTCATGGACGCTTTCAGCAGCTCCAGCGTATGCTCCGCAGCCTTCTTTGTCTCGTCAGAAGCAAAATAGTAGATTTTTAGCTTTGGCTCTGTGCCGGAAGGACGCAGAATCACCCGGCTCTTCTCCCCCACACCATAGGACAGCACATTGGAGGACGGGAAATCCAGCGTTGACTTCTGACCTGTTGTTTTATCCACAGCGGTTCCGTTCCGATAATCTGCAACCGATTGTACAGGTAGCCCACCGATTTCCTCCGGACAATTCTCCCGCAGACTGTCGATAAATGCGGCGCAGCGCTTTTTCCCTTCCTCGCCGTCCAGCGCAACAGAAACCACTTCTGTATCATAGAAGCCGTAGGTACGGTAAAGCCGGTCCATATTCTCTGTAAGGGTTACGCCCTCCAGCTTGCAGCTTGCCGCCAAGACGGCCACCAGCACACAGGCGATCTGGGCGTCCTTATCCCGGGCATAGGTGCCCTTCAGGAAGCCGCAGCTCTCCTCGAAGGCAAAGACCACTTCGTCTTCTCTGCCCTGCTGCTCCAGTCCAAGAATGGTGGAGCCGATGTACTTAAAGCCGGTGAGCACATCGATGTTCTCGCAGCCATAGCGTTTTGCAATCTCCAGCACCATGGGCGTGGTGACAATGGACTTGATGCACTTGCTGTGGTCCGGCAGTGTGTTCTGGCGCAGGCGATTATTCAGGATAAACTCCAGCAGCATGCAGCCCAGCTCATTGCCGGAAAAGCGCCGAATTCCATTCTCCGTGGGCACCGCAATAGCAACCCGATCTGCGTCTGGATCGGTGGCAACAATGACGTCATAATGGGTATCCTTCGCCGCCGCAATGCACTTTTTCGCCTCATCAAAGGCAGCCTCAGTCTCGGGATTGGGATAAGAGCATGTGGGGAAATTGCCGTCAGGGGTTGCCTGGGCAGTTACCACGTCATAGTCCACCCCCAGCCGGTCATACAAGGTCGTCACCGGCGTCAGCCCGGTACCGTGCAGCGGCGTATAGAGGACCTTTAAGCCGGATGCCGGAATCAGCTTCCGGCAGAGCATTTCCCCCAGCACCGCCTCATAATAGGCATCATAGACCTCATTCCAAATAAGCCGAATCTTCCCCTGGGCAACCAGCGTCTCATAATCCGTCTCCGCCTCGGAAATCATAGGCAGCTGCTGCATCCGCGCAAACACCTCTGCCGCAGGCTCGTCGGTCTGCTGGCAGCCGTCGGGACCATAGCATTTCATGCCGTTGTAGGGCGCAGGATTATGGCTGGCAGTC
>ERZ780226.1075-NODE-1075-length-22391-cov-20.478868_pt1 | contig 22391 bp, 19 predicted proteins | sample MGYA00511165_ERZ780226 | MGnify/ENA primary metagenome ERZ780226 (study PRJEB29588, sample SAMEA2152373) | human gut metagenome | biome: human gut; feature: human-associated habitat; material: faeces | place: Denmark | collected 2008/2010 ...
CAGCCGCCGGAGCGGTGCTTAAGCCGTAAGGCGGGAATTGTGCGGTGTTGCCTTAATTGGGGGTAAGCGGACTGGGCGGCAGTGCGCTGCCGCAGCTTTTGCAGCCCTGCTTATAATATTACAAGTTTATCATAGCGTTTTTTAGCGGGTTATGCAAGGCAGCGGGCACGGGATGGTCAAAATAATTTTACAATTCCAACATAAATTTATGGTATAATACCACTTACGTTAAAAAGATTAGGAGAGTTTTTAAGATGGCATGGGTCACAAAAGACAGCGTTGAACAGTATGAAACGCCCGAATCGAAAAAAGAATATACCAAACAGGAAAAAGCTGCCAACTGGTGGTATTACCACAAGCTGTACGTTGGCATTGCGGTCATCGCCGTGGTGCTGGTGGTGTGGATGGTGCACGATGTTGTTACCCGGGTGCGGCCGGACTACCGCGTTGGCTATGTGGGCAGTAGCAACTTGCCGACAGATACGGTAACGGCCCTGGAAAACACGCTGGCCGCCTACTGTGATGACCGCAATGGCGACGGCAAGGTGGTAGTGGAGCTGGTGCAGTATAACCTGGATTTTGATTCCGAGAGCGAAAACACCGATGCATACACCCAGATGGCTGATGTGACCCGGCTTTCGGCGGATTTATCCAGTGAGGATGGGCCTTACATTTTTATCATGCAGGATACCGATTACGCGCAGCAGTTTGCGGAAACCACCGGCGATTTGCAGTACCTGGACGGCACCATGCCCGACACGGAGAATGTGGATGAAAATGATAATGTGATTGTGGACTGGACCAAGATGGTTTACCGCTGGACGGACTGCCCGGCTCTGACCGGTCTGGATTTGGGCACCTACACCGGCCTGACGATGGTGGATGACCTCCAGGGCGAAAACCAGGACATCATGAAAAACACCTACATAGGCCGCCGCGCGTATTATACCGACAAAACCGCGCTGGAAAGCGAAACCTATGATGCCCTGTGGAACATCTTGACCGCGGGTGCCGTTTCCACCGTGGGGCAGCAGTGATGCGCTACCGCCCGGTAAAAAAGCCGGCCCCCATGCCGGAAAACCCCTACCACCGCATCTTTACCCCCATGCCAAGCTTTGAGGATCTGGTGCGGAAGGCGAGGGAAGAAGAGAAGAAATTAAAAAATAATAAAGAATAAAGAAAAATGAAGGTGTGCCTGCGGCACGGATTGAGATATCAGGCTGCGGGCACGCATAAAAGAATGGCAGGAAGTTTATGTTTTCTGAGCGGCGCTGCGCGCCGCGGTCCACTAAAATTATTCATTATTCTTTATTCACTATTCTTTCGATCAAAAAGCAGGGCTTCGGCCCTGCTTTTTTGCTTTTTTTGATGGTGCCCTATTGCGATACAGACCGTTTTATAGTATAGTAAAACATGAATAACCATGGAATGTGAGGAACCTGTCTATGGATCAGTTGCAGCAGGCCCGTGCGCAGATTGACGAAATCGACGCAAAGATGGCCGCATTGTTTGAACAGCGTATGCAGGCAGTGGGCCAGGTGGCACAGTACAAGGCGCGCACCGGCAAACAGGTGTTTGACCCGGCACGCGAAGCCCTTGTGCTGGAAAAGAATACCGCCCGCGTGCAGAACCCGGAACTTCAGCCCTATTACCGCGAATTTTTGAAAAAAGCGCTGGCGGTTTCCCGCGCGTACCAGCATGTTCTGATTGGGCAGGATGTTGCCGCCTACCAGGGGGTGGAGGGTGCGTGGTCCCACATTGCGCTGCGTCAGCTGTTCCCCTTTGCCAAGGCACAGGCGTACTCCACCTGGAACGAGGTGGTGGAAGCCGTGGAGCGGGGCGATGCTTACTGCGGCGTTCTGCCGTTTGAAAATTCCAACGCGGGCGATGTTTCCGCTGTGCTGGACCTGCTGTATGCCCACCCCGGCCTGAAAGTAGCCCGCATGTGCGACCTGCCCATCCGGCAGGACCTGCTGGCGCTGCCGGGCGCGCAGCTGAGCGAGATCAAAACGGTCATCAGCCACCAGCAGGCGCTGGCGCAGAGTGGGCCATTCTTGAAACTGCACCACTTTGCCACCAAAGCCTGGGGCAACACAGCGGATGCCGCCCGCTATGTGGCGGAACAGGGCGACCAAACCCTGGCAGCTATCGCTTCCGCCGAAACAGCCAAGCTGTACGGGCTGCAGATTTTGGCCGAGGGCGTGAACGAGGACGGCGACAACACCACCCGCTTTATCGTGATTGAAAAAGAGGGCGCCCAGCGGCAGCCGATCGCCGCCGCACCGGGGCAGCGGCTTTCGATGCTGTTTACGGTGGACCACAAGCCGGGGCGGCTGGCGCGGGTGATCCAGATCATCGGCGAGCGCGGCTTTAACATGGAAACCATCAAAAGCCGTCCGCTGCCCCATGTTCAGTTTGAATATTATTTTTATGTTCAGCTTGTCTGCCCGGCCAATGCCGCAACGGACGATTGCGCCAAGCTGGTGCATGAGCTGGAAAACGTGTGCCGCACGGTGCGGATACTGGGTGTATTTGACCTGTAAATGACGGAAAAACACGGGAGGAATTGTTATGAAATTGACCATGCAGCTTGGCAGCCGCAGCTATGATATCATCCTGAAAAGCGGGTGCCTGGCCAACCTGTACCAGTTTGCCAATGTTGCCAACCGCAAGGTGTTTATCCTGACGGATTCCGGCGTACCGGAGCAGTATGCCCAGACCGTGCTGGCCCAGTGCCCCAATGGAATGGTGTACACTGTGCCCCAGGGCGAAGCCAGCAAAAGCCTGAAAGTGTATGGCCAGGTGCTGCAGGCCATGCTGGAGTTCAACATGACCCGCAAGGACCTGCTGGTGGCCGTCGGCGGCGGCGTTGTGGGGGATTTGGGCGGGTTCTGCGCGGCATCTTATATGCGCGGCATTGATTTTGTCAACTGCCCCACCACCACCCTTTCCCAGATCGATTCCTCCATTGGCGGCAAAACCGCCATTGACCTGGGCGAAACCAAAAACATTGTTGGCGCTTTCTGGCAGCCCAAGGTGGTGCTGGTGGATTTTGATGCCCTGGCAACGCTGCCCCGCCGCCACTTTGTCAACGGCCTGGCGGAGGCCATCAAGGCGGGTCTGATTGCTGACCCGGAGCTGTTTGCCCTGTTTGAGTGTGAACACCCCGAAGAAAACATTGAGCGCATCATCTACCGTTCCCTGCGCGTGAAGAAGAACGTGGTGGAAAACGATGAGCACGAGCAGGGCCAGCGCGCCTGCCTGAACTTTGGCCATACCATCGGCCATGGCATTGAGGCTGTCAAGGGGGTGCGCGGCCGCCGCACCAACGGCCTGTTCCATGGCGAGTGCGTGGCGCTTGGCATGCTGCCTATGATCGAGGATAAATCCCTTGTGCGCCGCACCCGCGCCATCTACCGCACTTTGGGCCTGCCCACCCGCACGGGTGTGGACAAAAATAAGGTGCTGAGCTATATGCAGCACGACAAAAAGAGCGCGGGCAGCACCATTACCGTCATCAAGGTGCCCGGCCTGGGCTGCTGGCGCGCCGATAAGATTCCCATGACCGAACTGCCCGCCCTGCTTGGCATCAAGGAAAACGAGGACTGAGCCGATGAAAAATACCTTTGGCAATGCATTGGGCCTGACCATTTTTGGCGAAAGCCACGGTGCCGCCGTCGGCGCTGTGCTGGACGGCCTGGCCGCGGGGTTGCCGGTGGATGAAGCGTACATCGCCGAGCGGATGGACCGCCGCCGCGCCCGCGGAGATGGGCTTTCCACCGCCCGCACCGAGCCGGATGTGGTGGAGTTTTTGAGCGGTGTGGTCAACGGCCATACCACCGGCACCCCCATCACCATGATGATCCGCAACACCAACACCCGCAGCGGAGATTATGCAAAAACGGCGGATCTGCTGCGCCCCGGCCACGCGGATTACACGGCATATGCCAAATATGAAGGCTGGCAGGATGCCCGCGGCGGCGGCCACTTTTCCGGCCGCATCACCGCAGCCAGCGTGGCTGCGGGTTCGATCTGTGAGCACATTCTGGCACAGCGCGGTATTAAGGTGTATACCCACATTGCCCGCTGTGCCGGGGTGGAGGATGCTCCGCTTTCCAGCTCTGCCGGTTTGATTATGGCGGAACCACAGCCGGGCCATTTTGCCCTGTTGGACCCCGAAAAAGAAGCCCCCATGCAGGCAGCCATCCGCGCAGCCGGGGCCGAGGGCGACAGCGTGGGCGGTATTCTGGAAACTGTCATCACCGGGGTGCCCGCGGGTATCGGCGAACCGTTCTTTGACAGTGTGGAAAGTGAGATCGCCCACCTGGCGTTTGCCATCCCCGCTGTCAAAGGCATTGAGTTTGGCGCGGGCTTTGCCTTTGCGGACCTGCGCGGCTCCCAGGCAAACGACCCGTTTACCATGCGGAACGGCAAAGTGGTAACGGCCACCAACAAAAACGGCGGCATCAATGGCGGCATTGCCAACGGCATGCCCATTGTGTTCCGCACAGCGGTAAAGCCCACCCCCAGCATTTATAAAGAACAGGATACCGTGGATTATATCGCCAAGGCAGATACAAAACTGCAGATCAAGGGCCGGCACGACCCCTGCATTGTGCCCCGTGCTGCTGTGGTGCAGAACACCCTGGCAGCATTTGCCGTGCTGGACCTGCTGACCGTGCGTTACGGTACGCTGGGGCAAAAGTAATACAGCCGAAGCAAACAGAAAGGAAGCGCAACATGGAATACGGTCTGATCGGAGCCAAACTGGGCCACAGCTATTCCAAAATCATCCATGAGGCCGTGTGCGGCTATTCCTATGAGCTGCATCCGCTGCCCACGGAGGAAGAAGCCCATGCCTTTATGCAGGCAAAGGCGTTCAAAGCCATCAATGTTACCATCCCGTACAAAAAGCTGGTCATCCCATATTGCGATGAGGTGGAACCACGTGCGGCGGCCATCGGTGCAGTGAACACCGTGGTCAACCGGGATGGCAAGCTGTATGGCTATAATACGGATTATACCGGCTTTGCCTACCTGGCCCGCTGCCACGGCGTGAAGTTTGCCGGGGCTGTGGTGCTGGTGCTGGGCACCGGCGGCACCCACAACACCGTCACGGCTGTCTGCCAGGACGCCGGAGCCAAACAGGTGCTGACCGCCAGCCGCACCGGCAAGGACGGTGCCCTGACCTATGAGGAAGCCCAGCAGCACCCGGAAATCAATATCATTATCAACACCACCCCGGCGGGCATGTACCCCAACAACGGCAGCTGCCTGCTGGACCTGCATGCCTTCCCCAAGCTGGAAGCCGTGCTGGACTGCGTTTATAACCCGTTTCGCACCGAACTTTTGCTCCGTGCGGAGGAACTTGGCGTGCCCGCCTACTGTGGGTTCGAGATGCTGGTGGCGCAGGCAGTGTACGCGGCGGAGCACTTTACCGGCCAAAAGCTGCCGGAAGCTGTGATCGCTGACACCCACCGCAAGCTCAAGCGGGATCTTTCCAACGTGGCCATCATCGGAATGCCGGGCTGCGGCAAGTCCACCATCGGGCGTGCCCTGGCCAAAACGCTGGGCAAAACCTATGTGGATCTGGATGAAGTGATCGAGAAAAACACCGGAATGCCCATCCCGGATATCTTTGCGCGTGAAGGCGAGGCATCGTTCCGCAAGTACGAATCTCAGGCTGTGGCGGAGATCAGCAAGCAGATACGGCAGGTCATCGCCTGCGGCGGCGGGGTGATCAAAACACCGGGCAACGCCCGCGCCCTGCGCCAGAACGGCCCTGTGCTGTGGGTGCAGCGCCCGGTCGAACGGCTGGCAACCGGCGGGCGGCCGCTTTCCACCGGGCTGGACGCCCTGCGCAAGATGGAAGCCGAGCGGATGCCGCTTTACCGCGCAGCGTCCGATGCCGCGGTGGATAACACCGGCCGCCTGGAAAACACAGTAGAAACCGCCGTGCAGGCGTTTGAAACAACATTTGATGCCTGAACGGCACGAAAGAGGGGAACACCGTGGAAGCAACCGTTGCAGCCATTGAACCGGGCCGCCTGGCCGGAACCGCTGCCGTGCCGCCCAGCAAAAGCGCGGCACACCGCGCTGTGGTGTGCGCGGCCCTGGCCGCCGGTACCAGCCATATTGGCAATGTGGAATTTTCGCAGGATATTCTGGCCACGTTGGGGGCTGCCCAGCAGCTGGGGGCCAAGGTGGAGCGGGGCGAGCATGAGCTGACCATTACCGGCCGCGGCAATGCGGACGGTTTTGCCACCATTACCCGCCCGGTGTTCTGCAACGAAAGCGGCAGCACACTGCGGTTTATCCTGCCGCTGTTCAGCCTGACGGCCCAAAAAGTGCGCTTTACCGGCGCAGGCCGCCTGATGCAGCGCCCGCAGGAAATTTATGCCCAGCTGTTTGAGCGCCAGGGGCTGCGTTTTGAACAGAACGAACAGGGCATTACGATTTTTGGCCGCCTGTGCCCCGGTACCTTTACGCTGCCGGGCAATGTGTCCAGCCAGTTCATCAGCGGGCTGCTGTTTGCCACCCCGTTGATGGAAGCCCCCAGCACCATTGAGGTGCGCGCTCCCTTTGAAAGCCGCAGCTATGTGGACCTGACCACAGACGCGATGCAGAAATTTGGCGTTAAAGTTTCGGTCCGCGCCCGCAAGGATGGCTCCGCCACCTACAAAGTGGCAGCGCCGCAGCATTATGCGGCAGCAGACATGGATGTTGAAGGCGATTACAGCCAGGCGGCGTTTTTGGCCGTGCTGGGCAGCATTGTGGGCGGCATTACGATAACGGGTCTGCCCTCCGGTTCCCACCAGGGAGACCGGGTGATCCTGGATATCTTAAAGCAGTGCGGCGCAAAGTTTGAGCGCAGCGGCAGCCATGTAACCTTCCATCGCAGCCTGCTGAAGGCGGTGGAGATCGACCTGGCCGATTGCCCAGACCTTGGCCCGGTGCTCATCGCACTGGGGTGCTTCTGCAGCGGCACCACCATCATCCACAACGCCGGGCGGCTGCGCATTAAAGAGTGTGACCGCATTGCCGCTATGCAGGAAGAGCTTGCCAAGATGGGCGGCACGGTAAAAGCGGACGGCGATACCCTGACAATTGAGGGCTGCGCCCTGCACAAGCCCACGGCGCCGCTGAACGGCCATAACGACCACCGCATTGTAATGGCAATGGCTGTTGCTGCCCTGGCCGCAGGCCAGCCGGCGGTCATCGAGGGGGCCAACGCGGTCAACAAAAGCTGGCCGGATTTCTTTGAGGTCATCAAGGGCCTGGGGGCCCATGTAACAAATCAGGGGTGAAAGCAAAATGGACGGGATGGATAAAAACAAAACGTTTTTAATTGTGGGCCTGGGCCTGCTGGGCGGCAAATATGCCCAGGTGCTCAGCCAGAAAGGCTACCGCGTGACCGGCATTACCCACAGCCAGAGCACGCTGGATTATGCGCTGGAACACGCCTATATCTGCGAGGGCCGCAACGAAAACTTTGACGACCTGGTGCAGAACGCGGATTACATCATCTTTGGCCTGTACCCCACTGTGCTGTTGGAATGGGTCAAGCGGTACGGCCACCTGGTCCGCCCCGGCACGCTGGTAACCGATGTTTCCGGCGTAAAGCGCGGCGTGGTGGAGCCGGTGCAGCAGATGCTGCCGGAGGGCGTGGAGTTCATTGCCAGCCACCCCATGGCCGGCCGTGAGACCAGCGGCGTGGCCCACAGTGCCGAGGTAAACTTTGCCCCAGCAAACTTTATCATTACCCCCACCGAAAAAAACACCCCGGAAGCCATTGAATGGTGTCGTACCCTGGCCCGCACACTGGGGTTTGCCCGCATTAGCGTGCTCAGCCCGGCAGAGCATGACCACATGATCGGCTATGTCAGCCAGCTGTGCCATGCCATTGCCGTCAGCCTGATGTGCGCCAGCGATAACACCGAGCTTGCCAAGTATACCGGGGACTCTTTCCGCGACCTGACCCGCATTGCGCACATCAACGATAAAATGTGGGCGGAGCTGTTCTTGTGGAACAAGGATAACCTGATTAGTGAGATCGATATGTTCAGTGATGCACTTGCCACCATGCGCCAGAAACTGGTGGATGACGACCGCGAAGGGCTGGAAAAAATGTTCCGCCTTTCCACCGAGCGCCGCAAGGCATTTGATAAAAAATAACCGGGAAGCCGGTCTGTTTTGCCGGAAGGGAGGCGGCCTTTATGCCCCGTAAAGAAGGACAGAAATTAAAGCTGCTTACGTTGTTGGAAATTTTTGTGCGGGAAACCGACGAAAAGCACCCCATCAGTGTGCCGCGCATGGTAGAACTGCTGAAAGAACGCGGCATTGTGGCAGAGCGCAAAAGCGTGTATGACGATATCCAGACCCTGAACGAAATGCCGGATACCCCCTTTGAAATCGTGCAGCAGCGCGGCCGCGGGGGCGGGTATTATATGGTGGATACCCCGTTTGAACTGGCGGAGCTGAAACTGCTGGTGGACGCTGTGTATGCCAGCAAGTTCATCACCGCGCGCAAAAGCAAGGTGCTGATCGAAAAGCTGGGACGGTTCACCTCCCGCTACCGCCAGGAGGAGCTGGACCGCAAGGTGCTGGTTTCCGGCCGGGTGAAAAGCCAGGAGGAAAAGATCCTTTACAGCGTGGATACCCTGCACAGCGCCATCACCGCGGGTAACCAGGTGCGGTTCAAATACTGTGACTGGGATCTGCAAAAGCAGATGGTGCCCCGTCATGAAGGCCAGCTGTACACCGTCAGCCCCTGGGTGATGGTGTGGGAAAACGGAAACTATTATATGATCGCCTATACCGAAGGCCGTCTGAAGCACTACCGCGTGGATAAAATGCGCAAGGTGGAGCTGCTGCCGGATACCGAACGTGAAGGTGCTGAGGAATACGCCGAATTTGACGTAAACCAGTATATGCAGCAGATGTTTGATATGTTCAACGGCCCGGTGCGCAAAGTGACCATGCGGTGCGAAAACCGCCTGGCCGGGGCGATGATCGACCGGTTTGGCACGGGGGTTACCCTGGTGCGCAACCCGGATGGCGACCACTTTAATGTGGTGGTAAATGTGCAGGTCAGCCCCCGGTTTTACGGCTGGGTGGCCGGCTTTGGCACAGGGATCGAAATTCTGGACCCACCCAGTGTGCGTGCAGAAATGAAGAAAAAGCTGGATGAGCTGGAGGGCCTTTACCGCTGATGCAGACAGCAAAACAAAAGCTCAAACGCGCAGCACCGTGGCTGTTTTTGCTGCTGGTGCTGGCCGGGCTTGCCGCAGTGCGCGGTCTTGCCGCCAATTATGAGATCGGGTACGAGATCATGAACGGCGACTTCCAGAATTATAACCCGGTGCGCCACCTGCTGGCCGGGCAGGTACCTTATCGTGATTTTACCGTCTACCTTGGTGCGGGCGAGTTGTACAGCGTGGGCGGTTTGCTGCTGGTGCTGGGCAACAGCTTTGGCCGCAGCATGTTTGCCACAAACTTTTGCACCTGGTTCTATTTTGAGCTGCTGGTGCTGGCGGTCTGCCTGGTGGTCATCGGCACTGCCCGTGCGGCCCGCGCGGCAGCGCTGGCGCTGTGCAGCGTGTTTTTTGCCTATGTGCAGGGGGCAAACCTGCCGTTTGCCGGTCAGGTGAACACCCTGCTGAGCTATGCCGCCGCCAACGGCAACAGCGCCCGCATGATGCGCTCCGCCGCTTTAACACTGGCGGTACTGGTCATCCTGCTGGGACTGCATTTCTGGCAGCAGGATACAAGCAGGCGGCTGTTGGCCCCGGCGGTGCTGGTGCCCTTTGCTGCAGGCTTTTTTGTGCCTTGGAGCAATGATATGGGCGGCGCTGCCTATATTTCCATTGCGCTGGGGTATGGGCTGTATCTCATCCGGCTGTATCGCAGTTCCATCGGTAAAATTGTGGTGCGGACACTGCGCTACATCGTTACCAGTGTGGTGGGGCTTGGCGTTTCGGTGCTGCTCATCAGCTGGGGGCACCCGCTGGCCTGGCTGCGCCAGACCCGCGGAACCAGCGCTTACCAGACTTGGTATTACGGCAATACCCTCAGCGACCGGGTGTGCAGCGTGGCAGACCTGCACTGGCCGGGCGCGGCAGTGTTCTGCCTTGCGGCGGCACTGGCGTTTGCCATCGGTATTTTTGTCTGCCGCAGCAAACGCTCTGCTGTGTTGGCGGCCGGGGGCTTTGCCCTGACACTGGGCATGGTGCTGTGGAACCTGCTGTACGGCATGGTCAGTGCCTCCAACAATGGGCCCACGGGCGGCGCGGCGGCACTGGCTGCCGTACTGGCCCCGGCGTGTATCATCAAAGCGGTGCTGCTGGTTTGCCAAAAGGTAAGCTTTCCGCAGGTTGCAGCGCGCATTGTGCCCGCAGGCTGTGCGGTGCTGGGGGCCGCTGTGCTGGCCGTCGGCATGGCTGGGCAGGTGCAGACCCGCATTGGCGGGCACGAGGGCTATACCTTTGTGCCGGAGCTGGGCGGCTGGATCGGCGACCAGGCCGAAAAGCTGGCAACCGAAAAGGAACTGACGGCGGGCAAGCGGCTGTTTGGCACCTATTCCAGCGCGCTGGAAGCCATGACTGGCCAGCTGCAGCCTACCGGCACGGATTACATCATCCATGCCCTGGGGGATCGCCAACGCCTGGCGTACCTGCAAACCTTCCAGCAGGGGAATTTTGACATTGTCGTGACCCCAAGCCCCAAGGTGGCCCCGCCGGAGCGGTGGAGCCGCAACGCCAACTGGTGGTTCTACCGGGAGCTGTACCGTTACTGGCAGCCGGTGGCAAATACCTTCCAGTCCGGCGGCATGCACCTTTTCTGGGAGCGCACCGGAACCGATAACAATCTGAACGTGGAAGCCACGACCGCTGCCACCCTGCAGGGAGATGGCACTGTGCTGGTGACCGTAACGGCGGCGGACGCGGATTTTTGCGGTGTGGCGGATGTAACGCTGCACTATGGGCTGGTCAGCTCTGACAGCATGGACCACCCGTTTGACCGGCAGTTCCTGCATGTGACCTGTGTGACGGAAAACGAACTCTGCGCCGCCGCGGAACGCGACACCAACCAGGGCGATTTCTACCTGCCCACCGACCGCGACAGTTACGAGGTGCCTATCACCATTTCCAACGGTGTGGGGCAAATTCTACTGACGGCAAAATCCGGCAGCGGCACCGTGTACCCGCAGGTAAACGCAGTTGAAGTGAATGCGATGTATCAGGATTGGGAGTACTTCTTCGAGTAACGCGGAAAAAACTGCAGGTCCGGCAGCGGGAGTGGAAAGTTGTAAAATCTGCTTCAGCGCCGCAGCAAAACCGCCGTTGGTTGAAACCGGATGGATTTTATGATATACTAAAACGATTGAAATATGGCGTACAGAGAGGGGGCAGCAGGATTGCTCAGTGAAAATCAGCGTATCAAGGGCTTGATCAGCAGTGTGATTGATATTGTGCTGCTGATTGCCGCATACCTGCTGGCCAATTTCCTGCGCTTTAACTGGCTGCCTTTTTTTGAGGAGGGCGGCGCCGGCCCGGCACTGGATATTGCCCGCAGCCCTATGGTTGCCCTGGGGTGGGCGGGCTACGCCGTGGTGATGGTGCTGCTCTATTGGAGCCGCGGGCTGTATAACCCCTCCCGCCTGCGGGGGCTGTGGCAGCGCAGCACCACCATTGCGTTCGGCAACGCGCTGGGCGTGGTGGGCTTTATGGCGCTGCTCTTCGTTTTCCGCCTGCAAAACTTCTCCCGCGGGGTCATGCTGCTGCTGTACGGGTTCAGCACCGGCTTTTTGATCTTCAAGCGGATGATCAAGCGCTGGTATGACCGTGCCCGTAACCGGAAAGGGGAGGACCTGCGCCATATCTTGCTGGTCGGCGGCGGCGATATGGCTGTCAAGTACCTGCTGGCACTCGAACATAACCCGTATTATGGCTTCCATGTGGATGGCTACCTGGCGCCTTATGCCAACCCGGACCTGGATGTGCGCTACCTGGGCGGATATGACAAAATGGAAGTCACGCTGGATGAACCCGGCATTGACGAGGTGGTGGTGGCCCTGGATGCCGCCGAGATGCACATGCTGACCCGCGCCTTTGCCGCCTGCGATAAGCACGGCACCCGCATTACCATGGTGCCGTTTTATAACGATTACCTGCCCGCCCGCCCCACCATTGATGCGCTGGGCGATTGTAAGCTCATCAACATCCGGCAGACGCCGTTTGATAATATCCTGAACGCCTTTATCAAGCGCGCCATGGATGTGGTGGGCAGCCTGGTGCTGATCGTGCTCACCAGCCCCATCATGCTGGGGGTAGCCATCGGCGTCAAGCTGTCCAGCCCTGGGCCGATCATCTTTAAGCAGGAGCGCGTGGGGCTGAACAAACGCCCCTTTATGATGTATAAGTTCCGCTCCATGCGGGTGAACGCCGCCGAGGATTCGGCCTGGAGCACCAACAGCGACCCGCGCAAAACGCGGTTCGGCAGCATTATCCGCAAATTCAGCCTGGATGAACTGCCGCAGTTTTTCAATGTATTAAAAGGGGATATGAGCCTGGTTGGCCCGCGGCCAGAGATCCCGTTCCATGTAGAGCATTTTAAGGAAGAAATTCCCCGTTACCTGGTGCGCCAGCAGGTGCGCCCCGGCCTGACCGGCTGGGCGCAGATCAACGGCCTGCGCGGTGACACTGATATTGCGGAGCGTATCCGTTATGATATCTGGTACATCGAAAACTGGACCGTTGCACTGGATATCAAAATTTTGTTCCGCACCGTGTTTGGCGGCAAAATGGTCAACGATGAAAAGATCCAGTAACCAACCAAAGGAGGGCTGAGGATGAAAAACGGCAAGCCGAAGGTAGCCATTGTGCATGACTGGCTGGTGGCATACGCCGGTGCAGACCGCGTGGTGGACTGTATGCACCATGTTTTCCCTGATGCACCCATCTATACCCTCGTCTATGACGAAAACAACATGCCTGCGTGGTTCAAGGATTATGATATCCGCACCACCTATCTCCAAAAGCTGCCTTTTGCCACCAAGCTGTACCGTGCCATGCTGCCGTGGATGCCCCGCGCGTTTGAAGCACTGGATCTTTCGGAATACGATATGGTCATTTCGTCCTGCTCTTCCTGCAGCAAGGGCGTGATCACCCGGCCGGACGCCGTGCATATCTGCTACTGCCATACGCCCACCCGCTATGTCTGGGATTTTTATTATACCTACCGCAACAATGCCAACGCGCTGGTGCGGGCGGTCATGCCCGGCCAGATGCTCAAGCTGCGCCAGTGGGATAAGTGCGCCGCGGACCGGGTGGACTATTTTATCGCCAACTCGCATTATATTGCCAAGCGCATCAAAAAATATTACCGGCGCGACAGTGATGTGATCTACCCCTGCGTGCATATCAACGAAGAACCCTTTGTGCCCAAAGAGGATTTTTACCTTGTGGTGGGCCGCTTTACCTGGTACAAGCGGATTGACCTGGCTGTGGCAGCCTGCACCAAGCTGAACAAGCCGCTGATCGTGATCGGCGGCGGCGGCGAGGGCGACAAGCTGCGCGCCATGGCTGGCCCGACCATCCGCTTTTTGGGCGGCGGCCTGAGCGACGAAGAGGTGCGCGGCTATTATCTGCGCGCCAAGGCGTTCCTGTTCCCCGGCGAGGAGGATTTTGGCATTACCCCTGTGGAAGCCCAGAGCGCAGGCACCCCGGTGCTGGCCTTTGGCCGCGGCGGCGCCTGTGAGACTGTGCTGGACGGCAAAACCGGCCTGCTGTTTGACGAGCAGACACCCGAAAGCCTGGAAGCCTGCATCCAGAAGTTTGAGACCGAAGGCGTGGCTTATCCCCCACAGCAGATCCGGGAACACAGCCGCAGCTTCAGCGAGCAGCGCTTTGAGGACGAGCTGCGGGATTACTGCACCCGCCGCTATGCGGACTGGCAGCGTGAGCTGGAAGCCTGCTCTCACCACGAAACCGCCAAGGAGGCCGAAGAGTGAACCCCATTGTGATCAATGGCACAGTGCTGTGTGACCCCATCACGGGCATTCCGCGCTTTGTGTATGAAGTTGTGACCCGGCTGGACCCCCTGCTGGAAGGTACCGGCCTGGATGTGCGGCTGTGCTACCGGGACGATGGCCGCCCGCTGCACCTGCCCGAACTGAAAAACATCAAAATTGTTCCGCTCAAGGCCATTAAGTATAGTTACAATCTGGTGGTGCTGCCGCGCTACCTGCGCAAACACCACGCCTTTTACGTTGGCCTTGCCAGCGATATGCTCATGACCCGCCGCAGCGTGGTGGTGCTGCATGATATCCGCCCCCTGGTAATGAAAACCGACCGTGCGTTTTTCCGCTTCAAGTTCTGGTTCCACTGCCTTTCCACCAAATGGTTTGCCCGGCGGGTGTTCACCGTCAGTGATAACCAGCGCCACCTGATCAGCGAGCGGTTGGGCATCCCACTGGATAAGATCGGTGTGACCTATAACGGCTGGGAGCATCTGCAGAACGTCCAGCCGGATATGACGGTGTTTGACAAGCTGCCTAGCGTGAAGAAAAAAGAATACTATTACGCACTGGGAAGCCTGGCCGGGCACAAAAACTTTAAGTGGGTGCGCGAGGTTGCCGCCCGCAACCCGGATAAAACCTTTGTTGTGGCCGGCGGCAAGGACCTTGCTGCCTTTGGCAGCGCCGAAGCAGATGCTGCCCAAAACACCAGCAATATCTTTTACCCCGGTTATGTGACGGACGGCCAGAACAAAGCGCTGATGCAGAATTGCAAAGGCTTTTTGCACCCCGCTGTGTTTGAAGGGTTCGGCATTCCGCCGCTGGAAGCGCTCAGCCTGGGGGCACCCATCGCCCTGGCCCGTGCCAGCTGCCTGCCGGAGCTGTATGGCGATACCGCCCGCTACTTTGACCCCTATGACTATGATGTGGACCTTGACGCGCTGTTTGCCAAGCCTGCGGCCCCGCCGGACAAGGTGCTGGCCAGGTACAGCTGGGAGAAAACCGCACGGTTCTGGCTGGACGAGATCAAAAAGTGCGCGGAAGCGTAAGAGCAGTTGGGACAGCCCCCGAAAAATAGAAGCACATAACGGTTCGGCAGGGTGGGGCTGCCTCGCCCTGCAGGATAGGGAAATACCTCTTACGCAGGGGGACATGCGGTGCGCCTACGCTGTGCACAGATGTTACGTGCATCAAGCTGTATAACCCACCCCGCTGCATACCCCAAAATCACGCACCTGAAACACAAAAATCTACCCGCAAAAGGGAAGTGAATATCATTGGATAAAATAGCAGTTCTTATCCCCTGTTATAACGAATCTCAGACAGTACAAAAGGTTGTGATGGATTTCCGCCGCGTTCTGCCGGAAGCTACGATCTATGTGTACGATAACAACTCTACCGATGGCACGGCAGACCTGGCCCGCACAGCCGGTGCCGTGGTGCGCCACGAATACCAGCAGGGCAAAGGCAACGTCATCCGCCGCATGTTCCGCGAAATTGACGCCGAAGCCTATATCATGGTGGACGGCGACGATACCTACCCGGCGGAAGCGGCCCCGGAAATGGTCAAAGCCGTTACCGAACACCAGGCCGATATGGTGGTGGGGGATCGGCTTTCCTCCACCTATTACACCCAGAACAAACGCCCGTTCCACAATTTTGGCAACGACCTGGTGCGGTTTTTTACCAACAACCTCTTCGGCGGCCAAATCAAGGATATCATGACGGGCTACCGTGCGTTCAGCTACCAGTTTGTCAAAACCTACCCGGTGCTGAGCCGCGGCTTTGAAATCGAGACCGAAATGACCATCCACGCCCTGCACCGCAACATGCAGGTGGAGAATGTGATCATTGACTATCGTGACCGCCCCGCAGGCAGCGAAAGTAAGCTGAATACCTATTCGGATGGCTTCCGCGTGCTGCGCACCATTGCACGGCTGTATAAAAACTACCGCCCGTTCGGCTTTTTCAGCACCCTGGCTGCGGTGCTTGGCATTATCAGCCTGTGCTTTTTGGCCCCTGTTCTGGGCGAATATTTTGCCACCGGCCTTGTGCCGCGCTTCCCTACGCTGATCGTGTGTGCCTGCGTACTGGTGGCGGCGCTTTTGCTGTTTATTTCCGGCGTGATCCTTTCCAGCCAGCTGACAAAGGATGACCGCGATTTTGAATTCCACCTGCAGCAGGTGCAGCAGTGGAAAAACCGTTCCGCTGATCCGTTCAGCCATTCTGCCAAATAACAAGGAGGTTCCCCATGAAACAGTATGATTACCTGATCGTCGGCGCTGGTCTGTTTGGCGCAGTGTTTGCACAGCAGGCTACCAAGGCAGGCAAAAGCTGCCTGGTGATCGATAAGCGCGACCACATTGCCGGCAATATCTACACCGAAAATGTTGAGGGCATCAATGTCCACCGCTATGGCGCACATATCTTCCATACCAACAATAAAGAAGTGTGGGACTATGTGAACCAGTTCGCTGTGTTCAACCGCTATACCAACTCTCCGGTGGCAAACTATAAGGGCGAGCTGTACAACCTGCCGTTCAACATGAACACCTTCAACAAGATGTGGGGCGTTGTGACCCCCGCCGAGGCCGAGGCAAAGATCGAGGAGCAGCGCGCTGCCCACTTTACCGCCGAGCCCAAAAACCTGGAGGAGCAGGCCATCAATCTGGTCGGCACCGATATTTACGAAAAGCTGGTCAAGCACTATACCGAAAAGCAGTGGGGCCGCCCCTGCACTGAGCTGCCGGCGTTCATCATCAAGCGCCTGCCGGTGCGCCTGATTTTTGATAACAACTACTTCAATGCGCTGTATCAGGGTATTCCCAACGGCGGCTACACCCAGATGGTGGCCAACATGCTGCAGGGTGTGGAAGTTCGCCTGGGTGTGAACTACCTGGCTAACAAGGCTGAACTGGATGCTCTGGCTGACCGTGTGATTTACACCGGCCCCATTGACGCTTATTTTGATTACTCCTTGGGCACCTTGCAGTACCGCAGCGTTCGCTTTGAAACCGAAACGCTGGCCTGCCCCAACTATCAGGGCAACGCTGTCATCAACTACACCGATGCCGAAACCCCGTACACCCGCATCATTGAGCACAAGCACTTTGAGTTCGGCTCCACCGAGCCGGGCACCAAGACGGTCATCAGCCGCGAATACTCCGCTGAGTGGAAGCCGGGCGACGAGCCGTACTACCCGGTCAACGATGACAAGAACAGCGCCCTGTACGCCAAGTACAAGGCACTGGCCGATGCCGAGCCGCACGTTGTGTTTGGCGGCCGCCTGGGCGAGTATAAGTACTATGATATGGACAAGGTAATTGAAAGCGCGCTGGCCTGCGTTGCTGTGCAGATGGATAAGATCAACCAGTACAAAGCATAAGGCAGGCGTAAACCAGGATTTATAGCAAAACCGCATGATTCCAAATACCGCTGCGGCGGGAATGATGCGGTGCAATTTGAGATAAAGGACAAAGCAATGACGGAATTGAGTGTTTCCATCCTGTCTGCCGATCTGGCCAACCTTGCCGCCGAAACGGCCGATTCTATGGTGTGCGGTGCAGACATGGTGCATTTTGATGTGATGGACGGCCACTTTGTACCTAACATCACCTATGGCGCGCCGGTGCTGAAATGCCTGAAAAAGGCCGTGCCGGAAGCATTTTATGATGTTCACCTGATGATCTCCGACCCTGCACGCTATGCACAGGATTTTGCGGCAGCAGGGGCAAACCTGATCAATTTCCACATTGAAGCTGTGCCCAACCATGTGGGGCAGACCATTGCCGCTGTGCGGGAGACTGGGTGCCTGGTGGGCCTGACCATCAGCCCGTCTACCCCGCCGCAGGCAGTGTTCCCCTACCTGGATGAACTGGACCTGGTGCTGGTCATGGGGGTGGAGCCCGGCTTTGGCGGGCAGAAGTTCATCCCCACAACCGTCAGCCGTGTGGCAGCCATCAAGGCAGAGTGCAACCGGCGCGGTGTTTCCCCCCACATTGAGGTGGACGGCGGCATTAACACCGAAACCGCCTCCCTGTGCGCCCAGGCCGGAGCCAGTGTGCTGGTCATGGGCAGCGCGTTTTTTAAGGCGCAGGACCGTGCCGCGCTGGCCAAACAGGTTCGGGCGCTGTAACCCCCAAAGGAGTATCCATGCCAAAACGTCATGATAAGATCACCAAAAGTGTAAACTATGATTATTATTGGGACATTTTGTTTTGCACTGTCCCGCTTTTGGCGGTCAGTTGTTTTTATTACGGGGCGCGCCCGCTGCTGATGATGGCGGCCGGGCTGCTGACTGCGTATGTGGCGGACTGTGTTGTTACCCCGCTGCATGCGGCGGGGTACCGCGCACATGAGCCTTCCAGCGAAGCTTTTGCTGCGCTGATTGTGCTGATGATGCCGGCTTCGGCCCCGTATTATATGGTGGTCACGGCAACGATCATTGCCGTGCTTGTCAAAGAAGCGTTCGGCGGAGAGGGGCACTATCCCTTCCACCCGGCGGCGGTGGGATTGGTGGCGGCAACGCTGGCATGGCCGCGAGTCATGTCGTCCTACCCGGCACCGGGTACAGTGCTGGCACTTTTCAGCAGCACCGGAGTGGTGCTGACCCAAGGCAGCAACACCACCCTGTCTGCCGGCGGCCTGCCGTCTGACAGTACCATCAACCTGTTGACCGGTAATGTGGCTGGGCCGCTGGGCTGCTGCGCTATTCTGGTCATTGTGGCCTGTGGGCTGTACCTGCTGGTGCGCGGCCACATGCAGCTTTCTACCTTTGTGCCGTACCTTGCGGTATGCGTACTGGTGCCCTGGCTGCTGCCCAACCTGAACGAACTTCCAGCCCTGAGTGCCCCATGGGAATATGTGCGCCAGCGCATCTACCTGGAAAAGTATATCCTGCTTTCCGGCAGCATGCTGTTTGGCGGGATATTCCTGGCGTGCGAGCCGGTGGTGCAGCCCAACCGCTGGAGCAGCCGTTTGATTTACGGCCTGTTCCTGGGCGCAATGGCAACGGCGTTCCGCTATTACAGCGTATACGAAACCGGCGTATGCTTTGCCATTGTATTGGCTGGTGCTTTCCCCGAATGGCTGGACCGCCTGGCCCAGCGCGCAGAAAGGATCAGATTCATGCGGAAGGAGGAAAAGCGCCTTGCCCAACACAGAGAACCGTAAGAACAGCAACAAAAAGCCGACCCTGCAGGAACATTCCCAAACCGTTATCATCCCCCAGCTGACCCCCGAAATGCTGGAACAGGCGCGCCGCGCCGCAGAGCAGGGCAAAACCGCCGAGCAGATCGAGCAGGAAGCCCTGGCCGCCGCCCAGGCGGAGCAGAAAGCGGTAGAAAGCAAGCAGGAAGCACCTACGGCCGAAAAGCCCAAAACGGTCCAGCCCGCCAATAAGCCCAAGACCCGCAAAGAGGCCGAGGAAGAGCTGGCCCAGAATATCCATGATGACCACCTGTGGCTGAATAACCCCGTTATGGTGCGCGGTCTGGGGCTGGCACCCATTGTGGCGGCTGCTGTAAGCGGCCAGAATGCCTGGATGCTGTGCGCTGCCGCCATTCTGCTTGTAACGGCAACCCGTATGTTGGCTGTGGCAATCTGCCACCTGACCGGCAACCGCTTCCGCGGTGTGGTATACTCTTACGCTGCCGCTATTGTGTATATCCCGGCTTATATCATTTTGTACAACCTGTTTGGGGCGGATCTTTCGCTGCTGGGGATCTATCTGCCCATGCTGGTAGTGGAACCCGCCGTGATCAAACGTATGGAATCCAACGACCTGGAAACGGTGGGCGAGGCGTTCCGCCGCGGCATCAACAATACCGTTGGTATCTGCTTTTCGGTGCTGCTGGTGGGGGCTGTGCGTGAACTGCTGGCGGAAGGCACCGTGTTCGGCAACGTGGTATTTCCCGTGGCGCCGCTGCCGCTGGCCGACCAGCCGGGCACCGGGTTTATCATCATTGGCCTGATTGCCGCCGTGTGGACCGCCATCGGCGGTGCCTATGTGCATTATAAGATCGAGGAGGTGCGTCATCTGTATGGCAATAAACGCAAGCGCTGAGCTTTCCGTTTTGCAGGCTGTGGCGCAGTTCCTGACCTACGCCGTCATGGCTGTGTTTGCGGAGAATGCAGTGTTCTTCCGCGCGCTGGGCGTTTCCCGACTGAACAAGCTGGTCAACGACCCCAAAATCAGCACATGGCAGTACTGCATTCCCATCATTCTGGTACAGACCATCAGCGCCCCCATGGGTTGGGCTGCCCAAAGCTTAGCGCTGCCCGCTTTGGCAAAGGTGCTGCCCGGCTGGCTGCCGGTCAACGCCCTGCGCCCGCTGGTATTTTTGAACTGCTCACTGATCGCTATGGGCATTGTGTGGCTGCTGTTGGGCCTGTTCCCCAAAAGCCGCGATGCCTGCCGCGAACAGCTGCCCGGCGCAACCTTCAACTGTTGCGTGCTGGGCACCCTGCTGGTTGCAGCCAGCCAGAACTATAACCTGCTGCAGTCCATCGGCTTCGGCTTTGGCAGCGGCGTGGGCTACCTGGTCGCCGTGCTGGTGGTGGATGAAGGCCGCCGCCGGCTGCGCAGCAAAGATATTCCACATATATTCCGCGGCCTGCCCAGTGTGCTGATTTATATCGGCATTCTCTCGCTGGCAATTTACGGGCTGGTTGGCACTGTGGATTGAGCCGCGCCCGGACGTAAAAAACGGCATCCGTGAAAGAGGAGTGATTACCATGCAGAATTGTTTTGTCCCTGCTGATATCCTGCTGCCCGGTGCAGCGACCCCGCTGGACCCGTGGGCCTGCATTGCGGTGGATCAGTTTACCTCCCAGCCGGAATACTGGCAGAAAGCGGAGGAACTGGCAAAGGGTAAACCCAGCACCCTGCACATTGTTCTGCCGGAAGCTTACCTTGGAACCCCGCAGGAAGAATCGCGCCTTGCGGCGATCCGTGCGGCCATGCAGGATTACCGCGATAACCTGCTGACCCGCTGTGTACATGGCTATGTGTATGTGGAGCGCACCCAGATGGACGGTACCATCCGCCAGGGTCTGGTTGGTGCTGTGGACCTGGAACAGTACAGCTTTAAAAAAGGCAGCAAGCCCGCCATCCGCCCCAGCGAGAGCACAGTGGTGGCGCGCATCCCGCCCCGGCTCAAGATCCGCCGCGGGGCCCAGCTGGAAACCCCGCATGTGATGATGTTGGCCGACGATGAAGTCTGTACCCTGATTGAACCCATTGCCGCCCATAAGGCGGAGCTGCCGCTGCTGTATGATGGCGCGCTGATGCTGAACGGCGGCCACCTGGCCGGTTGGGCCGTGGAGGACCCCGCGCTGGTGGAGCAGATCAACACTGCGCTGGCAAACCTTGGCGATGCCGCTGCTTTTGCCGCACGCTGGCCTGCCGCAGCCGGCCAGCCCCCCATGACGCTGGCGGTTGGTGATGGCAACCATTCCCTTGCCACAGCAAAAGCCTATTGGGAAGAACTGAAACCCACCCTGCCGCCGGAACAGCAGCAGACCCACCCGGCGCGCTGGTGCCTGGCGGAAGTGTGCAACGTGCATTCCCCGGCGATTGAGATTGAGCCCATCCACCGTGTGCTGTTCGGCGTGGACGCCAACACCGTTGCCGCAGACTTTGGCAGCTGGTTGGAACAGCACGGCGCAGCCCTCCAGGGCGGCGACCAGCATATCGTGCTGGCCGGTGCCGGTGCAGAGATCACCTTTGACGCCGCCAACGCCCCGGACCCGCTGGCCGTGGGCACCACGGAACATTTTATTGGGGATTATCTGGCCCAGAACCCCGGCGTAACGGTGGATTACATCCACGGTGCCGCGGCTGCCCGCGCCATGGCTGCAGACCCCGCCAAACCGGCCACAGCCCTGCTGATGCCGGACTTTGCCAAAGCAGACCTGTTCAAAGGTGTTGTGCTGGGCGGCGTGCTGCCGCGCAAGACTTTCAGCATGGGCCATGCCGAGGAAAAACGTTACTATAATGAATGCCGCAGTCTGACCATGCCGGACTGACGATACAGGGAGCCAATTATGCCGAACAACGAAAAAAACGCTGAGCCCGCCGTGCGCGATGCTCAGTCCACAGCAGCGCGCCGCCGTCGTCGCCGCCACACCCCCCATGGGGATGCCCCGGCCCAGAACCCCGCCCCACGGGCCCCACAGCCCAAAGATGCATCCCGCCCCTGCCCGCCCCGGCAGGCAGCCCCGAACAACCGCAGCAATGCGGCAAAGCCCGCTGCCCTCAAACCGGCCCAGCGCCCTGCACGCCCCAATAATGCCAATCAGGCCCGCCCTGTGGCTCCGCAGCTGAACGGCCAACCCCCGCGCGGGCAGCAAAAGCCGCAGCCCACCCCCCAGC
>ERZ780226.1081-NODE-1081-length-22350-cov-3.286925_pt1 | contig 22350 bp, 13 predicted proteins | sample MGYA00511165_ERZ780226 | MGnify/ENA primary metagenome ERZ780226 (study PRJEB29588, sample SAMEA2152373) | human gut metagenome | biome: human gut; feature: human-associated habitat; material: faeces | place: Denmark | collected 2008/2010 ...
GGTAGCCGCAACACCGAGAGCAAGGGCATAACTTAATAATCTTTTAAACATATTTTCCGTCCTTTCAGGGTCGTATCAATTACCCGTTATGCTTTTCTTTTCATAAATAACCATTAATGCCGAACGAGGTGACGGCCCCCACGATACAATACTTACCCAAACATTATCATTAGAATTGATATATCCAAGCACATTGTTTCCTGTCTTCTTGACAATCGAGTTGCCGTCTTTTGTATGCTGAAGCTCGTATACGGCATAATACTCATTAAGCGGGATAAGGTCTGATGGCTCTCCGTTAATCATAAACTGAATCGATGAACCATCCCTGTACATAATTTTATCCGCCTTATAAAATCCCGATGTTGTACCCGAGGTATAACTTGCGTTATCATTCGGCCACGTGCTTGTGTGGCCCGATAAATTCTTGTATGAATAAATATCAATCGGATTTTCTGTAAACTTTTCATAGTACCACTCAACATAATTACCGTTCTTTAAAGCCTCTGCGTTTTTGTTGTAAAATTCTTGAGTTACAGTATATCTATCTGTGCCGTAAGGCTGAATGAACCGCAGTTCTACCTTATCGTCCTCCACAAATGTAACACTTTTTACAAAGCCTTGCTGAGCCCCGCTTGAACGGTGATTTTCAGAACCCGTACCGAACATAACGAAATCGGGTTTGGGGTTATACATCGGGTCATAGTCACTTATAACGGTAACGCCGCCCGGAAACGCTGTGTCCCTCAGATTCTTTTCAAAGCTCAAAGTTTTTACCTTGCTCTTTCCGTCTTCCTTGTACACCGCAAATAATGTTGCGGTTGTTACATTTAAGTTTCCTATCCAACCGATATTTGTCTTTGAAATTGTACTCGAAAACTTAAATTTGTTGCCCCAAAGGTCAATCTCTTCAACCTTTGAAATCCTGTTCTCTTTGTTTAAGGTGAATTTAAGGAAATTCTTACCCTCGGTATCACCGGCAACCTCACGGATATAGTCCATCTTAATCGGCGATTTTTCCATTCTGTCGGAATCTATATTGTAAATTTTTTCACCTTCACCGCCGGTTATTTTATATACCTTTATTTTTGCATCATCATCGCCGAATGGATTATTGTCAGCGCTTGCGCCCAAAACAACGCCATAGAATGTGTTTATGTTTTCGATATCATCCGTGATTTTAATATATCTTACGCGCATATTATCATCAACCATAGCGGTAACGGTCTTACCCATATATGTGCTGAGTGGCGCGTCCTTTTGATATCTCTCTCTTGTGTTTGAATAAACATAGAGTCCGTATCCGGGATCGGTTTCAAACCTCTTGCCGTTTAAAATTAAACAATCCTCCATTGTTCCGCTGAATTCGGCGGTGTAAACGCGCGAGGATACAACAAGGATAAGTTTGCTCTCGTCCGCATTGATGTAATAATCAAACACATAATTTCTTTTCAGACTGTATATATCCGTTGTCGGAACGCCGTCAAGATAAATCTGAAAGTCATCTACTTTATCAAGACCTTCCATTGCATTGTCATTAACTTCGCCGTGAATATACTTAATTTTTTCTTTATCGGCTCTGTTTAGCACACCGCCCTCATAGAGTGTATAAGCCTCTATTTTATAAACCTTATCGTTGCGCATTACAACCTTCGCAAACGTTCCGACAAGGCTTGCGGATATATCGTCCAGCCTTGCATCATTCAAGGTTATAACCGAGTCGCTGTCCATATTAAAAGCCTTGTCTGCATTTTTGAGATAAATCTTTTTAATATCATCTTTGGAATACAAAGTATCGTTCGCTGACTCATTCACCTCACTGATATAATCATAACAAACATCAATTGTGCCTTTAAAGTCAATATAAACAACTTTTTTGCCGTATCGGTCATCCGACACATAAATATCTGCTTCGTCCTCAACTATCAACGCCGCATCGATTCCCTGTGCCAAATCATACCATGTTTCGGCACCGTTTGTGTCGACTTTTATTTTTTTATTCTTTTTATCAACCTCTGAGATTGTTCCGCTTATTATATTGATTTTCAGATATTCCGAAAGAATGGTTTTATCCGTCTGTTCATAAACACCGTTATAGTATGTATCCATTATTTTTACATCAAGGGTGTTATCAATCATCTTGACCGCGTCAAGTCTTGTGACACTGCCGCCCTTATTTGATATTCCTTTGAGAATACCTATTTTTGATGCGATGACAAGGTATCCGCTCGGCCAGCCGCCGTTTTGACTTGCCGCCATTTCATACCCTGCCGCACTTACGAGAATTTTTACCGCCTCGCTGTATTGAATCGGCATATCGGGATTAAATTCTTTGTCCTCGGATATCAGTTTTATACTGCACGCGGCATTTATATACTTCGCCGCCCAATAATCATCGGGAACATCGGAATAACGAAAACTTCCTGTTGAATTTTCCATTCCCAACATTTTTACCGCCCATACACAAAATTCCGCTCTTGTTGTTTTTGCGCCAGCGGTAAAAGCCAAATCGGAATCGGATAAAATTCCAAGTGCATGAGTTCTTTCAACTGCCGTTTCTTTCATCGAATTAAGTGTTTCGGCATCTTGTTCATTTGCGGTATCGGCGGATACCGCAAATGAACACATCGAAATCATAATTGCCAATATTATCATCAATGATGTAATTTTATATCTTTTTTGCATCATTTATCTCCTTTCGTTTGCCAACCTACTTTATTCTGTACATTTCATAGATAACTTTAGCCGCCATTGCACGAGTTACTTCGCCGTTCGGGTCAAAAGCGCTCCCTCCGACGCCGTTAACGATGCCGGCACTCTGAAGCTTTTGAACACAATCTTTTGCATATTCCGCAATTTCGCTCTCATCATCAAACACTATAGTCGCATACTTGCCTATAAGCGCAATTTTAAGTGATGATGCCGCACGCGACAACATCGCACACATATCCTGTCTTGAAATTGTCTCGCCCACGCCGAACTTGCCGTCATAACCGTTAATAATTCCGAGTTTTGACGCTGTTGCAAGAGCACTGTAGTACCATTCATTTTTGTCCGCATCACTAAAGTCGGCTGTTGCGTTTTCATCAATTTTGTCAAAGGCTCTGACAATCATTGCAACAAATTCTTCGCGGGTAACGCTCATCTCGGGGCGGAAAGTTCCGTCACCAAAGCCGTTGATTATTTTATTCTTACCTAAATATTCTATTGCCTCGGTTGCCCAATCAAACTTGTCGGAATCGCTGAATACCGAATCGCTTACAATATTTGCATCATCGGGATTTGTCGGATTGACAACAGTCGGATTTTTTATTGTCGCATCGGCTCTTCCGCCGCCATATCCGCCGCCCGAACCGCCCGAGCTGCCGCCGCTCGACTCGGTCTTTGTTTTGACCATTACATTTGACGCTTTTGCATTTGAAATTTTTACATTCTTAGCCGGTGTCGCTTGGTGAACCGTACCGTCTAACGTTATGGCTGCGTTGCCGAGCCCGAGCGAATCAAATGTAATGTTTGCGATATACGAACCGATAACATATTTGTTCGTTCCCTGCGGAATTGAAATATTTATAACTCCGTCAGAAACAGTGACTGACGCATCACTGATTGATGTTGCAAGTTTAACGGTCGGGTTGCCGATAACCCCCGATGTGTATTTAACGTTTACATTCATTCCGTCAATTGCCGCTTTTTGTGCGTTTTGCGAATCAAGCGAAAGCTTAAGCGTTACGGAGGAACCTTTTGTAACCGTATAAGACGGAATGCTTACCTTTTCCTCATCAGCCATGGTTGTGAGTCCTTCCGTGTCATCATTGTTTGATGAAAAATCAAATGCGGCGCTTGTAATTGTCGCACCTTTATCCGACTTAACGCCGTCGAACTTTAAGCTATAGCTTGTTGATTTTTCAAGACCTGCGGTGAACTTAACTTTAACTATTTTATTCACCGCATCGTATTCGCACTCAACCGGAAGGCTTACGGCACCGTTTTCGGAAGTACCCGCAAGTTTAACATTTCCGTCAAGAGTTGTCGCGTCTATTCCTGTGTTAAACTTAACGTTAAGCTGTTGTTCTGCGGCTGAAATTGTTCCGTTTTGTTCAACCACGGTTGTTCCGTCAGACAACGTAACACTGTCAATTACGGGGGTGCTGAAACTTGCAAGTTTTAAATCGTCAAAATAAACCGTTTTGTTTATATTAAAGTGTTTAACATCGTCATAAAAACTGATGCCGATGACTTTATCGAACTTAAACCCGCAATAGCGGTTGTCAGACAAGCCGTGTGAGTAAACGCCTGTTGCCGAAAAATCGGCAATGGGAACAGTTATATAGTTCCAGTATCCGTAAAGGTCAACGTAATCCGAAATATTAAGACCGGTTCTCGCCGTATATGTTCCGCCGTCAAACGGGTCGGTTGTACACTCAAGACCGATTTTAACATTCTCGATTGCCTCTTTGTTTGGGGCAAATATCGCAAATTCGATTCTGCCGCCCTCCGCTCTCATAGATGACATATCAACAGCGGGATTTGCACCAAAACTTATGCCCTCTTGAAGATTGGAGCCTGACGCAAATTTAACTTTAATCGACTTTTTGCCCTGTATTGCTTTTTCTTCGGTCAACTCAAATGTGCTTGAATTAAAGTTTGAAACCGAGAAAGCATCGGACACCAAATCTGTGAATATCTCGTTCGAAACTTTGTCTTTTTCGCTTTTGAATGCATATGTCTCGCCCGACTTAACCGATTCGTTATTATTTGCGTCAACCGATGTAACCGTATAGGTATACATATATGAATATTTCCAATCCTCATCCGTATAGGATGTTTCGGGTGCGTCAACAGCCGCATAAAGCGAACCGTTTCTGTAAATATTGTACTTAACAGCCGAGTTTGTTGCGTTCCAGCTGACTATTATATTTTCGCCCGATGTATCTGATGATATATTTTCGGGATAGCCGTTTTTTGACGCATAAACTGTTATGCTGTTTGATTCATTTGAAAGGTCAGATGCCTTTGCTTTTACATAATACTTATAATATGTACCCTCGTTAAGGCTGTCCGCATCAATATATTCAAGTGCAGAGCCGTCTGTCTCGCCTATTTTTTTATCATCACGATATATCTCATATCCTATGGGCTTACCGTAACTCGGAGTCTTCCACACAAGTTTAACTTTTAACTCATCGGGGAATGAAGATTCGCCTTTAAGATTTTGCGGTGCGCCGACAGACGATGCATATACAGACGCTTTATTGCTTGCGACAGACATCGCACCATAGCTGTCATATGCATAAACCTCATAATTATATATTTCGCCGTTTTTAACTGTTGTATCGGTATATGTCAAGGTATTTTTGTCAACAGTGCCAATCTCTTCGCCGTTTCTGTAGATTCGGTAGCCTGCGACATTGCTGAGTGACGCTTCCCATGTCAAATTAGCCTGCCCTTCAGCAATCATTTCTGCAGTAAGCTTTGTTGCCTTATCTACATTACAGATATACATATCGCCGGTTGCTATCCAGCCCTTCACCGCACTGTCGGGATTATGAAGCAAAACAGCGGCACCCATAGCATTATTTACATCAATGCCACCATTTATAATAAGTGCATTTTCATCGGGGTTTGTAAATCGTGAAAGCGGTATGCTTACAGCCTTACCCTTACCGACATCTGACTCCGTATAAAATTCATCCGCAAGCTTTACCGCAACTATTCCGATACCTTTACCTACCATACAAATATATGCATCTTTCAGGTAAGAAACGTCAGAAATACTAATCTGCATCATCAGTGCCCCTGTATCCTTAATATCGGCAATAGATTTATAAATACTGCTCCATCCGTTGTAGTTAAAAAAATGTGCACCGTATGCGAAATCAAAGCCTGAATCTAATCTTGTTGAAGCATTAAGTTCCTTGTTTGCCAAATCATCACGGTTTATCTTCCATACAACAACCCCGTCTGACTGTGATGAATCAAAACCGTATTTTGAATAATTTTTATCGTTACCGCTTTTATCTTGCCACTCTCCGCCCCATCTCTGAATTGCATTTAACTTAAGATCTGATCCGGATAACCCTTTATTTGAATCGCTGCCCGAGTTCGGATAATAATGACCTTCGGATATTGTATATTTTTTTGTCTCAATCCCCGCCGCCGAAACAGTCACAGGCGGAACAAACACAGCTGTTGACACAAATATTGCCGCAAGTGCTGCTGACACAAGTTTTCTAAATAAATTCATCTGCTGCCTCCTCTATATTCTTACTATTTCATAAGATTTTTAATCATTGAGGGGATATACCCCTCAATGATTAAAAAAGCAATTTATTTATTCTTCTTCCATTCCTCATACTGCTTATTTACTTCTTCCATAATCTTGTCAGAACCTGCTGCTTTAAGCTTTGAGATATACTCATTCAAGAGGGATTCATAATCCTCTGTACCATTCGCAAGTCTGTCTTTAAATTCAGTCCTTACATTCTGGCACGCTCCGACCTCGGTCTTGATTGCCTCGTTGTCAACTACAAAGCCAAGTGCCGGCGATGCCTTAACAGTATTGTTAAACTCTTCTGTAAGCTTTGCTTTTTCGGGATCTTCACCCTCAACGGTGTAGTCCAAAAACGTGTTACCGAATATCCACTGCATACCTGCGTTGCCGTATCCGGATTCTTTAATCGGTGAGATTGAGCCATCCGCATTCTTTTTGTAGTCAACATTTTCAACGCCGAATACTATCAAATTGTGAAGATACTCGTCTGTGTTAAAGAGTTCAAGGAACTGCATAACAAGTTCGGGCTGTTCCGATGTTCTTGAGATGCACATAAGTGAACCTGTTGCATCACTATTAGTCATTGTCGGCTCTCCGAGGCTAACTTGCTTCCACTTATAATTTCTGCTTCCGTTAAGCTCGCTGTCTTTTCCCGGTTTGAGTCCCATAAGTTCTATAAAGAAGTTTTCTTCCTTTTCTTTAATCCCCTTCTTCATATAGCCGTTTTTGAGGTTTTCCGCCGACTGTTTACACATTCCCTTGTATTCCTCGGATTCAATATAATTTACCAGCTTACCGTCCCCGTCTACGAATATGCCGGTCGGGAAGGTAACTGTGTCAAATCTGTCAAGGATCGCAGTATTAGCGTTCTGATCCTGGAAAAGCGGAGATACATCCGGCTCTTTCTCTTTAATTATGTCAAGAATCGGGAAAAGTTCTTCATACTTTTTTACATTTTCAAGCTTTTCGGTAAGGTTATATTTCTCAGCCAAATCCGTTCTGTAAATAAATCCCGGGCTCATCCCCTTATCCTTGTTGGCGGGAATACCGTAGTTCTTTCCGTTAATCTGTGAACCCTTTAAAAAGTCCTCGCCTATGATTTCCTTTGTTTTGGGCGCATACTTATCCATCAGGTCATTAAGCGGAAGATATGCGCTCTTTGCGGAATTCAATCTGTATCCGTCGCCCGAATCCCAAGCGATATCATACTTCTCACCGCCGGCGTTTAACACGTTAATTCTCTCCGTGTATGCCGCCCACGAAAGATAGTTGAGCTTGATATTTACATTAAGCTTATCCTTTAAGTACTCATCGGCAGCTTTTTCCACATGTTCAACTTCCGACGGAGCCGTGCCGCACACTATGTACCAATCAATAGTATACGTGTCTTTGCTTGCCGTTTTTTCCCCGCATCCGCTAAGTCCCATTGTAAGAAGCGCGGCACCTGCGAGCGCTGCACTTATCAGTCTTCTTCCTTTTTTGAATCTCATTTTTCTCGTCTCCTTTTTAATTATGGTTTTAATTTATATTTCTTTTTTAATTATTTTCTTAAATTATTTGTGCTTGCCCATTCTCTCCTGAGTACAATGTATCTTTATCATATATCAACAATTCAAAGTCAGACATTTGACGTTTTATCCTTTTACCGCTCCGATTGTCAGACCCTGAATAAAGTATCTTTGAAAGAACGGATACGCAAAGATTATTGGCGCTATTGAAATTACACAGATTGCGTTTCTCGCACTTTCCTGGGGGAGTTTTAATGTCATTCCCGATGCGCTCGCCCCTTGTTCCATCATTGATGCACTTTTTAATATGTTATACAGATAAAGCTGAAGGTTTTGAAGCGATGTCTTTGTCGTCAGCATCATTGCATTGAAATAGTTGTTCCAGAATCCCAGCATCGCAAACAGCGCAATCGTTGCAAGTCCCGGAAGGGCTATCGGACAAACTATCCGAACAAATGTTTTTATTTCTGACGCTCCATCAATTCGGGCTGACTCGATTATTGCGTCCGGAACCGAGCTTTTAAAGAAGGTCTTTAAGATTATTATGTTCCACGCGCTGCACAATGCCGGAAGTATCAAAGCCCATATCGTGTTGTTTATATGTAAAAACTTTGTACACACTATATACCACGGTACCGTTCCGCCCGAAAAGAGCATCGTAAAAAACATATAAAACGTAAAGAAGTTTCTAAACTTAAACTCGTTTCTTGATATTGCATATCCGTAAAGTCCGCAGACTACCACGTGAAGTATCGTTCCCACAACCGTCACGAAGATTGTTACTCCGTACGCTCTGAGCAGCGTTGACGCATTTGTAAACAAATATTTGTATGCATATAATGTCGGTTCTTTCGGAATCGCGGTATAGCCAAAACTCGCGATTGCCGACTCACTGTTGAACGACGTTGCTATAACAAGCAGAAAGGGATACACACACGTTATACACAATGCTATAAGCAAAATATTCAGCAGAACATTAGCGGGTCTTGACACCATATCTATTCTTTCTATTGATACTTTCTCTTTTCTTTTACTCATTTATTATTTTCCTCCTAAAACATTGCCTTTTCTTCATCTATCTTTCTTACTATTCCGTTAGTAACCATTATAAGAATGAATCCCACTAACGATTGGAAGAATCCCGCTGCGGACGACATGCCTATATCCGCATTAAGCATAAGTGCTCTGTAAACATATGTACTGATTACATTTGTTACAGGAAGAATAGCCCCCGACTCCATCGGTACATTGTAGTACAGCTCAAAGGATGAATTAAGCACGCCGCCTATCGCCATTATCAGCAGTACAATTATAATAGAAGCAAGCTCAGGAAGCATAATATGTATTATCTGCTGTCTTTTGTTTGCCCCGTCTATCGCCGCCGCCTCATAAAGTGAGCTGTCTATACCTGCTATCGATGCGATGTATACAACCGTCTGATAACCCATTCCCTTCCACAAGGACAGCAAAATCAAAAACGGAGGCCAAAACTTTTTATTTCCGTACCAGTCAACCGGGTCTTTTCCGAGTCCCGTAAGAATGTGGTTCAGCAATCCATTGTTATATGCCAGGAAAGAATATACTATATAGGTAACAATAATCCAACTTACAAAGTACGGCAGCATCATAACCGTTTGATATACCTTGCCGGTTCTCTTATTTCTGAGCTGGCTGAAACATATCGCCAACGCAACCGGCACAATAACGCCCAAAATAATACCGATTATATTATAACCAAGTGTATTTCTTAGGATTACCGGCAAGTCCGGACTTTGGAACAGAAACATAAAGTTTTTAAGTCCGCACCAGGGGCTTCCCAGGATTCCCTTTGCATAGTCTATATTTTTAAACGCTATACACAATCCCGCGAGAGGAAGGTAATTAAATACCAATGCGAGTGCAAACCCCGGCAGCACCATCATAAGAAAAGAGAAATTCAGCTGCATTGACTTTACGTTCACTTTTCTTCTTTTTCTTTTTTCTTTTTCGCTTTGTTTAACCATAGCAACCATCCTTTAAAAATAAAATAATCTTTTAACAATTTGTTTACAAAAATATTATACCTAATTCCAAAAGGCAAAGTAAATCAAGAATACTATCATTTTGTTCATTTTTTTATCTATTTTTTATGCAAATCTTTAAAAATGTTTGGATTTTGAACAAATTGGTAGGATTTTGTGCTTGAAAAAGAACCTATTATCGGTTAAAATTAAATTAACGGACAGGAGGTGTTTCATATGGGAATACTGCACGGTAAGAAAAGAATATTACTTTTGGCTATGGCAATGCTGATAATATTAATCATTTTAGTAATAGCAAGCAGCCTATGGTCAATATTTCATACGTCCGGCGAAAAAGAAAAGCAAACCGAAATAAACATATATAATTGCTTCGGAAGCTACAGTTCAAAGAACATTGCGCTATCCGACATAATAGAAAATTATTCGGAGAAAACTCCAAACGTCAGAATATCAAACACCTCAATTCCGACGGAAAATTTCTATACAAAGCTTCAGGCGGACTTCTCGGCAAACTGCGGTGCAGACATCATAATCGCACCACCGTCTTATGATATTTTGCAACTATATAAAAGAGGCTTTATCGCTTCGATTGATGAAGAATTCACAAAGGATACCGAATGGGCAGAGACCTTTGACAGAAATATTTTAAGATTTGTAACGGATAACGACAGTATTTACGGCCTGCCGACTGACGTTGAATACATATTGCTTTTCTACAATACTGAAACATTTAAACGCTATGGTCTGGAACCACCGAAAAGTTATGAGGATTTTAAAAATGACGTTTCCGCTCTTGCCAAAACGGATAGTATACCCATTGCCTTTACACCAAATGATACTGACTTATATTTGTATCAAATATTAACGTCAATGCTCGGAAATTATGATTATTCATCTAATGAAGACGGAAAACTGGGCGCTGAATACGCCGATGCAATGAGCTATATGAAAGAGCTGTATTCCCTCGGTGCGTTTCCGAAGAATTACGAAAATCTGAACAAAGGTGAGGCAAACAATTTATTTTTGAGCGGTTCTGCTGCGATGATTGCAGCACCCAGCAGCTTTGTCAATGATATTGTACAATATGCCGACACAGATGGCGGCGACTACACCAAATATATAAACCGATTTGGAGTAATTCCGTTTCCTTCTGAAAATTCATTAAACCGAACCACAAATTCCGGCTTTTTCACCGTTGCCTATAATGCGGGAGAGTTTACTGTATTTATCAGTAAAAACGCTTATGAAAAAAAGTATGACGAGATAATGGATTTTGTAAAATATCTGACAAAGCCGGAGGCGCTAAGAGTTTATCTGGCGCAGACAAACGACATAATTTCGATAAAAAACATAGAAAACAAAGAATACAAAAACCCGCTTATAACAAATTGTAAAATTGCCGCAGAAAATGCAACAAAGTTTACCTCTATGCCCATTGATGCAACATACCGTTATATATGGAAAAATCATATGTGCAAAAACATTCCGATGATATTCAGAGGTCTAACTGACTGTAACGATATAATAAAAGAAATAAACAGTTTATCAGCGTTTACCGATTATACTAAGGGGACTGAACAAAATTGAAAATATTCAGAATAAATACAATTAAAAACAACATATTCTTTTCCTCTATTTTGCAGACAGCAACGTCAATTCTTTTTGTCGGCGTGATGTCAAGTATTATTACGCTGAGTATTTTAAAGGTTCAAGCGTTTAACAACACCAACGATGTGTTTGAAAGCGTATCCGATACTGTAGCCAACTACTCCTCAAAGGTTTTCAGCTTATCACAAACGCTGTTATATGATGACAGCCTCATTAATATCGCTGCATTTGGTTGTGACCCGAATACATACAATATTGCACCGCTGAACGACATTCTTATGGAAAACCCGGAAATACAAGCGATAAAGCTTGTAATCAACGGATGTGAATACAATGTTTCACAGGGCAAAAACTCAATTTTTCGTTCAGGTTCCATTGGCTATAACAAATTGAAAGATACCCTTGACATAAGCGAAAAAAATTACATATGGTATGTGTCATATCAGAATTACGAGAAATCGGATATTATCTTTGTCAGACAAATTAAAAATCCATACACAAACGAATACAAGGGTATGCTGTTTTTTCAAATTTCAGGGCGAGCATTTTCAGATATGCTTAAAATGTCTGAAAAATATGACAACGGAACATTTTCCATCCTGTCATCAAACAATCTGCCGATAGTAAAGAATTTTGAAACACAGAACAAAATACTAAGCCAAGCAGCCGGTAGCGAGTCAGGAGTAATTTCATCCGACGGCAAATATTATTTTTACAGAAACTTACCCGATTTTAACTGGAAAATTGTATACTGCGTGAATAAATGGAACATATACAGAATTTTATATATGCTCATCGCTCTGATAGTCCTTCTTTGCGGAATATCAATCATAGTTGCAACAATTTTTACACAGCATATAAACAAAACTGTTGTAATGCCGATACAAAAACTCTCTTCAAGTATGAGGAACTGGGCGGAAAATGTAATCTTTAACAAAAACAAAAAATATGACATTTATGAAATCGACACCCTATACGACGACTTTGAAAATATGACCCAAAAAGTGACGGATTTAATTAATAAAAACTATAAAGCAATGTTAGTTCAACGCGAGTCTGAGCTTAAAATGCTCCAGTCTCAAATTAATCCTCATTTTATATTTAACACCTTAGAGGCAATAAACAGCTTTGCCTTGATTTACGACGCAACCGAAATCAATGAAATAACAATGGCGTTTTCAGAACTTATCGAACAAAGCATAGGCTACACCTCCGACAAGGAACACACCTTTGCTCAGGAAATTCATCTTATCGATTGTTACCTCACGATAATACGGATAAGATATGGTAATAAAATTCTGATTTCAAAGGATATTGATGACGGGATTTTAAAAATTTCAATGCCTGCTCTAATCCTACAGCCAATAGTTGAAAACTCAGTTATTCACGGCATAAAACCCTCGGATAAGAAGTTTGAAATTAAGATAAGCGCTCATAAAATCGGAAATGATTTAATAATTAAAATTCGTGATAACGGAACGGGAATCGAAAAGAATAAGGTCGACAAGCTAAATCAATTATTTATGACAGAGAAAAACTCAACCGAAAAAAGTATCGGTTTAATCAATGTTAATAAACGGCTAAAATTGCTCTACGGAGACAATTATCATTTAAAAATATCAAGTGAAGTTAATGAGTTTACGGAAGTTGAGCTTAAGATAGGAGGAAACGTATGAAGTACAAAGTAATTATTATTGATGATGAGCCGCCAATAAGAAAAGCTTTATGCAAGATAATAAATCAGCGTATTCCCGAATGCAGCGTAATCGGCGAAGCGGATAATGGGATTGATGGAATGATGCAAATATCCGAAAAAGAGCCGGACATAATTATCACAGATATATTTATGCCCCAGACCGACGGACTTGATATGGTTGAAAAAGCAAAAACCCACGCAAAAATAATTGTTATAACAGGTTTTCGTGATTTTGACAAAGCTCGTCAGGCAGTTCATCTGAATGCTTTTGATATGCTGGTTAAACCGATAAATCACTCAAAGCTTATAGAAAGCATAAAGAGAGCGATTGACGAAATTAAAATTGAAAAATTAAACTCTCTTAACGTTCTGTTTACAGCAGCGGTTAATGACTGTGACATACCCGCAATTCTCAACTACGCAAATTTAATTTCAAAAGAGATTACCGTTCTCGGCAATACCGAACTGCCCTTCATAAGATACTACTTTACAAGGCTGTTTTTCACTATGCAGGAGATAAGGGACACAGTAATAAACAACAACGATGAATACAGTAATAACGAAAGCCTTAAAAAGATGATTGAACAAACCTCGGATATTAATGAACTTATTGATGTATTTGAATCGTGCGTAAACAATATCACTAAAAATATGAAACAGATAAACCTTACAAATATATCAAAGCATATACAAATGGCAATAGATTATATAAATGAAAACTATCGGAAAAAGCTTTCGCTTGAGGATGTTTCACAGTATATAAATCTAAGCGTTGTGCACACAAGCCGTCTGTTTAAAAAGGAAACCGGCAAAACCGTTCTTGACTATATAAACGAGGTTAAGCTGACAAAGGCAAAACAAATGCTTGATTCGGGTAAATATAAGGTTTATGAGGTTGCTGACGAGCTTGGATTTAATACCTCACACTATTTCTCGACACTTTTCAAAAAGTTCACCGGCACAACGCCAAGCGAGTATTTACAGAACAAACATATAAGTCAATAGTTTGTTTAAAACAAATTTTATTAATGACCGAATGGAGATCTAAATGAAACATTATTTAACAAAACACAAAGGATTTTTACACGGATGCGACTATAATCCCGAACAATGGATTGATTATCCGGAAATTATCGATAAGGATATGGAATACATGAAAAAAGCTCACTGTAATGTTGTGTCACTGGGCATATTTTCATGGGCACTTCTTGAGCCTTATGAGGGCAAATATAATTTTGAGTTTTTTGATACCGTTATCGAAAAACTCAGTCAAAATAATATTAAAATTATTCTCGCAACTCCAAGCGGAGCAAAGCCGAGATGGATGGCAGAGAAATATCCCGAAACATTAAGAGTCGGAAAAGACAACGTAAGGGCACTCTATGGTTTTAGACACAATCATTGTTATACTTCACCTATATATCGTGAAAAAATTACAAAACTTGATACTGAAATTGCAAAAAGATATGCAAACTGTGAAAATGTTATACTCTGGCATATTTCAAATGAATTTGGTGGTGAATGTCATTGTGAGCTATGCCAAACCGAATTTCGTAAGTATCTTATGAAAAAATATGACAACAGTTTAAAAAATCTTAATCATGCTTGGTGGGCACACTTTTGGAGTCACACGATAACAGACTGGGAACAAATACACTCTCCCACATTGAACGGCGAACCCGACAACGTTATCCATGGGCTATATTTAGATTGGCGCGAGTTTGTTACATATCAAACTACGGAATTTATGAAAACAGAAATAAAAGCTGTTAAATCCATAAACAGCAGTATTCCCATAACCACTAATTTTATGGGACCATACCAAAACCTTGACTATCACTATATGAAAGATTTTGTTGATGTTATTTCGTGGGATTCATATCCGTCATGGCACAGTGACAGAGGTAACGTATTAGAAGCATACAGCATTGCTTTCGCACATGATTTACACAGATGTCTTAAAGATAAACCGTTTTTATTAATGGAAAGTACGCCAAGTCTGACAAATTGGCTTCCGTATAATAAATTAAAAAGACCCGGTATGCACAGACTTTCATCCTTGCAAGCTGTGGCTCATGGAAGTGACAGCGTTCAATATTTTCAATGGCGAAAGGGACGAGGCGGTCAGGAAAAATTTCACGGAGCAGTTATTGACCATAACCAAAAGGCGGAGGGCAGAGTTTTTGATGATGTAAAAAATGTTGGATTAACTCTTGAAAAAATACAAGAAATTTCTGCAACATACGTTAAAGCAGACGTTGCTGTTGTTTACGAATTTAAGAATCGATGGGCCGTTGATTGTGCAATGGGATTCAATAATAATGACAAAAAATATAAGAGAACTTGCATAAATTTCTATAAACAGTTTTGGAGACGGGGAATTAATGTTGATGTGATTGGATTAAATCACGACTTATCCAAATATAAAATTGTTGTTTTACCTATGATGTACTCAATATCAAATACACAAATAGAGAAAATAGAAAAATTCGTTGCAAACGGCGGAACAATAATTTCCACATATATGACAGGATATGTTAACGAAACGGACTTGTGTTATATGGATGGATTTCCTGGCGGCAGACTAAAAGATATTTTCGGACTTGTTGCAGATGAAATCGATACGCTTTACCCTAAAGATGAAAATTCAATATCTTTTGACGGTAAATCATTTAAGGCAGTAGACTATTGTGAATTATTAACTCTTACAACAGCAGAAGCAATCGGCGTATATGAGAAAGACTTTTATACAGGTATGCCGGCTGTAACTAAAAACAACTACAAAAAAGGTAAGGCATATTATATTGCCTGCCGCGATACGGGCGAACTCTCGAATGAGCTTATTAAAACGATACTGGATGAAACAAAAGTAAAATACCATGAGTTGCCCTACGGCGTTACCATTCATACCCGCGGCGAAAGTTATACCTTTGTGGAAAATTATTCCGATGAAGATAAGACAATAGTATTAGATGAAGATTATATAGACCTCGAAAGCGGAGAAAGTATAAACAAAATTTTTAATATAGAGAAATATGGTCTGAAAATATTAAAAGGCATATAAGCTATGAACGTCTTAAGAGAGAACCGAAGGTACTTTGTCAAACTTTGAAACATCAATGCTTTTCAAGATAAGCATTTGAAAAGGTGACAACTTAGAATTTACCACAAACTATATTGGAAATATATTACACCGATATACCCTCAAGAGCAAGTGCGCTTGAGGGTATATTAATAAGCCAATGCCCCAAGAAATCTGTATCCACTGCTGCTTGGCGAATGTATTATTTAGGTATATCTGAATAATATTCCGAGCTCTGAATCTTTGCTCCTCTCGCACCACCGTACGTGCATATGCAATTCAAAAATATACTGCGTCCACGAGCATAAATTAAATTATTTGGATGCCGATATGTAGTTGACAATTTCATTTAATGAGTTCTACCTCTAAAATACTTTTTAACAAATATTTTTATATCTCCGCTATGTTTATTAGTGCAACAATCTGTAACATAGCTAATATAATGATACTCACTATCTTGGTTTATTGGAATATTAAAAATGTTGTCATCGAAGACATCTGTCAGCAATTTTCTGATTTCTCCACTATCACAATCTCAAATGTATATGTGAACCATACTGCAAAGAAATATTATTAAAATTTCTATTTTCGCATATTTATAGTCGGTTATAAAAATACAAAATAAATTGAATATTGTGCAAATACTTTTTTGTCAAACGGGTTTATAATGAGCTTATAAATTAACCTAATGCTTAAAAGGAGCAAAGGCTATGTTTAAAATTAAAAATGAATCTTCTCTTGAGAAGATTCTTCCGACAGTGGAGAACAGCGCAGCGGAATTTAACGGATACAGTTGTCTTTTGGGCGAGCGTTTTTCGTATCAGGTCACCTTTATAGGTGATTCGGAATGGGGCGGGGCGAAACGCGTAAACATCACAGTTGACTCTGATCTCGGAGACAATATCAAAATTTATGAGGTTGGCTGTGTCTCGGCTATGACGCCCGGATATCCAACGGAATATGACAATGGATTTATCACTCGTCAACCCGCAATTATTCCGGACATACTGACTCCGATTGACGGAACAACCACTATATCTACCTTATATTATAAATCCATTTGGGTCACTGTTGGCGTTCCCAATGATACAAAGCCCGGTATACACAGCATAAGAATAAGATTTGAGGGCAAGGAAGGTATAAACGGCGAGAGTGTTTTTAATCTGAATGTAATCGCAGCTGAACTTCCGGAGCAATCTCTTATTTTTACCGAATGGTTTCATTGTGATTGTATCGCTTCGTATTATAAAACAGAACCTCTGTCGGAGGAACACCTAAGCTATATCGATAAATTTATGCATATGGCATCGGAAAACGGCGTGAATATGCTTCTCACTCCTATTTTCACTCCCCCTCTGGATACAGAAATAGGCAGCGAACGTCCGACTGTTCAGCTTATAGACGTTGAGTTCTCAAACGGAGTATATTCCTTCGGTTTCGACAAGCTTAAACACTGGCTCGAAATGTGTAAAAAGAACAAAATAGAGTATATAGAAATCTCACATCTCTTTTCGCAATGGGGTGCCAATAACACTCCAAAAATTGTGGTAAAAGAAAACGGAAAGAATATTAAAAAATTCGGTTGGCATACCGATTCTCTTTCCGATGAGTACAAAGATTTTCTCAAGCAGCTCTTGCCTGAACTTACAGACTTTCTCAAAGATAATTGGGACAGCAAAAAAATATATTTTCATATATCTGACGAGCCGCAGAGCGGGCAAATAGAAAGATACGGAACGATTTATAAAGCCGTATCTTAAAGACTTTAATTTAATTGATGCAATCTCGCATTACGAAATATACAAAATGGGATATATAGACACTCCTGTTTCAACAATACTGACAATAGATGACTTTATAGAACACGGAGTTAAAAATGTTTGGGCATATTACTGCTGCTGTGAGGGAAAATTTAATCTTCCGAACAGATTTATCGCTATGCCGTCATACCGAAACCGTATAATGGGTGAGTTGTTATATAAATATAACATAAATGGATTCTTGCATTGGGGATATAACTTTTATTATTCACAGCTTTCAACAAAGCTTATCAATCCGTTTATCACAAACGATGCAGACGGTGGTTTTCCATCGGGAGATTCTTTTTCTGTCTACCCCGGACAAGACGGTCCTTTGCCTTCGCTTCGTCTGTTTGTATTTTATGACGCTATACAGGATATAAGGGCGATGAAGCTTGCGGAGAAACTTGTGGGAAGAGATACCGTTATGCGCTTGGTCGAAGAACACCGTGATGTTACCTTCAGAGATTACCCGACAGGCGCTGACTATATTTTAAACCTGAGAAGAAAAATCAATAAATTAATTGATGACTATTCATCAGCTGAAAATCATTAATTTGATACATAAGAATTCGACTTAAACGATAGAAAAATAAATAAAAAAATTAATCGGGAGGAAAATAAAATGAAAGAAATCAGAGTTGGTGTTATCGGACTTGGCTGCAGAGGAAAGGATAATTTAGGAACAATGCTCGAGTTTGATGACGTAAAAATCACGGCGGTATGTGATGATTATACTGATAGATGTGAGCGTGGAGCTGAGTTAGTTAAAAAGGCACAAAACACGATTCCGTTTATAACGACAGATTATAATGAGATATTAAACCGTGATGATGTTGACGTGGTAACGATCTTTACAAGCTGGGATACACATATATCCATTGCCGTCGATGCAATGAAAGCCGGAAAAATCGTCGGTATGGAGGTCGGCGGCGCGAAATCAGTTGATGAATGTTGGAAACTTGTAAAAACACAGGAGGAAACCGGTACAGCTTTTATGTTACTCGAAAACTGTTGTTACGGAAGAACAGAGCTTTTAGTTCGGAATATGGCCAGAGATGGAATCTTCGGTGATATTGTTCATTGTCACGGAGCGTACGCTCATGATCTGAGAGAAGAGGTTACCTGCGGCAAGGAAAACAGGCACTATCGATTAAAGCAATACTTATCGCGAAACTGTGAAAATTACCCGACGCACGAGCTTGGCCCTATTGCTAAAATTCTTGACATAAACCGGGGTAATCGTATGGTGCGTCTTGTTTCAATGGCTTCAAAGGCAATGGGTGCCGAACGATATATAAATGACCGTGCGGAAAATTTTGTTAACAAGGATTTAATAGGAAGAAAATTTAAACAGGGTGACATAGTAAACACCCTTATTGCCTGTGAGGGGGGCGAGACTATATCCCTTACACTTGACACGACATTACCGAGATCGTATAGCCGAGAATTCACTATAAGGGGAACAAAAGGAATGTATGAGGAGAATACACATTCTGTGTTTTTGGATGGCGATAAAGAAACCGGTGATTCTTTCGCTCACTATAAAGAAGTAATAGGTAATGCAACAAGATTTGAGGATAAATACCTGCCCGATTACTGGAAAAATCTAACCCAGCATCAAATTGAATTTGGCCATGGCGGCATGGACTATTTTATGTTCAAGAAATTTTTTGACACGATAAAAAGTAATAAGCCTATGCCGATTGATGTGTATGATGCGGCGGCTTGGATGTGCGTTACGGCTCTTTCAGAGTATTCCATCGCAAACGGAAATATCCCAGTTGATATTCCCGACTTCACCAATGGCAGCTGGAAGATTCGCCCGAGATTAGATGTATAATACCTTATAAATACAAAACAGCCAAATTACAATTATCGATTTTATAAAATAATACTGACTTATATTGATGACATTTTGAACATTTAAAGAGATAAAACTATATGGTACAATATTTATATTGTAATGTGGAGGGATAAAAGTGAATAACAAAACAACATTGGTCGTAATGGCGGCCGAAATGGGAAGCCGTTACGGCGGGCTGAAACAAATTGACCCGATAGGACCAAACGGAGAAATAATTCTTGATTTTTCTATTTATGACGCGGTTAAGGCGGGATTTGACAAAGCTATATTTATCATTCGTCGTGACATCGAAAAGGATTTTCGTGAAATGGCGGGCAAGCGTATAGAAAATATGATTGACACCGAATACGTCTTTCAGGATATGGATTATCTTCCCGCCGGAAGGACTGTTCCGCAGGGCAGGACAAAGCCGTGGGGCACAGGTCACGCTGTGTACTGTGCAAGGGATAAGGCAGACACCCCTTTTGCGCTTATAAACGCAGATGATTATTACGGGAGTTCGTCATTTAAGCTTATATGCGACAGCCTGAAAAATTCAGATGAGATGTGTATGGTCGGTTTTAAGCTCGGTAACACCCTGACCGAGAACGGCACAGTCAGCCGCGGTGTATGCGAAACCGAAAACGGATACCTAAAAAGCATAACGGAACATACCTCCCTCGACAGAAACAGCGGAATTCCGCTTGACACGATTGTATCTATGAATATGTGGGGGCTGACTCCCAAAGTTTTTGAATATGTCGAAAGAAATTTTACAGAATTTTTGGATAATATGCAAAATCCGCTGAAAAATGAATTTTATATTCCGACCGTTATCGATAATATGATACATAGATACAATTATAAGATAAAGGTTTTAGACTGCACCGAAAAATGGTACGGAGTGACATATAAAGAGGACAGAGAGACGGTAGCAAAAGCGATGAGAGAGAAAATCGGAAAGGGTTATTACAATGGCATCTGATAAATTTAATTTAAGCGAGATATGTTCAAAATTTGATATAGATACAAATATTCAGCCTTACGGTAACGGGCATATAAACGATACATATTTATGTGAAACGGCGCCGAGATTTATTCTTCAGCGGCTTAACACAAATGTATTTGAAAACCCGGCACAAGTAATGAATAACATCGTCAATGTGACACGGTTTCTTTCAAAAAAGATTGAGGAAAACGGCGGAAATCCGGCAAGCGAAACGCTTACGGTTATTTTCACGAAGGACGGAAAGAGTTATTATAAGGCGGACGATAAAAACTATTTCAGAATGTATCTGTTTATAGAGAATTCGATAAGTTATGACCTGGTTGAGAATCCGATACAGCTTTACTACGCAGGGCGTGCATTCGGAAGATTTCAGGCGATGCTCAACGGCTTTCCGGCAGACAGTCTTTATGAGACAATCAAAGATTTTCATAATACCCCCGAAAGAGTTAAACAATTGGAGCAGGCAATAGAAAATAACTCGGCGGGCAGATTGGAATATGCAAAAAAAGAGATTGAGTTTGCGCGAAAATTCAGCAAGTATGCGTCACGAATAACCGATAAGATGAAAGACGGTTCGGTTCCGCTTCGCGTCACACACAACGACACCAAGCTTAACAATATCCTGTTTGACAAAGATAATAACGAAAAATCTTGTGTAATCGACTTAGATACTGTTATGCCGGGTTCGGCATTGTTTGACTTCGGCGATGCGCTTCGTTTCGGCGCATCCAGCGGGGCCGAGGACGAAACAGATCTTGATAAGATTTGGTTTGACCTTGAAAAGTTTGAACAATTCGCCAAAGGCTTTTTGTCACAAACAGCGGATTGCCTGACCGAAACCGAAATTGAACTTTTGGCGCTGTCAGCGCTGATACTTACCTATGAGTGCGGAATACGATTTCTTGCAGACTATCTAAACGGCGATACATATTTTAAAATTCACAGGGAAAATCATAATCTTGACAGATGTCGGACACAGTTTAAATTGGCCGTCGATATAGAGAAAAAGCTTCCTGAAATGACGAAAATCATTCAAAATTTATTGAATTAATCGATTAACACGCTAAAAGATACGGGAGAAAATATATGAATAACATCTTGCTTAAAAATGATAATATATCGGTGAAAATTTCAGATTTGGGAGCGGAAATTCTGAGTTTAAAGAAAGGGTCGAAAGAGTATATCCGAAACGGAAAGTCTGATGTATGGAATGGACACGCCCCGGTATTGTTTCCGATTTGCGGAAGACTTGCAGAAGATAAGTTTATAGCAGGTGACAATGTATTTTCTCTCGGTATGCACGGCTTCGCAAAAACGAGCATATTTGAAATCGAAAATGTCACAGACACAGAGGCCGTGTTTCTGCTTAAAGAGAACTCTGACACACTAAAACATTATCCTTTTTGCTTTGAACTCAAAATTATATACAAACTGAAAAATGACAGTATACATATTAAATACTCCGTGAAAAACACGGATATAAAGACAATATATTTTTCAATCGGAGCACATG
>ERZ780226.1084-NODE-1084-length-22252-cov-3.342073_pt1 | contig 22252 bp, 17 predicted proteins | sample MGYA00511165_ERZ780226 | MGnify/ENA primary metagenome ERZ780226 (study PRJEB29588, sample SAMEA2152373) | human gut metagenome | biome: human gut; feature: human-associated habitat; material: faeces | place: Denmark | collected 2008/2010 ...
TCTTTTTGCGTTAAAATACCCTTGGGGCTAGTCACGGAATTTTTACAAAAAGTTTTTTCTTTCGCCATTTCCTTGATAAAATCCGCCATGGCGTCCATGGAGACGATTTCGCCGCCGGAGACCATATTATCCGGCAATTCTTTCGCCATAACCTTTTTCAGTTTGCCGCCTGTAAAGCATACGGCTTTTACCATGCACTCACCAATGTCGAATGCCGTGATTTGTCCGGGCATGGTACAGACACCTCGCTTCCTTCTTTATCTCTATCCGTCAAGCTGTAAAGCTTTTGTTCTTTATGTTAAAATAAGCTCAAATACACGCCGATGATCTCGCTGCCGCAAAGGAGCGTGAGAATCGCTGCCGCCGAGATGGACGGCCCCCACGGAAAAAGCTTTCCGTCTTCTTCCTCTGCCCCGTCTCCTGTGGTACGTTTTTCCGGGAAAATAAACGCGAAGACGATGCCGAGCACGCACGCGATGAGCAGGCACAGAATGTTCCGCTGCCAGCCGAGAAACAGGCCGGTGAGGAACAGCAGTTTAATATCGCCGCCGCCCATGGCTTCCTTTTGGCGCACTTTTTCGTATAAGAGCACGATGAGCAGTAAACCGCCGCCAACGGCGAAGCCGCCGAGCAGCGCATCCATAAGGTTTTCGAGCACATTCCCCTGCAAAAACAGGAAAACAACACGCACGACGATCCCCGTCACGATGAAACGGTCCGGGATCATATACCCCTCCAAATCCGTGAATGCAACGGCGAGCAGCAGGCACGCCAGCAAAATGTATTCAAGGGCTTGGAGCGAAATATCATATTTTAGCACGAGCAGCAAAAACGTAAGCGCCGTTAACACTTCCGCAAAGACATGTCCCGCAGAGAGCTTTGCGCCGCAGTATTTGCAGCGGCCTTTGTGCATGATGTAGCTTAAAACGGGAATTAAATCTCCCGCGCCGAGCACGTGGCCGCAGACGTCGCAGTGCGAGCGCCCGTGTAAAACAGATTCGCCGTGGACGATACGCCACGCCATGCAGTTGAGAAAGCTTCCCATGCACGCGCCGAGAATCCCCGTAAGCACACAAATATAAACCGTGAGAGCGGGTGAAACCCAAAGCATACTACGTCCCCTTTTTATGAAAACCTAAAGTGAAAAATCAAAAGAACAGATCATAGGGGAGCCGCAACCCCCGACCCCTCAATAGATCCGGTTCATTTAAAATGAGTTGTTTTTGTGGTTAGATGAGATTAACCGTCAATGGTAGAACTAGTAGCTCCAGTGGTAGGATTAGTAACTTTAATCGTAACTTTGCCAGTAGCATAATCATATTCATACGTAACACCAGCACCCTTGCCCCAAGCACCAACAGTAACACCTGCAACAGCTGTTTCAGCATTATCGTTCTTACCTACAGTAGCATACGGATTCGCAACAGTCGTAGCATCCCCCGCGATCTTCGTTACAGAACCATCTTTGTTCAGCTTATATGTAGCTTTGACAGCAGTACCACCCTCAACAGAGTAGTTTTCGTCCGTCAGAACGTCGGTCATAACGGAAGCATAACCGGAACGGATATTCGCTTCGTCGGTTGCAACTCTTGCCTTGTTCAGGGAAGAAGCAAAGGTCGGGATAGCAATAGCGATGAGGATCGCGATGATTGCAACAACAATCAGCATTTCCATGAGCGTGAAGCCCTTCTTATTCTTCATCTTACGCATTTTGTTCATCATAGGAACCATTCTCCAATTCATTGAAATTTTGCTCGCCCCAAAAACGTACTTTTCGGGGTTCACCATCGAAATTTATGTATTCCGCCGGTTCGGGTTGGATCGCCGACGGGGTACAGCGAAATAAATCAAACGATGCTGCCATACATGGTGAACATCGGCAGGTAAACGGCCAGCAGCAAAATGACGGTGACGACCGCCAAAACAATGGTGATGACCGGCTCTAACATAGAGAGCAACCGCTGCGTGAACACCGAGACCTCGTTATCGAAGTAATCACCGATGACGGTGAGCGTTTCTTCCATGTTGCCGGAGCGTTCGCCCACGCCCACCATTTCGGTGAGCAGCTTTGGAAAATACGGAATCTCGTTCATGCAGTCCACCAGGCTGCGGCCCTGCTCCACGCCCTGCCGCACTTTGCGGATGGACACCGCGAACATGTAGTTATCTGCCACATTTGCCGTGACCTCCAGCGCCTTTGTAATCGGCAAGCCCGCCGTGAGCATGGTGCTCATGGTGCTTGCAAACTGCGAAGCGGCGTTCAGACTGTGCATTTTTTTGAGCGGTGAGCGCTTTAGCTTGTTTTCCGCAAGGAACGCACGCCCCTTTTCGTTCTTTTTCAGCAGAAGTCTGCCGATGAAGAACGCGAGCACAATCAAAATAAGCGACCACCAGTAGTTCGTGAGAAAATCCGACGTTGCGATGAGCCCCTTTGTGATGCCCGGCAGCTCGGTACCGAGCTCCAGAAACACGTTTGTAAACGCCGGCACGGCTACCACCATAATGATGATGAACACGATGACGGCGACGCAAATGACAATCGCCGGATACGTGAGCGTGCTGATGATCTTCGCTTTCATTTTAGCGGTTTTATCGTAATATTTATGTAGTTTTTCAAAGCATTCTTCCAGTGTGCCGGACTGTTCGCCCGCGCGTACGGTCTCAATAAACGTGGTCGGAAAGCCCGTAGCGTTGTTTTCAAAGCTTTGCGCAAGGCTGTAACCGCCGGAGACGTCCTCCGCGACCTTTTTCAGCATTTTTTGCAGTTCTTTGGTGCGCGCCTGTGCCGCAACCATCTCCACGCAGCGCACAATGGGCAGACCGGAGGTCAAAATGATGGCGAACTGCGAGCAAATGATGGCAAGCTCCTTGTCTTTGATTTTCTTCGTGCCGATCTGTTTGTTCCAGCTCTGCGTCTCTTTGACTTCTTCTATTTTGGTGATGACGGAGCAGGTCTCGCGCAGCTGCGCGACCGCTTCAAACTCGTTATACGCTTTGATGACGCCGGAAAGCTTTGCGCCGTCCGGGGAAAGCCCTTTGTATTTATAGGTTGTCAAACCCGCTCCCTCGCTTTCTTCCTAAATTTAGCCGCGTCTTCCCTTGGAAAACGCTTCTCGGTCTCTGGCGTAGCCGAGCGCCGTTTCATACGTTACGGTGCCCTCGCGCACCATTTTCAGCAGGGCATTATCCATCGTAATGCTGCCGTCCTGCGCGTTCATGGTAATGAAGCTGTCAATCTGCGGGGTCTTACCCTCGCGGATTAAATTCTTGATGGCGCTGTTCACCATCATGACTTCGCACGCCGCCGCCCGGCCGCCCGCGCGCTTCGGCAACAGCTGCTGCGAAAGCACCGCACGCAACGTAGTGGAAAGCTGCAATCGAATCTGACGCTGCTGCCCCTCCGGGAACACGTTCACCATGCGGTCAACGGAATCCGCTGCGGAGTTTGTGTGCAGGGTGGCGAAGACCAAGTGGCCCGTTTCCGCCGCCGTCAATGCGGTCTCAATGGTATTGAGGTCGCGCATCTCGCCGATGAGGATAACGTCCGGGTCCTCACGCAGGATAGACCGCAGGCCGTCTGCGTAGCTTCTGGTGTCTTTGCCGATCTCGCGCTGGTTAATGATGCACTGATCCGGCTCGTAAATGTACTCAATCGGGTCTTCCAGCGTGATGATGTGGCTGCGCCGCGTATGGTTGATGCGATTTAAAATCGCCGCCAACGTCGTGGATTTGCCGGAACCCGTTTCACCCGTGACTAAAATGATGCCGCTGCGGTACTCCGGGAATTCGGAAACGACCGGCGGCAAATTCAGCGCCTCGATCTCCGGGATTAATAAGCTGCCGGCAGGAACAATTACGGCATGTTCCAAAATACGGATCGCCGCCGAAACCGCCCCCTGCTGGCGGAACAGATTGATTCTGGTTCGCGCTCCGCACGGAAACGTCCGCGCCAAATCAAGCTCGCCGATGCATTCGATCTCGTGGAAAAGGTCGCCCGCAAGGCATTTTGCGTAGTATTCGCAGTCTTCCCACGTGAGGACTTTCTCCGTGAGGTTCTGCACCTTGCCGTCTATGCGGCATTTCACCGGCAGGCCGGTGACAATATGAATATCGGAAGCGCCTTTTTGCTGCGCCTGCGCGATGATCTCGCTGATTTCAAGCATATTAAAACCATCGCCGAAGCGCGGCGACTGCGTCCTTTCCGAAAGTTATGAGCAAGTTTTCAACAGATTTTCAGCAGAATGTCAATCCGCTGTGGAATTGATGGCGCGCGCGGCTTCCGCTGCGCTGATTTCGCCGCGCAAAACAAGGTTACGGCAATTTTCGCGCATCGTGACAAAGTTGGTCTCCACTGCTGCCCTTAAAAGCGCATCGTACTTTGCGCCTTCTGTAACCATGCGGCGAATGCGCCCGTTGAGCATGAAGATTTCAAAGACGGCACGGCGACCCTTGTAGCCGGTGTGGTAGCACTCATGACAGCCCTCGCCGCGGTAGAACTGCACGTTGGCGTTCTCCGGCAGGCCGAGCATGGCAAGCTCCTCCGCCTCCGGCCTATACGCCTTCTTGCAGTGCGGACAGACCTTGCGCACAAGGCGCTGGGAAATGACGCCGCGCAGCGCGCTGGAAATGAGGTACGGCTCCACACCGATATCGACCAGGCGGTCGATGGCGGAAACGGCGTCGTTCGTATGCAAAGTAGAAAGCACCAAATGGCCCGTAATAGCAGCACGAATGGCAATGGCGCCCGTCTCTCCGTCGCGAATCTCACCGACGGAAATGACATCCGGGTCCTGACGCAAGATGGCACGCAGTCCTGCCGCAAACGTCATGCCGGTCTTTTCGTTGATCTGGCACTGGTTAACGCCCGGAATGTTGTATTCCACCGGATCCTCCAGCGTCATGAGGTTCGTTTCCTCATTTGCAAGCTCCTGCAGCATGGCGCACATCGTCGTGGATTTACCAGAACCGGTCGGGCCCACAATCAAAATCACGCCGCTGCTGTTTTTGAGCAGCGCATCATACTTCTGCAGGTCTGTGCCCTCAAGGCCAATGGACTGCTTCGTGATCGTATGCCCGGATTTATCGAGCAAACGCAAAACAACCTTTTCGCCGTAGATCGTCGGCATGGACGAGATACGCAGGTCGATCTCGTGGTGACGCACCTGCACCATGGCACGGCCGTCCTGCGGGATCTTACGCTCGGAAATATTCATGCCGCCCATGATCTTCAGGCGGGAAATAACGTTGCTCTGCAAATTTGCGGGCACGGTCAAAATCTTTCTCAAAATGCCGTCGATACGCATGCGCACCACCATTTCGCCCTCCTGCGGCTCAAGGTGGATGTCGCTCGCGCGCTCCAAAAAGGCGCGCTCAATGACGGAGTTTACAAAGCGGATCGTCGGCGCGGCAGATGCGTTGCCGGCATCCGTCTGGTTCATCTGCACCGGCACGATATCCGGTGTGGATGTGCCGACCTCTCGCTTCATTTCTTCAATGGCGCGGGCCGTGCCTTCGCTGCCGTACAATGTGCCGATGGCCTGCTCGGTCGCGCGGCGCGTGGAGATCATCGGCACAACACGCTTATGCGAAGCGGCCTTAATCTCTTCCTGCGCAACGAAGTTCAACGGATCGCTCATGGCAACAAAGAGCTCGTCTTTTACAAGCTTTACCGGCACCACGTTGTATTTTTTCGCGATGGCGCGCGGCACAAATTTGGCGAGCTCCAACGGAATGGAGATCGCCGTTAAATCGATGAAATCGACACCGAGCTGCATTTGCAGTGCTTCAATGAGCTGCCGCTCCGTGATGATATTATTTTCGATCAGAACATCGCCGAGACGCTCTTTTGTCTGCTTTTGAATGGTCAGCGCTTCTTCAAGCTGCTCCTGCGTAATGGCGCCTGCCGCAATCAGCAGATCGCCAAGTCGCATATAAGCCATGGAACGTCCTCCCTTTCTAAACCGAGCTTCGTATTTCGTATATTTATGCTGCTTTTCGCATAATCGAGCAGTTTTATAGGCTTAAAATGCGAAAGCCGCGTCCAAAATTCTCATTTTCTGCATAAAGCGCCGGAATTGCAAAATTCGCGCTATTTTTTTATCATATCAACACTATGATTTCACCCTTCATGCGGAGAAAATTCCCACAGGAATATATTCTATTTCCAGAATCATTTTGTGAAGTTTCTGCACAGTGGTGCTTTTGATTGGAGCAGGCACACCGCAGCTCATAAAAAGACGGCGGCGCAACCGCTTTTACAGGCACACCGCCGTTTTATGGCTTTTACCGGTTGTTTTTCTTACAATATTTGCGCACCGCTTTTGTGATCTTTTCAAGGTCGAGCGGCTTTGTGAGGTGCTCGTTCATACCGGCTTTGCGGCTGCGGGCGGCGTCGTCGGAAAACGCGTTTGCCGTCATGGCGAAGATCGGTACGGTCTCTGAATCCGGGCGGTCGAGCGCGCGGATTTTCTCTGCCGCCTCCAAACCGTTCATCACGGGCATCATGATGTCCATTAAGATGAGATCATACGTACCCGGGGCCGAGGCGTTGAATTTCTCCAGGCCCTCTGCGCCGTTCCATGCTTTTGTGACCTCGGCGCCGCTGTCCTCAAGCAGGAACGCCGCAATCTCCATGTTCACTTCGTTATCCTCCACAAGCAGTACATGCAGCCCGCGGAACACGGTGGTATCGATTTCTTCCTCCGGCTTTTCGGCATCAGACGCCGCGGGGTCGAGCTTCAGCGGAATCTCCGTGATGAATGTGGTGCCCACTCCCTTTTCGCTGACCACGGTGACGGTGCCGCCCATGGCATCCACGAGTTTTTTCACGATGGAAAGGCCGAGCCCCGTACCCTGATACGTCGTGCGTGCGCCGGAATTTTCCTGCGAGAACGGCTCAAACATATGCTTTTGGAATTCTTCGCTCATGCCGCAGCCGTTATCTTCACAGATAAAGCGGTAGCGAACGGTGTTCTCTGTTTGTGAAACGATGCTGCACGCAGCATGTACATAGCCGCCGGCTCTGCCATACTTGATGGCGTTGCCGCCGATGTTTTGAAAGATCCGTCTTAAATGCAGCGGGCTACCGATGACATGCTTTTCGCGCTTATCTTCCATTGTGAGGGTACATGTAATACCGCGCGCCTGCGCTTGCGTGGAGAGCAGCGTGCCCACATCGTGCAGCAGCTCGTTCAAATTGAACGGCACTTCCTCAAGCTGCATTTCGCCGGATTCCAGCTTACTCATATCGAGCACATCATTTACAAGATCTAAAAGAAAATCCGAAGACCGCATAATCTTTGCGCGGCATTCCGCCTGCTTTTTCGCGTCATTCGGGAAACGGTCGGCAATCTGTACCATGCCGCGGATGCCGTTGATCGGCGTGCGGATGTCATGGCTCATGCGGCGCAGGAAATCCGTTTTGGCGGCGTTTGCAAGGGTAGCTTCCTCTGCTGCGCGGCGCAGGTTTTCCTGATATTCCATATCGCGCTCCTTTTGCTTCGAAACATCGCGGAACAAAAGCATGAGTGAACTCGGCTTTTCCCGGTGCGTAAAGCGGCGCTGCGGCACAAGAAGCAGCTGGTACCACTTGCCCTCCACATTTTCCATTGTGAAGCCGTCAAAAGCCTTGCCCTCTAAGCGCTGCTGAGCGGTATCGAGGTCCGTAAACGCACGGAATTCCTCCCGGTACGCCTCGGCTACGCACTCGGTGTTAAACTTTTCCAGCATGGCTTTTGCGCTTAAAATACCGTTTGTGACTGCTTTCATGCGCTCACTCTGCACAATGGGCTCCCATGTATCGTCCTGCGGGTGAATGAGCAGGTTTGACAGGTAGATGCTCGAAATGGCGCTGACAAGGTGGTATTCTTTTTCCATACGCAGCAGACGGCGCTTTTTACTGTACTGCCGCCAAATAAGGTACCCCATGCCGCAAAACAGGTAGATTGCCGTAAACAGCAGCATCCAACCGCGGCGACTTGCGTAGACTACGCGACTCGGGAAAAAGGCATACAAATAATAATCTCTGTACTGGGTGAACATACCGTACCATGTGCCGCTGTCGTTTTTTAATTGCAGCAATGTGTCCGGTGTAAGTTGCTCCCCTCCAACGAGCACGTCAGCAATAGGATAATACTGCACAAGCGTGTTCTCCAGCTGCTCGCAATTCGTGCTGATAACGCGCATGCCGTCCGTGATGACGACGGTCACATCCTGCCGGAACATTTCAGCATCCAGCATAGTGGAGAGAGAAAGCTCATTTTTATCGTTTTGAAAGCGCGTGATATCCGTATAGCAAATAACGAGGCCCGGTTTATCCTGCCGTGCGGAAATGGCGTAGTTATACGTATTGTCGTTTAAACAGATCTGGTCGGCATAGGTTTTCTGCGGATAGTTCAAAATATCCGCCGCATTTTTGTCCCCAGTTATCTGGCTGAGCAGCAGACTTTCATCCTTGCCCGCTTTGTCGTAATGAGCCAGCACGGAGAAATTTTCATCCAAAACAAAAATGCCGGTCAAATACTGAAATTTCGCATAGCGCTGTAAGCGATTTTCGTTTAAAAGCTCATCTTCCTCTTCGTAACGGTACGCCGTCAGTGTTTTGACTTTGGTCAAAATATCCTGCAGCGCTTCGGTGGTATTGGCCAAGCGGTAGTTGTCGTACTTGCGGCAGCTCGTCTGCATAAAAGCGAGTACGTCCTCAACATCCGCTTTCGCCTTGTTCTGTTCATACTGTGTTACGCCTGCAAATACCGGCAGCAGCACAACAAAGCCGAGAAGAAGCGTGACAATCCACCGCATGACCGTTTCCATGCTCGGCTTATGGAGCTTCGGTTTTGTTTTTCCCTTGAACTTCGGCATCATTCGGTACCTCCGTTCACGCTTTTTTCGGCATCCAACCCATATTTTTTCACAATAGCGGCCGTTGTGCCGTCTTCGCGCATTTCAAACAGCGTCTGCGTCAGCTTTTCCGCCAGTACTGCATCGCCGTCCGGTTTAAATGCCACGCCCACGGCGTCGCTGTACATGTTCATGTTGAGGTAGCGGTAGCCGTCCGGATATTCGTCCGTATATAATCTCAGCGAGCTTTCATGCCCGATGGCCGCATCCGTATAGCCCTTGCGCAGCGAAGTAAACACCTCGCCCATCGTGCTGAATGTGGAAAGGTCCGTAATCTCCGGCAAATTCGGGTTCAGCCCTTTTAAAATGATCTCCTCGCTTATAGAGCCGGCCTGCACCGCCACGCACTTTCCGGCAAGGTCTTCCAGTGTTTCAATCTCGCTGTCCGCCGGCACCACGACCACGCGCTGCGTGTACATATACGGCCCTGCCCAAATAAACTTATCTTCGTTGCCTTCCATCGTCAGGCAGCACCAAAGGCAATCCACATAGTCTTCATCCAAAAGCTCAAAGCCCTTGTCGATATCGAGCTCCACGAAGATCGGCTCATACCCGATACGCGCACAGGCTTCCTCGGCAATCTCCACGTCGATGCCGGTATAGTGGCCGCCGATATTGCGGTAAAAATACGGCGCATACGTTGTGCCGCCGATACGTATTTTCGGTTTTTCTGTCTCCGGTTGCTGTGCCGTATCGCTGCATGCGCAAAGCAGCGCCATAAGCGTGGCAAAAAGCAAAAGGATCCAAGCCTTTTTTCGCATATTTTTTCCTCTGTTTTCTATGTGATGTGATTTGAATGCGGCACTCCAAAACCGCTGTTTTTCCGGGTGTTTTCGGGGCTGAGCCACCGTTGCTTTTCTCAAAATACGCTCTGATTTATAGATTTAGTATAGCGTACTTTCCGCTGATTTTCAATTATTTTTTATGTTCTGTGCATAAATAACTTGTTTTTCTGTATTTTCGACGCGACGTGTGCATAAAGACAATTCTAATGTGTGAAAAGCCGAAAAAAATCTGTGCATTTTATCTTATTTTCTGTACCTTATTATGCTAAAATCAAGTCAAAAGCGCCAATCTTTACAAAACCCCAAACCGCTATAGAAAAGGAGTTGCAACTATGAGGTATCTCGCTAAACGTGTGGAGCGCATTTGTGATGAGCTTTACCGTCTGCGCATCGTGCAGCGCATGGAATGGACGGAACGCGGCCCCGTGCGCGCAACTCTCGAGATTGAGCGCAAGGTCAGCCGTTCGGTCATCTGCCAGAAAATTCACTTCTACGCCGCGTGCCCGCGCATCGACTTTGAGACAACGGTCGACTGGAAAGAGCACCAGCACCTCCTGAAAGCCCACTTCCCGATGGACGTACACACGGACGAAGCAACATTTGAGATTCAGTTCGGCAACGTGACGCGCAAAACACATCAGAACACGAGCTGGGATCAGGCACGCTTTGAGAGCTGCGGCCAAAAGTGGATCGATGTTTCCGAGGGTCACTACGGCATCAGCCTGTTAAACGACTGCAAATACGGTCACTCCGTGCACAACGGCGAAATGGCGTTGACGCTCATCAAATCCGGCACAGAGCCGAACCCTGTCGCCGATCAGGAGATGCACGTATTCACCTACGCGCTCTACCCGCACGCCGAAACATGGCGCAGCGCGGCGACCGTAGCGCAGGCGTACTTCCTGAATCAGCCTGTGCGCGCCACCGCAGGCGGCATAGCAGGCGAAGCGTACTCTCTCGCGAGTGTGGACGCCAAAAACGTCATTTTGGAAACCGTCAAGCAGGCGGAAGACGGCGACGGCGTGATCGTGCGTCTGTACGAATGTGAAAACGCCCGCACAACGACAAAACTGCATTGGAACCGCCCCATCGCTTCCGTTACGGAGTGTGACTTGCAGGAGAATGCGCTCACGGATGTCCCGGTCGAAGGCGGTACATTCAAATTCACCATCAAGCCGTATGAGATCAAGACGTTCCGCATCCGTTAATCAAAAACAAAGCACCGGCGGCTGTACCCGAGTTGGGCGCAGCCGCCGGCTTATTTTATGAGGTGATATGTTTTGAGAAGCGCCACGCGCCGCTTGCCGATCTCGACACTTTTTCTAAGGCTCGTACGGTTTTGAATGTTTTCCTTACCGTAGCGTATAAGCCGCCTTCCCCATGCGGCAGGCAAGCTATGCGGCGCGCAATGCAGCGCTTTTGCAGAGGGGAATGCCGCACGCAGCACGGAAAAGCGCTCGCGTTTTCCTGTATGTTGCACAGCCGCCGCGTGCAGCGTCATGTTCGCACCGTGCAAGCGGCTCTTTTCTGCCGCACCGTGCACGCCGCCTGCCAAAATATCCTCTAAAAGCGCAGTCTCATCCGGCGCGGGGTGCACACGAAGCAGCGCTAAGCTTTCCGTTTTCTCAAAGCCGAGATATTTCTCGCCGATTTCAAAGAGCGCCGTCAAAAATTCGAGTGCCGAAAGCTTTTCGCAGCAGCGGCGCAAATACAGTTTGTCAAGCTCCTTTTCATGCTTTTCGGCAAACAACAGCAAATCACACACCGCGCGGATGCCGCACCCACCGTGCAGAAAGTGCTTTAAGCTGTGGCACAAAAGGTACAAAAACGTCTCGTTCGCGCCAAATGTATAAATTTCTTCGCCCTGCACGGAAACGGTTTCCGTGCGCAGCTTTTCATGCGCAAAAAAGGCGTTCATGTGCCCGTACGCATCGTTTTCCGGGAACGCCGCGCCGTGCAGTTCTAAAACGAGCGGACTGCCGGGCAGGTAAAATGTCTGTTCAAACGGATCGACACTCTCCCCTGCTGTGCGGCAGCCGCAATAAAGCATTGCGTGTGCGGTCAAATTCACCCGAAATCGCCAGTAAATCGACATCCGAGAACAGCCGCAGCTCCGGCTTCGGGTACAGCACAGCGCACACCGGGCCTTTCAGCACGAGCGGATGCAATTTCATTTCGCGCAGCTTGCTGTAAAGCTGTAAAAATACCTGCGTTTTCAAAATCTGCTCTGCCGTTTGGCAGAACGCCATTTGCCGCGCAGCTTTCAGTGCATTGCCGCACGCATCAAGAACAAGCGGCAGCACGCCGTGGCGCACCGCCTGGCGCAAAAGCTCCGTCTGTGTTTCCTGCGGCAGCACACCGAGCGCCGCTTTTTCGTTATGTATCGCTGCTTTCAACGCGTTTAAAAGCAAACTATCCGCCTGTTTCATCGCCTGCTCCTTTTACTCGTCCGATATGCCCAAAGTATAGCAGGACAAAACCGCGCAATAAAACGAAAAAAGGCGCCCGCCGTAAAAAATCACAAGCGAGCACCTCTTATGTTATCTCAAGCTAAAGTTCGTTTTATGTACGAATTACATCGTAACAAAGACAAACTTAATGACGAAGAGCGCAGCGATAATGGTGATACCGATGTCGTTCTTCTTGTACTTACCGGTGAAGAGCGTGATGAGCACATAAGCGATCGCGCCGATACCGATACCGTTGGAGATAGAGTAGGTCAGCGGCATCATGATGAGAGCGAGGAACGCCGGAACAGCGCTGCGCAGGTCGGACATATCGACCTTTGCGAAGCCCTTCATCATCAGAACGCCGACATAGATGAGTGCCGGAGCCGTAGCGCAGGTCGGAACAAGAGAAGCGACCGGGCTGAGGAACAGGCAAACCGCGAAGCAAATTGCAACAACAAGGCTCGTAAGGCCGGTTCTGCCGCCGGCGCCAACGCCAGCAGCGGACTCAACGAACGTGGTGCAGGTGGAAGTACCGCAAACAGCGCCCGCAACCGTTGCAACGGAGTCGCTGGTCATGCACTGGTTAACGTTGATCGGATCGCCGTTCTTATCCAGCATGTTTGCCTGAGAAGCGGTGCCGTACAGGGTGCCGATGGTGTCGAACATATCGACGAGGCAGAACGTAACGATGAGCATGATTGCGGAGAAGATGCCGCCGAGCTCAGAGCCTGTGAACGCACGCTGCCAAGCGTCAGCCTGGAACACACCGGTGATGCCGATGGAGCCGAAATCCTTAAAGGTCTGGCCGATCTGGCTCATGTCGAAGGTCGGGGTCGTGCCGGAAAGGAGATAGTACAGAACGGAAATGCCTGCGATGCTGATGAGCACGCCGCCCTTGACGTTGTGCTTTTCAAGAATTGCAATGACAAGCAGACCGAGGAATGCGAGGATAGCCGGCATAAATGCCTTTGCACCTTCAACATCCGCAAAGAATGCGCCTGCCTTCAGTGCGCCGTGGATATCAACGAACTGAACGAGCGTGTACTGGTTAGTCTGGATGATGCCGACATTCTGGAAGCCGAGGAAAGCGATGAACAGACCGATACCGGCCGGGATTGCTTTCTTGAGGCAGTCCGGAAGAGCCTTTGCGACCTTGACGCGGAGACCCGTGACAGAGAACAGCAGGAAGACAAAACCGGAAACCAGAATGATGACGAGGCCTGCATGGTAGCCCTTGATGACGTCGCCGCCGGAGATGATTTCCGGCAGAATGAAGGATACGAAGAAGAAGGAGTTCAGACCCATGCCGCAAGCCTGTGCAAACGGCATCTTCGCATACAGAGCCATCAGCAGCGTACCGATGATTGCTGCCAGAATGGATGCGACATACACAGCGTTCCAAATCTGCTGGAAGGCCGGATCGGCATCCGGAGCCAGATGGTTGAAGCTAACAATCTGGTTCGGGTTCGTGACTACGATGTAAGCCATCGCGAAGAACGTCGTGAGACCGGCAATGATCTCTGTGCGGACGTTCGAGCCACGCTCGGAAATTTTGAAGAATTTGTCCAAGGATGTTCACTCTCCTATAAATTAAAGAATTTCCTGTTCTTCGTTTTTTTGACCAGTTATGGTTTGCACACATCGGAAAAACAGGAATTGTTACCTATAGTATAGCCTCTAATTTTGCGAAAATCAAGAGAAAACCGAATAAAAAGTCACATTTTGTTCATAAGCTGTTTATGATTTGGAAAAAAAGAGTTTTTTGTGCATTTCGGCTAAGGCTATCCTGTATTTTGCTGTTTTTCTCGAATTGCACTGCCGTTTTTGCGTTTTAAAATGCGCTTCTTTTTGATCACCTATAAAGTTTTCATGAATATGCCCCTATCGCTTGCTTTTTTATGCTGTTCCATGCTATACTGATTTATATGCCGCGCGCGGGGAATCCGCGCGAAAGAAAGGAAAGTGTTCCCGAACCATGAACCTACTCACAAAGCTGTTCGGCAGCTACAGCAAGAAAGAATTAAAGCGCATTGAACCGCTTAAGCAAGCGGTTCTCGCGCTCGATGACAAATACACAAAAATGACAGATGAGGAGCTGAAGGGTCAGACCGCCGTGTTGAAAGAGCGCCTCTCCCTTGGCTCTTCCCTTGACGACATCCTGCCCGAAGCGTTTGCAACGTGCCGCGAAGCCATGTGGCGCGTGCTCTCCATCAAGCCGTTCCCGGTACAGATTATCGGCGGCATCATTTTGCATCAGGGTCGCATCGCCGAGATGAAGACCGGCGAAGGCAAGACGTTCACCGCCGCCCTCCCGGCGTACCTCAACGCTTTAAGCGGCAAGGGTGTGCACATCGTCACCGTCAACGATTACCTTGCAAAATACCAGGGCGAAATGATGGCGCGTGTGTTCAACTACCTCGGTCTCACCGTAGGCCTTGCCATCCCCGGCATGGAGCCGGACGAAAAGAAAAAAGCCTACGCCTGCGACATCACATACGCAACGAACAATGAGATCGGCTTTGACTACCTGCGTGACAACATGGTCACCTACAAGGAGCGCAAGGTGCAGCGCGGCCATAACTTCGCCATCGTGGACGAGGTGGACTCCATCCTCATCGATGAGGCGCGTACCCCGCTCATCATTTCCGGCCAGGGCGAGCAGTCCACGGAGCTTTACAACGTCGCCGACCGCTTCGCAAAGACCCTGCGCCCCATCCGCGTGGCGGAGACGAACGAAAAGGAAGACAATGACGAGATCTACGAGGATTACGATTATATCATCAACGAAAAGCAGAAGACCGCAACGCTCACCAAGCGCGGCGTAAAAAAAGCCGAGCAGTTCTTCAGCTTGGAAAACCTCACGGACCCGGACAACATCACCATTCAGCACCACATCAATCAGGCGATCAAGGCGAACGGCATCATGCAGCGCGATATCGATTACGTCGTGCGCGACGGCGAAGTTATCATCGTTGATGAATTCACCGGCCGTCTGATGTACGGCAGACGCTACAACGAAGGTCTGCACCAGGCCATTGAAGCGAAGGAAGGCGTGAAAATCGCGCGCGAAAGCAAAACGCTTGCAACCATCACGTTCCAGAATTTCTTCCGCCTTTACAACAAGCTCTCCGGCATGACCGGCACGGCCATGACCGAAGAATCCGAGTTCAGCGAAATTTACAAACTGGACGTTGTAGAGATTCCGACAAACAAGCCGATGATTCGTGAAGACTGCCCGGACGTTGTTTACAAGACCGAAAAGGGCAAGTTCAATGCCGTTATCAACGACATCATCGAGCACCACGAAAAAGGCCAGCCGGTGCTGGTCGGTACCATCACGATTGAAAAATCCGAGCAGCTCAGCGCCATGCTGAAGCGCCGCGGCATCAAGCACGAAGTGCTGAACGCAAAGTACCATGAAAAAGAAGCCGAAATCGTCGCACAGGCAGGCCGTAAGGGCGCCGTGACCATCGCAACGAACATGGCCGGCCGTGGTACGGATATTCTGCTCGGCGGTAACGCAGAGTTCATGGCGCGTGCCGAAATGCGCCGCATGCAGTTCTCCGAGGAGCTCATCGGCGAGGCTTCCGCCTACGGCTACACGGACGATGAAGAGATTTTGAATGCCCGCAAGACATTTGCGGAGCTCAACAAAAAATACAAAGCGGAGATTGCGCCGGAGGCAGAGGAAGTTCGCAAGCTCGGCGGCCTGTACATCATCGGCACGGAGCGCCACGAATCTCGCCGTATCGATAACCAGCTGCGCGGCCGTGCGGGCCGTCAGGGCGATCCCGGTAAGAGCCGCTTCTACATCTCTCTTGAAGACGACCTCATGCGTCTGTTCGGCGGCGACCGCATCCAAACCATTATGGACCGCCTGAATGTGGACGAGGACATGCCGATCGAAGCGTCTATCCTCTCCAACACCATCGAAAACGCACAGAAGAAGGTCGAGGGCAGAAACTTTGCCATTCGTAAGAACGTTCTGCAGTATGACGACGTGATGAACCGCCAGCGCGAGATCATCTATGAGCAGCGTGACCGTGTGCTGAACGGCGACAACGTGAAGCCGCAGATTATGTCCATGATCGATCAGGCCATCGAAGCGAACGTCAAGCGCTTCTTGCCGGAGAACACCCTGCACGACGACTGGGATCTCCGCGGTCTGCGCGACCACTACCTCGGCTGGATGGTCAATCCGGATGAGCTGCACTATGAGGGTCAGGCGTTTGAGGATCTCGAGCAGCAAACGGTCATCGATTTTCTCAAGGAGCGTGCGCACAAGCTTTACGACCTGCGTGAGAAGGCGTTCACCCCGCCGATCATGCGTGAAGTGGAGCGCGTGGTGCTGCTGAAGAACGTCGATACGCAGTGGATGGATCACATTGATGCGATGGATGAGCTCCAGAAGGGTATCCGTCTGCGCGCCTACGGCCAGCAAGACCCGGTCATTGCATACCGCGAAGAGGGCTTTGACATGTTTGACGCGATGATCGACACGATCCGCGAGAATACCGCCCGCATGATTCTGACTGTGCGCCTGAAGACGCCGGAAGCACCGAAGCGTGAAGCCGTCGCCAAGGAGACCGGCACCACATCCTCCGATACGCCGGCCGTCAAGCAGCCGGTGCGCAAAAACGGCAAAAAGCCCGGCAGAAACGACCCGTGCCCGTGCGGCAGCGGCAAGAAATACAAGAAATGCTGCGGCAGAAATGAATCCTAATTCATGATCAAATCTATGAAAGACTTAGCTTCTTTACATTTAGATAATCACGACAGCCGTTTGAAGTACTACCATCTGTTCATGACCATGCCGGCGAAAACGGAAATTCCGCATTACGATCTGCCCGCGGGGTATTCGTTCACAACCTACACCCCCGGCGACCGCGATACGTGGATTGAGATTGAAAAATCGGCGAAAGAATTTTCGACTTTTGAGGAAGGCGTGGACGCATGGCAGCGCTACTACGGCAAACACGAAGACGTTCTGCCCGACAGAATGTTCTTCATCGTCGACCCGAACGGCAAGAAGGTTGCGACCGCAACGGCGTTTTTCGATGAAAAGCTGCCCGGTGGCTGGCTGCATTGGGTTTCCGTAAGCCGCGACGCGCAAGGCAAGGGACTTTCCCGCCCGCTCATCGCGCACACGCTGCACCGTTTGCAGGCGCTCGGCTACAAAGAGCTGTTCGTGCCCACCCAGACGACCACATGGGTCGCCGCAAAACTGTATCTTGATTTCGGCTTCCGTCCCGTGCCGGAGAATTTGGAAGAAAATTACTTCGGCTGGCGCATGCTGAAAACGCTGACCGACCACCCGGCATTAAAAGAGCTGGAACCCGTCGAGGTTGACGAATTACTGAATAAATAAGCAAGCGACCGCTTTTCGAGTATTCGGAGAGCGGCCGTTTTGTATTCTTAAAATTGAGTACACATTGTAAATTCTTATTAGTTTTGTTAATAATTCAAGTTCGCATCATTTTTCTTGAAAATTTCAACAATTATTATTGACATATAAATTTTAAAATGTTAATATTTTATTGAAAAATAAAAAAGGTGTGATTTCAATGTATGAATAAGCGCTTTGCTTTTTTCCTCAGTATTTTGCTCTTGCTTTCCGGCTGCGCAGCGCACAAGGTCAATGTGCCCGCACTCGAATTCGGCGGCACAGAGGGCGACGTTTCCGTGCTGCGGCTCTATTTTGACGGCGACTCCCCTGTTTTTCTTGAAAACGGGTTCACCGACCTCAGCGCTCTGTACGTCACCGGGCAGTACAGGCACGTATTTGACCTTGAGGTGCTCGAAATGACGGATACGGAGACCATTTACGAGTTGCCGCGAAGCTACGACCCGCTCGACAATGTGACGGGCATTTTGATTTACAGTGATTACGCTTATGCCGCCGTGCGTGAGGACAGCAATTTGCGCCTGCATCCGCTTTCCCCCGGTGCGCCGGAGAAAACTTGGGAGGATTTTTACACCGCCGCGCAGAGCTATGCCAAAACGCACTCCGAGCTTTCGGGTGTGGAAAACTACGGGTTCGATTAAATTTAACTTAAGCATGACAAAAGCCCTACCGGAAATTTTCTCGGCAGGGCTTTGCTGTTGCTGTTTACTTTTCCAGTGCCTCGCAGCGCTCGTAAATTTCAAACGCGGCTCTGGCGTTGTGGTACGGGCACTTCCACGGGCCGCACAGCAGGTGCGAATTTTCCTCGTCCGGGGAATTTTTGCCGCTTGCAAACCACTCGCCCGCCGGGCCGTTGATGATTTCGGCTTTGATGTATGCCCAGCTCTTCAGCGCGGAATCGAGATACTTCTCGTCGCCCGTAATCTGCCATGCGTTCACGCTGCCGACAACGGCTTCCGCCTGCACCCACCAGACCTTATTCGGCACAGCGATGCCGCCTTCTTCGTGACCCTCGTCAAACAGACCTCCGTCCGTATCCATGCCGTGGCTCAGCGTGAAGTTCACCATATTGATGGCGACCTCCTTCGCTTCCTCAAGGAGCTTTTCCGCACGGGCTTTATCTGCGCCGTACTTTTCGAGCACTTCGGCAGCTTCCGTCAACAGCCAGGAACCCTCAATGTCATGGCCGAACGAAACCTCGCCCGGCAGCGGCTCCATTTTATCGTTGAAGAACATGACAAAATGGTGGTGCTCGGTGTCGTAAATTCTGCGTGCGGTGATCTCGATGAGGTTCACAAGGCTTTCCTCCACGCAGGCATCGTGGCGAATACGGAAGTAGCACGTCATCGGCTCCAGAATGTGGATATGCGTGTTCATGGAAAGGTTGCCCGCCTCTGTAATGGCGCCGTTGCTGCTGCCCGTGCCGCGTGCGTTTTCAAGGTAATAGTTGCCCTCTTTGCACTCGTTTTCGATGTAATCATACGTCATATCGGCATATCTGCGTGCTTCCTCGCTGCCCGTTGCGCGGACGTACTCGGAGAACGCATACAGCAAAAAGCCCTGGCCGTAGGTCATTTTCGTGTCGTCTTCCACAGAGCCGTCTGCATGCAGCATCCAGAAACCGCCGCCGTTTTTGTGGTCCCAGAAGCGCTCAACAATGTAGTTAAACGCGCGGTCGGCGAGCTCCTTATACTTCTCGTCGCCGAAAATGCGGTACGCGCCCGCAAATGTCCACAGCAAACGTGCATTCAGCACGAGGCCCTTGGACGCGTCCTTGTGAATAACCTTATCAACCGTCACGGCGCCGTAAAAGCCGCCGTTTTCGTGATCGATGGTATATTGCTCCCAGAACGGGAAAATAGAACCGTGCAGCAAATCCTCTTTCATTTCATCGCGCAGTTTTAAAAGCTTTTCCATCACTTTCATCCTTCCAAATCACTATAAATTTAAAGCAGCGACCCGGCTGAACGGAGCCAAAAGCCGCTGCTTTACAATCAATATTTGTCCAAAATACAGTCCAGAACACTGACTTCTTTGCCGTTTTTCAGGTAGACGCGTGTGACGCGCTTTGAGATGTCGCACACCACTTCATAGTGGATTGTCTCCATGATGCCGGCAATTTCCGCCGCGGTGATCTCATCCTCGCCGTCGCGGCCGATGAGCGTTACGGTGTCCCCTACCTTCGCCTGCGGCACGGCGGAAACATCCACCATGCACTGGTCCATGCAGACTTTACCTAAAATCGGGCAGCGCGTGCCGTGAATGAGCACACTGCCGCGGTTCGAAAGCCTGCGGGAGTAGCCGTCTGCGTAGCCGACCGGAATGGTCGCGACGCGCATGCGTTCCTTTGCGGTGAATGTGCGGTCGTAACTGATGTCCGATCCGGGCTCAATCTCCTTCACGTGCGAAATGACGGAGTGCAGGCTGAGCACCGGGCGGAAATCCGCGTGATGCTCCACGCAGAGCGACGGTTCCATGCCGTATAAAATCACGCCCGCACGCACCATATCGAGGTGCATCTCGGGGTAATCGAGGATTGCACCGCTGTTCGCGCAGTGGTGAATTTTAAACGTGACGCCCTGCTTTTCAAGCTCCGCGATGAGCGCCATAAAGCACGAGAACTGCTTCAAGGTAAATGCCTTGCCATTCTCGCCACCATCTGCCACGGCAAAATGCGTGAAGATGCCCTCCGGGATAAGCCCCGGGCGGCGGCACGCTTCTGCCACAACGCTTACGGCCTCTTTGTCGCGCTCAATGTCCTGAAAATAGAACCCGAGGCGACTCATGCCGGTATCGACCTTGACGTGAATCTTCACCTTAACGCCGCTTTTTACGGCGTTTTCGGAGAGCGCCGCGCAGTATTCTGCAGAATACGCGCACTGCGCAATGTCGTTTTCGGCAAGCACGTCTGCGGCTTCCGCCGGGGTATAGCCCAGCACGAGCAGCGGCAGCTTGATGCCCGCACGACGCACCTGCAAGGCTTCCTCAATGTTGGAAAGCGCCAGCCAGTCTGCGCCGAGGGCTTCGTATTCCTCTGCCATGCGCACCGCGCCATGCCCGTAGGCATCTGCCTTAATCACACAGCAGACCATCGACCGGTTGCCGACATAGCGGCGAATTTCCTTAAAATTGTGCGCCGCCGCGTCGAGGTCGATCTGCGCCCATGTTCTTTTCTGTAAAATGTCCATAACCAAATTGTCCTTATACGCGGCTGCGCGGGCAGCATTTTGCCCGCGCATACCGGAATTTTATAAGGCGTTTCTGCCTTTTATTACTTGAAGTAACGCACGCCGCTCTCAAAGATCTGCTGATCCTTTTCGCCCGGCACGTTAAAGTAGAGGTTTTCGCCCTTGCGTTCGCTGTGGCCCATCTTACCGAAGACGCGGCCGTCCGGGCTTGTAATGCCCTCAATGCCGCACACGGAGCCGTTCGGGTTCCATGTGATGTCGCCGCTCACCTTGCCGCACGGCGTGGTGTACTGCGTGGCGATCTGGCCGTTTTCGATGAGCTTTTTCAGCGCTGCGTCATCCGCTACAAAGCGGCCCTCACCGTGGGAGACCGGGATGGCGAAGACATCACCTGCGTTGACGCCGGAGAGCCACGGAGACTTCGTGTTTGTCACGCGAGTGTAGACCATGCGGGAAACGTGGCGGCCGAGCGTGTTAAACGTCAAGGTCGGGTCATCGTCCTTGAGGTCCACAATCTTGCCGTAGGTGACAAGACCGAGCTTGATGAGCGCCTGGAAGCCGTTGCAGATGCCGAGCACAAGACCGTCGCGCGTGTCGAGCAAGTCCGTGACCGCCTGTGCGATTTTCGGGTTGCGGAACGTTGTCGCGATGAACTTTCCGGAACCTTCCGGCTCGTCGCCGCCGGAGAAGCCGCCCGGGATCATGATGATCTGGGAGGAGCGGATTGCCTTTTCCATGCGGTCGATGGTGTATTCGATGTCCTTTGCGCAGAGGTTCTGCACAACAAGGATCTCGGTCTCTGCGCCCGCCTTTTCAAACGCACGCTTCGTGTCGATCTCGCAGTTGGTGCCCGGGAATACCGGGATAAATACCTTCGGCTTTGCGACGCGGATGACCGGGGAGCCGGTGTACTTGTGGTTATCGAGCGGCACATCATATTCTACGGCGACGGTCTCCGCTTTATTCGCGAAGATTTTTTCGAGCTTGCCGTTCCAGGTCTCAATGAGGTCGTCCAAGTCGAGCGCTTTGCCGTTCAGCTCAATCTTTGCCGTATCGGTAACGGTGCCGAGCACAACAGCGTCGAATGTATTCTTGACGCTCTCAAGCGCATCTGCCGGAACTTCCACGACGAGTGCGCCGGCCTTCGGGGCAAAAAGCAGCTCTGCGTTTTCGGCAGTCTTCTCGAACTTGAAGCCGAGCTTGTTGCCGAACGCCATCTTCGCAACGGCAGCAGCCGCGCCGCCTTCCTTGACGACGTGTGCGGAAAGAACAGAGCCGTCCGCGATTTTTGCAAGCACGTTCTTGTAGTATGCCTTCAAAGCTTCCCAGTTCGGGAGCTCGGTTTCCTTGTCCTCCGGAATCGGCAACAGCACGGCGTAGTTGCCGGCGTTCTTGAACGCGCCGGAGATCGTCTTGCTGGCCTTCGTCATCGTCACCGCAAAGCTGACAAGCGTCGGCGGGACATCGAGGTCTTCAAAGGAGCCGGACATACTGTCTTTTCCTCCGATCGCAGGTATCTCCAATCCC
>ERZ780226.1089-NODE-1089-length-22177-cov-29.001673_pt1 | contig 22177 bp, 46 predicted proteins | sample MGYA00511165_ERZ780226 | MGnify/ENA primary metagenome ERZ780226 (study PRJEB29588, sample SAMEA2152373) | human gut metagenome | biome: human gut; feature: human-associated habitat; material: faeces | place: Denmark | collected 2008/2010 ...
TTATTATATTATAAAAGAATAAAACAATCTTAAAAATAAATTAAATGAAAAATAAAATAGACTTTAGAAAGTTTGCTAAAAAGCTAAAAGGGAAAAAAGTAAAATATTGTGGTATTCCTCTTAATTTTGATTTTCTTAAGCCCGTTGAAGTTTCGATTGAAATTAAAGAACGGCCGGAATATGGCATCTTAGTTACTCGCTTGTCCAATGATATTAAGATGTTTTATCGAGAAGAAGAGTCTGAAGTTGAATATGATGAAGATCAAAAAAGGTATATTTTGTATAATTTCAAAAAGAAACATTTCTTTTATTTGGTTTAAGTTCTAACACCTTCAAATAATAAGGTAAGAAATATAATAAAAATATCATGCAAATAAAAATTATCAACACTGAAACATTAAACTTTCAGATTGTTAATGTAAAATTTGGAACAATTGAAGATGTTCTCAATAAAGCAAAGGAAGATTATTTTTCGGATTTGAATATTGAGGACAATATTAAGCCTGTTAACAATCTTTTCAAACTTGGCAAATATCTTTGCGATATTGTTTATGTTGGTAAAATTGGCGGCCGGGCTACTTCAGGGCGGCAAACTCGAGATTGGGAACCTGAGATTGAGCAACTTCGAAAGTTTTATTCTCCGGATCGTACAGTTAAGCAAATGTCCGTTCTTTCTGGAATTGCAGTTGGGAGGGTTTATTATCTTCTTAAGATGAAGAATTGGGAATATAAGAAAGGTCAGCGTGGAAAACGAAAGTAGTATTACGGAATTTGTCCTGGAGCCGTCAAAGACATATCATATTGGGGACGGCGACGGTTTCAGGATTTATCTTCAAGTGGTCCATTTTGAAAAAGAAGATTATTCTATCCGAGTAATTATCGGAGGAGAAGATTTTCATTCCAAATTTATCAAACGAGGATATATTTGGGATATTCAACAAGGATTGAATAAAGAAGATTTTATTTTTAAGACTCTTCAAGAAGCAGAAACAAAATTAGAAGAACTGGCAACACTTAACAACTGGATAGGATATTATTAAATGACTTTTCTTATTGAACTATATGAGGCCCTTAAACCGGTTTTGGTTGGTCCTGCAATTCTTTTGGTTCTTTGCCTAATGGCATGGGGATCTAAATGGATTTCAGAAAATCCAGATAAGTTTTAATATGATAAAATCCTGGCTTACTGGTTTTGGAATTGGTTTTATCATTCTTTTAACAATCAACTATATCAAATATCATGGCTGATCCTGAATCATTTGAAGGTTTTATGCAAGCTTTGGGCGTAGCAATTGTTATACTTGTTATTGCAGGCATTTATCAACTTTATCAAGTATTCTTTGGTTAAATGAAACAATGGCAAGCAAATATAATTGCTTTTATAATCGCACTCATAATTGGAATAATTTTTACTTATTTCCAATTGTTAAAACACCTTTGAGAAAATAGAACGCAAATAACATAAAATTATGTTGAATGACAGTATTGAGCCAACTCCTAGAAGTATGAAAACTTCAGGCATTTGGAGTAAAGAGGGAAAGACAAAAGGCGGTAAAGCAACTCATTGGTCATTCCTCTCTAAGAAAGAACGTATCAGCATGCCTAAACGTTGGGTTTCTAAAAAGGACGAATATACTAAAGCAGTTTATAAAAATCTTAACAATATACACTAAAATCAAAATATGCTAGAGACAAACCAGAAATTCCGGACTATTATTGTAGAAAGACGGACCAAGGCAGGTAAATGGGTATTCCATTCTAAAGTTATTCAAGAAAATCCTTTTACTGAAGAAAATATTAACAGCTTCGCTAGAATGTATGAAGGACAACTCGGCCATTCTAACTTTAGGTTTACTACTTTGAAGGGTGCACAGATTGTTAATTTTGACAGGAATGCTAACATGTTCCTTTATTATTGCAGTCGGGCAAATCTTATCTCGATTGAAAATAAGTCTACCGGTGAAATAACTATATTTTCTCCGAACAATTATAAGTTCCTTGGAGAGAAAGATTTTCTTGATTTTATCAAAGCTAATGGCTATATTAAGAGCTTTACCAAATTTGATGAAGAAGAGGAGGACGGTTATATTATTTGCGGTAAGGTTGTCTTCAACAACGGGTTGACTGTAACGGCGGCATTTTATAGGTAAACATTAAACTTTTTCATACTTTGATTAGCTCAAAGTATGTGGATTGAAACTACAGATAAACAAATATATGCAAAGATATTTTCTGAAAGAATATTTCTCTGCTTCCGACCGAAGCCTAAAAAATATTGTATTCGAAAAGATCGGATATGATGGATATTTGGAGTTAGTTCGGGAAAGCCTTGAAATTATTAAAAATACTCTTGAACGAACTTTGCTTCAGGAACTCGTAGATGAAGAAGAGATTCAAGCTTTATCTGAAATGCGGGATTCTTTTATTAAAACTTTGAACGGCCTTCAGCCTAAGCGGGAGTTTTCTTATCAGGAAAATATGGTTTATATCGAGCATTGTAAAATTATTTCCGAAGATATTATAAATTCTTGTCCAAAATCTGAACGGAATTATCGGAATAGAGTTACTCAGCTCAAAGCCGAATGGAGACAGAGGCTTCCATTGGCTCAATATGTACGGGCTTTTGTATTCAGTCCATCTGATGGTACTACCGTTTCTGAGATTTGAGTTTGAGCTAATCTATACTTGCTTCAAGTATATGAGAGATGCTCCAAGATTTAGAGACAAACTTGCTCTAATGATTATATCCTTCGGAATATTGATTTATACTCCTCTTGCAATTTGCCTTGATATAGTGTTCTTTATTCCGATGCTATTTTGTGATCCTAGAAATATCAAGAAGAAATCTTGAACACCTTTGAACAATAAGTTAAATCTTATTATAAAACTGTAAATCACATTAAGTGGTTAACTTAAAAAACAAAACAAACTAAAATAGAAAGAAAAACATACAATGGCTAAAGACATTAAGAACGTAGACCTGAACGCTCATCTGACCAATGGAACCGTTATTCGCATTCGTGCGAGTGTTCCTGCTCGTGATTATGCCGGTGTTCAGTCGAAGGCTTGCACGACTAAGACGAATCTGACCAATAAGGTTCTGCTTGGCAAGACTACTCCTGAAGAGGCCCAGGCTACTTGGAACGAAAAGATTGTTGAACCCTGGCATCAGATGGTTGTTGAACCGCTGAAGAATTCTCTTCCTGAAAGTATTCTTAACGAAATTACGAGTTTCGAACCTGCGGCTGAAATGCTGAACTTTGAAGTTCCGACTCAGAGCATTCAGTAAGCAATTGGTTTAACTTGAGTATTATGAAGCTCGGATGGACTTTTATCCATCCGAGCTTTTATTATTTTTATATCAGGCACCGTCCTCAAATAAGGAAAACTATAAAATGAAGTTATGCTTCTGATAAATTTGAATACATCAACTCTTGAAACATTTCTTCAGGAACATCCTGACGCTATATTTTCTGTAAGTCCCTTTTTCCTTAAGCTTTTCTTTTATTCTAAAAAATACAAGAGAATCTTTGCGTTAAAGTCTAGTATCAAGGATAATGATGATATATTCAGCTTCTTAAAAAAGAATGCAGAGCAATATTCATTTTCTATTAAGTCCTTGGCTCAAGATGTCTATAGAAATGGAACAGATCCAAATCATTCTTTAATGATTGAGAGATTTTCAACTGAAGCTTCTTTCGGTATGACCCCGGCCGAGTTTGTAAACAAATATACGCTGGCTCTTGAATATCATAATAAAGGAAAAATACTTTTCCCTAATAAAATTTATTTCTGGAACTATGATAATCAAGCTTTGAAGAGTCGGCTTCGAAATCCTTTTTCAGGAGATTACTGCCCTAAGAGTATTGAAAGGGATATTCTTAATAGACGAAAAATGATTGATGTTGTTAGTGAGGATGACCATTTCAAGCGAGGTTTTTTCATTGAGTGGGTTACTAAAGAAGTCGAAGAATTGTGTAGTAATGAATTTATGATCATTGACTAAACACCTCCTTCAATTATGGAAAGCAATACTATAAAAGTATATGATGAATATATCTCAAATATTTGAAGAACATGGTACAAATATCATTCTTCTTGATTCGGACCTCGGAACTACTTTTGACATAGTCAAAATTGATGAAGAGACTTTTGAATTGCGGGAAATGTTTACTTCTTATATAGAAGATTGTTTGCCTGAAGAAACTAAAGAAAATTATATTTTAAAAATCGCTGATGTTAATGATCTTGAGCGGTTTGATGATGGTGAATATTATTCACTTGTCCTGCACGAAATTTGCCATATCAAGCGTTTTGAACTCTTTAAAGGAATTTAATCATGATTGACAAAGTAATTCTCGAAGGAGAAGAAATTCTCATTGGTACTATCAATCATAAAGAAAGATTGACTAAAGAACAACTCCTTTTAGGAGCAACTGAAACTTTTATGTTGAATGAAGACAACTATGTTTCTCTTTGGTGTCAGAATCCTGAAATAGATCTTTATTCGATTGCCGGACATTATCAAGGAGATTTCTTTTGGATTCAATATACCTACTTGACACATGCTCGAAAACTCTATAAAAAGGTTCAAACTATTATTAAACGCCAAAAGAAAACAATTAAGGACATATTAAAGCTTGATGAATGCTACAATTTTCATAAAGAAATCTCCTGAGTTAAATCAAATATTGTTTCAAACATCAAATATTGATGAAATTAAGCAGTATTTGAGTGAAAATCAATCTGATGATCTTTTTATTCGAATAGAAGATAATCAATATGTTGACGTCTTTTCAGGAAAAATATTGAAAAGTACAAAATACCATCAAATAATAAGATTATAAAAATAATAAAAAATATATTTTCCTTAACGGCTTATGTTGACTACTGATATTACTTGCGCGGATGAATTCGGAAGATTTCTGAAAATTACCGATGATTATTCATGGGAAGCTATTAACGCTTTGTATAATTTCTTTGAGGGATTGGCTGAAACGCAAGAAGGCAATCTTTGCGTAACCCGGGATGACGTATTTTTTCAATGGAACGAATATGATTCTATCAAAGACTTAAATGTCGATGAATTCAAATCTCTTGAAGACCTTGAAAATGCCGGGTATAGTGTTCTCAGGCTCGATAATGGAAAATTTGTGACCGATTACCTGTAAAATTTAAGGGAAAGAATACTATAAAAGTATATGAATAATCTAATTGAAACGATTTGTGAAGATAACAAAGTTCGTTATACACGAGTTGGAGATCTTCATTATTCTCTTCAAAGAAAAGACGGATACATTCTTCTTCGAGAACTGAAAATTGAACCTTTCAAGTGCGTTACTCGACCTTTCAGAACATTAAAATTAAGTGCAGTCTGTTATTGCATGTTTTCTTCGCCTGAAGAGCTTTTTAAGCATCTTGAAATTAGTTCTATTGCAGATGAAGACTGGGTCATTTCTGATGAGGCGAATATTGAATTAGAACCTTTTGAGAATCTTTATACAACTATTCTCTGATTATGCTCTGGAGGCCTACAAATGACTGCTTGTTCAGGTTTTTGACAATTCCGTATTGTTCTATACGGAAATATACCTGGGATATGTCAAGTTATGAAGACTATTGGTCATATCCATTGAAAGGCAATTTCTGGGATGCGGGCAGTACTTTTCATAATCCAAAATACGGAGTAAACATCGGGCATTATCATTGTACTCAGGTTCTCAACGGGAATCCTTGGGAAGAATTCGAGGAAGAATGGGGAAAGTTCAGGACGGAATATGATCCGCTCAAGCTTATTAAACATACGGATGAATTATATTTCTTTAATACAAGGGAAGAGCATTCTCCGATTTTGTTTCTTCGCCCGGACTTAAAGGAGAAATGGCATTTCAGGCATTCTGTTTATAGCGTGCTCGAAGATAAAGAGCTTCTTGACGAATATGAAGAGTTTTGCCATAACTTCTTTTTGAAGTACCTTTACTATGACCCTCGGAGGCAAGATGATAAAGTTTGGGATAGTTACGCTATGCAAAGGAGGTTTTATTTCTGGGATTTTCTAATGAAAGAGTACACCAGGCAATCCGGACGAAACAGTTATGATGTTAAGCACATCTGGAGGCCGTTAAAGCCGTTTAACGTTCGCTTTGTTGAAGACTGGAAAAAGGGGTCTTTCTTGGGCTATAAAGAAAAATATATAGTGAGTCCGGTAAAATTAAAATTTGTCAATGAGTTTGTTCCGGAAAAAGCACCAGAGAATAATAAGGGAAAAAGCATTATAAAAACATAAAAATATATGAATCCAGAAGTTAAAAAGATTTTCGTACTGTTCAATGAATTGATTCAGAACCAGTCTGATAATATTTTATTGCCTCCGTGCTTAAAATTGCCTAATTCTAATTCGAGGGTGTTTCTTCGCAATAAGCTGACAAACAGAAGGCCAAGTAAATATCAATATATTCTGACGTTTGAGGATTTGCTTAAGTTGAAAGAAACGGATATTGTCGATTCTTGTGATAAGGTAATTGGTCATTGTGCTAATCATTCCGGGAGCCCCGGATTTGAGGTTTATCTTAATAAGACAATGCTTTTTAGTGTTTGGACTTACCAAGAGCTTGCAGATGCTTTGTCGATTTTCGAAGATAACGTAAAGAAAAGGCTTAAGGTTGTTTGCGGTGAACTTACTATCAAGGCCATTTATGTTTTGGAAAAAAAGTGGCGGTACTATATTGAAAGGAAAAATTCTTTGACTGAAAATGAACCGATGCTGGCGGGAGATGAAGACGATTCTTTCCGTGATGTACTGAGCAATATCAAGCTGGGCGAATCGGTCAAGATCTGGGATATTCGGGAAGGAATTTTCATCGGCTGTTTTTCTCCGGACCTGGTTTCCAAGCTTCTGTAAAATTCTTTGCTAATATAATAAAATCATGGACCTTTTAATAAAAGTCAATAATATCTCTCAAATCCGGCAAATCACCAAAAGCCTGCCCCAGGATATTCTGAAACAAGCCGTGGTAGACGAAAAACCGGTGCTAAGTTACCTTTGGAATACTCCGGTATTTTCCAACAAGGACGGAATGTTTTCAGTTGAAAACGTTAACCGGGAGTTCATCCTTTCCAATACCGGAGTACTTCAGGATGCAAATGATCGCGTCCTGGCTTATTTGGACAACAGCAAGGCCGACTTTCCTTTCGAGGTCTGGTATAAGCAGCTTAAGCTCGCTTCTTTCAAATCTTATTGCGGACTCCAAATCTTCCTGAGTAATTTGTGCAGGGAATCGCTTGGTCATATTGACGTTTATTTCTTGACCGGCAAGATTCCTGCAAATATTTTCCTGGAGGGCAAGCCCTGGTGGTTTATCCAGTACAAAGACGAAAACGGCAAGCTTGAAACGTCGGTGTTCAGTTCCGCCAAATTGAAAGAGATCCTTTCCGATTTTCGAGGGAGAGACAACATAAGTCTCTGGGACCTGAACGGAAACAAGTTCGTAGGAAGCTTCAACAAAGAAATCCAAAAGTATTGCTAAAGCACCGCAAAACATTGAGGATTAAGATATAATAAAAGTATGATTGAGCTTCAAACCTCTAATGAAAATGCTCTTGCATTGTACAGCCTTCTGAGCGAGGGGCAAAGGAACGGCATCCGGGTTAACGGAACCCTCCTGAGCGAAATCAGGAGAAGAGGCTTGCTCGTGTATATGAATAATCAGTGTATCCGGTCCAGCCTGTACTTTGAAGATTCTCTGCTCGGCTCCTGCGGTCCGAATGAAGAGATAATCATCACGGACCGGGGATCCTACGTGCTCGGATATATTTGGAATATTCCTAACCCGGAACCAAAGTATTATGTTTTTTACCGGAAAACGCTTCTTTCGCTTCTCAAGAGCTGGGAAGAGGTTAATGAATTCGTCAATAAATTAAACCCGGCGGTTTGGAAATACATCAGCGTTTGCGACAACCCGGACCGGGAAGGCCTCTTGTCCTGGGCCGGAGCGAAGGAAGGGGACGTCTGGCAGGAGAAATACGACGACGGAACCGTTATGTTCAGGTATAAGAATACTCCAGCGAATTTCTGGAGCTCTAACGCCTGGAATCTGGAGACAAATATGTTTGTGGGAAACTTTAACGAAAAAATTCGAAAATATTGGACGAACACCTCAACTCATTAAGATTTATGTGTATTGAACTTAGTGCTTCTTCTGAAAATGCTTTCAAATTATATAACTTTTTGAATAAAGGAGAAAGAAAACATATCAAAGTAAATGGTATTTTACTCGATAAAATTAAAGAAAAATATTTGCGTTTTTATCTGAATAATATTTGCGGACGGACAAGTCTTTATTTTGATGAAACAATGTTCAGGAATATTAAACCGGATGAACAATGGATTATAATAAATGAAAACGACAAATGTCTTGGATATATTCAGAATATTCTTAATTATAATACAAAATATTATATTTTTATCGAAAAAAAGCTTCTTTTAACCGTTAATCTTTGGCCTGAGGTTGAAAAATTTATTAGCAGCTTGGATAAAAGTATTATGGATAGTGTAAGAATAAGTCATCATCCGAATTGGAACGGAATATGTTGGAATAGTATTAAGGATGAAAAATGTTATATGCTTATATATGACGATGATGAAATTTTATTCAAATCCGAAGGTAGTTCCATTCCGTTCAGAAGCGACGAGTATTGGAATGAAGTAGAGGTGGTTGATTTTAAAAACAATCTGAAACAAATCGCGAAACTTAAACGAGAAATTAACGAGTATTGTACGAAATATGCAAAAGACAGTTAATTGTATATAAACCGATTGAATTAAATCATTAATATTTGAAAAAATCCCGGCTTAAATTAATTTAAGCCGGGATTTTTTACATTTATGAGTGGAAATGTATAACGTATTGTGAAATAAAAAGTAAGAAAAAGTGGTATAAAGCGGATGTCCGTGATAAAGACTTCAGGAATTTGGCAGATTCTATAAGAGTATAATAAGTTGTCAAATAATAAAATGATGATTTTTATAATAAAAAATGTGTTTTAAGGTATCGTTATTGTTTCCGGAAGTCCTTCCTTATGTAATGTATTGCTTTCAAATATAAGGAGCATATAAAAGATCGTCGATGTTTCCGGATGATGCGAAACAGGTGAAGGAGATGATGAAGATTCAGATTATATGTAAAATAATCCGCTTAAGTCATATTATTATTTTATTTCCGCCAAATTCGAACTAACGGATGATTAAGCAATCAAGTTCTGTTTTATATAGGAATATATTATCCCAGGCTAGATTATATTCGTTCTGGTTCAGAGAAAGCTGCATCCATATTACATTCATTCCGGTCAAATAAGAGAAAATTCAATTTAATCAGAGAAAGTCCGGTCAAATGACATCCTCTCCATACATCGATGGAATGATCGAATTTTGTTTCAACTTATTATAATTCAATACATTTCCGATCAAATTCCATCATATTAAAGCAAATAAAAAACCCCTCCGACTGATTCAGCTCAGTCGGAGGGGTTTCCGTTATAATTTATCTGATTTGATTTACTTCTTCTTAGTTACAACCAGTTCCTCACCGGCCGGACGTTCTTCCATATTCAGTTCAAAGTAAGCTTGATATACTTCTTCTCCCTTCTGGAAGGTCATCAACGTATTAGCTTCAGTATACCTGAGGGGAATATCTCCAAATGCCTCCTGCAGAGCAGGTTTCACAAGTTCTTCATACTTAGATGTAATCTTCCCGATGAGTTCTTCAACCTTGTCCATTTCACCCTTGACACAAGCCAGTTCAATTGCCGGAGACTGCTTAGTCTTAACCGATTGAAGCGATTGATAACCGGACTTGTCTACAGGGATGATGATTACAAACGGATTGCCGTTGTTGATGCTGACTTTAACTTCAGTATTCTTCTTATCTGCCGCTGCTTTCATATTATTATATTATTTGTGGTTTGTGTTTTATTTGTTGATTGCCAACACTTTTATAATAACTGAATCCACATTTTCATCAGGTGCTAACCTTAATTGCTGATATAAAAAATGTTTCATCTTTTATTATATTATTGACTTATCATATTGTTCCTTTTAACATTGATTGTTATCAGGTACACTTTTATAATAATATTTTACATAACCTTTGGAGGTGCATTTTTATTATAATCGACCAATCACCTATAGCTATTAAGGTTCAGAATATAATTCACCCGAGATGAAGCACCATTGATTATCAAGGTATTATATTTAATTTTCCCTAAGTTTACCACCTTTGAATAATCACCTGTATTTGCTAAGGCTTACCATATAATTAAAATTGTATAATACCGTATTGTTCTCATTATATAAGAACAATTTTTACAGTAATTCAGTTTTAATTATCGTTTATACTAAAAAATAATATTGATTGCACCAATTATGGTATAGTTTTGATTCATTAAGAAGAAGACAATTCAGTTTGATTTTTATCTGAAAAGTCCGTTTGCCCTATATCAACAAACTTGATTTAAAAAATATTGATTTGCGCTTTATTGACTTAAAATCAATAAGTTATATAAGACCATCATATTTTAGGCTATTTTTTAAGCAGTTAATTTCTTTATATTGTAAAAAGTACCTCAAACGGTATATTCACCTGATAGGATCAAGATATAATATATTATAAAAGTATGAATAACAGTTACCAACTGAAAATGCAATTAGGCCAAAGTCAATATATTATTAAAATAACTGATTCATTTTTTAATGGTGAATTAAAGGAACTGTTTATTGATATTTGTAGAATGATAGAAAATATTGATAAGGTATCAGGTCCTGGCTTAAGCTATATCGCAAGTAAGGCTGAACTTGCGATTTATATTCAAAATCCTTTTTATTCAAGAAAAATAAGCATAGGCAAAAGACAATATAAATCATTGTTTTCTTTCAGAACAGATATCTGCAAATCATTTATAGATTATATTATGAGGAATAAACTTGTTTCTGAACATTTAATTTATGTTTATAATTCAATTGAACAAGTCAGAAGGTTTGAACCGATTATATATACAGTCAGCAGATTGTAATACAATATACAGTATACTAAGATAAAAGCACAGATTGGAGGAAAATAAAACTTCCTCCAATCTGTGCTTTTATTATAACTTATTAAAAATAAATCAATAAAGCGCAAATCAATATTTTTTAAATCAAGTTTGTTGATATAGGGCAAACGGACTTTCAAGAATAGTTTTTCTCTATAAAAAATAAGAAACAATATACAATATACTGTATATTAAATTTTATTATCAGTAATCACCCTAATAGTTTAAAATTTCCTTTATAATAAGAATACACATGAGCAAAGCTAAAAATCAAGAAACGACTGTTGAAACTAAGAATACCGAAGTTAAAGCAAACCTGAATGGGCAGGAAGTCATCCTTATCATTCCAGTAGCTAAATCGGGCTATCAAGGCCTTCAGTCAACCAAGTCCAAGAATAAAGATAAGATCACTTTGCATTTTGAAAGAAATGAGGTTGAGAAAGGAGAAGAAGAAATTAAGAAAATCTCTCAGAAGTATCTTGAACTGGTTAAACCGTTTCTTACTAATCTGTTTAAGGGATTTGAAGGATCTATCTCTTTCACTGAAGCCAATACCCTCATGGTCTTCGACTGCGGTTCTCATGGAGAAAGGAAGGTTACTTTCAACCTGACCGAAGAAGACTCAAAAGAAGAAATGTCCCTGAGTATTGTCGAATAATGAATTAATTCAAGGGTTCCTAAGATTTGAAAGACAGTCTTAGGAACCCTTTTTTATACAAAATATTTCGAGAATATTTATAAAAAATATCCTAAAAGAATTTGTAAGAATATAAGTCTTAAGTTGAGTATAAGACTAAGAAATCTTTTTTATATTCTAAAAAAGTTATTATAAGAATTCCTCAGAATATACCAGTGTTGTTCTGATGTAATATCACCTTGTTGATCATCACCTTTGATAACTTAATTGTCGTTAAAGTCACCTTAACTGTTTAAGATCAGTTGTACAATAATATTATGAAGATGCTCAAATACATTCTTACTATTCCTACCTTGGTACTTTCTTGTGATTACTTCTTAATGGAAGATATTGAAAGAGGAATTGGTTTGGGAATAGTAACTCTTCTTATTACTGTTGCATGTATCGCATTCAATCAAGAAGAGAAAAAGGCCTATGCAAATAGATTACAGGAAGAAGACATTTATAGTTTATAAAATCAAAGCCACCTTTAATAGCTTTTATCAAAGCCACCTCAACTAATTGAGGTTAATCATATAATGATATTATGAACAAGGACAATAAACTTCTGGAGATGATAATTGAAATGCTTCTTCGTAAAGGATTCAGCAGGAATATGGCAGAACGTAATGCAAAGATTATGATTGAAGATATGGCAACTCAAAACTGGGATTGCCTCATGAAGAATGATCCTGAACTAAACTGAAACAGGACTTCTCAGTACCGGTGTGGCCTTATACCATACCGGTGCTTCTTTTTATATATGCACCTATGGAAATTGAGGCTTGATATAGAATAGGCCTGCCATATACGAGAGGTCCTGCATTAGGGAATGCTAATATATGAATGGCCTTATGAATCGAAGGTGCTCGGCCATGACAATTTAATTTTAAAAAATAAAAAATTGAAAATAAAAAATTAGAAATAAAAGACCTCCCGATTATGGCTTTTAATTTTAAAAAATAAAAATTTAAAAATTGGAAAAAATAAAAGGCCTCCTGATTATAACAGCTCAATTTTAAAAATAAAAAGAGACATTTAATCTTCCTCTTCTACATATATTTCGATTGGACTGGATTTACTATCCCATATTCCATAATAAGGATCTACAAAATGAAGACCAGATGTTGTTGATCTGTATTTTTTAATTTCACCATTTTTTATTTTAAAAGAAGAACCTCTGTGGAATCCTCTTTCTTTAAAAGTTAAATCTTTTTCATTTCCTTTAAAGTTTGGTGAATAAAATTTTAAAAATCTCCCATTATTATCTAAGTCTTGGATATAGATAACTTTTTCTTGAAGTAATTCTTCATATAGTTTTTTAGAAATTGTAATACCTTTCAATTTTTGCGAGCCTTCTTCTACAAGATACTTATTATTATGATAAGTTCTTTCAAGGTCGGTAATTTTTCTATTCTCAGCATTATTGAAGGGATAGGCGATCAATTCCAGTGATTCATTTTTTCATAAAGCTATTTGTTTTTAATTTTTTTAAGTTTATTATTCGCAGGTATTCAAAACATGATCTTTCATATCATTAAAAGCTTCTTGCAAAGTAGCTTCGTAGCTAAGAGGGAATATGACCCGTTCCGATGAAGCGTTTGCATAACAGCAGGTAAAGACAGCTTCTTCAGGATTTTTCCCTTTGCCTCGCTTAAAAAGAAAACGGATTTCACTATGGACTGCTCCTTCGTAAAAGAGAATATTCTGAAGCGATTTAAAATTGCTGCAATTCTTAATGATTCTTTCTAGCTTAGTCATCGTTATTCGATTTTACCGAGATTAATGTAATTTCCAAAATACGGACATTGATTCTGTTTTCTTCGGTGTCCGTTAATATGTTGACGTAATATTCCCTTACTTGCTTGGCTGATTTTTCCAGGTTCTTTTTTACTCTTCTTCGAGTTGTATTGGTCATCCTCAAAACATTTTTTGGAATAAACCCTGCGGAGAAAATACATGTGTTTAATGTTGCTTCAAGGTTTTTCTCCAGAGATTCCTTGTCCTCGAAAAATAAGTCGGTATTACCGGCGGCTTCTTCAAAACTGCCGTAATGACGAATCCAGTCGTCTATTGGAAATCCATTGGCGGACCTCAGGTTATTATGGATAAAAAAGTTTACGTCCCCGGCATCCGACAAGCAGGCGGTAATTATCATTTCTTTTTCTTTCATGCTACTGTTCTCTGAAAATAACAATTTGCTTTAATACTGCTCCGGGCGATTTTACGGGCGTTCAAGAAGTACGCCTTTTCCTTTACTTTGATTTTTTCAAATTCCTTCTTTGTTTCTTTTTGGTTCCGGCCGAATTTATTATTGTAAAAATTCCGGTGAAAGTCAAAAGAAGACGTTATTATTCCGGAAAGCCACGTATTATCCGACATTCTTGAATCGATGTTTCTTACGGCTTCTTCAACATTGCTGAATTTAAACTCGTAAAAATTGATCGGGAGGCCTCTGGTAATTTTCCTGTTCCGGTATACGAACAAGCGGCATGATCCGTCTTCAAGAAAGAAGGCATGGATAATCATTTCGAACTCTTTCATAAATTTGTTCCGGTCAGTACCAGGCTTGCTTTGACGTTGTCCTTGCAAATTTTCAAAACGGCAAGGTAATATGCTTTTTCCCTTATTATGGATTTTTTAAAGGCATTCTTTTCTCTTCTGATTATATTCCTGAAATCCATGAACCATTTTGGATTGCTTTTCCTGATATAACCATAAAAATCCAAAGAACCCTCCACCAGTTCCGCCAGATAATCCTTATCATTAAGAAACGAATCAATATTCTTTATTGCCTCGTCCGTATTATCAAAAGCATAAATGTAATTCTTTATCGGAAGGCCTCGTCCAATTTTTTATTATGCACATATAGATGGGCGTGCCCTTTATCGTCAAATAAAGCGTTGATGGCCATTTCCAGAAATTTCATAAATCAAACTTTTTTATCTCAATTTGCTTCGGAATGAGAAATATCGACGTTTGCTTAAACCCTTTTTGTTCAATATTCGCCCTTAAATTTTTCTTTCTTTTCCAGGCTTTTAATTGAAATGACCCTTCTTTCTTTTCTTGACTATGCAGAATTAATGATTCATCAATAATTTTATCCTGAAGGTTTAACATAATATCCGCAATAAATTGCTTTGTATTTTTAGCCTTCCAGCAATATTCATTAATTGGCAAAAAGCAATCGGTATTTTTATAAACTAATCCATAAATGGTTCCTTCATCATTTCCATAAAAAGTAAAGATAATATCAAACTCCCTGTTTTTCATTAATCGGTATTACCTGGTAAGAAATAAACTTTAATAAGGTTCCGTTCAGCAAAAATACTTCTTTGCCATTCTCAAAATCATCATCGAATGGAATATGCAGATACCAGTCGCATACTTTTCTAAAATCTTTTTTAAGGTTACGCCTCAAAGCTTTCTTCCTGCTCCATCCGTTTCTTTGAAATGATTTTTCTTCTTTTTCTATTTTGTAGCGCTTTTCGGCTTTTTCAATGATTTCATTCCGAACATCTAGATCACTGAAAAGCATGTCGGCCGCTTCCCGAGCAGTTTTTTCATCTTCATATGTCAAATAAAAAAGGTCAATAGGAAGACTTTTTTCAACAGTCCTGTTTTTATATACTAAACAAAAAAGGGTTCCGTTATTATTGACATATATTGATAAAACCGGCTTAAGTGTTGTTTGCATAAAAAGTAATTTTTAATTCGGCTCCATCCCTAACTGCTTTTTTCTGATTGCTTTTCCTTTGAAACCCTTTCAAATAATACTGATCTTTATCTTTAAGCAGTTCTTCATTATGAAACTCAAAAGCTTTTCTTAAGATACATATAAACTCGCCAGGATATTGAATAAATTTATTAATCACTTCATCGGCTTTAAATGGATCCAGGCATTCGCGGTCTTCATAAATCGGCCAGGATGCTTCTCTGGAATTCTTCCAAACAAATGTTGAAATAACTCCGTCTTTAAGGTATACCTTAACCATTGGAGTATTCTTACAAATTTCTTCTGAAGACGGATTTTCAAAAATAATATATTGAGTTTGAATTTTAATTTTCATTGTTCATCTCTTCTAAGATTTCTTCATATTCTTTTTGAGAAACGCTTCTTATCGCATGGAATAACACAGGATGTTCAGAATTTTTATGAAAAGAAACTTCTAAAATTTTTCGTTTAAAAAGAATATCCATTGAAATTTTTCCCAATTTATCCTTTAAAGAATCTTTCTCATAGTCAAAATAAATCTGTTGCTCCTTTTCTTCTTCAGAATCCTGGCTGGAATATTGTTTAGAAATAGGAAATATATTAATTAAACTTTTAATATTTCCAAGTTTAAACTCAATATCGGTAATTAAAATTGTTTGAATATGTCCATGTAAAGCTAAATTAATGTGATCTGTAAATTTTGTAATAACAATTCCAACTACACCTGTTTTAGTTTGGACAACATCCCAGATATTAATTAATTTCCATTCCATGAACCAAAAACCGTATCAAATACATGATTAAAACTTTCAAAGACTCCCTTTAATCCAATATCTTTAATCAATTCTTCAGGATCAATCCATCGCGTCGGTTTGCCTTCGAAAGTATGAAATTTCTGGTCCGAGGACATTAATAGCATATAATTGAATTTTTCATCAATATCGCTGTCGTCCAAATATCCCAGAACAATTTTATCACCTCTCCATTTAGGATTATAAGCAATTACCTGTTTAAAAGACTTAGGTTTTTCTTCAGAGTAAATTTTCCAATTCATGAGTTAAGAAAACGATTAATATAAGTTTTTAAAGCATTAACCTTAGAATAAAAAACTTTTTGGGCTAAACTATACATTTGCTGGCCATTGACATTAAATTCATCTAGTTTCTGGTCATTTTCATAAACATATACTTTAATTCTTTCTCCTTTATAAGGATACATACTTTCTTTGTAATATACAAACTTATAAGGATTACCCGGTTCCTGAAATATTACTTGATCGCTATCATAATCAACTTTAATATTATTAAGATTTTTACTTAGCTTTTCCAAGAATTCTAAAACTATATCATCATTCATTCTGCTAGACCATCAGTATAATATGTAAAAGGAAGACCGGTATCTTTATCGACACCCATTTTAATAGGTTTGGTTTTAATGATATTATATTTTTCTAAAATAGCATTTTCAATTTCGGAAAGTTTTTCCTGATGATATTCTTTTTGAAGAGAATCAATATCCAAGTTATTTTTATCAATATTAAATTCTTTAATCAAAATACCATTATGATCAATTTGAATGGTATTAACTAAAGAATTTTCATCAGTATGAATTCTGATTTTAAGGCCAAAATTATCAAAATAATCTTCGATACAAATATTTTGGCTAATTACTTTATCATCAAAGGTATAATATTTTCCTTTTTTAATATTTTCCTTTATAACTTTTATGATAAGATTTTTTATCATTTTTGTTACTTTCGTTCCTTTATTTCTTGCAAAATTTTCTTATACTTTTTATGAGATATTCTATATGTAAACTTATAATTATGTTCTTCGTTATTCAAATATACCCGAACATGATGTCCTAACAATCCCCATAAATTAAAAATTAAAGATTTATCTATACTATAGATGTAATCTTCATTATTTTCATTTATAAAATTAACAACATAGAAAAAATGATCTTCTATAATAGAAAGATTATCAATAATTTCTTCAGGATTTCCTAATAAAATATTATCAAAATATTCTCTAATGTCACAGGTATTCATCATCAAATATCGCTTTTAAATTCAAAACTTGCTATATAGCTTAATTTGTTGCAATCAAATACATACAAGGAATTACAATAACATCCAGCATAAAAATCAATCCAAGCCCAGTAGTATTACTGAACAACAATTCCTTTTTGGTTTCACAAATTTCTTTCTTTTTAAACCAGGTCCAAATAATAGTAATAGAATCGCCTATTAATAAAAGAGCGCAAAAATTCGCAATAACTGCAACTATTGATAGTATTATATAAATTATAATGTTTATCATAAATATATGTCTATGACTAATGGACCTGTAATGAGTTTAGTTGAAATGCTTAACAGCCAGTTTCCAGTTACTAAGCCTCAACCTGTTACTGAGGCTGATATGACTCCTGAAGAAATTAAGTTAGCTGAAATATTTGAAGCGAAGCAAGCAGAAGAAGCTAAGAAAGCCGAAGAAATTGTTTCTGAAACGCCTTCTGCTGAAGTTAAAACCGAAGAATTAATTAAAGAAGTTAAGCCTACTAAAAAGACAAGGAAAGCCCGATCTTAACACCATTGAATGGTTGGCAATATTCAAATTTATACATTGAATATCCAACATTTAGACGAACATCTTCATCAAGTCTAATTGAAATACCTGTTCCAAATTCAAAAGTTCCCATAGCTGCTTTATATTGGTTTTCTTCAAAACCTGGTCCAAATGGAGACGGCCAATCAACCTTAACTTTACCATAAGATATTCCGCCTAGAACTTCACCATAAAATCCAATTCGATCAGCATAATTATACTGGACTTTATAACCAAGCATAAATGGATAAATGGTAAGATCTAGTCCAATATTTTTATTAAAATATTCTTTTTCTCCTCCTAATTGGCCAAAAACAAAAGAAAAAGTGTGAGAAAACTTTGAATCAACCTTTTGTTGCTTACCCCATAATGATAATTCGAATCCGGAAAGATCTGGAATATCGAAATTCTCAATTATTTTACCATGCCCTGTATAAGCTGAACCCGAAAGGCTGAGACCATATTCAAGAGCAGATGATGGTAAAATTGCCATCAGAGAAATGATGGATAGGTTTTTAAACATAACTTATTTTTATATTTTTTCTATAAAATCAAAGGTGCTTTACATTTTATCTCTATCATAGAACTCGTCTTTCTTCCACTGTTCTAAAATAGACTTTAGACGGCTTTCAACTTGTTTTCCTCGTTTAGTCCGATAGTTTCTTGCAGCTTCATGAAGGCTTTGATATTCATCTTCATCAAGGAAACAAGTAAGAATAGTTGTTTTAAATTTAGCATCCATTAGGTTAGCAATAAATTTTGTAGGCCCACACAAAGGATATTCCTTGTTAATTTCAATTACAAAATTACCAGGCAACCGGCAATCTATAAAAATTGTTGCTGGCTTATAATAAAATATATCATCATATTCTTCTTGTTCAGCCAGGCCCAACAAGTATTTTTTAAATGTATATGATTCGTTCATTTTAATCTTCGTCTGTAATTTTATACTTTATACCGCAAGGGATACATCTTCCGCCAATAAGGTAAAAATCTCCAATGGGTTCTCCGGCATCATCAAATTTTTTTCTAGAATAGTTTATCTTATACATAGTATCTTCAATAGGTAAAAAACAAGTGAATTCTAATAAATTATCTGAAGGAGAATAAATCTTTTCAGCAAAAGTTAATGTACTCAATTGTTTTTCTTCAAGCTTTCTTGGAGCGTAGTCTTTGATTCTGCCATTCATTAGTTCTAGTAAGCCTCATGGCTTTTTTAATTATTGTTTGTATATTGTGACTTTCCCTTTTAATAATTCTTGGAGTTAAAGCTTTTTCTAGTTTCTTTTCGTCAATTCCCCAAGATAAAGCAATATTAAAAATTTCATCTTTAACCTTTTCTCGGGCTAGCTTTATACACATTTTTTGTCTCATATATAAATCATAATTGGTCTTAGTGTGTCGTATATGAGTCAATATGACTCGAAGAGGCATTTTCGGATCTTTTTTAATTGCAAGTTTCCAATCTTTCCATTTAGATCCTCCTATGATTTTCTTAAATTCTTTTCCAGGAATAGAAGGAGCTTCTACCAATAATTTTCCTTCTTCAGAATAAAGTCCATATTTTAGAACATAATGTCTTGGATTTTTCTCAAATCTTTCTTTTCGTTCTTTGCTTAATTCTTTTTGAAGAAGATGAATATTTTGATTATTCCAATCCCAGTCAATTTTGATATGTTCATTTGGAAATATATCTTTTAGAAGATAAAAATAAACTTTACGTTTCCAGGTATCTTCATTAGATAAATTTCCAGAAAAGATTCTTTTATTATTTTTATAAAGTTGAATCAGATTTTTATTTTCATCGAGATAAACTTTAAAATCAGAAGTACAATCACTAAGGCATCTTCCAAATTTATACCTCAAAACTTCTCCAGTTTTATCTCGATAAAAAGTTACATATGAATAATCAACTTCTTTATTCTTCTCTATCACTTCTGACAGTCTCTATTATTTCTTCAATTTTATTATCGGGAGGAAATAAAGTTGTTTTTCCTACTTTATCTTTTTCAGAAAGTAAAACACCACCGTATGTTGGGCAATTACCAATTTCAGAAACAAATATAATTACTTTTGGTTCAGAGATAGTAATAAATCCGGCAACAGTACCGTCAAAGAAAACCTCTCCAAACCACGGTTCAAATAATTCTTTATCCATATAATCCTCTAAATCCTTTTTGTTTTACTTCTGTAATATTAATTATCTTTAATTCTTTTGGCAAATCATAATTTGGCATCCAATGATGTTTAATAAAAACTGGCTGGCAAATTTTGGTGTTTAATAACTCAAGACATAATGTCAAATGATCGTCATAATGACTCTTTACTCCTCCTTCTAAACCTCTTAATAATTCAACTTTAGATTCTCTTCCAGTTGCAAAAATTGGAATATTTGGAAACAATTTTTCAATAGTTTCACATTCATCTCTGTATCTATATGTTGTAATACAAAGTTTTGCGCCGGATTTTAATTGATTTTTAAAGATCTTATAAGTTTGTCCAATTAATTGGCCAGAATATGGATCATAAAGAGTATCATCAAAATCCCATGAAATCCATTTACTCATTAAAATAATTAAATTATTTTTCTTAAATTTTAATGGTGTCACATTTATATCCAATGTCAATACAAAAATACATAAACTTTATTATATCAATCTTGAAATACTTCCTTTTATTTTTATGGTAAATACTACAACACTTTTCTTTAAATTTTTCTAATATATCTTCGTTATAAAGATTTATATCCAGAAAATCATAAATTGTTTTAATATAATTAAAAGGAAAAGAAAATGCTTCCTTTGATTGACTATTTCTTTTACCCCTTATATCAATACAGAACCTTTCTCTAACAAGCATAGCTCCTTGAATATTTTTATAAGGATCTTCTAATCGAGCCTTTTCCTCTTCAGGAGTAATAAAACAAATTAAAATATCAATTTGCTTAAGAATAGGCTTAAATTTTGCTGCATGATATTGTTTTATATCATTAAATTTATAGATGAGAGCTTCATCAATTGTGTATATTCCAGTGTTTTTATCAAAAATTCTCCAAACACCAAGTTCTCTTTCACCTTTACCATATTGATAATTACATATCATGTATACGGATAGAGTTTTTCTAGTATAATCATTTAAGCACATGTTTTAGGAAAAGTTAAAATTGCTTCTAATGCAGCTACACCAAGTTTTACCATGATTTTATCTTTACTTTTAATTTCAATATTTTTATTTTCTGCAAACTTTCTAAAAACATGAAAGAATTTATCTAATAAATTTTGAACAATAAAATCATATTCTAGACTGGTTAAATCTTTTTTAGAAAGATAATATGCAATTTCAGTAAGATAACCCTTTTTTAGAAATATTCCTGAATTTTTATTTTGATTTACTTTAAGAAAGCTTAAAGCTGTCCTATCTTTTCTTGCAGAAATATTAAAGAAATACCTTAAATTATCTTGAGCTTCATTTGATCCTATTCTGGCTGTAAGTAGAAAATATTGAATAAGAACTGTATACCAAAAACCTGTAGCAAGTTCATCAAATAATTTTATATTTTCAATATCATCATATATAATATGATGAACTTTTGGATCATTATAAGATATTGAACAAATTATTTTCCTTGTATCAACTGTTGGATCATAGTCATTAAATTTAATATTCAGTTGAGAATATTTTTCTTTTGATAAAAGAAGAACTTTATTATCTAATTCCTCAAATTCTTCTTTTGTATAATTTGGAACATAAAAATTAACCATTAATTCGATCTATTATTTCTTTTATTATTTTACATCTATTTTGTAATATAATTCTAATTTTATCTGCATTTTTAACTTTATCTTCAGTTCTAATAAAACAAGTAATTTTATTAAATGGAGTATATAATCTAAAGAAAAATTTTAAAAATAACTCAATGTTTAAATTATTTTCAATAATGAATTTGGCAATGTCTATTATACAATTATTGTAAAATATTCTGGATGAAATTGTTTTAGTATCTTTTAAAGGATAATCATATCTTAATGTAATATTTTTAATAAATTTTAATATATTACTACTGGTATTAATATTATTAAAATTAATATTATTAAT
>ERZ780226.1094-NODE-1094-length-22157-cov-9.895304_pt1 | contig 22157 bp, 26 predicted proteins | sample MGYA00511165_ERZ780226 | MGnify/ENA primary metagenome ERZ780226 (study PRJEB29588, sample SAMEA2152373) | human gut metagenome | biome: human gut; feature: human-associated habitat; material: faeces | place: Denmark | collected 2008/2010 ...
TTATGCTCATCACAATAGCAATAGGAATGTGTTTGATGAATGGGTATTCAGTTGTCAAAGAACGCCGAGAAGTCAATAGAAAAGACCCCTCGCTGTATTTGCCGTTCAGCGAGGGGTCTGCACACCTTTATTCCAAAAGTTTTTTTAGTTTTTCAAGAATACGCATTTTCTTCTTATGAACAGCATTGCGATATACGCCCAACTGTTCGGCATATTCCCGTTCTGTTTTGCCGTCAAAGTACAGGGCGTGAATCAAATCCTGTTCCTTTTCGGTTAGTTGGAAAATCGCAATATGTAGCTTGTCTACCATCATTTGACGAAGTACAACATCTTCAACGCTTTCCTGTCCGTCGGAGAATTGCTGTGCATTGTCCTCCATAAGCCTGTCTAACGAATCTTCGCGGCTGGGTATGATTTGTTCAAGCCGACCGTCTTTGTTGAGAAGAAAACGCTCTGTTTTTAGGTCATTTTCAAAGTAACGCATTTTTCGGTCGCCTTTTGTGTAGGCGGCATAAACTTCATCTGTTACCTCGATAAGCTGACCGTTTATCCATATTCTTTTTTTGTCAGCACTCATGCTGTTTACCTCCGATCAATCTGAATCTCAAAAAATTCAGATTGATCGGAGGACTGCGGCAACCGACACTATGAAAGTTCATAATCCCGGCAAATGCAAAAACGCACCTGCATAGCGACAAATTTCGCCGTGCAAGTGCGTTTGTTTCATTGTATTTATGGCATATCAGTTCAGTATGTGAGCCGCAATGTTCCTTTGTGGGGCAAACGCTTTTTTTGATGAAACACCGTCTGATAATGCCTATGTCATAGGTTCATATTCGCTGCTCATCACAAGCAGCGGAACGCCGAGAATAGTCCAGCGCATAAAAATCCCTCCGATCCAAAAAACTCAGAATCGGAGGGTGTAGGCATATTAAATCGCCCTGTCAAAACCTCGTTTTTTTTATTTGGCAGGGTTCATATTTCTATATAGTTCAGTCATTTACGAACTGACAGTCCATTTATAATTGAATTGTCATGCCATTATAAAGATGGCATAAATCAGTATAATTATATATGGAGGTGGACTGTAAGTGCATAACAAACCTGAAACGCTTGGGCATATTATTAAGGCAGCTCGTGAACACGCCGGAATCACCATAGAAGCGTTGGCTGAAAAAGCGAATATTACCGAGCGATACCTATATCGGATCGAGAACGAGGGCAAAAAGCCGAGCTTCGATGTCCTACATAAGCTCGTCCGGGAATTGAACATTTCTGCGGATTCGATTTTCTACCCTGAGAAGCCGTCCAAAGATTCCAAGGTAGAAAATCTCCTCCGTATGCTTTCAGTTTGCGATGAACGGTCGTTGGAAGTGGTCAAAGCAACTGCTAAAGCCTTAATTGATACTACACCCGAAAAGTAGCCGCAAGGCTGCTTTTTCTTTATGTAAAAGCAGCGATATTTTAATTTTCACTGCGGATGTGTTCCTGAATAAATGATAGAAGTTCCTTTTTAGAAAATCCTAATTCTGTCATTGCGCCTATAAAACTATGGCAAATAAGCTCCATTTCTTGAATGCGTTTCTTTTGAATGAGAGTGCTATTTAATGTGACACAATAATTTCTTTTTCCTTGCGTAAAAATCAAATTATCATGCTTTATCAATCGATATGATCTTGCAACGGTATTGACATTCAGGTGCAGCATATCAGCCATACTGCGAATGGATGGAATACTCTCTCTGGGTAGTAACCTACCGCCGAGAATGCTGTATCGGAGTTTATGAGCTAATTGTATGTAAATTGGAGATTTTTCATCGAAAGTCCATGCTGTGTAATTCATTTTTTACTCTCTTAAACCATGTCTTTTATATCAACGCTCTGATTTTATCAAGAAACTGACAATCCGCTTTTTCACAAAAGGTTATACCGTACAACCCGGCTTTGCTTGAGAGATTATTGCTGTCATCAGCTGACATAAGCATAAATGGAACAGAGATATTCCTTTCCCTGCAAGAATGCAGCAAATCTAAGCCTGTTCCGTCCCGCATAGTATAATCAGAACAAATCAGGTCAACGGAAGCCGTTTCCAGCTTTTTCAGTGCGTCCTCAACGCCGAATGATTTCAAAACTTCAAATTCTTTGCTCAACAATTCTGATAAAGCATATCTGAATGTTTCATCGTCATCTACAAGTAAAATTCTTTTCAAAATAACGCCTTACTTTCTACCGAATCACAGATTTTCGTATTTATCGCACCGGCGAATCACCCAATCTATGATTTTATAAATATAATAAATAAGAATTATCAAAATGCCTGTGGGTATCAGTAATATCCCTATACAGATACCGCCGATACCCATTACGGCATATACTACAAGTTTTTTGTACCTCTCAGTTTTCCGCATCTTTGACTGTCAGTTCGAGGCTTCCGCTGAAATGATCGCCTTTCAGAACGATGTAATTATCGCCGGACGAAATGGTGTATTCTTTCGTATCTTCCGAACTGATATTTGCAATCGAATACTCATCGCTGCCGGCGATCCAGTTTAACTCAGCAGTTCCATCTTCTATGGTAAGTTTGTAGGTTACCTGCAGGTGATTGCCGTTTTCACGGTTCAAAGCCGTTCCGCCGAAAATGAACTCTTTTCCGTTAAATCCGTCATAGGCAGCCGTATAGGTACCTGTATAAGCGTCAACGCCTTCGTCTTTCTCGCCCTGCAAATCCTTTTCTTTTGTCAGTGCGTGTTTGCTGAAGGACTGCATCCATCTGTCCCAACCGTCAATCAGGTTATCTTTCAAGCTGCCTTTATCGTGGTCAGAGCCGCACCCCGAAAAGCATCCGACAATACTCAAAACCAAAAGAACAGAGATGATTGCTTTTATCTTTTTCATTATGCGCACCTCACATAAAATGCGTGTTGATCATCATTCCCAGGAATACGACGCCGGCAACCGCATAAAGGCTGTTTACAATCAGGCAGACCTTCATCAAATTGTTTTGCGCCTTTGCCTTGACATAGGAAATGATGGTGAATACTCCACTTAAAATCATAAACGCAGAATAGCAGGCAATCATAATTTCAGCGGCAGGCGATTCCAACGCCCAGTCAAAAGTTCTAAGCGGGAGAATTGTCCACGGGACAAGAAGCATAATGGCGCTGACAGCGGTTAAAATTTTGTTTTTCATAAGAATTATCTCCTTTCAGCCTGCCCGAAACGAAGGCAGGAAATGCCTAAACATAAGATTGTAATAAGGACGGCGACAGGCAGCCACGGTATGAGCTCCACCGGCGCCGTATCAAGATTTTCTGCAAGCTTCCCGTATTCCGAGGTGATAACGAAAAACGGATACGACATGGGGTAAGCAAACCATGCCTTTGTATTGATGATCAATACCGACGGCACAATCGAAGCCAAGCCAATTCCGATGGAAAAAATCGGCGTCTGAATACAAACCGACAGCATCCAGAAAAATGCAATCATCGGTATGGCGGACAGGAATATCAGGCTGATCTCTTTCAGAACAAACAGCGGTGGCAGAATAAAGTTATAATCCTGCGTTCCCGAACTGATGGCGGCGCTGATATAGTACATACCTGTCATCATTAAGATTTGTGCTGCCGCCAGCGTCAGCAATACAATAAACTTAGCGATACAGAGCTTTGCTGTGCCGACCGGCAGGGAAAGCATTTTCAAAATGCCCTTGTTTGCTCTTTCGGTCTGGCTTAAAAGAACCGTACCGACTACCATACTTGCAGGGAACATAAACCACGCCATTCCCATAAAGCCCTGAATAAAGAAATTGTTTTCGGGCGAAATTCCCTCTGCCTGCATACCAAAATTTATTTTGGCATTCAAGATAGACGGTATCCAAAGAATAACGGCAGCCACAGCCAAAATGAAAAGGATTTTAGATCGGCGTATCTTTTTGAATTCTACGCCGGTAAGCGATATAAAACTCATTCAAACGACCTCCTTACCTTTACGAGTATCAGCTGCGCCAAACCGCAGACAGCCAGTTCAATGACTGCGCCGCAGATATAGTGCATTGACTGCGACATATCTGTACCCGCAAATATCTGAAAAGGCATGGCGAAAGGAAAGAGGGAAAGCGCAAAATTCGTTGTCGGCAGTATCGTTGCGGTAAATACGCATACTACGCCGACCCCAAGGGATACCCACATATTTTTACAGGCTTCCGAAATAAGAAGCGACAGGATAATGCAGGGTAACATCAGTAAAAGCGAATACCCGAAACATTTGCACAGTTCACCTAAAAATCCATTTCCAATCTCAAACCAATGGTAGGCACAAAATGCTACTGCTCCTGCTTCTATTGCAAGCACAAAAAGGCTCATAAAAATCGTCAAAACCGCTTTGCTAAGAAAAACAGAGCTTTCCCGAATGGGCAGGGATTTCATTTTCTGCATAGCGTTGTCGGCATATTCCGTATGATACAGCAGACAAGCTCCGGCTACTGCAAGCAGTACGTTCAGCATAGCCATCATCTGCCAGTTTGCGCCAAGCAGAATTTGTATCGGACTGCCCGGCTGGTTCAGATACATTTCCGAACGAACTGCCATGTTGATCACAGGAACAGCCGCTGCCAAAATACCTCCGCCGATGAATGCCGGTAAAAAACCGGTCCGTTTTACCTTTTTACATTCCAACGAAACGCTCATCGCACCGCCCCCCTTTGCCTGTTGTCGGCGTCGATCAGGGCGAGGAAGGTATCCTCCAGATTGTCCGTAGGGTATCCTTTTGCTGATGCGCCGGATTTCAGCTGGTCGAGCGTTCCCTCAAACAACAGGTGACCGTGATTCAGGATACCGATGGTATCCGCCATCAGTTCTATTTCGGACAGCAGGTGTGACGATACCAAAACGGTGCAATCAAACTTTTCCGGTAAGGAACGGATCAGTGTTCGGATTTCGTGAATACCCACAGGATCAAGTCCGTTTGTCGGCTCGTCTAAAATTAAGATCGGAGGCTTTCCGATCAATGCGCCGGCAAGACCTAACCTCTGTTTCATTCCAAGAGAATATTTCTTGGCAAGCCGCTTCTTAAACTGCGTCAGTCCCACGATTTCAAGGGCTTCCGCTACGGAGGATTTGGGAAGTCCCAATATTTTACGGATAATATCGAGATTTTCTTCTCCGCTTAAATTCCCGTAGAAAGCGGGGGCTTCAATAAACGAGCCGATCTCTTTCAGAATCTGCACTCTGTTATCGGGATACTTCTTCCCGTCAATCATAAATGAGCCGCCGGAAGGTTTAGTAAGCCCCAAAAACATTTTCATGGTAGTAGATTTCCCCGCCCCGTTCGGGCCGAGGAAACCATAGACAGCGCCTTTCGGAATATGCAGATTGATACCCGAAACCGCAGTAAAATCAGTATAGGATTTCGTTAAATTTTTCGTTTCAATGATGTTCATTGCGTTTTGCTCCTTTCTTATCATTGCAGGTACATTGTAACCTCCGAACCTTGTGTCAACCTTCTCGTGTCCTTACATTTACCTTACATTTCATCGCACATTAGAAAAAGACACATTTCTATGGTATAATAAACAATGAAAACATATACAACAATGCGGAGGCGCTTTAACATGATCGAAACAGAGAGTCTTATTTTAGATAAAGCAAAGTTTTCGGACTGGGAAGAAATGTACCGCAATGTCTGGTCACAGCTGGAAAGCGCAAGATATATGGAGTGGACTATTACCACCAGCGAAGAAGCCGCTAAAATAAGAATCGTAAAAACGATTGCATTTCAAAAAGAGCATGACACCTATTTGATTTATGAAAAATCAAGCGGTAAAGCGATTGGGTTTGCCGGCGTAGAGAAAATCGAACCTTACATATATCAGGAAGCCGGAATATGTTTGGGACGGGATTATGTGGGAAGAGGATTTGGCAAACAGATTCTTCAAGGTTTGATTCAATATTGCAGAGAACAATTTGATGCCAAAGAGTTTATCTATTCGGCAAGAGATGAAAACATAGCTTCTAATCGATTGGCAAAATCATTTGGCTTTTCAATCATTTCTTCGGAAGCTAAAATAGATGTTAAAGACGGTCATCGTTATAATCTCCTGCAATATAGCCTAAAACTGTAATTTTCCTGCTTTTAGAGCGGTAAACGATAATTTGAAATGGAGAAAAATAGATGATTGAATGTCTTATTTGTAAGATACCTTCTCTTGAAGAAATGAACATAAAATGGGAGTATGAAATTGCCCAAAGCGGAAAAGACAAAGAAAATTGGATTGTTTGGAAGAAACAGAACATAGAAAAATATAAACAGGGCTATATAATTCCTTACTATGGGTTACTTGAGGAAACCATTATTTGCGAAGCAACTGCGATGCTTCACCCCAAGGTCGTGCAAAACAGCACTGGTTTAGTTGGCGATCATACAGTATACTTGTCTGCATTCCGAACGATTGACAAGTTTCAGGGAAAAGGGTATTTTTCAAAATTATTTCATTTTATGATTGACGATTTGCGGCATAAGGGATTTACGAAAGCTACCCTTGGCGTAGAGCCTGCCGACGAGAAGAACAAAGATATATATATCCACTATGGATTTAACGAATATATTAAATCCGGTAAGGAATATTACCCGGATGGGACGGTAATTGATGTAGAATATTACGGGAAAACACTTGAATGAAGGAACAATATAACAGACCTGAAAGGAGGCAGACCTATGGACTTTGATTACCTAAAACAAAAACGCATTTTGCTTGTCGATGACGAGCAGGAGCTTTTAGATATGGTTGTTTCTATCTTAAACGAGGACGGATTTCAAAATATCAAAACGGCAAAAACAGTAAGTGAAGCGGTTACGGTTTCTGAAACCTACCAACCAGAGTTTGCGATTCTTGATGTTATGCTCCCTGACGGGAACGGGTTTAATCTGATGGAACGACTGAAAAAAGCGGCTGATTATCCTGTGTTGTTCTTAACTGCCCGCGGCGAGGATGACGATAAGTTCTGTGGCTTCGGACTTGGCGCGGACGATTACATGGTAAAGCCGTTTTTACCAAAGGAGCTTTTATTCCGTGTAAACGCCATTCTCCGCAGAAGCTATAAAGCTGAAAATCCTCTTGTAAAACTGCATGACAGTGAAATTGACTTTGAGCGTGCAGAGGTCATAAAGAACGGAGAACATCTTGCGCTTACGGCAAAGGAACACGACATACTCGCAGCTTTATATCGGAACGCCGGGAGAATTGTTACGATTGACGCTCTGTGTGAAGCGGCTTGGGGCGATAATCCTTTTGGCTATGAAAACTCGCTGATGGCGCATATCCGCCGTATCCGGGAAAAAATTGAAGCAAATCCGTCCCAGCCTGTTTCTCTGATAACGATTAAGGGACTTGGATATAAGCTCGTTGTGGAGGGCAAGTGATATGAAAAGCGTACCGAAACTCATCCGGCGTTTTGTCGGTATTATGCTTCTCTCCTCACTGTTGCTTCTTGTTTTGAATTTTACTTTATTGGTATTATATACGCTGAATCAAGCGCCGAACGGTTCCCCCTGGATTACGGCGCAGGAAGTTGCCGATGCTCTGTCGCAAAATGAAAACGGATATGTTTTGACCGAAGATACGGCGCTTGAACTTCAAAATACAGATGTATGGGCGATATTGATTGACAACAGGACAATGAAAGTAGTATGGCAGACGGAGAAGCTTCCTGAAAATGTCCCTATATCCTACACCGCTTCGGATATAGCAAACCTGACCCGCGGCTATATCGACGGGTATCCTACCTTTACAGGAGAGGCAGAAAACGGACTTGTGGTACTCGGCTATCCGAAAGACAGCTTTTGGAAACATATGTGGCCGAGCTGGGATTATAATTTCATTGCCAACCTGCCCAAAACGATACTTTCTGTTTTGGCAATCAATATAGCCTTAATTTTTATAATCTATGTGATTGCCAATTCCAAGCTGTTAAAATCCGTGAAACCGATTGTCAGCGGAATACAGGCTTTATCAACGAACGAAGAAGTCCATATCCGGGAAAAGGGGCTTTTATCCGAGCTTGCGGTAAATATTAACAAGACCTCAGATATTTTGCAGACGCAAAGCAGGCAGCTCCGCAAAAGAGAGAGCGCAAGAGCAAATTGGATCGCAGGCGTGTCTCACGACATACGAACTCCTCTGTCGATGGTAATGGGCTATGCCGGACAGTTAGAAAACGATGTTCAGTTATCAGAAGATAACCGTGGGAAAGCGGCGGTTATTGTGCGGCAAAGCAAACGAATGAGAAATCTGATTAACGACTTGAATCTTGCGTCCAAGCTGGAATATAATATGCAGCCGTTAAGTCCTGAAAGGCAAAATCTGATTGCCCTTGTCCGTCAGGTTGTGGTCGATTTCATCAATATGAATATTGATGAAAAGTACACGATTGAATGGCAGACGGACGAAGCATTCACTTCCTGCACTGTAAATGTTGATAAAGACTTAATGAAAAGAGCAATCAGTAATCTGATTCAAAACAGCATGAATCATAACGAAGAGGGATGTCATATCTTCGTTCGTGTAAAGCTTGAAGATAATATTTGTACTGTGATTGTTTCCGATGACGGTATGGGTGCGACAGATGAACAGATTGAAAAATTGAACAATACGCCGCATTATATGGTGTGCGATGAAAAAGCAACCGAACAGCGCCACGGTTTAGGACTGCTCATTGTTAAGCAAATCATATTTGCACACAACGGAAAAATGCTGATAAAGCATAGTGAATACGGTGGCTTTGAAGTTGACCTAAGTTTGCCGATGACTATGTAAAGCAAAAGAGGAAACAGAGGAATAACCCCCTCTGTTTTTCTTTTGCCATATTTTAATACTGCGGCACACCGTACCCCAATATCTCATAATACCCTACGGCATAGTGATTTTCTCGGCAGCTATCGCCGGAATTGCCCTCCACGGTGTAAACAGTTCCGTTCTCGACTTTCTCAACGATTCCCACATGGTCGGATTCTCCGTCCTGCGGGCCTGACGAACCTTTATTGTCCCAATCGAAAAAGATAATATCACCGGGACGGGGTTCGTAGCTGTTGTCCTGCCATAGTCCGCGATCTTTGAACCATTCAACGCCCCAGACGCAGCCTGCAAATTTCGGGATAACGCCTGCGTCGATATAGCCGCACTCGTTGGCACACCACGAAACAAAGCAAGCACACCATTCCACACGGGAGTTAAAGCCGTACCACGACCAGTACGGCTCACCGCCTACATTGCCGATCTGCGACAAAGCGACCGTTACAATCTCGCCGTCGCCTGTGCCGATACCGTAAAGAACAGCAGACCACATACTGCGGTTTTTTTCGGCAAGAAGCTCAGAAAGCTGTTTGCGCTGGTCGGCGCTGAAATTGTACTGATTCGCCATTTCCTCGGCGGTCTTATGGGTGACCGTGATATACAGATAGGTTCGGCTGACGGTCGTTCTTGTTTCCACAATGTTCCCGTGGCCGTCGTCGGTTTCGGTAATCACTTCCTCGGTCTTTGTTTCGGTTCGGGAAGATATTTCATTCATCTGCCAGAAAATATCTTTTAGAATCGCCTTTTTGGAATCGTCCATCGTGGCGACCTCTTGTGCATTGTCGGGGTCGGTGGTGGTCTTGACCGCATAAACAGAAAGCACCTCCGGCCAAACGGCGCGGGAGCCGGACATTTCCAGCACATCATAGGAGATATTCGCCTTTGTGGTGTCAAGCTGCGTTTGGTAATCGGTATTGATTTCCTGAACGACCGCCTGCATAGTCTGACCCGATCCGCTGTCCTCGTTTGAAAAGAAGATACCGAAGCACGAGCCGACAAGCAAGCCGATCAGACAGATAACAATAATGACAACAACCGCAACCCAGCCCCCGGCGGCAATAGCGGCAATCAGCGCCTTTGTCGCAGCGATTATTGCCTTAACTGCCGCAATGGTGGCTTTGACAGCGGCTTTCACACCTGTTGCAACCGCTTTCGCCGTGGCGCGGGCAGCCTGCGCCGCAGCTTTGGCGGCCTTTGCCGTGGCTTGTGCGGTTTTCTGCGCCGTTTTTGCTGCCTGCTGGGTTGTCTTAATCGCCGCTTTTGAGGTACGCTCGGCGGTCTTAACGGTTTTCTGCGTGGTCTTGACCGTACCCTTTGCAGTCTTGATGGTTGCCTTGCCCGTGGATTTCGCCGTTTGCTTAATGGTCTTGCCGCTGTGTTCCACCGTCTTAATGGATTGTTTCGCAGGTTCGGCAGAACGGCGAACCCTCTGCATAGATTTTTGAGCCTGCTTTTTCGGGAAGTCTGCTTTCTTTTGCTGAAAGCGGTCTTTTACTTTGGAAATATTCTCTTTTGTGTCCTTTACGCTCTTGCGCCCGAATTTGTCAAGCCGGTGGACGGTTTCACGGGCAGCGGTTTCCGTCCCGCCCGAAACACGATCAGCAGCGTATTCATCGGGCGAACCCTCCGCGGAATAAAGGCTGTGATCCGCTTTGTCTTTGGTACGGATATAGGCTGATTTCATACGCTCGGCGACAACCGCCGATTTATCAATCGCCTTGACCGTCCCTTTTGCAACCTCCCTTGTCTTTATCTCCGGCATTGCGTCACCTCCGATCCGAGCCGTGAAAACTCCTGCCGCAGAGCCATATAAAACGCCCTGCTTCGGATATTGCCGCCTGCGGCCTGCCATCTGTCCTCAAAATCAAAGCGGGCGGCAAGCTGACGGACAGAATAGTTTTTAAGAAATGTCCTCCAAGTGGATTCATCCCATTCTTCAAGCTGCCGCCATAGGTCGGGAAAATGCCGATACAGCTTCCGCAATTCCTCCAGACTTTGCAGAGGGCAGCACCAGCAGGAAACACGGCTGAAAATCTCATATAAACCGCCCCAATCAAAACCCCGCCTGTAACAATAGGAAAGACAGTCTTGCTCTGTCATTCCCCATTCTACAAGCGGGTAATTTTTGTCCTTGATTCGCTTTACTTCGTCGGCGGCGATCCCCACATACTCAATGAGCGTGTAATCCTCCCGTAATTCTTTTAGATATGCGTTGATAACACGGGTTTTGAGAATCCCCGTACACCAGCGACCGCGGGGACCGGGCCAGCTCATACCTCTGTACTGTGACAGCGCGGGATTCTTCCTTTTCGGGGTGTACTCGTAAAAGTAGTATTCAAAATCGCGCGCTGCTTTCAGTCGGATAATAGGTCTGCCGATATACGCCTCCAATCGGTCAAGGTGTTCGTACATCTGCGGAAATTCCAGCCCCGTGTCGCAGAACAAAATCAAATCAACAGGCCGCTTTTCCTCCAAGAGCCGTAAGAGCATAGCCGTTGAATCTTTCCCGCCCGAAAGAGAGAGGACATATTTTTCAGGCTTCATTTTCGCCCACCTCCAAAGAGGGCGAAGCAATCTTTTTCGCTACAACGACCATGCGGCCGTTTTGCCTGCTGTATTCGCAGGTGGAAAGGGTTATCAGCCTGTCGCCGTATTCCGCAGTCACGCCCGTATCATATAAAGCAAGCTCCTTGCATTGGGAGATATATTCGTTAAAGGCGGTTTCGTCCTCTGCGTTGACAAAATGGTAATACTTAAAACCCTGTTCGGAATAGGCAACGGTCTTAAATGCGGCGACAACCTCGTATTCTCCAAAGCCGGACAGTATATCAAAGCGGATTGTTTTGTGCGCCCGGTAAAAATCCTCGTCGGCATATTTGCAGAGATCGGCGAACATACTGCCGTTATTCATATGGTGGCCGTAAATAACGCAGTTGTCGGATAAACCGAGGTCGCAGTTTTCCTGCACATAGGGAACGCCGTAATCGCTGTACTGCTTTTCAAAACTGCGTTTCAGGTAGTAATTCGGGTTGTCAATCGTCTGCATAACGGGATAGTCAATGCTTGTACCGTCAATGGAAATCCAGCCCACAAAATCGCTGTTTTGCTCATAGACCGCCGCGTACTTTTCAAAGGCGGTTTGTTCGGACTGTGGGGATTTGGATTCCTGCGGCTCATCGGCGGGCGGCGTTTCGTCCTGCACAAGTGCGGCGATATTGTCAAAGGCTTCGGCGCTCTGTTTTTCGTCCGCATACTGCCGATAAAGCATAACGCCGGAGAAAAGGAAAAGGGCGGCACATACGGCCGCCCCGATCATCAGATATTTGCTTTTCATAACAATTGTCCTCCTGTTTTGAAATTAAGAAGCGTCCCCGCCGCCGAACACACCCTCGCCGGGTTTGGTCGTCATAAGCTGATACAGCTTTGTATCTCTCGGAAAGCGGTTGATAAACGGTACAAGGGCGCTGCCGTACTTGATAAGTCCGCAGCCTGCGTCCGCATTGGTAACATAGCTCATCTGCTCGTCGGAGATATTGAGCAGCTTCGAGAGCTTGGAACGGTCGGAAAACGCCTGATTGAGCATAACCACAAATTCAGAGTTGGAAAGCATGGTGCTTGCCTGTACGGAATCGAGCAGATATTCCACATTCTGCGTTATGGCGGTCGGGTAGCCGTTTCTCTTTCTGAACTGCCTCCAAGCAGAGTTAAAGAAAATGCCGCTTTGCTCGTTTTCAAACACAACATGAAACTCGTCGATAAACACATGGGTACGCTTGCCCTTTTTCCAGTTGAGCGTAACCCTATTCAGAATGGTATCGGTGATAACCAAAAGTCCCGTAGGCTTTAACTGATCGCCCAAGCTGTGAATATCAAAGACGACAATCCGCTTGTCGAGGTCTACGGTGCTTTCGTGACCGAAAATATCAAGCGAACCCGTGGTGAACAGCTCCAGAGACAGGGCGATTTCCTTTGCCTTTTCTTCGGGCTGTTCCAAAAGTTTATTGCGGAGATCGCAGAGCGTAGCGGTTTTGCCCGTCGCCTCGGCCTCCTGATATACAAGGGCGGTACAGCGGTCAATGATGGATTTCTGCTGCGGGCCGACCCCGGTTCTGTCGATCTGCTCCACAAGGGACATAATGAACTGCGATTTTTCCACAATGGGATTGTTCTCGCCGTAGCCGTCAACCATATACATAGCGTTCAAGCGGTCTTTGCCACCTGCCGCCATATGAATGACGGTTGCCGTTTCCTCGCCCAAAGCCGCCGCCAGAGCGCCGAACTCATTTTCGGGATCGCAGATCAGCACATCGTCCTCGGTATTGAGAATCAGAAAGGCAATGAGTTCTTTTGCGGAAAAGGATTTACCCGAACCGGGAACGCCGAGCAGAAACGCCGACTGATTCAAAAGGTTCGCCTTGTTGCACATAATGAGATTATGAGAAATGGCGTTTTCCCCGAAATAGATACCGCCCTTGTCCTGTACTTCCTGCACTTTGAACGGCATAAATACTGCCAAAGATTCCGTTGTGAGAGTGCGAAAGGCATTGATTTTTCTTGTGCCGATTGGCAGTACGGTATTCAGACCGTCGAACTGCTGAAACTTCAAAACGGCAAGCTGGCACATATGCTTTCTTGCAACGGACAGCACCGTTTCGGTGTCGCTGTCAAGCTGTTTTTTGTCGTCGGCGGTGATTACCATAGTAATGACCGCAAACATCATGCGCTGATTCCTCGTTGTCAGGTCGTCCAAAAACTCCTTGCTTTCCTTGCGCTGGAGCTCCATATCATACGGCACAACGGCAGAAAAATTGTTGTTTGCGTTCTGCCTGCGCTGCCAGTTGGTGATATTCGTTTCCACACCGAGCAGACGGTTTTCCACCTCACGCACCGCCTCGTCGGTGGGTACGGGAACAACATCAATCGACAACATCATATTGCGGTTAAAGTCTGTGAGCTCCGTTACCATACTGTCCTTGATATATGAAGCGTAGTCTTTCAAAAAAAGAACCCGGCAATATTTCTCGCCGAGCTTCAGATAGTCGCTATTCTTTTCCATAGAATCGGGACAGATATAGTCCTTGAAATCGTGTCCCTTTTTCATCATATCCTGCGGGTCAAAATGAAAGGCGGCTTCCTCGCCCTGACGGTAGAAGTCGTGAAGTACCCGCAGCTTTTCGCCGGCGTCAAGCTCGGTACATTTTGAGCCGAGGGCGGCAAAGTGGGAAATCAGGTCTGCGCCCACACGGGAAAAGTAGGTGCGGGCTTCCTCAATATCCTTTTTGGCAACGGAGATCGTGATATATTTCTCCTGCATAATGCCGTTTGCGCCGGTAGCTTTGTCAAGCAGCATTTGATTGTATTCCTTGCGGTACACATCACGGGAATCGCCGCGCATAGGCATTAAAATCGACTGCTCAAAATTCGCCTTATTCAGCCTGCGGTTATTGATGGTGATTTTCGTGGTGGCACCGGAATCCAGCGAATTGAGCAGTTCGGAATAGGCAAGAAACATAGCCTCCTTGTCCTCACGGCTTGCCACAAGGTAGTTTATATCGCTGAATTTATAGGTCTTGGAAAAGCGGTTTCCCACCTGAAAAATGCCGTCTTTCAAGATACGCTGAATCGGGATAATATCCTGCACCTTGCGGGGGACGGAATATCTCTCTTTATCCTGTTTCAGCAGGTTTTTTAAGGTCTTAATCATCGTTTACCTCCTTGCTGTGATTTTTCAATTTTGTCTTTGAGCGCTTCATAGTAGAAATTCGAGGATTCAAAACGAATCTCTTTCGGCTCTAAAAGCTCCGAGCGAATCCACGCCCAGATAAATTGCTCGGCGGTCATGCCGTGGTAGGTGATGAAACCCAGCGCCGCAAAGGGAACAGCGCCGAGAATACACATCCACGACACGGTTTCCGTCCCGACATAGGGCTTTAAGAGAAAGTACAGCCCCACGGCGACAGCGACCGCCAAAATGGAAAATATGAATTGCCGCATACTTAACCCGAAAAACATAGATTCGGTATAGTTGCGGATTTCACGGTTGATCTTGACTTCCAAAATATCACCTCCCGTTATCGTTCCTGTTCGTCTTTGGATTTGGGTTTCGGTTGCAGCTCGCGGGGCGTTCTACCGTCAAGGGGTTTTATAAACTCAATCTGCCCGGCGGCGTAAATGGCGTTGCTGTTTAACTGCCTCTGCCACGCCTTATTGGAGGACGACCAGCGAAATCCCCAGCTTTTGAGTTTACTGCGCTGTTCCTCGCTGGGTTTTTCGTCAAAAAGAAGCTGCAAGCGGTTTTCTTCTTGATTGGCAACCGCTTCGCCGCCCTCAAATTTCCAGCCGACAAAGCCTGTTTCCTCACGGCGTTCCAGACTTTCAATCCGCTTTTTCAGACGGTTTATTTCCGCATTGTTATTTGATAACTGATAGGGAGCATAAGGCGCGGTGATCCACGAATAGCCGTTTTTCACGGCTTCGTCGATTTCAGCCGCTTTTTCATCGGAAATGCCCTCAAAGCCTTTCATTGTGCCGTTTTTGCGGTAATAGGCGTTGACCTTTTTCATATAGCTTTGCAGGTCTTGACGTTGCTGCAATTTTTCTTTCAGCTTTGTAACGGCTTCAGGGTCGTCGCTGGAAATGGCGGTGTTGTTTTCGGCGGCCTCGGCCTTACTTCGGTAGTAGTCCGCTTTTTGTCCGGCCTCCACGGATTTCTCCATTTTGCCCCATGCGCGGTCACGGTAGTTTTTATCGGATTTGTAGGAATAGTGATCGACCAAAAGCGGCTGCCCCATAGGGATTGCCTCAACCATCTTGCTTGATTCGTGCGCAAGCTGGCTGCTTTGCTGTTCAAACTTTTCCGCTTTCTCATTGTAGTAGTCGATTCGCCGTTGCTTTTTTTCTTCGTATGAGTTCATAGAATATCGCTCCTTTACTTACATAAAAATAGCCTCCTGCGAATATCCGCAGAAAGCCGTTACAATCCCATCATTTCACGCACAACACGGTCGGCCATTTTGACCGCGCCAACCAATACCAACATATTAAAAACAAGCTCCCCGATATAGCTCCATACCATAGAAACCGCCGCAGCGTTGGGGTCAACCACGGGCGGGGCCAAAGCGAACAGGGAGAAGATAATGCAGGCAAGCACGATAATTGCGCCCTCCAAGCAGACGGCGGCGTAGCTCTTTATAAAGCTCTTGCCGACATTCTGCGAGGGTTCGCCTGCAAAGGCAGACAGCGGCACCGGCGCAATCGCCGTGTAAAGGTAGAGTTTGAAAAAACGCCCGTACACGGTCATTATCATAATGAAAGACAGTACCGTAATGAACAGGCCGCCGATCAGCGTCACCGCCCATAATGGGATAGATTCAAAGAATCCGCAGTCCTCAACCGCTGTTACAATTTCAGAGGGTAAAACCGTCTGACCTGCTGCGCCGAACCCTGCGGCGGTCATAATGGTGGAAATAAGCCCCTGCACGATATTGAATAAAGCCATCATCAGTTCCAGACCGTAGGTGACGGCGGCCTTTGCCAACGCAAAGCGGATAAAGACCTTTAATGCGTGCTCCGGCTTTTTGAGTTCCGCAAACGAGCCGCAGGTTTTCATCACGCCGACAACAAAGAACAGTACGAGCAGGGCAAGCCCTATCGCCTGTACCGCGCCGTGGATATTGACAATCACATTCCAAATTGTGCCGCCCTTAAACTGCTGGGGCGACTGCGTGATAAGCTGCCATATCTCGGCAAGTTTGCTGTTCCAAGTTTCAAGGGCGTTTTCAAGGTTTTGTACGACCCAGTTATCCGACAACAAAATCACCTCCCGTCTTTTCACGGTAGCCCTCGATTTCAATATCGCAGTCAACCTCGTTGCCCCAAGCGTCCCAGCCATCCGCTTTCTCTCTTGCGAAAAGCTCCACGCGGGGCAGGTCGCCCACAAGCTCAATGATTTTGTCCCTTGCCTCGTCGGGCTTCTGACTGTGACCGCGCAGGGGGCTTATGATGAATTGGTGAACACGGTTTGATTTCCTTTTCGGGTGGCCTTTGGTGGCAAGCAGGCAGATTTCGGCGTTTCCTCTCGTCCAAAAGCCAAGGCCGTAAAACCAGCCCTTGCCGCTTTTATTGAGTTTGAGCCAGACAAAGGCCACGCTTTTATACTCAAAACCCCATGCGCTGATTGTTTGCAGGGCTTCACGCAGTTGCGGGAAAGTCGCCCAAAGAAAAAGAACTGCATCCTTTTCGGATAGTTCGGAAACGGGCAGGCGGCAGAGCTCGTCAATGCTCATTGTGGGATAATGCTTTTCAGCCGCGCCCTGTACGCCGTTTCGCTCATACCGCCACGGCGGGTCGGCGTAAATAATGCTGTATTTCTTCACAGCGTCCTCCTTTCAGGCATAGTAAGGGCAGGCCGCCGATTGCAGCCTGCCCCGTATGCCGTATCGTTTCGTTATCTGCTGTCCCGGTCGGGCGAATTGCGGATAACGCCGTACACATCGTCCACAAAATACCGTCCGGCAAAGGGATTGAATATCGCGTGACATTTCACGCCGTTATACTCTGCCAGATAGTCGTTGTCGCCCAAGCGCCTGATAATCGTCGCCTCACCGAGAACATGGGTTTCTCCCTGTTTCAGAGAGTGGATATAGCACTCGCATTTTTCCATTGTATTTTTCCTTTCTTTTAGCCTGTAATCAAGGTTAAAATCTCCTTCGCAAAAGTAATGACGATACCGCCTGCAAGGGTGAGAAATCCGTTGGAACGCTGGCTGGGGTCGTGGGACTGAAAAGACAGGCCGACCTGCACAATACCCCAGCCCAGCAGAATCAAGCCGACAGCACGAATCAGGCCGAAAATAAAATCGCTCAAATTGTTTACAACGGTGATCGGGTCGCCTGCGGCAAAGGCCGTCATCGAGCAGCCGAGAGTAAAGGCAAGTGCCATAACAACGGCGCAGTAAAAGCGGAATCCCTTTTTCACCTTGCCGGGCATAGGCAGCTTGTTCGTGGTCTTGTTTTTGTTGGTATTCTTCATATTGCAATCCTCCTTAAATTGAAAACAGAGCTTCTATATCCTCGTCGGAAAGAAGCTCGTAATCGGGTTCTGTTTCTTCCATATCGGGAATGTCCTCTGCGGGGATTCCCGCAAGGGAGAGCGTGGCAACGGCGTGTTCCGTCCCGCCGTGTTCATAGGGCGCGGTGCTGCCGTCTGTGGTAAGAGATACATTCGGGTGTTTCAAGATGTCGTATTTCTCGTCCATAATCGGCAATTCACCGCGGATAAACAAAAGAGCGCAGCGGTTATCCAGCATACGAACCTCGTCCGGCGTCATAAGCTCACGCCCGGAAATCTGATAGTTCGTGCTGTAATTGCCGTTACGCCCCGACGATTTGCCGTAGGTGTTGGTATCAATGGTCGCCTTGCCGAGATAGGATTCGGAAATCAGCTTGTGGGTCGAGGTTTCGTTGCCGCCGAGGTAAAGGAACTCGTCGCAGTTGCCTAAAATGCTTTCCCATTCTTTCTCAAACAAGGCTTTAAGAGCCGCTATATTTTGCAGGATAATCGAAACAAACACCTGCCTTGAACGCATAACCGCCAGAATCTTTGAAAAGTCATCGGGCAGCGAAACATTGCTGAACTCGTCCATCAGGAAGTGGACGGGGACGGGCAGACTGCCGCCGTACTTGTGGTCGGCAAGATAAAACAACTGCTGAAAAAGCTGCGTGTATAAAATGCTGACAAGGAAATTGAACGAGGTGTCATTATCGGGGATCAGCGCAAACAACGCAACTTTCTTTTCGCCAAGCGACGGCAAATCCAATTCGTCCGTAGCGGTCAGCGCCGCCAGAGAGGACAGATTGAATTTTTCAAGCCTTGCCACCAAAGTGATTTGAATAGATTTGAGCGTTTTCGCACTTCCCGAATGATAGTCCTTGTAATATTTGACCGCTATATGATCGGGGTCGCGCATTTCCAGCCGTTCAAAGAGTTCATCCAGCGGCGAGGTGTATTCGTCCATATCCTCCCTGACATCAGCGGCACGCAGCATTTCCATAACCATCGGAAAATTCTGCTCATCGGGCGGCGCCTCATACTTCAAATAGAAAACGAGCGCCAAGAGCAGCATACTTGCCGCCGTGTCCCAGAACGGGTCGTTGCTCTGCGAACCTTTGGGCGTGGTGCTTTTGAACAGGTTTGTTACAAGCCTCTGCACATCGTTGTCGTCACGGAGATACACAAACGGATTGTAGCAATGGCTTTTTTCCATATTCAGAAGATCGAGCACCCGCACATCATAGCCTTTTTGTTTCAGCAAATACCCTGTGTCCCGCAAAAGCTCGCCTTTCGGGTCCAGCACAACGAAGCTCGTATTTGCCTGACAGAGATTCGGTTTTGCATAGAACCTTGTTTTTCCCGCACCGCTGCCTCCCACGACAACCGTATTGAGATTGCGGCGGTGCTTTCGACCGTCCAGACCTACACGGACATTCTGCGTAAAAATTTTGTTGTCCTCCGGCTTTGTCGCCCGATATTTTTTGTTGACGGCTCTTGCGTTGCCCCATTTCGCCGAGCCGTGTTCTTCACCCCTGCGGTAGTTGCGGCGGGAAGATAGGAATACGCCGATAGAAAGACCGTACACACAAAACAAAACGAGGACAGTTTTTACGCTGTCCCCGCAAAGCTCTATATGAAACGGGTCGTTCATTGCCGCAGGAAACCGGGCAAGGATTTCGGGCAGTCCTCCGCCGGCGGCGGGAGCGATTAAAAGCCCCAGCCACACAACGGGGAGAATCCCGAACAGGCAGAGGACAAGAGGATTATTCCCTCGCTTCATCGTTCCTGCACCTTACTTTTTTCGTGGGAGCGTCGATTGCTTTCAAAAGAACCTCGTCAACAATATCGGTGGGGCGTTCTTCTTCCAGCAGGTCGTTTCGCATTTCATTTAAGGCATTGATAACAACGCCGTGTTCGTAACGGTCAAGGGTCAATACCCGTTTTTCTGCTTTCTCCATAGTCAGCGCTCCTGTTCCGCATTGCGGGGCGCTTTGCTCTTTTCCAGCGCCCTTGCCATTCTTGCAGAAATGTCATAGGCGGTATCTCGGATTTCGGAAAGCTCGGCGCGGATTCCCTGCGGGTCGTCGGTGCGGAGAAAATCGGCGGGATTCTCAAAACTGTAATCGCTCACATCAGCGCCGAACTCTTTGCCGAGGATATACGAAACACAATGCGCTTTGAAGCCGGCATTTTGCGGGTCGTATTCCTCGCTTGTCTGTGCAAGCTCCGCTTGCGCCAGCGCCTTTGATACCTCGCAGAACAGATCGTTTGCCTCCATTCCGCGGCAGACGAAAATTGCTTCCTGTTCGTGGTCGTATAGCGCGCCCAACCCGTCGGGCAGTTCATCGACAGACTGAATTGGCACAGGCTTTTTGTAAATGAGAGCGCCGAGCAAAGCCCTTGCGTCGTGGGAAACAGGCGGCTGCGCCCTCATGCGGGAAGTGGTCTGCGAAATATCATACACACGCTTGATGTTATACGACACGCCGATACTGCCGTCGTCACGGGTATACTCGCCGTTTGATTCCACGATCTTGATAGGGCGGCCAAATTCCTGCCTCTTAATATACACGCCCTGATCGCGCCAAAAATCCTTGTCGCCCAGCCTGCGGGCGTCGGGTTTTGTCGCCAGAATTAACAGGGCGTTGGTAGCGGAGTAGTGACGGAAATTCGCCTGCACATCCAGATAGTCACGGAACTTGCCGCCATCTGTGCATACTTCCTCGGCGGTGGCGTCGGCAAGGGCGTAAACCTCGTCACGCTCTGCCTTTTTCTTTGCCGCCCAAGCCTCTTTGTCAAAATCTACGGCTTGCTGGGTGGGTTCAAAAATATCGTCAAAATTGCTCATGGGTTATCTCTCCTTTGATTTGGGTTTCTTTTTTCGGGACGGCTGCTTGTGGGCGGTCGTCTGCTGTTTAGGCTGCTTTTTGGAAACGGTGGGTTCTTCTTTGGCGGGAGCCGCCGGAGAATCCGCCTCTTTCTGCCGGTTCTCCCGAATTTCCCGCAATTCCTCACGGACAGAGGGGCGTTCTTCGGGAGATTTAACAGTACCCTCGGCGGTTCTGCTTTGCTTCTTTGAGATAGGCGCGGACGGATGGGATTTCTCCGCCGCTTTCCCAAAAGGAACATTTTTGTCGGCTTCGGGATTCTGCGGCGCCCGTTCTTCCTTTTTCACAGGCGTGCCCATTAAATCGTCAAGTAGGCGGTCGTCCGCCTCTTTGTCAGGCTTCTCCTGTTCGGGAGCAGAGGGGGCGGCGGTTTTTTCGGCTTTGGACTGTTCAATATCCCGTTTGATAGATACGGTATCGACAGCCGCCAGCTTGAAGCGTTCCACAATGCGGTTGATCTTTGAAGCGTCCTCGGCGCGTACCATAATGTCTACTATACCGTCAGCGGATTTTTCTTTACCCCGCAGCGCGCAGTAGACAACGCCGTACCGCTTGGCTTCGGCGGCAAACTGTTTCAAATGTTCCTCGCTGACGGTGAACACTTTGAGTTCCTTGCCGCTTTTGAGCATAGCGGTCAAACGCTGCCTGCCTTTGGTCTTGTTCTTGTCCCTGTTTTTCAGAACAGTATAAATCATAGCGGCGATATTTTTCGCCGCAGAGCCGGTCAGCTTTAAGGCAACTTCCGTACCCTCTAAACTGATCCTTACAATCTGTTCCGCTGCGTCACCGGAATTGTACATGGTCGGTTTTCTCCTTTCCTTTGATATGCTCATCCTCTCGGACGGCTTTGATTTTCTCTTTGATAACGCCGGAGCGTTCGGCTATATCGTCACATAAAGACACCTCCTTTCGCAGAGTGGCAAGCTCTTTTGACAATGCGGATATTCGGTCTTTGATTTCCGCTGACTTTTCGGGATCGGCTTTGACTGCCGCCGTCCGCTGCAATTTGTAAAGCTGTTTTCGCTCAGCGGTCAGAGCGGCAATTTTGTCTTGCGCCTCGTCACGGTATGAAAAAAGCTGTTCGGCGGTATCAATACGATTTCGCACAAGCAGCCTTGTTTCGGCGGTGATGTCGTCCAGCTTTCGCAAATCCTCACGCAAGAGAAAATGAAGTCGCCGCCTATTTTGTTTCGGTTTGTTTTTCGGGAAGATCCCCAGCAGGTAGCAGTAGTGAAAATACAGCGCCCGAAACCCTGTGATTTTGCGGGTCTTTTTCAAGCTGCCGAACAAGCGAATCCGTATGACTTGACGGGTCGGTTCGGACGGTTTCTTTTCAGCTCGTGTCTGCGACAGAATCCGTCTGCGGATTTGTTC
>ERZ780226.1104-NODE-1104-length-22005-cov-9.548155_pt1 | contig 22005 bp, 15 predicted proteins | sample MGYA00511165_ERZ780226 | MGnify/ENA primary metagenome ERZ780226 (study PRJEB29588, sample SAMEA2152373) | human gut metagenome | biome: human gut; feature: human-associated habitat; material: faeces | place: Denmark | collected 2008/2010 ...
CAGCTTGTGATCCCGGCGCTGCCGTATCTGCTGAGCTTTGCAGCGGGTGCCATGCTCTATGTGGTGGTAGAGGAGTTGATTCCGGAAATGTCGCAGGGGCGGCACTCGAATCTTGGAACGGTGTTCTTTGCGGTAGGCTTCAGCGTGATGATGGTGCTGGATGTGGCGTTGGGATAGTAGTACTATCCCACGTGATGCAGCAGATAAGCAGTACTATGAAGGATAAACAGGTTGCTTTGCCAAGCGTTACTGGAGAAGGGGATTTCCGCTATATTTCGCCGTGTCACAATATCGAGATGTAGATACCATGTTGAAAAGAGGAAAAATCAAGGACTGAAGCGGCAATGGCCGGCGTAGGGCCGACGACGCTGTTCAAGTACTACCAAACCAAGGGAAATCCGGTCGTTGCCATCAGTGCGGCGGCACGGAGCCGAGAATGGGCGTTGGCAGCAGAGCAGTGCGGCATAGAAAAAGCTCTTGCATTTCACCGCTTATGAGATGATCCGCTACTACACGGACTGGATAATCTGCCTTTATCTGAGCCGGCCCGAGCTGCTGCGTTTTGCTGATCGTACGGAGCCGAGCGATTACCTCATGAACAAATCTGACGTTTCATGGGGACAGGATACAGCGAGACCCTTTATCATGGATAATGACAAGCTTATGGACGGCTGGCGTTCAAGCCCGGATAGCGGAAGCTCCGCGCTCGGTCAAGGAATGCGCGTTGCGGCCAATATAACATCGCCATGCTGCGCAACACGAAAGCTCCCGTGGCAGCCTGAACAGAGGAGAAGATCCAAAACCACAACCTTGCCTATTTCAAGCGAAGCTCCGAAAAGTACATGGTCTCCAGAAAAAGCGGCGACAACTGTAAAATCCGTGACGATCTGATGGACATCAAGCGCCTCAAGCAGATCAACGGCGATAAGCTTGAGCAATGGTGTGCCGTTCTGAAAACCTCCTTCCCCATGCGCAAGGAGAGCATTGAAACCCTATTCCGCGATTTTTTCAACGTAGACATCCCCGCGTTTACTCGTGAAAGCTATACCTACGAACAGTATCTGGAGGAGGTTGTTGCCTCCTGTGAGGATCTGGAAATCGTCGATGTTTATAAGGAGCAATCGATTTACGTTATCAACCTCGCCATTGTAGAATTCGCAGATGGGTGGTAGTGGGATGTGTACAGAATATGCGGCTTCATTTCCAGCATCTTTTGCAATATTTTCAGCATTATCGGCGGTTTACTGTGCAAAAAATTCCTTTATAATAGTCCCATAAAAGCTAGGAAGGTGCTGTGCTTTGCGAACTCTTATTTACGGCGGACATCTCATAGACCCGGCAAACAGGGTCGATGCCCATCTCAATATACTGATAGAAAACGGGCGTGTGGCATTTGTTACGGAGGATATGCCTAATGCGGACGAGCGCATTGACGCAACCGGCAAGGTCGTTTGTCCCGGTTTTATCGACATACATATGCATGAAGACCCCATTGAGAACGGTCGAATCTACGCAGATACAGACCGCTCGATCTTTCACTGCATGCTGCGCATGGGCGTGACCACGGCCCTCGGCGGAAACTGCGGCGACAACTGCTGCGATCCGGCAGATTATCTGGATATCGTTGATCAAAACGGAGCTGCTGTAAATGTAGGTATGCTCGCAGGACACACCTATTTTCGCCGGAGTGCCGGTGTAATGGATCGCTATTCTCCGGCGACAGCTGCTCAGCGCGAATTGATAAACACAGGGATAGATCGTGCGCTTATGCGCGGCTGTCTTGGCGTGTCGTATGGGATGCGATATTCTCCCGGCACGAACCGTGAGGAGATCATCGCCGCTGCGCGCCCGTGCTGCGGCAGCGGTAAAATGATTGCCGCACATATTCGTTCTGACGCACAGGAGGTCTTTGCCGCCGGGAGAGAAATTCTTGATGTTGGCATGGAACTCGGCATCCCCGTACAGCTCTCCCATATAGGAAGCATGGCAGGGTTCGGTCAGATGGAGAGCTTCCTGCGCATGATCGACCGCTACCGTATGAATGGGCTTGACGTGAGCTGCGACTGCTATCCATACGATGCATTTTCAACCTCAATAGGCTCCGCCACCTATGACGACGGCTGGATGGAGCGTTATGGCTGTTCCTACGATGCTGTGGAGCTGTGTGAGGGAAAATATAAGGGGCAGCGCTGCACCGAGGCTATTTTCAACGAGGTGCGAAGTGCACATCCGGAATGTCTAACTGTGTGTTATGTCATGAGAGTGGATGATGTGGATCGTGCCTTTGCCCACCCAAATGTCATGCTGGCGAGCGACGGGATACTGTCTCACGGTCAGGGACATCCGCGTGCCGCCGGGGCTTTTCCTCGGTTCCTTTCGCAGTATGCTCGTCGCGGAAAGCTCAGCCTATATGACGCGATAAGCCGAATGACCGCCATGCCAGCCGCTCGTCTCGGGCTTACATCCAAGGGATGCCTGCGCGTCGACGCCGATGCCGACGCGGTGATATTCGACCCAGACAGCATCATGGACTGTGCGGATTTTCAGCATCCCGTCTGTGCGCCGACAGGAATAGACAGGGTTCTTATTGGCGGAGTTACCGCTGTAGAAAAAGGCCGTATCGTTCAAAACGATCTCGGCAGAAGTATAAGAAAATAAAGGAGGAGTACTTTTCATGCAGTACGGTTTCTGGTCAGTTGTTCCACCCATTCTCACGATTGTGTTGGCGCTGGTGACGAAAAATGTCTTTTTCTCGCTGCTCATCGGTATTTTCACGAGTTCCATGGTACTGTGCGGGGGATCTCCTCTAACAGGCCTCAATGACGCCTTCTACAGCTTCATTCACACCTTTGAGAGCAGCGGGAATACGATCACGCTCATTTCCTTCCTGCTCATCGGCGCACTCATATACCTTATAGAGAAATCCGGCGGCGTAGAGGGGTTTACAGAGGTCATGCTGAAGAAGCGTGCGCTTATCAAGACAAAGCGCGGCGCGAGTATTTTTACCTGGCTTCTTGGCATAATCATCTTTACTTCCGGGTCTCTCAGCTGTATGGTTACAGGATCCGTCTCACGCCCGTTCAATGACGCGCTCAAGGTTCCCCATGAAAAATCGGCATTCATCGTCCACGCAACCTCAACGCCGTGGTGCGTCCTTTTTCCGCTCAGCGGCTGGCTTGCCGCCCTGGCGGGTTACCTCACCTCCGGCGGCGTTCCGGAAAACGAAGCTATCTCGGTTCTGCTCCGGTCCATTCCGCTTAATTTCTATTGTATCCTTGCCGTGTTTGGCACGCTCGCTGTCTCTTTATTCGGAATAAACATAGGACCGATGCGAAAAGCCGAAGAACGCGCAGATAAAACGGGTGCGCTTGATAATCCCGGCCGCGGCGGCACACTCACCGAGGAGACGATGTCTCCCAGCAAGGCAAAGCCCCGCGTTCTGAATATGCTGCTGCCAATGGGGGTGCTTATTGCCACGATTCTTGCCGTACTCACCATCACCGGCAAGGGAAACCCCACGCAGGGCGCCGGTATGCAAAGCCTCCTCTGGGGCTGTATTCTCGCTGTGTTCACGATTTGTATTCTGTGTGTAGCCCAAAAACTGTTTTCTGTGGATGAAGTGATAAATGAGATGTTCAAAGGAATGGGCACCATGCTCCCGGTGGCAGGGATCTTGCTTTTCGGCTTTACAATGGGAAATCTCGTGAAGGACCTCGATACCGGAAACTACCTCACTTCCGTCTTTATGGGAGTTCTCAGCCCGGCACTCCTTCCCGCACTCAGCTTTCTTCTTTGTATGCTTCTCTCCTTTGCAACAGGAACCTCCATGGGGACTATGGCCATCATGTCGGTCATCTGCCTGCCCATGGCCATCAGCATGGGAATAAGTATCCCGCTTGTTGCCGGAGCGGTGTTTGGAGGAGCAATCTTTGGAGATCACGCCTCGCCGATATCCGATACGACGATCATGTCATGCGCCACCACTGGCTGCGATATTATTGATCATGTCAAGACGCAGATGCCTTATGTACTTATATTTGCCGCGATTTCCCTTGTGCTGTATGTGGTGCTTGGCTTTGTGATGTGACAATAACCAGAATCTTTTAAATTGGTGCCGGGCGGAGATCCAGTTTCTTCGCCCGGTGCTTTTTGCATTGACTGAGAGATTATGAGGAAACAATAAAAAATCGTTGCGGCTCGATTACCACAATCTGTTTGTAATATTTTTGCGAGCGTCCCCGCCGGGAATCCACAGCACAGTAATATCTGCCCCAACATTTGCAAAAACGCAGATGGGGTGCAGGATCGTTTCAGGATTCCAGTTGCGCTTGTATCCTACACGGGCGTTTTACACTACCCTGCGGTTGATAAGGTCGGTTGTATTGATTGGTAGCGCCATTGCGAAACCTCCTTTGATGCTCCTTATCTTACTCACAAACTTACTCATTATTACAAGTGAGTATCAACGCAAATGCAAGCGCTTTCATTGATTTCGTGAAATAGTTCCGCCATGCAATAATTAGCAAATATGGTTAACCTGACGATATTAATTCGCCTGCTTGGAGCGGGAGTCAACGGCCACATACAAGAGATGTAGACCACAAAGATAGCTCCATGATTTTAAAGCTTTCAACTGCTACGTTTCCCTAAGCTAACGTCAATTGACGATGATGCAGGGATATTCTGTAATAGCGCAGACCTTCAAAGCACACTCCATCCAAATTGGCATACCGTGAGGAGAAAGGAGATAAGCCTAAAGAGTTGTCCTCTGTTGTGAACAAAGCATTTGCGCCCAAAAAAGTCTCCACCGGATAAGCCGTGAAATGGGTGAACTGATCGGTTAACTGAGGCTCGAAATCTTAAAACTCCCAGTAAAATCAATAGTTTTCGCCCGCAAGGCAGAAAGCAGTAAGGTCAAAAAGCCGCCCGCCGCGCTCCGCAGTTCAGCAAGCGCTGATCCCCCGGTTATTGCATACTCAAAAGGCACCGTTTTTGCGAACGGTGCCTTGAGCTTTTTAAAAACACTTTTTTGACAAGCTCAGCCCCGCCGGTCAGGACGTTTCCTGCCCAGCGGGGCTTTTCGCTTTGCGCCTTATTTCTCTTTTTTCTTAAAGATGAAGAACTTGCTCAGAATGTAGTTCAGAATAACGACGATGACGTTCGACGCGAGCTTCATCACCATGTCGTTCCAGCCGAGAAGATCAACGCACAGGTACATGATGAGCATATCCAGAAGCCCCGTGCCGAGGCGCGCGCCGAGAAATGCGGCGAATTCTTTTCCGATCGCCTTGGCGCCCTTCGCCTCGCTGTGGAACACCCAGCGGCGATTCGTCACATACGCGAACAGCACGCTCAAAACCCACGCAACGGCGGTGCTGAATACCGTACCGCAGCCGAGAGGGTGCGCAAACAGCCAGTAGGAGACATAGTTTACGATCGTCGTCAGCACGCCGAAGATCACGTAGGGGATAAGGTCCTTGTATTTTTCATAGAGAGACTTCAGCTTTTCGTTCACTTTCTCACCTCAAAATTCGATCGTGCGCGGGACTTTCTGCGGGCCGTGCCGAAGAGCACGGCGGCACAGAGCGCGGATGCGAACGCAATTTCTCATTGCGTTCTGCCGCTGAATTTTTACGTTTTACTTCTTTTCGAGGTGATCCTTGCCGCCCATGTACGGACGAAGGACCTCGGGAATATCGACGCTGCCGTCGGCGTGCAGGTGGTTCTCGAGGAACGCGATGAGCATACGCGGGGGAGCGACAACGGTGTTGTTGAGCGTGTGGGCGAGATAGAGCTTGCCGTCCTCGCCGCGGACGCGGATCTTCAGTCGGCGCGCCTGCGCGTCGCCGAGATTCGAGCAGGAGCATACCTCAAAGTACTTCTGCTGGCGCGGGCTCCACGCTTCGATATCGCAGCTCTTGACCTTGAGATCGGCAAGATCGCCCGAGCAGCACTCAAGCTGACGCACCGGGATCTCCAGCGAGCGGAACAGCTCCACGCTGTAGCGCCACATCTTTTCGTACCAGTCCATGCTCTCCTCGGGCTTGCAGACAACGATCATTTCCTGCTTTTCAAACTGGTGGATGCGGTAAACGCCGCGCTCCTCGATGCCGTGCGCGCCCTTCTCCTTGCGGAAGCAGGGGGAATAGCTCGTGTAAGTGATGGGGAGCTCCTTCTCGGGGACGATGCGGTCGATAAACGAGCCGATCATAGAGTGCTCGCTCGTGCCGATGAGATAGAGATCCTCGCCCTCGATCTTGTACATCATGGCGTCCATGTCGGTCTGGGACATGACGCCCTGCACCACGTCGCCGTGGATCATGTAGGGGGGAATATAGTACACAAAGCCCTTGTCGATCATAAAGTCGCGCGCGTACGCGAGCACCGCGGAGTGCAGGCGGGCGATATCGCCGCGCAGATAGTAGAAGCCGTTGCCGGAGACGCGGCGCGCCGCGTCCAGATCGACGCCGTTGAAGCTCTCCATGATCTCCGTGTGGTAGGGGATCTCGAAATCCGGCACAGTCGCCTCGCCGAAGCGCTGCACCTCGACGTTGCAGCTGTCGTCCGGGCCGATGGGGACGCTCGGGTCGATCATCTGCGGGATGACCATCATGCGTTTGGTGAGTTCCGCCTCGTATTCCGGCTCGAGCTTTTCCAGCTCGGCCAGACGCGCGGCCTCGCGCGCGACCTCGGCCTTGACGTCCTCGGCTTCCTCCAGCTTGGAGGGGTCCTTCTTCGCCTGTCCCATCAGCATGCCGATCTTCTTGGAAAGGGCGTTGCGGTTGGCGCGAAGCTCGTTCGCCTCGGTCTTCGCCGCGCGCAGCTTCTCATCGAGCTCCAGCACCTCGTCCACGAGGGGGAGCTTCTTGTCCTGAAACTTCTTGCGGATGTTCTCGCGCACGAGCTCCGGGTTCTCACGGATAAAACGAATGTCCAGCATGATATATTCTCCTCAATTTTATTTCTTTTTCCAGGGCTTGTCCATGTGCCTGAGCGCTTCCATCAGCGCCTCGCGGTCGTCCGCGGAATAAAACTCCAGCGCGATGCGGCCTTTTTTCTGCCCGCCCTGGAATTTGACGCCGCGGCCCAGCGCGTCGCTGAGCGCCTTTTCCGCCTCACGGACGTAATCCACGACCGGCGGCTTTTTCTCTTCCTTTTCCGTCTGTTCCGCCTGACGGAGCAGGGAAGCGACGAGCGTTTCCGTCTGCCGGACGCTCAGACCGCGGGATTCGACCTCCGCGGCGGCCTTTTCGCGCAGCGTTTCGGTTTTGAGCGGCAGAAGCGCCCGCGCGTGGCCGGCGGAGAGCTTTCCGGAAGATACTTTCTTCTGCAGCGTCTCGCCGAGAGAGAGAAGCCGCAGCGCGTTCGTCACCGCGGGGCGCGATTTCTGCACACGCGAGGCGACCTGCTCCTGCGTGAGACCGTAATCGTCCATGAGCTTTTTATAGCCCGCGGCCTCTTCCATGGGGTTCAGATCCTCGCGCTGGAGGTTTTCCACGAGCGCGAGCTCCATAGCGAGCTTATCGTCCGCCTCCAAAATGCGCACCGGTACTTCCTTGAGTCCCGCAGCGCGGGACGCGCGCCAGCGGCGCTCGCCGGCGATGATCTGATAGTAACCCTTGTCGAGCGGACGCACCGTGATGGGCTGGATCAGCCCGTATTCACGGATGGACGCCGCCAGCTCCTCGATCGCCGCAGGGTCAAACTCCCGGCGCGGCTGATCCTTGCGCGGTTCGACCCGCGAGATCGGCAGGGTCTGCACCGTTTCGTTTTCGAGGACGTTTTCCTCCTCGCCGAACAGGGCGGAAAGCCCGGTCCCAAGCCGTGATGTCTTTTCTTTTGCCATCTTCATCCCTGCCTCTGCAAAAATTCTTCGGCGGCGGCGAGATACGCGCGCGCGCCCTTTGATCCGGCGTCGTATTCCGTGATCGGGCGGCCGTGGCTCGGCGCCTCGGCCAGGCGGACGTTGCGCGGGATGACCGTGTCGTACACGCGCGCGCCGAAATACCGGCGCAGCTCTTCCGCCACCTGCGTGGAGAAGTTCAGCCGGTTATCGTACATCGTGAGCAGCATGCCCTCAATGTAGAGATTCTTGTTCAGCCGCCGGTTGGCGATCTTCACCGACGTCGTGAGATCGGCCACGCCCTCCATCGCGTAATACTCGCACTGCAGCGGCACGAGCAGGCTGTCCGCCGCGGTGAAGGCGTTGAGCGTCAGAATGCCCAGCGACGGTGGGCAGTCGATGAATATGTAGTCAAAATCGTCCCGGATCGTGTCGATCGCTTCGCGCAGGCGGTATTCGCGCCGCTCCACGTTGGCGAGCTCGACCTCCGCGCCCGAAAGGTCGGTGTTCGACGGCAGCACCCAGCCGTACGGCAGACGGATGACGGCGTCCTCCGCGCTCGCGCTGCCCATCACGACGTCGTACGCCGTCGGGTTGCTCCGCTTGGATACGCCCATGCCGGACGTGCTGTTGCCCTGCGGGTCGAAGTCCACAAGCAGCGTTTTCTTTCCGAGTCTCGCCAGTGCCGCTGTAAGATTCACGCTTGTTGTCGTTTTGCCGACGCCGCCTTTCTGGTTGGCGACGGCGATCACTTTGCCCATCTCTTTGCCCCCTTTTGGCGTTTGTACGGGGGAACTCCTTCCGCCCCGGCACGTTGTGCCGGGCCACCTCCCTCGGAGAGGGAGGCATTCGGCTCCCTCTTTGAGGGAGCTGGCTCGCCGCAGGCGAGACTGAGGGAGTTTTACCGTTTCTGTTTTATAGCACCGTTTATTATAATGATGCGCCTTCCATTTTGCAACTGTTTCACGTGAAACATTTTCAGTGGTCGAAAGCTTCGGGAGATGTTTCACGTGAAACGCTGGTTTTTCGTCAAAAAGGCACGGCCTGATGTTTCACGTGAAACATCAGGCGAGGAACATATCAATGTCCTCGATGGTGAGCGCGTCGTGCAGCGCGAGATCGATCGCGTAGCCGACAAGCCGGGCGCTGTCGCGCACGCGGGTGTCGATATCCCGCGGCGTGACGAAAAGCTCCGTATCCTCCGGCAGATCGATCTCCGCGCCGGAGAGGTCGGTGCAGAGCGTGCGCGCATCCACGACCGTCGGCACCCCGACGGCGACGACCGGGACGCCGAGCGTTTCCTCCGTGAGAGCGCTGCGAGCGTTGCCGACGCCGGAGCCGGGGACGATGCCCGCATCCGTTACCTGCACCGCGCGGCAAAGCCGCGCCGCCTCGCGCGCCGAAAGCGCGTCTACGGCGATCACACGATCCGGCCGGACGAGCGATACAACGCCGCGGACGAGCGCCGCGCTTTCGATGCCGGTCGTGCCGAGAACGCCGGTACGGAAAACGCTCACAGGGCGAAACGCCGCGAACTCTTCCGGGAGCCGTGTTTTCAAATGGCGCGTGACGAGAACGCACTCGGCGGCGAGCGGCCCGACGGCGTCCGGCGTAATATCAGGATTCCCCAGACCGACAACAAGAACACTCTCCTCCGGCTCCATGGCAAGCTGCGTGCGGATCTCGCGCGCGAGAACGCCGCAGGCGCGTCGGAAGGCGTCCTCCTCGCGCCGGACGAGCGCGTCGAGCGAGATCGTGACATAGCGCCCCATCGGTTTACATAATTCCTCGGCGGCTCCCTCGTCCAATATCTCCACGGTCTCAACACCGAGACCGTCGCGCGTCTCTTGCCGCGCCGAGACGCCCGCGAGAGCGGCGCCGCGCGTTCGGAGCCATACGTCGCGCGACTCGCACGCGAGATCGGTTCGGAAAGAATTATTCAAAAGATTTTCCTCCTGTGCCATATCTTGTGGTCAGTATTTGAAGGAGACACAAAAGTATGCAAAATTTTTCGGGAGAAAACGAAAAAAGTGCTTGCAAATTCAGGAATCCTCCTTTATAATATCAAAACGCGGGTTCGTCAATCCGCAGGAGTATTGAATGGAGGAGGTGGCTAAAGAATGGCCAACATCAAGTCTTCGGCCAAGAGGGTTCTCGTCTCCCGTGTTCGCGCCGAGCGCAACAAGGCGGACAAGTCTGAGCTCAAGACCACGATCAAAAAGTTTGACGCCGCTGCGACGGAAGGAAATAAGGAGAACGCCGAGGCTGCCTACAAAGCCGCTGTCAAGACGGTTGACCGCGCGGTATCCAAGGGTCTGCTCCACAAGAACAACGCAGCTCGCAAGAAGTCCAGCATGGCTTCCAAAATGAACGCGCTGAGCGAATAATCCTCAAAACCGGACAGTGCGGCAGATATCTGCCGCACTGTTTTTTTATATAGTATAAAGATTTTGCAAATTTGCAAAAAAGACATAAACTTTAAGAGAAGATACATTATAATATCTATGCAGGCAGGGCAGCGCCCCTGCATAAACGAAACGACAACTTTTGCGAGGTATATACAATGGCCAAGTCCTTAATGATGCTGGTGAACCCCGCCGCCGGGCGGTCAATGTCTGATCTCAATCTCGGCACGGCAGTCTCGACGTTCGCTCTGAACGGGTATTGCCCGACCGTCTTTTATACGACCGCGCCGGGCACGGCGTCGAAGATCGTCGAAGAGAACGCCGCGAACTACGAGCGGCTCGTCTGTCTCGGCGGCGACGGCACGCTCTCCGACACGATCGCGGGTCTGATGATGCTGCCGCAGGAGAAGCGCCCCAAGCTCGGGTACATCCCGATGGGCACGGCGAACGACGTGGCAAACACGCTCGGCCTGCCGATGCGCCAGCCGGGGCGCGCCGCGGAAATAATCCTCGCCGGAACGCCGCTGCACTACGACGTCGGCGAGATGGACGGCGTTGGCTTCTTTACCTATATCGCCGCATTCGGCGCGTTCACCGAGGTGAGCTACAAGACCGACCAGGAGCTCAAGCGAACGCTCGGCCATCTGGCGTATGTGCTCGGCGGGCTGAACGCCCTTTCCACCATCAAGAGCTACAAGGCCGTCATTGAGCACGAAAACGGCGTCGTCGAAGGTGAATTCATTTACGGCGCGATGTCCAACTCCCTGAGCGTCGCGGGCATGGTGCGCCTGAACGACGATCTCGTCGATCTCTCGGACGGCAAGTTTGAGATTTTGCTCGTCCGCCGCCCGAAGGACGTGATGGAGGTCAACAGCATCCTCACGGGCGTGCTGAACAAGACTTACGACAGCCCGTGCCTCACCGTAGCGCAGTCGAGCTTCGTGAAAGTCACGTTTGAGGAGCCCGTGCCCTGGACGCGCGACGGCGAGGACGGCGGCGCACACCGGACGCTTACTCTGCGCTCCCACCGCCACGCCGTGGATATCTACTGCTGAAAAACAAAATATAGTGGTTCGCCGCCGCTCTTCCGGCGGCGAACATCCATATATGCCCCCGTGCCGTATCCTTTCCGAAGACCGGCGCGGGGGCATTTCGCCGTTCTGCACAGTTTCCGGATTTACTCTGCTAAATTTTTTGCATAATAATTTCTTGCAAATTTCAAATTTGTTCTTGCAATCGCCGTTTTCAGCGTTTATAATGCGTTCATACGAAAGTTATTTCCTGCGGCTTGCAAATTTCGCGGTTTTGCGGGAAGTGCATCCGTCAGAATGAAAAGGAGGAAATGAAAATGAAAAAAATTCTGGCTCTGGTTTTGGCTCTGTGCATGGTGTTCGCGCTGTGCGCCTGCGGCAGCAGCTCGGGTGATTCCGACACCCCGGCGGCAAGCACCGTTTCTCTGAACGTCGGCACCGGCGGTGAAAGCGGCACCTATTACGGCTACACCGGCATCCTCGGCACCGTGATCGGACAGAAGACCGATGTTAAGCTCACGGTCGTTGCGACCGGCGGCTCCAAGGATAACCTTGTGAGCATGCAGGACGGCATGTACGATCTTGCGACCGTCCAGTCCGACGTTATGACCTACGCCTACAACGGCACGAACTCCTTTGCCGACTCCGGCAAGATCGACGGCTTCCGCGTTCTGTGCGCTCTGTATCCCGAAACGGTGCAGATCGTCACGACCGATCCCTCGCTCAAGACCGTGGAAGACCTGCGCGGCAAGCGCGTGTGCGTCGGCGACGTCGGCAGCGGCACGTACTTCAACGCCATCGATGTGTTCGCCGCCTACGACATGACCATCGACGATGTTTCCCCCGTGTACCAGTCCTTCGGTGACAGCACCGAGAGCCTCAAGGACGGCAAGATCGACGCCGCGTTCCTCTGCGCCGGCGCTCCGACCCCGGCCGTTACCGAGCTCGCCGCCTCCAAGACCGTGTACATGATCGGCTTTGACGACGCGCACATGGAAAAGCTGCTCGCTTCCTGCCCGTGGTACGCCAAGCTCGTTCTGCCCGCCGGTACCTACACCGGGTTTGACGAGGACTGCGCCACCATCACCGTGAAGGCTACGCTTGTCTGCCGCGCCGATCTTGACGACGACACCGCTTACACCATCGTCAAGACCATCATGGAGAGCAAGGACGACATCGCCGCCCTGCACGAGAAAGGCAACAGCATCGATCTGACCTTCGCCACCGAGGGCATCGCCGTTCCGTTCGCCGCGGGCGCCGCGAAGTACTTTGCCGAAAACGGCATCACCGTTGAGACCGCCGGCTGATCCTCCCGGCTGTCTCCTCTCACCGGGGGCGCAAGGCCCCCCGGGCGGAGCAGATCCCGCCCCTACAGGATAACCTGAATTTCCCGTAGGGGAGGGGCTCTGCTCCTCCCCTTTGCGTATGTAAAAGATTCTTTTTTTCGGGAGGTAGCCCCATGTCTCACGACGCGACAAAAAATCTCAACGATGTCATGCGCAAGTATGACCGCGAATCGAATACCCGTGCCTGGGAGGGCAAGCCGAAGATCGCTGTGCAGGCGTATCTCGCGGCATTCGCCATTTTCGAGGTGTATGTCACGCTGTTTGGCACGATGCTCGACGAGGTGCGGCTCACGTCGTTCGTCGGCGGGCTGCTGATCGCAGGCTTTCTCATTTTCCCCAGCCACAAGCACGAGTTCCGCGTGAACTATGTCCCCTGGTACGACTGGGTCATCATGGCGCTCGGCGCTGTATCGTTCTTCTATTTCTGCTTCAACGCCAACACCATCGTGCAGCAGCTCCCGGCGCTCAAGACGTACGAGGTCGTACTCGGCGTGATCGGCATTCTCGCGCTCTTTGAGCTCTGCCGCCGGAGCACCGGCGTGCCCATCATGATCGTGGCGGGCGTCTTCATTGCGTACGCGCTCTACTACTACGGCGTCAAGCGCGGGCTCGGCGCAGGGGCGTTCAAATCGCTCGTCTGCTCGCTCTTCTATAAAAAGACGGGCATTCTCTCCACGCCGATCAACGTCTGCTCCAAGTACATCGCCGTATTCATCATCTTCGGCGCGTTTCTTGAGCGCACCGGCATTTCCGATTTCTTCATCCAGCTCGCAAACTCGCTGGCCGGCTCGTCCGCCGGCGGCCCGGCGAAGGTCGCCGTTATTTCGAGCGCGCTGTGCGGCATGGTGTCCGGTTCGTCCGTCGGAAACACCGTAACGACCGGCAGCGTCACGATCCCGATGATGAAAAAGACCGGGTACAGGGGCGAATTTGCCGGTGCGGTCGAAGCGGCGGCATCTACCGGCGGGCAGATCATGCCCCCGATCATGGGCGCGGCGGCGTTCCTGATGGTAGACTACGTAAGTCTCCCGTATTCAAACATCGTCGTCCGGGCGATCCTCCCGGCGGTGCTGTATTTTACCGGCATTTTCATCTGCGTGCATCTCGAGGCGAAGAAATCCGGGCTGCAGGGTGTGCCCCGCCGCGAGCTGCCTCCCGTGATGCCGCTTCTGAAAAAGACGTATCTGCTGCTGCCGCTCGTGATCCTTGTGTATCTCGTCTCGTCCGGCAGCCGGACAATGGCCTTTGCCGCCGCGGTAGCAACCGTCACCGCGATCGTCGTAAGCATGTTTTCCAAAGAAACACGCATGACTCCGAAGAAATTCTTTGAAGCTTTGGCCGGCGGTACGCAGGGGTGCATCTCGGTCGGCGTCGCCTGCTGCGTGGCAGGCATCGTTGCGGGCTGTCTCACGATGACCGGTCTCGCCAACCAGATCCTGCACGCCATCATCGGCGTTAGCGGCAACGCGAAGCTCCTCGCGCTCTTCCTCACAATGCTCTGCTGCATCGTGCTCGGCATGGGTGTTCCGACGACCGCCAACTACTGCATCATGGCCACGACCTGCGCGCCCATTCTCGTACAGATGGGCATCCCGACGGTCGCGGCGCACTTCTTTGTGTTCTACTTCGGCATCGTCGCCGACCTCACGCCGCCGGTCGCGCTCGCGGCCTACGCCGGCGCCGCCATTGCGGGCGCAAATCCGATGAAGACCGCCTTTAACGCAACAAAGCTCGCTATCGCAGCGTTCATCATCCCGTATATCCTCGCCTACAACCCCGCGATGGTGCTCGTCGATACGACCGTCGTGGAGGTCGTTATGATTGCTATCACGTCGCTCATCGGCATGTTCGGTCTCGGGATGGCGCTCGAGGGCTACTACCGCGGGAGCCTTCCCTGGTATCTGAGGATCCTCTCCGCCGCCGGCGGACTGTGCCTTGTGTACCCCGGCACGGTGACGGACGTGATCGGCATCGTCGTTGTCGGCGCGATCGTCGTCATGCAGATCCTCCGGGCGAAGAAGACGCTCAAAGCCGCATGAAACATCCGGGCAAAGCAGCGCCCCTGCGATACCCCTTGAAAAACCCCGCAGGAGAGGGGCTCTGCCCCTCCCGCAAATAAATGCCCTGTCAAGACGCAGCCAAGAGCCGGCTGCGTCTTGTTTTTTCGTTAAAATTCAATGAAAATTCACGATTTTGCGGCGGCGCGGTGCTATCATAGAAAAAATGAATTCGATTCCCGAAAGGATCCTGCCCGATGACTTCCTTCAGCGTAAAAAAGCCGTTTACCGTGTTCGTGGCGGTGGTAGCCATTCTGGTGTTCGGCGTGATGTCGTACGTCAAGATGACCCCCGACCTGATGCCGAACATGGACTACCCCTACGTCGTCGTGGTGACGACGTATCCGGGCGCCGCGCCGGAGGAGGTCGAAGCCGTCGTCACCAAGCCGATGGAGCAGAGCATGGCGACGCTCAATGATATCAAGACCGTGACCTCCACCTCGGCGGAGAACTATTCGATGCTTGTACTGGAGTTTGAGCAGAGCACGAATATGGACAGCGCCGTGGTGGACATTCTGCAGAAAACGCAGATGCTCACCGGCCGGTGGGACGATTCCATCGGCACGCCGAGCATCATCCGCATCAACCCGAATATGATCCCCGTGATGGTCGCGGCGGTCGATTCGTCCGAAATGGACCGCTACGAGCTCTCTCGCTTTGCCAAGGACACCGTCATCCCCACGCTGGAAGGCACGACGGGCGTGGCGAGCATCACGACCGGCGGCATGATCGAGCGGACGATGACCATCGAGGTCAACGAGGCCAAGCTCGACAAAATGAACGCAAAGATCGCCGAAGCCATCGACAAGGCGATGGAAGACGCCAGAAAGCAGCTCGAGGACGCGCAGAAGGAGCTGGACGAGAACCGCGAGAAGGTCGAGGCCGGCACGAACCAGCTTCTCAGCGCATCGAGCGGCATCTCCGATTCCATCAAGCAGGGCGAGGACGATCTCGCCGACACGCTCACCGCCGCCGGAGAGACCGCGGCGAAGCTCGCCTCCGCGCGCGCCGCCATCGACGCGCTCAACGCCCAGCTCGAACAGGCGGAGGCCGCGCTCGCGGAGGCCGAGGCGCGTCTGGCCGAAACCGACGCGCGCATCGCCTCGCTGGAAGCGGACAGCGCGCTTTATGCCAAAGCACTCGGCGAGCCCTACGACTCCATGGACGCCTCCACGACGCTGGAGGCCGCCGGACTGGACGCGGACACCGTTGCCGCGCTCAACGCCAAGGGCTGTACCGATCTCGGCAGCGTCCGCACGATGAACAACTTAAACGACGTGAATCTCTCCGCGCAGCGCACCGCGCGCGCAGCGCAGGCCGTCGCGGTGGAGACCGCGCGCGTGCAGGCCGAGGAGCTGCGCACGCAGATCGCCGCGGCGGAGGAGCGCTGCGCCCAGCTCGAAGAGGAATCCAAAAAGCAGATGGAATCGCTCGAAAACATGCAGAAGCAGCTCGAGGAGCTGCCGGGCGAGCTCATGGGCGGCGTAACGAAGATCTCCCTCGCGGGCGGCCAGCTCGCCGCGGCGCAGACCGCGCTCACCAGCGCGCAGACGCAGCTCGACGCGGCGGTGAAAACGCTTGAGGAGCAGCTAGCCTCCGCGCTCGACGCGGCCGACCTCCACGGCGTCATCACGCTGGAAACGCTGAGCAGCCTCATTGCCGCGCAGAATCTCGACATGCCCGCCGGGTATGTGTATGACGAAAACGGCAACGGCATCATCGTCACCGTCGGCGACGCCATCGCGGACGGCGAGGATCTCGAAAACCTTGTGCTGCTCGATCTCGGCATCGAGGGCCTTGACCCCATCCGCGTGTGCGATGTGGCGGACGTTGTCCGCGCCGACAACGCGGGGGAGATCTATGCCTCGCTCAACGGCAACAACGGTCTCATCCTCATGTTCTCCAAGCAGTCAAACTACGCGACGGCGAAGGTGTCTGACAACATCAACGCCGCGTTTGAAGAGCTGAGCGCGCAGTATCCGGGGCTGACGTTCACCGCGCTCATGGATCAGGGCGATTACATTTATCTCCTGCGCGACTCGATCCTCTCGAGCCTTCTCTGGGGCGCGCTCTTCTCGGTCGTCATTCTCTTCCTCTTCCTGCGCGACTGGCGGCCCACGGTCATCACGCTCTGCTCGATCCCGATCAGCCTGCTCTTCGCGCTCACGCTCATGTACTTCACCGGCGTTTCCATCAACATCATGTCGCTTTCCGGTCTTTCGATATCGGTCGGCATGCTGGTGGATAACTCCGTCGTTGTGATCGAAAACACCTACCGCCTGCGCGCGCTCGGCGAATCAACGGTCAAGTCCGCCGTGTCCGGCGCGCGGCAGGTCGGCGGCGCGATCGCGGCCTCCACGCTCACGACCATCTGCGTCTTTGTCCCGATCGCGTTCGTCGAGGGCCTTACGCGCGAGCTCTTCACCGATATGGTGCTCACGCTCAGCTACGCGCTCATCGCCAGTCTTATCGTAGCGCTCACGCTCGTCCCGGCGCTCGCGGGCAAGCTGCTCGCGCACGCCAGGCCCCAGAGCGAAACGGCGTTCACGCGCTTCATGCCGAAATACAAAAAGTCCGTCCTCTGGGCGGTGAACCACAAGGCCGTCACGCTCCTCACCGCGGTGGCGCTGCTCATCGCAAGCGGCGCGGCGGTGATCGCCAAGGGCTTCACGTTCCTCCCCGATATGGAGATGGAGCAGATGATGGTAACGCTCACGATGCCGGAGGGCAGTTCCTTTGCCGACACGACCGCCGCGGCGGACGAGGCAGCGGCGCGAATGCTCACCGTGCCGGGCGTGGAGACCGTCGGCGGCGCCATCGGCGACAGCGCCGGCTCCAGCCTTTCCATGATGACCACCGAGGGCGACGTTTCGTTCTATGTCCTGCTCGAGAGCGGATATAAGGCGAGCCGCGTTGCGAAAGAGATCAACGAGAAATGCGCCGATATGGAGGCCGCCGTGAACGCCGACGCAAACTCGCTCATGTCCTCCATGACGCAGATGCTCACGAGCAGCGGCATCACGGTGCGCGTATACTCCAACGATCTCGACGATCTGCGCGAGACCGCCGACGCCGTGGCCGATGTGCTGCGCGGCGTGGACGGCACGGAAAACGTCGCCGCCGGGGAAGAGGAGCCCACCGCCGAGCTGCACTTCACCGTGGACAAGAAAAAGGCGGCAAAGGAGCAGCTCACCGTGGCGCAGGTGTATATGCAGGTGGCAAAGGCGCTCACCGGCTCGGCCGATCTCATCGAGCTTTCGGACGGCGGCGACACCTATGCCGTCAGCGTACAGACCGCCGGGAAGGACAAGATCACGCCCGAATACGTCCGCTCTCTCACGTTTGACGTGACGGCGAAGGACGGCACGGTGCATTCCGTCGCGCTCAGGGACATTGCCACGGTCGAGGAGACCGAGAGCCTTTCGAGCATCCGCCGTCTCAACCAGCGCCGGTACATCGACGTGACCGCCGACATCGCCGAGGGCTGCAACGTCACGCTCGTGACGAACGCCGCCGAGGAAGCGCTCGCATCGTTCTCTCCCTCGGACGGCACGACCATCGGCTTCACCGGCGAGCGCGAATCCATCGTCGAGGCGCTCAGACAGCTCGTTTTGATGCTCGCGGTCGGTATCCTGCTCGTATATCTCGTGATGGTCGCGCAGTTCCAGGATCTCAAATCGCCGTTCATCGTCATGTTCACGATCCCGCTCGCGTTCACCGGCGGTTTCCTCGCGCTGCTCATTGCGGGGCTGGAGATCAACCTGCTCTCGATGCTCGGCATGATCATGCTCGTCGGCATCATCGTGAATAACGGCATCGTGCTCGTGGACTACATCAACCAGCTGCGCATCGGCGGCATGGACCGGCGTGAGGCCATTGCGGACGCCGCCGTCACCCGTCTGCGTCCGATTCTGATGACGAGCATCACGACCATCCTCGGTCTCATCGTCATGGCGCTCGGCCAGAGCGAAGCAACGTCGCTCATCCAGCCGCTCGCCGTAACGTGCATCGGCGGACTGCTGTACGCCACGCTCATGACGCTTTACGTCGTGCCCGTCATGTACGACGCGCTCTCCAAAAAGGCGCTCTACCACGTGGACGAGGCCGATCTCGAACTCAGCGAAAAATAAATCCCTGTCTTGGAACCCCCTGCTCTTGAAAGAGCAGGGGGTTTCGGTTACAATGAGATAATGTGATATTATAAGGAGGTCGTATTTATGAACGTTCTCGTTACCGGCGGCGCCGGATACATCGGCAGCCACGCCTGCGTGGAGCTTCTGAACGCCGGACATTCGGTCGTTGTGGTGGACAATCTCGTCAACGCCAACGCGGAGTGCCTGCGGCGCGTCGAGCGCATCACCGGAAAGACGCTCGAATACCACGAAATGGATCTTTTGAACCGCGCAGCTCTCAATGAGCTTTTCGATACGCACCGGTTTGACTGCGTGCTCCACTTTGCCGGTCTCAAGGCGGTAGGGGAGTCGGTACAGCAGCCGCTGCGGTACTATAACAATAATCTCGGCACGACCATCCACCTCTGCCAGACGATGGCGGCGCACGGCGTGAAGAAGATCCTCTTCTCCTCGTCCGCGACGGTGTATTCGCCGGACAATACGATGCCCGTGGACGAGAGCGCCCGCACCGGCGGCTGCACGAATCCCTACGGCTGGACGAAGTACATGAGCGAGCAGATCCTCTCCGATACGGCAAAGGCCGACGGCGAATGGACCGTTATGCTGCTGCGGTACTTCAACCCCGTCGGCGCGCATCCGAGCGGACTCATCGGCGAGGATCCGCGCGGCATCCCGAACAATCTGATGCCGTACATCGCCCAGACCGCCGCCGGACGGCGCGAGTATCTGAGCGTATTCGGCAACGACTATCCCACACCGGACGGCACGGGCGTGCGCGACTATCTGCACGTCGTCGATCTCGCGCGCGGCCATGTCGCGGCGATGGACTATATGGCGGAGCGGAAGGGCGTTTTCGTGTTCAATCTCGGCACCGGCCACGGCTACAGCGTGCTCGACATGGTGCATGCCTTTGAAAAGGCGACGGGGAAGAAGGTCCCCTACAAGATCGCCCCGCGCCGCGCCGGAGACGTCGCCGAGGTGTACTGCGACCCGGGCAAGGCCGAGCGGGAGCTTGGCTGGAAGGCGGAACACTCTCTCGAGGATATGTGCCGCGACAGCTGGAACTGGCAGAGCAAAAACCCGAACGGGTTCGCGGCAGACGGAGAGTAAACCCCTCAGTCTCGCCCATGGCGAGCCAGCTCCCCTGTTAGGGGAGCCAAGGGGATTTGCGGAATACTAACTTGCCTCCCCTAATAGGGGAGGTGGCAAAAACAAAGTTTTTGACGGAGGGGTTTCCCGCCGGAGCATCCCTGCGCACGCATCTGCGCGGCGCGGGGTTTTTTATAAGGAGAGAACAATATGCCATCCAAAGTATTTGATTATATCGCCCGCGAACAGGCGCGGCAGGACGCTACCGTTGAGCTGATCGCGAGCGAAAATTTTGTGAGCGAGAATGTCCTTCGCGCCGTCGGCTCGTGTCTCACGAACAAGTACGCCGAGGGCTATCCCGCCGAGCGCGTTTCCGGAAACCGCGGCCGCTACTACGGCGGCTGCGAGATCGTGAACGACCTTGAGGAATACTGCTGCGCCATGTGGAAAAAGGTGTTCCATACCGACTACCATGTGAACGTCCAGCCGCACAGCGGCGCGAACGCGAATCTCGCGGCGTATATGAGCGTATTGCAGCCGGGCGACACGGTCCTCGCCATGTCGCTCAATAACGGCGGCCACCTGACGCACGGCTCGTCCGTCAATTTCAGCGGCAAGCTCTTCGATATGAAATTCTACGACGTGGACGCGCAGGGCTTCATCGACTATGCGGACGTGGAGCAAAAGGCCGCCGAATATAAGCCGAAGCTCATTCTCGCGGGCGCTTCGGCGTACAGCCGCGTCATCGATTTCGTGCGCTTCGCAGACATTGCCAAAAGCGTGGGCGCATACTTTATGGTGGATATGGCGCACATCGCGGGTCTCGTCGCGGCAGGGGACCACCCGTCGCCGTTCGGTCTCGCCGACATCATCACGACCACGACGCACAAAACGCTGCGCGGGCCGCGCGGCGGCATGATCTTCTGTAAGCCGGAGCTTGCGAAGAAGGTGGACAGCGCCGTGTTCCCCGGCACGCAGGGCGGGCCGCTCGAGCATGTGATCGCGGGCAAGGCCGTCGCCGCCGAGGAAGCCTGCACGGACGAATACCGCGAATACATCCACGCCGTTGTGCGAAACTGCCGCGCGATGTGCGAGGAGTTCCGGAAAATGGGCTACGACGTTGTGACCGGCGGCACGGACAACCACCTGTTCCTGCTCGATCTCACGAAAACGGGGCTCACCGGCAAGGCGGTGCAGGATGAGCTCGACCGCCATGGCATCACGCTCAACAAAAACTGCGTTCCCAACGAAACGAGAAGCCCCCAGCAGACCTCCGGCGTGCGCATCGGCACCGCCGCGATGACGACAAAGGGGTACACCGAGGCGGACTTCCTCGCCGCCGCGCATCGGATCGACGAGGTGCTGCGCGCGATGCAGGCAAAAACCATGTAAAGTTTTGGCGAAATGCCATAACAGGTCTTGCGTTGGAAACGGTTTTATGGTACGTTAAATACAATACCGAACGGCTTCCGCTCTCCACCTTACGAGCGGTACGCGGTTCGATGAAAGGAGTTTGTTTTCCCCGCAGGATCCGCGGTGCGGCAGTGTGGAGACCTGCCGTATAGCCTCCGTACATTTATCGGCGGAGGTAAGGTCTGAGCAGCGGAGGCTCTCAGATCAGGATCGGTACACATGGCAGAAGTACGTCTGGTAGACATCAAGAAGATCTATCCGAATCAGGGCGGCACGAAGAAGAAAAAGGGCGACGTTCCCGAGAAGAAGCACAATCTGCAGATCACCGAAGAGGGTGTCGTTGCGGTGCAGCAGTTCTCGCTGGATATCGCCGACCGTGAATTTATCGTGCTCGTCGGCCCGTCCGGCTGCGGCAAGTCCACGACGCTGCGCATGATCGCCGGTCTCGAGGAGATCACCTCGGGCGATCTTTTCATCGACGGCAAGCGCATGAACGACGTCGCCCCCAAGGACCGCGACATCGCCATGGTATTCCAGAACTACGCTCTTTATCCCCACATGACCGTTTACGAGAACATGGCGTTCTCGCTCAAGCTCAAGAAGCTCCCGAAGGCCGAGATCGACAAGAAGGTCCGCGAGGCCGCGGAGATCCTGGACATCACCCAGTACCTCGACCGCAAGCCCAAGG
>ERZ780226.1117-NODE-1117-length-21869-cov-7.598515_pt1 | contig 21869 bp, 15 predicted proteins | sample MGYA00511165_ERZ780226 | MGnify/ENA primary metagenome ERZ780226 (study PRJEB29588, sample SAMEA2152373) | human gut metagenome | biome: human gut; feature: human-associated habitat; material: faeces | place: Denmark | collected 2008/2010 ...
AAAGCTGCTTTTGGATGGATGGGTACCGCTCGTCACCTTGTTGGGCCGTCTTTATGCAGAAGTAAGATCTTCCGCACAGGTGGTCTTCGCGCATCCGCCAGATTGCTTCACCCTCGTCGGGTTCTGCCAACTGATGTACTGTTGAATCGGATATGACTGCAAGCAGTGTTTGGAAAGGTTCACGGGTTTTCCTCTAAAAACCCTCTCACCTTTAGTTGCACAATTTTTACGGCGTTTGTACGAAATTATTTTTCAAAAAAGCAAACTTTTTTCTGCGTCACCACCTTTTCGTGTAAGTGCAACCATTTCTGTGGATAATTCAAAGCAGTTTTTTCAAAAGTTGAAGCAGTTTTTCCTTCCTATAATGCAAGGTCATCACTGGGATGCCGGTTTGCTCACTATAGGCACGCAAGGTGAGTGGTGGCGTTTGCAGATACAGGGCCGTGAGCAACGCTGCATCCTCCTTTGGGAGTGCCGTCAAAACCTCCCGCAGCTTTTGTAGTGTGATGGTATGTATAATTTCTTCTTCCACATCTGTTTCCAAGTCTGGGACAACTTCTTCTCCGTTGCTTTCCTTGTCCCTCTGAGCAAAAAGTGAGATGATTGTCCAGTCTTTTTTTCCTTCTGCAAGATAATCACTGCGGCGCTTCTCGGCACGGTTTTGTAAGTATTCTTCCTTTGAGCATTCCAGAACGACGTTCTTCATGTTCAAAAAGAACCTGTCTTTGTTTTTCGGATTACGGACAAAGTTCAAATACTCAGCTCCGCTCATTTCGATCCATTCAACGGCAGCGCAGTTTTCCTTTCTTCTGAAGTATCGCGTTTTCAAGGATGTTACCTCCATTTCTGAATTTCATTTGCGTGGGAATGCAAATGTCAGAAACGGAGGGGCGCGGGTCGGCGGCAAAATTACCGACCGGCGCGGAATCTGTCTGTCCTTCGGGATATATGAAATATCCTGTTTGTGGTAATTTTGAAGTTCTTGTTTAAACGGATCGCAGGAAATAGAAAAGGCGCAGATTTTACACAATTCGGTTGAATTCTGTAAAATCTGCGTCCTTTCGACAGTAAAAAATCCCGCAGAGACCAAAGCCTCTGCGGGATACAATATCAGGCACAATAATCGCGGATATGGAATCATCGTTTCATACCGTTGCGGGGCAGTCAGCCGTACTGTCAGTTGGCTGTCAGGTCCAATTGCGTCTGTCTGGGAAGTAGAACTTTATGCTGTTTATTTTTCAATACCAGATACTGTGATTTTGTCCTTTCTCTGTGCGGCGACTTACTCCGCAAGCCCGTATTTGGTTTTGATGCGATCGAGCTTTTCGAGCATGGGTTCGGCAATCAACCACAGGAAGAAAAACGTGGCAATGGCGCGCACCAGATCGACCGGAAGACCGGTGACGTAATAGCTCAAGATGATTTTCCAGTTGATCGTATTCGACCACATGAGGGCGGATGCGGGATTCATAATGCCGCCGTAGACAATGGTGGACGCGATCACGCCGAAGATGCAAAGGCTAAGCCTGTCGCGGCGCAGAACGCCCTTGCGGTAAAGAACGCCAGCCAGCCAGCCGATGATGCCCATGGCGAACATCTGCCACGGCGTCCAGACGCCTTGCGAAAAGAACATATTCGACGCCAGCATCGTCATCGCGCCGACTAAAAATCCCGTCTCGCCGCCAAAAGCCACGCCCGCCAGAATCGTCATGGCCACCACCGGTTTAAATTCCGGCAGCATAAAGAACGCGGCGCGACCTGCGACGTTCAGCGCGACGAGCACGGCAATGAGGACCAGCTCCCGCGCCTGCGGCTTGCGTCCCTCGAAGATGAGGAAGAACGGCAGCGTACATTCAAGCAAAATCAAAAGCGAAATAAAGTAGTATTTCCGCCCTGCGAAGTAATACACGCCGACGAACAGCGTCAGTGGAATGAGCAGCAGAATCAAAAGCGTTGCAGCAATCGTGCGCTTTTTGAGCTTGCGCTTTTCCACCGGCGTCTGGATGAGATAGTCCGGCCGCTCTGCCTTGCGGCTGATGGAGAGCGCGAACACAAGCAGCGAGACAAGCAAAATTCCGTATAATTTCAGCTGTTCGCCCGCCAGTGCGGTCATGCCGCCCGCATCTATGAGCTTTGTGAGGTCGGTCACGCCAATGGCCTGAATGATCAACACCAGCGACACGATACCGGATACGGCTGCGAGAATCTTGCGCCAGACGGGGAGCTTCTTTACGCCTGCTTTCTCCGTTTTGGATTCCGGCAGAATTCGTTCGTATGCAGGCAGCTCCGGTTCCGGTTCGACATCGCCGCCGCAGGCTGTAATGACGTCCTCCGGTGTAACCGCCTGCGGCAGAACATCCCGCGCCATGCGGTTGGCCGCTGTGGTATAGAAGCTGTTGCCGGAAAAGAATGTGCGCGGTTCGGCTTCGGTCACAATATTGCCGTCAAAGAAAAGCGCACACCGGTCTGCGTATTTCGCGCAGAACTCAATATCATGGCTGACCATCAGAATCGCCACGCCAGACGCTTGCAGCGTGCGGAGAATTTGCCCGAAAACCTGCTTAAATTCCGCATCCAGGCCTTTTGTCGGCTCATCGAGGAGCAGAGTGTCGGGGTTCAGGAGCAGGATTTTTGCCAGCGCCGCGCGCTGCTGCTCTCCGCCGGAAAGATCGTAGGGGTGGCGGTCAAGGAGGTCTTGCAGCTTGCAAAGGCTTACCACCTGCGAAAGCCGTTCCGACTTCCGCTCGGCCTTTGGCGGGATTTCCAGCAAATCCTCCCGCACGGTCGGCTTTACGAAAAGCGCCTGCGGGTTCTGCGGCAGAAGTCCGACACTGCCGGTGATGGAAAGCTCGCCACGATAGGCTTTTTTCAGTCCTGCCAGCAGCTTCATGGACGTTGTTTTGCCCGTGCCGTTGCCGCCGAGGAGCGCCAGAAATTCGCCCTTGTGGAGCTGCAAAGACAAGCCTTTGACCACATCGGGAGCGTCCTGCTCATACTTGAACCACAATTCCTGCGCCGAGACAACCGTTTGCGTGTCCGGCGCGGGATTTTTTGTTTCCGGGATTTCTTTTAATTCGTGCGTTTTCGCGTAATCCAGCAACCAGCTTCGCCCCTCGCAGACGGAGACCGGGCAGGCTGCTTTGGAATCCGTTGCTGCCCAGACGCGCATCGCGGCGGGCATGGCGAGGAACATCGCGTTTCCGCTGGACTTTAATTCCGCGCCCACCTCTGCGGGCGTTCCGGTGCAAAGAAGCCACCCGCCGTCCATCACCGCCACGCGGGACGCAAAGCCGAACGCTTCTTCCAGCCGGTGTTCGGTTAAAAGAATCGTTGTGCCAAGCTCGCGGTTGATCTTGCCGAGGGTTGCCAAAAAGTCGGACGCGGCAATCGGATCAAGCTGGCTTGTCGGCTCGTCCAGAATCAGCACCTTCGGCTGCAAGACCATCACAGACGCAAGGTTCAGAAGCTGCTTCTGCCCGCCGGACAGCTCTGTGACGGGCTTATAAAACCATGTCTGGATGCCGAAAAAAGAAGCCATTTCCGCAACGCGCCTGCGAATGGTCGGCGTATCGTAGCCGAGGGATTCCAAGCCGAACGCCAGCTCATGCCAGACTTTGTCGGTCACGATCTGGTTTTCAGGACTTTGCTGCACGAAGCCGATCTTTTCAGATTGTTCGCGCTGGTCGATCTCGTCAAGATTTCTGCCGTCAAAGAGGATTTCTCCCGACCGTCTGCCGTGCGGGGCAAGGACGGTTTTTAATTGCCGCAGGAGCGTCGATTTACCGCATCCGGAGGGGCCGCACAGCACCAGAAACTCGCCCGGCTGAACGGAAAGCGTCAGATCGGAAATCGCGTTCTTTTCCTGCTCCGGATACGCGAAATTCAGATGGTGGATTGTAAAGACTTCCACAGCCTTGCCTCCTTTCGGTCGAACATCACCGGCGTTAAAACCAGCGCGAGATAGACGAGCATGAAGCTCACGGTCATCGGTGTCAGCACAACGCTTTTCACGGTCGGATAATACCGGAAATACGTTCCGCCCGCCATCCAGCCGGAAATGAGATACACGCCGCAAAAAATCAGCCACGCAAGTGCGGCCTTATCCCGGTCATCGAAGCGGTAGATTGAGAACGCCGTGCGCCCCGGCAGGCCGTAGCCGCGCGAACGCATGGAGTCCGCTGTTTCGATGGCGTTTTCAAGCGACCATGTGACCATGATGGAGAAGATTTTGACGGCGTTTCCGATTCTTCGGAATACGCTGCCGTTTTTTGTATCTCTGCCGATGCAAGCCTGCGCTTCGGCAACCACCTGCATCTGCGCCTTGAACTTCGGGATGAAACGCAAAGCCATGGACAGCACCAGAGACAATGCCGGAATCACGCGCCCGAAGAGATACACGAACTTATCTGAGGTCATGACCTCGTTATAGCTGGAAAACCAGAGCACAACGCTTGCCAGCATGACCGCCGCAGCCACGCCGTACAGCATGGATTCCAGCGTCAGCGGGTTTCCGCTCGGCAAATACGTCAAAATCGTCATGCCCTCATGGTTGAACGCCGGGTTCACAAGCGCGGCAAGCGCCGCCATGGGAAGTAGCCCCATGACGGCGAACCGTACCGCCTTTTGTCCGTTCAGCGTGATGGCATACGCCAGCGCCCCAGCGAGGGAAATGGCAAGATACACCGGATGCATCAAACACATGGAAAAGAGCAGGACGAGCGCGTAGTATAGAAAATTGATGATCGGATGATAGCCTGAAAAGGCGTCTCTATTTTTCATTCGGCGCTTCCTGTCGCATAGCCGCCGCCAACGTCTTTGCCAAGGTCACAGGTATAGACCCATTCAATCACATCGCCATCCTTGAGCTGATAGCGGCTGCATCCGTAATTGGGGAACCAGCCGTTGACCTTGTACATCCAACCGGAAGTGTTACCAACGTCAAACTCATAGAGATTATTGATTCCTTCGATATAGGCGGAATTGTAGATCGGCGTGTTCTCAAATTCCATGTGGATCTTCTGTTGCTTGCAGGTGCGCTGTAAGATGTTAAAAACGCTCTCACCCTCATAAAATGTGACGGTCATCGGTTTCAGAATCCAGCCGTCCTCCGGCACCAGCTCACGCTTTTCCTTCTTACAAAGGTCCATATTGTCGAGAATCGTGGCGCAGGAGATGGAGAGGGTGCAGGTGTATTCCGCATCGCCAATTTCCACGTCCTCCGGCTCGACCGGGATGGGCTTTCCCTCCGGCACGGGGTCCGTCTGGTACTTGTCCTTGCCCGTGCCGGTGTCGATCAGCATGCCGCCCACTTCTTCATATTCGCCGGTTGCACTTGCCTGGATTTCCTCCGGCGAAACGTATTCTGGCTGTTCGGTATTAGCCTGTGCAGATTCTCCCGTCTGCGGGTCGCCAGACGGCTCTGGTGTGCTTTCGGCGGGTGTCTCTACCGGTCCCGTCTCAACGTCATCCGGCACGTCTGCCGCCGCTGTGTCCTGCTCCGGTGTCTCCACCGGAGCGGCAACGGTCGGCTGTTCCGACGTGTCTTTCTGTTTCGGCATATCCCGGTCGCCAAATGTAAAGGCCGCAGCCAGCACCAGAACGATCAGAACCGGAACAATGATTTTCCATTTGTGTTTCTGCCATGTCATCTTAAATCAACTCCGCAGCGCTCAGCATATTGTAAAGCATCTGCGCGATCTCGCAGCGCAGAATGGCTTTTGTGGGTTCGATATTGAGGTCACTCTGGTCGAGGATATTGACGGAGTAGCAGAACGCCATCGGTTCCTTCGCCCAGGATGCTACGCTGCGGTAATCTCCGAACTGCGCCAGCATATCCTTTGTCGCTGCCGCGTCCATCGCAGTGTCCAGCCCGCAGAGCTTTGCCGCTCTTGCGACCATTGCAGCGGCTTCCTGACGGGTGATGGTGCCGTCCGGATTAAACTTGCCGCTGCCAACGCCGTTGACAATGCCGCTGCTGTTGGCTGTGCCGATGTAACCGGCGTACCATTTGGAGCTGGGAACGTCCGTAAAGGCTTTCGTATCCTTTGCCGCCAAACCGAGGGCGCGTGTGACAATAGCAGCAAATTCCGCGCGCGTCATCGTCTTATTCGGTGCAAACGTGCCCTTACCCATGCCATTGATGATGCCGCGGGATGCGAGTTCTTCGATAGCAGCTTTGTTCGCGTGATTCTTGATGTCCGAGAACGTTGTGCCGGGAGCGGTTACGCCGGGAACATTCACAGAAGCATCCGCTTTGTTTTTGTTGACGCTTGTGCTGGGTTTCGAGGTGTTCTTGGTCACATCGCCCATACGGTACAGGCTGTTTTCGCCATTTGCCGCGCGGTCAATGGCGACCAAAGCGTAAAAGCCCTGTTCGGCGGACATCTGGTTGTTGCCGTCCGAGCCGTCGAGGACGTGGTAGAAGCCGCCGTTCGACTGGCGGAAGGAGAGAAGATTTTCTGTCAGGTTGTGGCCGCTTTTCACGAAACGGCTGTCATCCAGAGAAATCCCCAGCTCGCAGAGGGCGACTATGACCTGCGCGACGGATTCGACGTTCGTCGTTCCCCAGGAGGAGAATCCGCCCTTGCTGTCCTGCGCTTTGGAAAGGTAGGTCAGTGCCTTGTCTGTCGCGGTCTTGACGGCCTTCTGGTCCTGATATTTTGCAAGCGCCTGCAATGCCATTGCGGAAATGTCCACGTCGGAATCGCCGGTGCCGGTGAGACTCCAGCCGCCGTCCTTCATCTGATTCTTGATGATCTCATCGATATAGAGCTGGCGCGTGGCCTGTGTCTTTGCGGCAGGATTTTTGGGAATATCGTAATTGCCGGAATCCAGCGCGATCAATGCCCAAATGGGGCCGTTCAGACCCTGCCAGATGGTCTTTTCAAAATCGCCCAGCGGGGTCAAAAGGTTGTATCCCGCGACCTTGGACGGGTCGCGCCCGATGGCAGTCAGGGCGAGAATGACGCGGGAATACTCGGTGTATTTTCTTTCATGCAGCACGCCAGAGCAGTTCTTGACGTACTTCTCGACGCGCGCATAGTAATCTTCATAGTAATTTGCGGGAACAGAATAGCCGGAACGAGCAAGACCGATAATTGCCCATTCGCCGCCGATGGAGCCGACCTCCGGCGCTTTGACAGCGGACACCATATAGGCGGCGCTGCCTTGTACTTCATTCTGGACGCTGGACGCTGCAAATGTGGGAACAGCCAGCGAGAACAGGACGGAAAACGCCAGAATCAGCGCTGCAAATTTACGAATTTGCTTCATATTTTAATCTCCCTATAATGTGGCAAGCAGGGCTGCCCCCAAATGGGGGCAGTCCTGTGCTGTAAAGTGATTATTTTGTGGTCTTAGCTACGTTTTCCGCGAACCGATGGAGAATCGCGGCGACCTGGGCTCTGCTGGCGTTGCCAGTCGGCATGAGTTTGCCGTTCGAGCCGTTGACCAGCTTTTCGGCAACAGCCCATTCCAGCGAAGCCGCGGCATAGCCGGACACGCTTGCGTGGTCTGTAAATCCGTTCAAGCCGGAGCTTGCGGCGGTATTGTACTTCTTGTACTGCGCATAGCGGTACAGAATTGCCGCCATCTGCTCACGGGTGACGTTTGCGTTCGGGCTGAACGTCGTGGTGCTGGTGCCGTTGACGATGCCGTTGTCGGCTGCCCACGTCACAGCGTCCTCATAGTAGCCGTTGTACTGGACATCCGAGAATCCGCTGCGTCCGTTGACTGCGGGCTGACCTTCCAGTCGGTACAGAACCGTGACGAGCATCGCGCGGGTCATGCTGGCGTTCGGAGAGAACGTTGTGTCGCTGGTGCCTGCGAACAGACCGTTTTCATACGCGAATGCAACATCCTCGTAGAACCAGTCGCTTTCACGCACGTCCGTGAACGGAAGTTTACCATTGGTAAACTCGACTTCGATTCTGGTCGACACCGTGAGCTTGTCAATGGTATAGGTCTTGACTGCGCCGACAGACTTGCCGTTGACCTTGACGTCCTTGACCTTATAGCCGGTGTCCGGTTTGAAGGTGAAGGTGACAGACTTGCCGATGTGCTGGAATGTCAGCTTCGGTTCGACCGTGCCGTTCTTGCCAACCTTCAAAATCTTGCCCAGCAGCTCATTGACATACTGTTCGGGGCTGATGTCCGCAGCGCGGAGCCAGCCGTTGTAGTAGGTTCCATTGCCAAGCGACGGGTAATTCGGATCGTTAAACCAGTCTGCGACTTCATGCGAATAGTCGTTGACATAGTGCCAGACAACCACGTCATTGTCGTTCAGTGTCCAGTTCTTGAGACCCTGATTCGGATGCGTGCCGTTGACGGTGTACATCCAGCCGGACTTCTTGCCGTTGGTGAACTCACTCAGCGGGTATCCGCCGAGGCAGGACGGGGCGTAGATCGTGCTGACATAGTTGCTTTCCGCACCGATGTAGCGCAGACCGGCATCGCTCATGGCTTCCGTAAAGAGATCATAGACGGTTGCGTTTTCCTGCAAGGAATACGTTGTGGTAGGAACCCAGGTCACATATTCGGGCAGATAGCTGTCGGTCGTCAGGTCAACATCCTGCGTTGCTTCGAGCGCGCCGATGAGACGGAATGTGACTTCAATATCACCCGGTTTTACAGCATCGAGATCAGTAATAGCTTTTTCATAGATGGCCGTGACACGCTCGCAGGATTCCGCAGCGTTCATATCCGTCTGTGCCTGCTGGAGAATACTTGCGAGTTTCTTCTTTGCGGCAGTGCCATACTTTTTGGTCTTGTCGTTCAGAAGCTCGTCATAGTGTGTCTTGAGCAGATTGTACTGTTCTGTCCGCTTCTGCTTCAGAATTGCCTTGTACGAAGTTTCGGCAGCGGTCAGGGTATCGTAGTTCTTGACCTTGTCCTTGTCGGCAGCAGAGAGCTTGTTGTAGGCATTGCGTGCTTCCGCAATCGCGTTATAGCTGGATTCATTGACCTCACCGATGCTATCGATCATGTCAATGACTTCCTGTGCGCTTGCGTCCGCACGCTTCACGGCATCTGTCATGTTGTACAGACTGTTTTTGCCGGTTTTGAAGCGATCATATGCAACGAGTGCATAAGTACCTTGCTCGGAGGACATTTGGTTGTTGTCTTTATCGCTGCCGGGCAATGTATGAAGGAAGCTGCCATCCGCCTGCTCAAAGGTCAGGAGATTTTCCAGTGCGGAATGCCCATTCTTCACGAAGCGGCTGTCTGTATCCGCATCGATATTGAGCGCAGACAGCGCGACAATGACCTGTGCGCAGCTCTCAGCGTTTGCATTGCCCCAGCTGGAGAATCCGCCATCGCTGCTTTGCTTGGTGGATAGCCATGCAAGTGCGGCATCAACAACATCCTGAACATTTTTGTTGCTCTTATAGTACGGAGCCAATGCCTGAATTGCCATTGCCGTCATATCGACATCGGTTACAGTACCATCAAGAGCCCAGCCGCCGTCACTTGTACGGTTGCCAAGGATTGCTTCAATCAGCTCATCACGGCTGGACGAAGTGTAGTTCTTGCTGTCCAAAGCGATCAGCGCCCAGATCGGGCCGTTGATGCCCTGCTTCAGATCATAGGTAACATCGTCAAGCGCAGTCAGAAGATTGTGACCACCCACACTGGTGGGATCTTCTCCGATAGCGGTCAGTGCCAGTGCAATACGGGCATTGTCTGTAGACTTGTCCGCATTCAGCTTGCCGGAACTGATATTAGTCCTTACATAGGCTACAACACGGTCATAGTAACCATCATAGTAGCTGTTCAGGACATCCGCATTGCCGCGCGCCAATGCAAGGACGGCCCATTCGCCGCTGCTGGAACCGATTGTCGGCGTAGGTACTGTCTTTTTAATGTTGGCAAGAGCTTTTCGCAGATACTCGCTGTAATTGGTTTCTTCGCCCGGCTGCTGGTTTTTAAGTGCAGCCTCAGCAGCAAGCAGTTTCTGATAGACCAGAGAGCCGATAGCATTTTTCTGCTTGTCTGTCAAGGCATTATACGCAGCGCGTGCAGCCACAACAGCTTCTCTATCGGACTCTGTAATCGGGTCGGGCAGGGCGTTAATCAGTGCCTCAACCCGGGCAACCTCCAGCTGGGAGATTTTCGCGGTCGAATCGGCGATTCTCTTCCGCATGGCTGCGCTGATTTCGTTTTCTGCGTGAAGCGCAGTAAGCTCATCCAACGCGGTCTGCGCGTCTGCGACGATCTGCTTGTCAGCAAGCGTCAGGTTGGCAGGATTCTGCGGAAGCTTGTTTGCGGCGGTTGTTACCTTAGAAACAGCTCTAAGGATCGGCAGTCTCTTATAGCAAGCCATGAGCTTGTTGTAGTTGGCTGAACCGAAATCAGCTCTCTGGCTTTCGTCCAGCGCCTGATAGAGGCTATACGCCGTTTCTACGTCTTCCGCATCTGCAAGCGTCAGCTTCGAAGCATCGGGCAAACGGGCAACGATTGCCTTCAAATCATCGAGATTGCCCTGAATGACAACGCGGATGGTGTACCTTGTCGCCGGGCTGGCTTCGTTCATGCTGGGCCAACCAGCTTCGCCGACACCGATGTAGATGATGTCACCAGACGAGACCTGCATACGGCTGCCACTGGCGTAGCGGCTGTTCTCATTATTGTAATTATTGAGATACATACGCGCCTGATAGTTCTTGTTCGTCGGTTCGTAGGAAACCGTAACAGTCGCATCAGACTCCGTAATTTGCAGGACATAGTCCGTCACGCCGGAGGAGAGAGAAGCAGACGAGAGCGTACCGCCTCTGACGTTCAGGGATTTGAGCGTCGTGCTGGTATTGCTCCACGAGCCGCCGAGATCAGCGCCGAGCGCGGTCGTGTACATGACGCGGATATAATCGCCGTCTTGCAGCGAATTATCCGAGGCGCGGAAGCTGTTGAAGCCCTTGTTCACGAACCAGTCGTTCAGCGTACCCATCCAGCCGGAGTTTCCGCCGCCGGTGAACTCTGCGAGTCTGGTCTTGTCCCATTCGACCGAAGCAAGATAGGAGATGTCGTAGTCATCTGCGCCACCCTGCCAGTGATACTTCTTGCCCTCAAGTGCCTTGAGGATCACGGTCATCATGCTGTCGTCTTCGGTCAGGTCATACCAGTCATTGATGAACTTACCTTTCAGCTCAGTCGGGAGGGTTTCACTCTCGAACGTCGTGTTCTCGACGATCACGTGGACACGGCCGACGACCTTGGCATCCTTGAACGGGTATTTCCCGCCGACAGCGCCGGTCGTACCACTCTGATCTTTGGTCGGGATCGCAGCCATCGCGTTGATCGCGGCTTTTCTTGCGGTGGTAACGGCTGCTGCGTTTTCAGCTTTTTCGATGGCGTCCAAACCGGCGTCTTTCGCCGCGACGAGCTTTGTCCAGTTCTCAGCGGTATAATCCGCTTCGTTGTAGGCGTTGAACTCAGCCAGAACCGCTTTCTTCGCTGCGGCTCTCGTCTGATCGAGCGTTTCAGCCTTTGCCCAGCTGATCGTGATCGTTACATCCTCATAGGGCATTGCGAACTCCGCATAGGCGTTATCAAACTTCATGTCGATTGCCTGCGGGTCTTTGCCCTTGTACTCACTGACGTCATAGATCTGGTAAGTATCGGATGTAATATCGCTCTTGCTGATACCGGAATAGGTGATGCTCTTGAGTTCATACGGAGTGCCGTCAATCAGGACAACCAGATCTCCGTTGACCTTATAGCCCTCGATAGACTTACCACTGGTTGTTCCGGTATTCGGGATAATCAGTTCCGTATAGATCAGGTTCTCGTCACAGAGAGACCACTTTGCGCCCTCGGGCGAGAACGTGCCATTCGCATTGCGAAGCTGGAAGTACGCAGCGTTGTTCAAACCCGTGAAAATGCGAACTGTCGTCAGCGGTGTAGCTTCACTAAAGGTTGCACGGAACGCTTCGACTTGTGTACGCTTTCCGTTTACAAACTCCGATTCAACATAAGAGCCGAACGTAAACGGCGTTGCAACGTTGATTGCCGTTGTAGCGTCACCAGCACCACCCGGACCACGATCCTGCTTTGCCGGGTTTTCACGCAGGTAAGCGTACATGGCGTTGAGGATTTCGGTGGACGTTTCATCGTCGCCCTTGACAACGAGCTTCAAGCCGTAGGTCTTTGCGGGCGGCAGCTCGTCGCCGTTCTTCTCCATAAACTCGATGATCTTTTCATACTTCTGCTCTTCCGGACCGGTAAGCAGAGACTTTTGATACGAGTTGAGAGAAGCATAGGCCGCCTTCATCTGCTCGATTGCGTCTTGAATCGATTTTGCGCTTGTGATCTCGCCGGTGTCATCAGGCAGCATGGCAAGATACTTGCGGAAACGGCTCAAAGAATCCTGATTGTCGCCCAGCATTTCGTTTTGCAGCTTCTGGATGGCTGCAATCGCAGTCTGCTGCGCCGCGCGTGCTTCGGCAACGGAGCTGTCGGTCTTGTTCAGAACCTTAACAGCCTTGTCATACGCCGCTTTCAGCTGTTCCCATGCAGCTGCGCCGAACTGCTCCTGCGGGTATGCGTTGTAGACCGCGTCAAGCTCGGCTTTGAGCTTTGCTTTTACGCCGTCCTCGTCAGATGCTTTGCCGACCTTGACCTCGAGATACGGCGCAGCCGTCATGCCCGAGTAGAAGGTAGACGTAGACTCGTCATTTTCGCGTGGTTCAAACGCCGTGACGAGATAGGTACCTTCTTCATAGAGCAGGATGGAAGTCTTACCCTCTGCGTCTGTTACCGCATCGAAGATGGTTGCCTTGGCCGGGTAGCCAGCTTCCGTCTTGGGACCGTAGACGGCGATCTTCGCGCCCTCATAGGGGGCATAGCTACCGTTATAGCTCCAAACGTGTGCCGACTTCGCGCCCTCGACGGTCAGGGACAGCTCTGCACCAGCTTCGGCGCTTGTGCTGCTGCCACCGGCAAAACGCAATGAACCAAGGACACCGGGTAACTGCCCCCAGTAGTCCAGCTCTTCGCGGTAGATGTAGTTGAACGCGCGGGTCGGCACCTCAAAGAGCGCAATCTGCACCTGATCGCCGTCATGGAGCAGCTGCCCCATGAAATCCGTTGAAGCCTGATCGCCAATCAGACCGGTCGTCTGCTGAAGGCCGTTCACGCGGATACTCCAACCATATCTGCGGAGAGCGTCCGCGTCGGAATCCAAACCGGGATACTTGTCCGATGCACTACCGCCGTTCGGGCTGGTAAAACCGGCTGTGGTAAACAGATCGCGGAGCGTACTGCTGTTGGTCAGCTTGTAGCTCGCAGAGCCGGGCGTCAAGCCGCTCTTGTCGGCAAGCTTACTGGACGGAAGACGCAGATGATAGTCGTCCGTGTAGGTCAGCGTGACGCTGATCTGCTCTTTGGCAGACTTGAGCGCGCAGATTGCGTTCCAGAGCGTGTTCGCTTTTTCGCGCAGGCCGCGGTTTTCGTCCTTTGTCAGCCGATCCGTTACCGGATGCTCCTTGACATAGGCAAGCGCGTCGGTGCGCGCAGACTGGAGTGCCAACCAGCTTTCTTCTGTATAGCCAGGATTTTCACCCGCGCCATAACGGGCAGCCAAAGCCTGAATGGTCTTGACATTCTGTTCGCTGTAGGAAACCAGACTCTGGTGGACAAGCAGCGTCGGCAAATTCTTTGCCGTTGCAACGGCGGCATTCAACGCGGTCTGATTCTCGTCGGTGTTTTTGTTCGTGTCCGACGGTATGCGCTTACCTTCTTCTCCTGTGAACAGAGAATCCAGATACGCCTGCATCTCGCCGCGCCCTGCTTTGAACTTCGCTGCGCTTGTTTCCGTGTACGCTTGCAGGGAAAGATCGTTGTAGTCAAGTCCACTGACACGCTGAATCGCCTCATAAAGCGGGGTGGTGTTCAGCCTGTCGGCGGGAATCAGCTGATCGATCTCTGCTTGCAGCGCAGCTCTTGCAGCTTCAATATCATCTTCACTTGTTGCAGCGGCCAGTTCTTTTTGAGCCTGTTCGCGCGGACCATTTTTGGCGACGAAATCCGACCAAAAACCGTTAGCATTGTATGTATTGCCGTTGTAGCGATCACCGGATTTATACCAGTTTGCTTCATTTTTATCGGTTACAGTTGCAAGCAGACTTGTAAGTGGCTCTTTTTGCTTGTCGTTAAGGGAGACACCGGCTTTTTTCACTTGAATAAGTATTCCAAAATTATCGACGCCATTACCACGCACACCGATAAAATAATACTTTGGATAAGTCGGAATAAAATCGTTCTTAGATAATCCCTTTTCCATTAGGGCTTGTGCTGTAACTGAAACACCGGCTAAATCCGTGGCTCCTTTAGCCGCACTACTTGTTAGAGTAACTGTTGATGCTTGATTCAAAAAACCATAATTAGATGTTGTAAGCCGTGTGGTAGACTTAAATTGAACATCGTCATTTTCAATGGTTTTTATATAAATGGTACTGATGGAAATTGTTTCCTTTTTAGTGACGCAGCTTAAACTTTGATCTGTTAATTTTGTGTCGTAGGAGTTTACGGTATCGCGTCCAAATTCAATGGTTTCTGTTGCTGCATAAACTTGAAACGACAAACAAATTATCAACATAATCAAAAGTAAAGTGCGTAGTTGCTTTCTTATACATTTCATCTGTTGTGATAATAAAACGCCCCCGTGATCCGGATTGGATCACGGGGGCGTAACGTCCTTTACTTTTAGATTTTAATTGTGTCGCTAGATTAGTCCAAAACAAGAATATACGGTGCCGCATTTCCAACCTGAACAAGAATCTGTACCAGCTTTGTCGTATTAGAAACAGTAAACGTATTCGATGCAACGCCATTGATGTAGACATTTGCATCACTTGCAGCAGTTACAGTAATCACGTCGCCGTTAGCAACCTCGGCATCAAGATAGAACGTATTATTATCATATGCTGTTGCTTCACTTAAAACGAGTGCATCGCTCCCGATTGCAACGGAATTGATGGATGTCGTTCCAGCACCGCCGGTGATCGTGTTGCTGGTTCTATACAGACCGCAGACCTCGGCAGAGGTTTCACCGAAGATACCTGCGTTGAACAGAACTGCACTGTAGACACGGATGTACTTTGCCGAGGACATATGAACGGGTACACCGTTCTCGTCAACCGCCCAGGAGAGGTCAAAGCCGTCGCCGCCGTTACCGACAGAAGCTGCACTTGCATACGGATTGATCGCGGTGCCATAGGCAGAACCGTTGACACGGACATCCGCATAGCCCCACTGATAAACGTCCGTCATCTGTGCCTGTGTTGGATTGCTACCCAGAACCTGCGTATCGTCCGGAACAAGCGTCAGACCGGAATAGGTGATAACTTCCGCACCATTCGGAACAGTGCTGGTTGTGTCGGCCTTGTCCCAGTTGACACCAGCGTTGTTCTCCTTGGCAGTCTCCGTGGTTGCGACAGCGGGAATGTGGGAATCTGTGCCAAGCTTCCAGACGTTGCCGTAGTACTCTTCCTGCGCGGCATTATTCACAACACGGGTTGCCCACTCCGGCCAGTAGGACAGGTTCAGAGCCGTAGCTGTACCGGTTGCAGGGACAACGTGCCACGTTGCAGCGGAAATCGCGGCGTTGATGGCGCTCTGTGTCTGTTCGCTGGGGCTATTGTAGTTTTCGGAGTAGTAGATGCCATCAGCAGTAAACGTGCTCTTCAGCGCGCGCTGTTCTGAACCTTCAATGCGGACATAGGAGATCTTCTGATCCCACTTGGTGCCATTCATGTAGTGACGGGAACCAGCCAGCGTGTACCACTTGATGCCGTCATTGGAGACCATGACGCCGGCGGCCTCAGGGTTGCCGACGAAGGCGTTGCCGTAGACGATGAAGTCAATGCCATAGGGGTTATTTGCATTGTTTTCAATGGGGTTATTGCCCATATCAAACTGGACGTAGCCACCGGCCATGCCGAGGGAGACACCGGTGGAAACATAGCCGTTCAGGAACTTTGGCGTGTTGGTGTCGGGGTTCTTATTGGTGTTGTCCGTAAAGAGCGTGCCCCAGCCGAAGCTATTGTGACGGGCAAACTGACCGACGGGCAGGTAGCCGTTGACAGCGGAGGGATAAGAACCGGTAATCGCAGTCGTGTAATGCGGGCAGGTGATGGTGTAGGCAACCGTCTCACCGTTCAGAACCGTAATCGTGATTTCGTTCGTCGCGTCCGTGTAGACGGTATAAGCGGAATCCGTATCACCAACACCGTTGGCAGTCAATTCCGTTGTGCCAACCTTGACGGTCAAACCGTTGCGTGCCCAGAGCAAGAAACTCTTGGGGATGTAATTGGTAGAGGCATCAACATTGACGACTGTTCCGGTGGTCGCTGTTGTCCAGTTGATTGTCACAGGTTCCCCTGTTCCAATACTAACCTCATCATACGTGCCGGTTGCCGAAACGCCCATGCAAAGCACGGATACGAGCATCGCGGCAATCAGAAGCAGGGAAAGCATTTTCTTGGATGTTTTCATGATCTGTTCTCCTTTTAATTTTTTCTTCCTTTGTGCCAGCACAGCCCGGAAGTAAGGCCGCGCTGCCCATGCAACTTACTTGCGCTGCCGCCGCATGAATGGCAGCAGCGTGTTTTTTCACGATAGAAACATTTCTCGCAAGGAATACCGGCACGGATGAGAAACACTCCGCACCGGCGCATATGTCTACGGCTTGCGCCGTTGACCACAAAGGACTTTTCACGCCACAGATACAATACCGCTTCCTGCGCTCCCGCCCGCCGCGACGTAGACCGCGTTTTCTGCCCGTTGGCGCGCTCGTCTCGTCGCGGCGCTTCGCCGGGGCAGTATGCTCTCTCGCTGTAGCTATTCAGTTGTCGATGCGATTCATCATTTCGAGACGGGCGAAGGCCCAGTAGATTTGTTTTGAGATCCCCCGGTTCCGCGTTCCCATTCGGAACCGGGGATTTCGGCAGTCGGCTTCAGGGGGATGAAGCCAGTCTATGTGCAAATCCGTTCCCAAACAGATTGCATCTAATTTATTGTGCAGCTTCTTCCGCCGCAGGCTGCTGGGCAGCTTTCTGCGCCGCTTCTTTTTTCGCCGCGATTTTGGCGGCGTGTTCCTGCCGGAACAGCTTGAGCTGCTTTTTATATTCGTCCTTAAATTCCCGCGTGCCACGCGGGTTGACGTTTGCGGGGAACTTGACGCCGCGCGTCTGAAGCGCGTGGATCGTCCGCCCAGTGATTTTCTCATCCAGCCAGACATCGCCGCGAAACCGGCGGCCTTTGCCCTGAAACTGCTTTTTACCGTTCGGCATCCTGCGGCCTCCTTTCCTCGACTGTTTGGAAAGGAGATTCGGATTCCGGTTTTACCGGCGCAGCAGGCGCGCCGCGCTTTTTCTCGCGCTGGGCGTTGCGCTCTTTTCTAGCACGGAGCTTTTCAGCGCGCTCCTGCTCATAGATGGCGGTCTGATGCTTATATTCCTCATTAAAATGGAGGTATCGCTCTGCCTGCGGCCAGACAGCGAGCGCTTCTTTTGTGCGCTTGCGGATCAGCTCCTCGCGCCACTGCTGACCGTCAAAACGGTTCTGTGCGCCGCCGCTCATTTGGAGCCTCCCGCGGCTGCCGCTTTTTTCTCGCGCTTTTTGGCGGATTTTTGTTCCCGGCGGTTCTCTTTCGCCTGCTTCTTCCGCGCGTCTTTATCCTTTACATGTTGCTCCGACAGGCGGTTATATTCTTCCTGAAAGATTGCTGTGCGTTCCAACGGCAGCGCATTTAGGGCTGGACCTTTGTAGTCCACATAGCCGCTGTAATTCAGGGCCGTTGCCCAGGAGCCAAATCGAAGCGCCAGTAAATCGCCGCCGATAACCTCAGACTGAGCTGGGACGTGTCCCAGCTCTTTTTTGCATTGCCGTAGGTAGCGAGCAAGTTCTTCTCGGGAATCGTGTTGATGTGCAAGGATATATTCAATATTCTTTTGCGTAACAACAATGCGTGTGCGCTCTTTCATCCGACGCTCATGCAGCGCCCGGTTGTCTCGATCTCGGAACGGTTTGCCTTTCATGCCCGTACCTCCTTGGTACAGGCTGCATCCGCCCTTTGAATCTGCGAATCTAACGCCGCATAAAGGTCGCGCACGATTTTTCGATTTGCAAACGGCGGCGGGTTTTTAAGGTTGGCAGATACTGAGCCACTATAAAAGCTGCGGAGAGCTTTCGGCCATGATTCAAAACGGTATTCTAAGAAATCACCGCCGATTACTTCTACTCGCGCGGGCGGATGACCGATGTCTTCCATGCAGGCTTTCAGGTAAGCGCTGAGCTGCTCAAGGCTATCATTCTGGTGGTCTAAAATAAACTCAGTGTTCTTTTGCGCGATGATTTGCTTGACGCGGGACAAAAGCTGCGGGTCCAGGTTTCCCTGCCAGTTGGGCTGCTGGATTTGAAGCTGCTGTTCTTCGCCGTGCATACGTTTTTCCTCCTATCGTACTTTTTCACAGACTACCCCTATCATGGGATAATCTGGATGAGACACAAATAAAAATAGCGTCACTTGTTCCGTAAAAGAGGGAACAGTTGACGCCCGTGTCAAGTACAATAAGCAGATCATCGTGCTGCCTACCATACGTTTTTTGCCCGCCTTCTGCATTTCAGGGGTCATAACCAGACAGAATCCCATGCAGTGAGAATAGCGATTCTTCCGACTTGGACTATGGATGTAATTTACATCCGCGCTCTGACTCCTACCTTCTCATGGGTCAAGCCCCACAATGGCGATCTTTCGATCACATGACTTGCAAACAAAACGCTGTCTTACGTTCTGCCGCGTGCCACTTTGGAATCTTGCTCATCCTTACGGCTCCGGGCGAGTAGCCGCGTACACTCCCAATGTACACAGCCTTCCTCTTTCATCACAGGCTCAGTCCAATCATGGCTGCGACCTGTGATTACACATCCTCGGCAAGCAAAAATCACGCAGTATGAAATTGTATGACCGCAGAATTGGTTTTCTCTTTTGTGGTATCCTAACCGTGTGTACGGCGAGGATTTTTTATCGTAAAGTGTCCCACTTTACGTGAATTAGTATCCAAACACTTACCGCGTCAGGGTTTCCTGTGTTGGTGACGGGAATACTGACTGCATATGGGCATAGAAAGACCGCCGACACGATACCGTATCGGCGGGTAAAACCGTATTGAATTTTACACGTTATGCGCCGATCTGCAAAACGCCGACGCTCTGGATACAGCGGCGCTTGCTCTCCATCGATGGGTGAACGTAGAGCTTCAGCGTCGTTTTAATGTCCGCGTGACCGAGCAGCTCACTGACGCTTTTTATATCCGCGCCTGCCTCCACACATCTCGTCGCAAACGTGTGCCGCAGGGCATGAAAGCCTCGGTGACGGATGCCGCAGCGCCGCAGAAGCACCGTGAACTGATACTGGCAGGTGCGCGGGTCCATGGGGCGATCTTCGCGGTCGGTCATCAGATAGGCATCTGGCGGCAGCTTCGCGGAAACCCTTTTCAGCAAAAGCAGCAGCTCCGGATGCAGCGGTATGATCCGCTCGGAGCTGTCGCTTTTCGGGCGCTGGACCAGAAGCCGGGATACGCCATGCAGCGTGATGCGCTGCACAGACCGGCAGACATGGAGCGTTCCTGCAAGAAAATCAATATCGCTTACCCGCAGCGCGCAGACCTCGCCGACGCGCAGTCCCGCGTGAAGCGCCAGCATCACGGCAAGGCTTATTCTCTTTGACGGGAATAGGGCTTTTCCGAGCGCGGCAAGCTCTGTCTCAGAAAATACGTCGATCTTTTTCTGCGTACAAGCCGGGAGCTTCGCGTTTAGCGCGTCGCAGACGCAGTGATACTCCCGCTGAGCAAAGCGCAGCAGCGTTTTGATCAGCACGGCCAGATCGCGTACTGTTTTTGCGGACAAACCGCCGCCACTGTGAAGGCGTCCGTGCTGCTTCATCCAGAGAAGGAAACTAGAAAGCTCTTTCGCCGTCAGTCTGGACACTGGAATGCCTCCGAGGTGCGGCAGAATATGGCGTTCCAGCATGAAACGGTAACGCTCCCGTGTGGAGAGTTTGACATCGGTTTGAAGCAGATACTGAGAAAAAAGCTCTTTCAGCGTCAGCTCACACGCAGCCGTGCTTTCGTGTGTCAGCGCCTGCATTGCTGCCAGCTGCTTCTTCTTTGCAATATCGTGCGTCCGCCCATAGACAGACTTGTATTTTGCCTTGCCATTTGGCAAGCGCATGGCGATATACCGCGCCTCCCAGCGACCGTCTTTCCGGTGATAAATGTTCTCTCCGTATTTCGGCAAGTGCTCCACCTTTCCTTTTTACCAGAATCATGACGGCAAATACAAGACAAAACCGTTCTGCATCTGCTGATGCAGATTTACATAACTGCTTCACACACTTTTTACACGATGAAATTTGCAAGAAATTGATGATTGAAGACATGGAATCGGGTTGACTTTTCTATATCTGCATGTATAATAAGTGTGAAAGCAGAATATTTTGTGGTTTAATCGTCACGTGAAGTGGGACACTTTGCGTGAATTTTTTGCTCAAAAATAAAACGGCCTTCGCAGCACACTACGCCCACGAATGCCGATTCACTGGCAGGAACTCCTGCCGGTAAAAAGCAGACCGTTGACGAGGCGTCGCTTTTGTTCCATGCTCAGGCGCGTATCTGACTTATCTCCCGCAGTTGGAGCTTCACAGTGACCGGTTCGCGGGGACTTTCACCCCATTCCGCATTGAGTCCGTTCCCTTTAGAAACGAACACCTGAACAGTCTGTTCCTTTCTTTTATTTTAGCGCATTTTTCTGAAAATGCACGAATTATTTTGAAGAAGGCTCCTTCTGATTTCCTTTCTTAGATTCAGATTTCTTTTTCTGTATTGGTTCTCAGCTAGAGTTGGTCCTTCAAGCTACGCCGTGGTGTCGCGGCGCTGGTGACAGCAAAAGCGCGGACGTTCCCCTTGGCGGGAGCGTCCGCGTTGTTATTTGTCCTCATTTATAATGTATAAGTTTGACGTGCAGCTTCCGTTTTCTCGGTGGCGGCGCTGGCGCTGGATGTATCCGGCGCGTTCTAAGTCATTCAAGGCACGCTGAACCGTGCGCGGCGAGAGGTGCAGGTCGCGGGCTATCGTCTTGATGCCCGGCCAGCAGCTCCCGCCGCCTGCACGGTCACGGAGGTACATATAGACTGTCCGCGCCCGGTGCGGCAGGTCGGGATCGGCGTAAATTTCACCGAAGAAGCTCATTTCTCGGCATAGCTGCTCATATAGTCATCCGCTTTCGGCGTTGAGACCGGCCTTGGTTGGGAATATAGGCTTTTCTTGATATTCATCATCAGCTCCTCCTTCCTGCGGAGTAGACCTCGCGCTGGGCGCGCTCCGGCACCTGATATGGTTCTTCAAACTTGATTCCCCATTTGAAATATAATTGCAGCTTGGTACGCATCGGATGGACCCCGGTTTTCATGACAATGAAGTTACCCTTCGGGAGATTTTTCAGTTCATCCGGCGATAAAAGCGCGCGTTCTGCCATCTGCAAGCTCTGGCTATTGAGCGCAGAAAGCGTCCGCGCGTCAAAGTCCAGCTCAAACACTCCGCTGACCTCGCCGGTGTTCTCCATGCGGTGCTTTGCCAGCGCATCGAATGTCTCGCGGCTGATCTCTTTGCAGCCGTCCGTCGCTTCAAAGAGACTCCGCGTTGGCAGGCGCTGTCCCTGCTGGAGATAATCATGGAGCCGTTTGGCAAGCTGCAAAAACTCTGTGCCGGATTCGTTTTGCAGATAGACTTCCGCGCAGTCCTCCGTGATGTGAAAGCCCGCCGTGCTCATACCTGCGCCTCCGATTTCTTTTGCGGTCTGCGCACAAATTCTTCCTG
>ERZ780226.1120-NODE-1120-length-21836-cov-3.699784_pt1 | contig 21836 bp, 19 predicted proteins | sample MGYA00511165_ERZ780226 | MGnify/ENA primary metagenome ERZ780226 (study PRJEB29588, sample SAMEA2152373) | human gut metagenome | biome: human gut; feature: human-associated habitat; material: faeces | place: Denmark | collected 2008/2010 ...
GGGGCTGGCCTATAAGCCGCTGCGGAAAGCGCCGTCGCTCGCCGTGCTGATTACGGCCATCGGCATGAGCTACCTTCTGCAGAATCTGGCGCTGCTGATCTGGGGTTCCAATCCCAAGAGCTTTACGTCCATCATCAGCTTCGGACCGGTGCGTCTGTTTGATGGCCAGCTGATTATTTCTGACGTGGCCATTGTGACGGTGCTGGCCTGCATTCTGATCATGCTGGCTTTGACATGGTTCACCGGCAAGACCCGTATGGGCAAGGCCATGCGCGCCGTCAGCGAGGATAAGGGCGCGGCCCAGCTGATGGGCGTGAACGTGAACCGCACCATTTCCGTGACCTTCGCCATCGGCTCTGCACTGGCGGCCATCGCCGGTGTACTGTTGTGCTCTGCTTATCCCACGCTGATGCCCACCACCGGCTCCATGCCCGGTATCAAAGCCTTCACCGCCGCCGTGTTCGGCGGTATCGGCTCTATCCCCGGCGCTATGCTGGGCGGCATCCTGCTGGGCATTATCGAGATCTTCGGCAAGAGCTACATTTCCACGGAACTGGGCGATGCCATCGTGTTCGCCATTCTGATTGTGATCCTGCTGGTGAAGCCCGCCGGACTTCTGGGCAAGAAGATCCGTGAAAAGGTGTAAGGGGGCGGACGAGATGAAAAAGAAGCGAAACAGTACCTTTGTCAATAATCTGATCACTTATCTGATCGTGATCGTCGCCTTTGTCGCCGTGACCCTCCTGCAGAATGCGGGCATGATCAGCCGTTCCCTGAAGGGACAGCTGGTGCCCATCTGCGTGTACATCGTGATGGCGGTCTCCCTGAATCTGGTGGTTGGTATTTCCGGCGAACTGAGCTTGGGTCACGCGGGCTTTATGTCCGTGGGCGCGTTCGCGGGCGCTATCTTCTGCATGGCGACGCAGGACGGCATTGCCGACCCTACGGTGCGGCTGATTCTGGGAATGCTGGTAGGTGGCGTGTTCGCCGGTATCATGGGCGTGATCGTAGGCGTGCCCGTGCTGCGGCTGCAGGGCGACTATCTGGCCATCGTGACGCTGGCATTCGGTGAGATCATCCGCAACGTGCTGAACTGCGTGTATGTTTCTAACGATGCAGGGCAGCTGTACTTCGGTTTCAACAATCCCTCTCTGCCCGGCAAGCTGATCGTGAATGGCCCTCAGGGTGCGCAGGGACTTACCCGCATTTCGACGTTTACCATGGGTTTCTGCCTCATCATGTTCACCCTGATCGTGGTGCTGAACCTGATCAACAGCCGCTCCGGCCGGGCCATGATGGCCCTGCGGGACAACCGCATTGCCGCGGAAAGCGTTGGCATCAGCGTGACCAAATACAAGCTGATGGCCTTTGTGACCTCCGCTGTGCTGGCGGGTATGGCGGGCACCCTGTTCGGCATGAACTTCTCCACCTTCACCGCCAGCAAGTTCAAATTCGACACCTCCATTCTGGTACTGGTGTTCGTGGTGCTGGGCGGCATCGGCAATATCCGCGGCTCCGTGATCGCCGCGGCGCTGCTGACCATTCTGCCGGAACTGCTGCGTTCCTTCAATGACTACCGTATGCTGGTGTACGCTATCGTGCTGATCGTGGTCATGCTGGTGACCAACGGCGAACGCTCCAAGCAGTGGCTTGCCATGGTCAAAGCCCGTCTGAGCCGGGAAGAGAAAGGAGAGGCCGAGCAATGACTGAAAGAGAACGCACTACCATGGTTCCTTTCCCCAGCGACGCGATCATTCCCGAGCGCGATCTGGGCACCCGTCCTGTGTTGGACGCCCGGCATCTGGGTGTGGAATTCGGCGGCCTGAAGGCCGTAGACGACTTCAACATGATCATCGGCCGTACGGAGATCGCCGGCCTGATCGGCCCCAACGGCGCTGGCAAGACCACGATCTTCAACCTGATCACCAAGGTGTATCAGCCCACCACCGGCACCATCCTGATCGACGGCAAGGACACCGCGGGCATGAACACCATTCAGGTCAACAAGGCGGGCATTGCCCGTACCTTCCAGAATATCCGCCTGTTCAACAAAATGAGCGTGGAGGATAACGTGAAGATCGGTCTTCATAATCGGATGCGCTACGGCATGGGTACGGGCATTCTGCGTCTGCCCAATTATTGGAAAAAAGAAAAGCTGATGCACGAAAAGGCGCTGGAACTGCTGTCCATCTTCGATATGCAGGATCTGGCGGACACCACGGCGGGTTCGCTGCCTTACGGCGCGCAGCGGCGGCTGGAGATCGTCCGCGCCGAGGGCGCGATCCCCGCCACCACCGCCATCATCGGCGGCAACAACGAAGACGGCGTAGCCAAATGGCTTTTGGAGCATGCTGATTTTTAAAATTCGGAGGAAAATATGTACATTTATTACCCAAGCTGTAACTTTAGCGCGGCAAGTCCCGCAACGGCAAAAAAAGTCAAAGCGTATTTTGAAAAGCAAATGCCGGTTGCCGGCTGCTGCCGCGTCGACAAAAGAGAGATTTTCCCTGCGGATATCGCGCTTTACATCTGTCAGGCATGCCGCGAAACGCTCGAAGACAAAGTGAAAACGCAGTCGATGTGGGAATATCTCGATGCCTTAAAAGATTTCAACTTTCCGAACCTAAACGGTCAAAAATTTTATGTGCAGGATTGCTGGCGCGACCGCAATCACCCGGAGATCCACGAAGCCGTGCGCAGCCTTTTAAAGAAAATGCACGCGGAAGTGATAGAGATCGAGCATAACCGTGAAAAATCCATATTCTGCGGCAACCTGCATTACGAAACGGATGATCCGCGTCTCAAAAACTACCCGAATACTCCACTGTACAAGCTGCCCGAAGACCTGCAAACCTCTCTCATGCAGCATTATGCCGCGCAGTTTGACCCCCAAATCCCGGTGCTGTGCTACTGCAACCGCTGTTATGAATGCCTTCGCATGGGCGGTGCAACCGCCGTTCACCTGCTCGATATCGCTTTTTCTGAAATGTAAAGACAGATTTGTTTCCTTTCAGACAGGAAACGAACCGCAAAATCGCCTATACTGAATACAGCGACAGAGGAAAGGGGGAGGGCGTAAATGGAGTGGCTGACGATCATCAAGGATGCGATCGAGTACATGGAGCAAAACCTGCTCACCGTCACGGGTCCGGAGGAGGTCGCAAAGCACGTGCACATTTCAACGATCTACCTGCAGCGCGGCTTTCAGGTCTTAACGGGCTACACGCTCGGCGAGTACATCCGCAACCGCCGTCTGTTTGAGGCCGGCTTAAAGCTCACGCAGACCGACGAAAAGGTCATAGACATCGCGCTCGAATACGGTTACGAAACGCCGGAAAGCTTCACAAAAGCATTCACACGCTTTCACGGCACGACGCCGATCGAGGTGCGCCGCGACCGCTCCAAAATGCAGCTTTTTCTCCCGCTTCATGTCAGCATCAAGATTCAGGGAGGCAGCAAAATGAATTACACTGTAGAAAAAACAGAAGCATTCACCGTCATCGGCTTCGAGCGCCTGTTCTCGTTTGAGACATCGTATAAGGAAATCCCCGATTTCTGGACGGAAATGTACAAAATCCACGCGCCGAACATCCTCGCGGGCAAGGGCCCGAAAACCGAAGTTGAGCACGCCATCATGGAAAACTACATCGGCGAATTCGGTGTCTGCATTGAGGATGCACCTGCGCCCGGCAAGTTCCGCTACATGATCGCGGGCCCATATCAGGGCGGCAAGGTGCCGCAGGGCATGAAGCTCTACACTGTGCCCGCAAACATGTGGGCAAAATTCGCGTGCGTCGGCGCGCTGCCGAACGCCATGCAGAGCGTGAACACCAAGGTCTGGAGCGAGTGGCTGCCCGGCAACAAGGAGTACGACCTTGCCGGCAAGTACAACATCGAGTGGTATTCCGCAGACGGTGACTCGGACAGCACCGACTACGAGTCCGCTATCTGGATCCCCGTTATCCCGAAAAAGTAAAATCTTATCACGCCATAAGAAAACTGCCCTACCGATGCGCAAAACGGCAGGGCATCTCCTATTTTATGTCGGTTCCCGGGTAAAACCGTGCCAAAATTTCGTCAACCGTCATGCCGCCTTCCGCAAGCGTTATGGCGGCCGCTTGACTCATGCCCACGCCGTGCCCATAGCCGAGCGTCGTAAATGTGAACGCGCCGTTTTCATACGTCACCGTAAAACTCGCGCTGCGTAAACCGAGCGCCTCCCGCACATGCACGCCTGTCATTTCCACCCCGCAGACCGTAAGCTTTTCCACATATCCCGTGTCAAAATATTGAATATCCGAAAACCATTTTCCCGGCGCATCGTCAAATGAAATTTCCGAGAAATCGGCTCGTATCTCGTCTTCCGTAAACGTTGCCGCGCTCTGAAACCCCTGCGCCAAAAGGTCGCTCGGGCACGCCACAGCGGTGAGGTACGGGTAGCTTTTTTCCGGCCACACGTTTTCAAACGGCTGCGTGCACCCGGCAGAAATCGCAAAATAACACGCGTTGATCGGCTCGTTTTCAAAATAAATTTCTTTGTCGAGCACCGATAAGCACAGCGCCCGCACGCGGTTTTGTTCTTCGTCCGTCAGCCCCGCATCAACCGTGTAGATGCTCTTTTCCGCGCTGTCACAGGTAAAATCAAAATCTTTCCCCGTGTTTTCCCGCCGCTTGCGGTCATAGAGCGTGTGTATCGCGATGACTTGTGCCTTTAACGCCTCGTCGGGGGCAGAAACAGCCATCTCACACGGCAGCGCCCCGCAGAGAAAATCCAGATCGTTCACTGTGCGGACCGTCTCTGTTGCCGTGTCGTAAATGCGAAAAGCAGATTCGCTTTTTGCCGTGCCGCTCTCCGCAAACAGCAGCGGCGTTACCGCGCAAAACAGATACAGCGCACCCAAAAACGCGAAAAACCTGCGTACCGGCCATTTTGATTTCAGCTTCATTTTACACCTCGAGATGAAAAAACTTATTGTCACTCATGCAATATTTTGTGCTAAATTTATTTTTTGTAGAATAAATCAAGATAAAAATGAAAGATATTGAGTTTCATAATTCAAAAATGCTTGACGAAACCGCAACTCTGCGTTATTATGTATCTACTACGCGAAAATGTGCGGAACGCAGTGCGAAGAGCCGCGCAGGAAAGGATGAGCAGTTTTGGAAAGATTGATAAACGAAAGTGCAAGCAGCACAACGGTCAGCGAGCTTTGCGCCGAGTATCGTGCCAATAACCAGATTACAAAGGATGAATACGAGCTTTACCACGTCAAACGCGGCCTGCGCAACCGCGACGGCACCGGCGTCATGGCCGGCCTTACGCACGTCTGTAATGTGCACGGCTACCTCATCAGCGACGGCGTGAAGATTCCGGATAGCGGCCGCCTCACATACCGCAGCATGAATGTTGTGGATATCATCAACGGCTGCCGCGCAGAGGGGCGCTTCGGCTTTGAAGAAGTCGTGTGGCTTTTGATCTTCGGCAAGCTGCCCGATGAACGCCAGTATAACCGCATCTGTCAGCTCCTTTACGAAAACCGCGAGCTGCCGGAATACTTCCCCGAGGACGTCATTATGAAAAACCCGTCGCGCGACGTGATGAATAAGCTCGCGCGTGCCGTTTTGACGCTCTATTCCTACGATGACGACCCGGACGATCTCTCACTCGAAAATAACATGCGCCAAAGCATCTCGCTCATTGCGCGTATGCCGGCCATCATGACGTATGCCTATCAGGTCAAGCGCCGCCATTACGATAAACAGACCATGTTTTTCCACCCGTTCGAGCCGCAGCACAAAACAGCGGAGGCGATTTTGAATGCCCTGCGCGAGGATCGCCAATTCACGCACGAGGAAGCCCAGCTGCTCGACCTTTGCATGGTGCTCCACGCAGAGCACGGCGGCGGTAACAACTCCACATTTACCACGCGTGTGCTTTCCTCCGCGCAAACGGATATCTACTCCACCATCGCCGCAGCTATCGGCTCTCTGAAGGGCTTCCGTCACGGCGGCGCGAACCACAAGGTACGCCAGATGATGACGGACATCATGCAGAATGTGCAGCACTGGGACAGCGATGACGAGGTGGAAAATTACCTCGAGCGCATTTTGCGCCGCGAGGTGGGGGACAAGAGCGGCCTCATCTACGGCATCGGTCACGCCATTTACACATTGTCCGATCCGCGTGCCGTCGAGCTCAAAAAACAGGCGCGTTCCCTCGCCGCCAAAACCGGCTACGCCGACCAGTTCGCGCTGTATGAGCGCATCGAGCGCTTAGCGCCGGACGCGTTCCATAAAGTTACGGGGAACGAGAAAGTAGTATGCGCCAACGTCGATTTTTATTCCGGGCTCGTCTATGAGATGCTCGGCATTCCGGAGGATCTCTACACGCCCATGTTCGCCGTTTCGCGCATCTCCGGCTGGTGCGCCCACCGCATCGAGGAGCTCACAACGGGCGGCCGCATCATCCGCCCGGCGTACCGCGCGCTGCCCACCGGTCAGACCTACATCCCGCTCAAGGACCGCCATTACGATACAAAGTCCGTTTTGTAAATAAAACGGCATAAAAGCCCAAAACGGCTTGCTTTTTGCCGTTATTGCCCGTATAATCAAATTCAGAAAGCAGCAAGGTGTGTGCGATGGCCCTGTCTTCGCCCGCACCTTTCCGTTTGTATAATTCCATTAAATCTCGTTTCTCTACGAAAGGAAGAGGGGGTAAAATCCATGAAAGCACCCATCACATTTGCCATCGCCGGCTTCGGCGACCGCGGCAGCACATACGCTTCCATGCAGAAGCTTTTCCCGGACCGCATGAAGGTCGTCGCCGTGGCGGATATCAACCCGGAAAAGGTACAGAAAGCGAAAGAGCTCTACGGCATCAAGGATGAGCTTTGCTTCACGAGCGCAGAGGAAATGCTCGCGCAGGATAAGCTTGCCGATGTCATGGTCGTTTCCACCATGGATCGCCAGCACGTCAACCACGCCATTCCGGCGCTTGAAAAGGGCTATAATATCCTGATGGAAAAGCCGATCTCCCCGGATCTTCAGGAGTGCAAGCGTATCATCGAGGTTGCAAAGCACTGCCCCGGCAAGATTATCGTATGTCATGTTCTGCGCTATACCACGTTCTATAATACATTAAAGTCCATTCTCGACAGCAAAAAGATCGGCGATGTCGTCTCCGTCTGTGCAAACGAGAACGTCGGCTACTGGCACCAGGCGCACTCCTTTGTGCGCGGCAACTGGCGCAACAGTGACCAGACAAGCCCCATGATCCTCCAGAAGTGCTGCCACGATATGGACATCTACACATGGCTGCTCGGCAAAAAGTGTAAGGCCGTTTCCTCCGTCGGCGATACGCACCTCTTCAAAAAGGAGTGCGCACCGGAGGGCGCAACGCCGTACTGCCTCGGCGGCTGCAAAGCGAAGGAAAACTGCAAGTTCGACGCCGAGAAGATCTACATCACGAACCCCGCAACGGGCATCCGCAACGGCAATACGTGGATGGCGGGCGTTGCCTGCGGCGTGAACCCCACCGAAGAGCGCACCTATGAAGCACTGAAAAACGGTCAGTACGGCCGCTGCGTCTATATGTGCGACAACAACGTCGTCGACCACCAGCAGACGAACCTCCTCTTCGAGGACGGCACAACCATGAGCTTCACCATGTGCGCGTTCACCGAAAAGTGCTACCGTTATTTCAAGGCCATGGGCACGAACGGTGAGATCGAAGCCGATATGCTCTCGAATAAAATCCACGTCCGCGTCTTCGGCGAGCCGGAAGAAATCATCGATGTCAAGCTCCTTGCAAACGACCTCAAGGGTCACGGCGGCGGCGACAGCGGCATCGTGAACGACTTCCTCGATATGCTCATCAACGAGACCGAAGCCACCGAGCGCACCACAACGCTGGAGCACTCCCTCGAAAGCCACTTCATGGCGCTCGCAGCCGAAGAATCCCGTCTCCGCGGCGGCGAGCTCATCAACATGGATGCGTTCAAAAACGGCAAGTAATTTAACAATCTGAACATAAAAAGTCCTGCACGCATTATAAGCTGTGCAGGATTTTTTACTATGTTCAATTTAATATTTCATCACAAATACGTGTCCACAACGGCCTGCGTCTCATCGCGCTTTGCTTCCATTTCCGCCACAAGGTGGAACTGGTTGCGTGCGCGGTCTAAGTTGTGCTGCGGGTACTTCGTCTTAAAGTACACATCGCCGTTCAGGTAGTCCGCAAGGAAGCGGATGCCCACCTCAAACGTCATCAGCTTCGCACCGTCCGGCAGCGTGCGGATTTCCGTCTCGGTCAGCGCCTTGCCGGCTTCGCCGAGGAAGCCTTCCGTGTACGCCTTAAAGAGCGGCACGCTGAAGTGCACCTTCGTCAGATCGGTTTCGTCCTCCGCACCGGTGGAAGCGCCCGCGCGGATGGAATCACCGAAGTCAAACGCCGCAAGGCCCGGCATCACCGTGTCAAGATCGATGACGCATACCGCGTCACCCGTCGCATTATCAATCAAAACGTTGCTCATTTTCGTGTCGTTGTGCGTCACCTTCAGCGGCAGCTTGCCCTCCTCAAGCAGGTTCATCAAAAGCCCGCAGTCCGTTTCGCGTGCCTTTGCAAATTCCAGCTCGGCCGCAACATTCTTTAAGCGCCCTGCCTTGTTCTCGCGCACCGCCTGCATGAGCTGTTCAAAACGCGCCGGGGTGTCGTGAAAGTGCGGGATGACCTCGTGCAGCGTCTCTGCCGGGTAATCAGAGAGCATGTTCTGAAACGCACCGAACGCCGCGCCGGATTTTTTCAGCATCTCCGGAGATTCCGCAAAGTCATACGCCGTTGTGTTCTCCAAATTGATCGTCGAGCGCCAGTAGTTGCCCTCACTGTCGATATAATAATCCTTGCCGTCGTTCGTCTTTAAAACCGTCAGCGTGCCGCGCTTCGGGTCTTTGCCGGCCTTTTCAAGCTTCTCCGCCAAAAATTTCGTCACGTGCACCATGTTGTCCATGATCTCATCCGGGTGTGGGAACACATACCCGTTCACGCGCTGCAAGACAAAGTTGCCCTTTTCCGTGCGCGCCAGAAACGTGTCGTTGATGTGCCCGCCGCCGTACGGTTCAATGGAGCTTACACAGTCGCCGTAAAAATACGCCTTTGCGGCCTCGTTATAAAGAATTCCCTTTTTGTCCGCCATGTTTTATCCCCTTAGAGTAAGTTTAAAACCGTCAATTATTGATGATGATGCGCAAGATTTCGGAACCGCCCGCCGCGGAAAGATCCATCGCGCCGCTGTACCGCTCCAAAATGCCGCGTACCACTTCCATGCCGAGCACCTGCGGCTTTTTCGGCTCAAACAGCTTATGTACAAGGTCATTCACGGAGCTCTTCGTCGCCGGTGTGCGCTTTTTCTGTTTTTTCTGCGCCGAGTACACCGCCTCAAACGTGATGCGGTTTTCCACCGGCAGCGCCGTGATGCGCACGCGTGGCTCCTCTGCGCCGGAGTGCTCCGCGCAGTCGATGGCGTGCGTCAGCATGTCGTTCAGAATCGCGCAGAATTCAATGGTTTTCAGCCGCACCGCGCCAAGCTCCACATTGCTTTCCAAAACGATGCCGCAGTGTGCCGCGTAGGCCGCCTTGCCCGCCAGCACTGCATTCACATACGGGTTTTCGCTGTATCGCTGTAAATACGGATCGTGCAGAACTGTTTCCTCTTTGATGATATTCAGTACGCCCTCGCAGCTGCCGTTCTGTGCCTCAGCCGCAATCTCATGTAAAACAAAATCATGGTGCTCCTGCGCGTTCTTTGCGTTTGTCACGTTGCCCACCATCGCGCGGAAATAATCCGCCTCCGCGCCGAGCAGCTGCTCGCGGTGCTCCGCCGTGCAGGCATTCTCCTGGTACTTTGCCGCGTTAAATGCCGCACGCACCGTAAACGCCAAAACAAGGTACAGCGCCGCTGTCAGAATAAGGCGCTGCGTTACGCTGTTCAGCCCGAAAAAAGTCGGCAAAATTCCATTTGCGCAGAATAAACAGACAACAAGCGCCGCACAAAGCCCCACAGACAGCACCGAAACGCCGCACTGTGCAAAATAGCGAAACGGGTGTGCCAGCGTCATGAAAGAGAGGAATGTCAGCACAATGTACAGTAAGCTGCCGATGACCGCCGACCATATGCCGTCGCCCGCAAACGGCAGCGCTTTCAAAAGCGTGGTCGTCACGGGAAGCAAAAATGCGTAGTTGCAGATCATCAAAAGAGAAAGGCTCAGCTTCTGCGCCAAATTGTTCGTGTAGAGGAATACCGCCGCAACCAGCAATAAGAGCACATTCATGCCGTTGCCGAATTGCCCCGTCGCGTCGTTAAAGGCAGGGGAGAGCAGCAGATTCAGCACAATAGAAAGCACAAACACGCCGCCCGAAACAATGGCCTCCGCCAGCAGCCGAAAGCGGCTGTTTAAAACCGTCAATAATAAAAGTGCATTGCACAGAAAAACGACCGGTAAAAGCATTTTAAAACGCCTCACTTTTCCAAGTTTGTGTGCGCGAATCCCTAAATCGCACACAATTTTTTTCAGTATACCATATTTGGCCGCTTCTTTCAACAAATTCCACAAAGAAATGTTCCGCAGCACGAATTTTTCGACACTACGAAACACATTTGTGCCTTATACAATTCTATATCTCTTAAAAATCAGCCCATGCGGCGGTTCTGCTTGCCGGTGACAGACTCAATCTCAATGCACCACACACCCGTCGATTTCGGCCCCGTCTCCACGCAGCCGGTTTCCTCTTTCGTCAAGCCCGGCACAAAACGGTCGCAAAGCAGACGCAGTGCACGGCGTTTTTCATCGAAATCGGTTACTTCTGTCACTTTGCCGCGCACCACAGTGGAGGTATAGAGCGTCGTCAGCCCCTTTTCGTAGATCGTCGGGTTTTCCACAAACAGCAGGCAAACCTGCGGATTTTCGCGCAGAGAGTCGACCTTCAGCCCCTCCGGCGCGCTGTGGAAGAACAGCTTCTTGCCGTCACGCACCACGTTCAGTGCCACCGCATACGGCGTGCCGTCCGTCGCAATAAGGGAAAGTGTGCCGTAAGCGCAGCGGTCAATGACCGCAAGCGCATCCTCGCGGGAAATCGCGCGGTCGGCGCGGCGCATTTTGGTCATGTCTGGTTTTGCCATATCCATCAATTCAAAACAACTCCTTGTTCTTTGTTGGCTTCAGTATAGCATTGCATAGTGCCGAAAACAACCGTTTTCAAAAAAACGCGAACTTTCGACGAGAAATTGCAAAATTTCGCTGTGAAATTGCCAAATTTCGCATAAGCCCTTGTTTTATTCCGGGTTTTACAGTATATTTAACTGGTATGACTTTCGGAAAGGAGCGCAATGGACTGCACGGCAGTCCATATCTGTATATATGGAAAACACAGAAGCAAAAAGAAACATCAAGCTCATCGCGTTCGATCTGGACGGCACCACGCTGCACGGCTTCGCGGAACTTTCAGAGCGCAACCGCCGCGCCATGGAAAAGGCGAACGACGCAGGCATTCTGGTCGTCCCGGCCACAGGACGCGTGCGCAATTTTATTCCGCCGTGCCTCACCGAGCTGCCGTTTATCCGCTACGCCATCACCTCAAACGGCGGCGCCGTGTGGGATATTCTGGAAAACAAAGTGCTCTGCACCGATCTCATTCCAACCGAGACCGCGCTCGAAGTGCAGAAAATTTTTGACGATTACGAGCTTTATGTGGAATACTACGTGCACGGGCGCGGCGTTACAAAGCGCGGCAACCCGGATAAAGCCCGCACCGTTTTCGGCTTTCCTGAAGAAAAATATTACTTCCTCACAAAAGATTATACGTTCACGGACAACCTCTCCGCGTATTTAAAAGAAACGCACGCCGAGCCGGAAAAGATCAATATGATGTTCATCCCGGAAAGCATCCGCCCGGAAATTTTGGCCCGCCTGCAAAAGTTAGGCGGCATCGAGCTTACATTCTCGAACGTCGATAACATCGAGATCAATAAAAAGGGCTGCGATAAGGGCACCGCACTGTATTCGCTCTGCAAGGTCCTCGGCATCGATCCCAAAAACACCATGGCGGCGGGCGATAACGGCAACGACCTCGGCATGCTGAAAGCCGCAGGCTTCGCCGCCGTCGTCGGCAACGGCATAGAGGAAGCGAAAGCGATTGCCGATGCCGTCGTCGCACCGTGTATCGAAGACGGTTTCGCGGAAGCCGTGGAGCGGTTTGCACTGAGATAAAAAGAAAAATATAAAAGCACCATTTGAAAGGAACCAAACTATGCTGAATGTCAACGGGGTCGCCATCAATTTTGATGGTCAGAACCTCTTTTCAAACGTCAATCTCCAGTTTTTGCCGGGCAACTGCTACGGCATCATCGGCGCAAACGGCGCGGGTAAATCCACCTTCCTGCGTATTTTGTCCGGCGATTTAGAGCCCAGTAAGGGCGAGGTCACGTTTGACCCCAAATACAGAATGTCCGTTCTGAAACAGGACCACTTTGCTTACGAAGACCAAACCATTTTTGATACCATCATGCAGGGCAATGCAAGGCTGTATGAGATCGCACAGGAAAAAGACGCGCTGTACGCAAAGCCCGATTTTGATGAAGAAGACGGCAACCGCGCCGCCGAGCTTGAAGCCGAGTTTTCCGAGCTCAACGGTTGGGACGCCGAGACCGAAGCCGCAAAGCTCATGCAGGGTCTCGGTCTCGACAGCAACGATATGTATAACACCATGAGCACTCTGAACCAGACCGAAAAGGTTAAAGTGCTCTTGGCCCGCGCGCTGTTCGGCCAGCCGGATATGATTCTCCTTGACGAACCGACGAACGGCCTCGACGCCAAAGCCATCACATGGTTAGAGGATTTTCTCATTGAGTACGAGGGCACCGTCATCGTTGTCTCCCATGACCGCCACTTTTTAAATAACGTCTGCACCCATATTGTCGATGTCGATTACGGCAAGATCAAAATGTACGTCGGCAACTACGACTTCTGGTATGAGTCGAGCCAGCTCATGCAGCGCATGATGCGCGACCAGAACCGCAAGGCGGAGGAAAAAATCAAGGAGCTCCAGAACTTCATCCAGCGCTTCTCTGCAAATAAATCGAAATCCCGTCAGGCGACGTCCAGAAAGAAGCTGCTCGATAAGATCACCGTCGAAGAAATGCCCGCGTCCTCCCGCCGCTACCCGTATGTCGGCTTTACGATGGACAGAGAGCTCGGCAAAGATGTCCTCACCGTCTCGGGCCTTACAAAGACCGTAGACGGCGTAAAGGTGCTTGATAACGTCACGTTCACCGTCGGCCGCACGGATAAAATCGCGTTCACCGCATCAAACGAGTTCGCCGTGCCGACGCTTTTCAAAATCTTAATGGGCGAGCTGGAGCCGGATGCCGGCACATTCAAGTGGGGCGTTTCGACGAGTCAGTCCTATTTCCCGCAGGATAATTCCGCCTATTTCACCGATACGGAAGATTCTATCATCCGCTGGCTCGAGCAATATTCCAAAGACACCACCGAAACGTATCTGCGCGGTTTCCTCGGCAAAATGCTGTTCTCCGGCGAAGACGTCTATAAGCCCGTGCAGGTGCTTTCCGGCGGCGAAAAGGTGCGCTGCATGCTCTCGCGCATGATGATGTTCGGCAGCAATGTACTCCTGCTCGACCAGCCCACGAACCACCTCGACCTCGAGTCCATCACTGCCGTCAACAACGGTCTCATCGATTTCAAGGGTGTCGTGCTGTTCGCATCGCACGACCACGAGTTCACCCAGACCGTCGCGAACCGCATCATCGAAATTCTGCCCGAGGGCGGCACGTTCGACCGCGTTACCACCTACGACGAGTACCTCGAAATGCGCGGCTGATTCATAATCTGGAAAACGTTGTCCGGCACTAAGCTTTAGTCGCCGGACAAACTTTTATCGAAAATTTCAAAATCCGTGTAACCTGCCGATATAAAACGCCTACTTATAAAGTGAAGGGGAAGGGAGGACAAAAGCATGAAGGAAGACCATGAGATCATCGAGCTCTACTGGGCGCGCAGCGAAAGCGCCGTGCACGAAACGGACGAAAAGTACGGGGCGAAGCTCCACACGCTCTCCGAGCGCATTCTGCCCGAAGCAGAGGATGCCGAGGAGTGCGTCAACGATACGTACCTCGGCGCATGGAATGCCATGCCGCCGCAGCGCCCGCTCGCGCTCTTTGCGTTTTTGGCGCGCATCTGCCGCAACATCGCGTGCGATAAGTTAGACAAGCTCCGCGCGAAAAAGCGCAGCGCAGAGGTCTCCGCGCTCACGGAGGAGCTTTCGGCGTGCATCGCAGACCCAACAGCAGCAAGGGAAGCGGAAAGCCGCGAGATTGCCGAAGCCTTAAACAGCTTTCTCTCGACGCTCCCCGTCGATGCCCGGCTCTTTTTCATGCGCCGTTACTGGTATATGGATTCCGTAAAAGCCATCGCCGAAAAGTACGGCTGCGGCGAAAGCCGCGTCAAAACGTCCCTCCACCGCACGCGTGAAAAGCTGCGGGATTATCTCCAAAAGGAAGACATCTGGCTTTAAAGAAAGGCGGGAACAGTATGACAGGTATCGATTTGTTCAAGGCCCTCGGCGGTGTAAAGGAAGAATATATCGCGGAAGCGGACGGCAGCCGCAAGCTGCCGCACGTGAAAAATGTCACCCTGCAATGGTGTGCCGCGCTCGCCGCGTGCGTGTGTCTGCTGCTCGGCTGGGGCTTCATCGCGCAGCACCTCGGCGGCATAGCCGATTACACCGGCGACGAAACGAAAGTCACAGGCGCCGCCGAGACCGCGCAGGCAGACGGCGCAGATCAGGGCACCGCGCCCGCCATCGGCGGCAAGGTCGTTTTGCCTGTGCGCATCACGGCAGAAACACAGCCCGTAAGCGACGTGAAGGTCTTCACGGACGAGGAAAAAATCGGGCAGATCATGCCGCTGCTTCTCTTAAAGAACGCGGCGGAAACGAGCGACGACCCGGACGCATACGTCGGCTCGGCCAACATTTTCACGCTGGAATACGCAAACGGCGAAACGAGTACGATCACGGTTTACGGCAATCTGTTCTATAAAAAGGACGACGGCCCGTGGTGCGATATTCCGTACGAACAGGCCGAAAAGCTCGAAGAACTCGTCCGCAGCTTTGGGTCCGACGAATAAAACCGTAAAATTTGACAAAAAAGGCAAATAAGACTGGATTTTCCCGCGGTTCCCCGCTATAATAGAAATAATGTCTTTCTCCGCGTAATCTTGCGGAAGAAGAAAACGAAAACGCTCTGAAAGCGTAAAAAAGGGGAATTTGCAAATGGAAATTGCAATTACAGTCTTGCTGCTCATCGTGGGTCTCGTGCTCATCATCAAGGGCGGCGATTTCTTTGTGGATGCCGCATCGTGGATGGCGGAAGCCTCCGGCATTCCGAAGCTTATTGTCGGCGCAACGGTCGTCAGCTTCGCGACCACTTTGCCGGAGCTGCTCGTCTCCATCTTCGCGGCGCTCGACGCACGTGCCGCAGAGGCACTTTCGCCCGGCAGCGGCATCGGCATGGTGGATATGTCCATCGGCAACGCCATCGGCAGCGTCACGGCGAACCTCGGTCTCATCATGGGCATCGCGCTTGTCGCCATCCCTATGGCGATCCGCCGCAAAGATTACATGCTCAAAATGATCCTCATGCTCGTGGCTGCCGCTGTCACCGTATGTTTCTCACTGTTTGATAACGGCGTCGGCATGGTTGCCAGCATTTTGCTCATCATTATTTTCGTCATTGCCATGTACGACAACATCCACGAGGCCGTCGTCGCCGTCAAGGGCGGGGCAAAGGGTCAGCAGCTCGATGAGCCCGTCACGAAAAAAGCCGTCATCACCAATGTTGTCAAGTTCCTCATCGGCGCGGTCGGCACGGTCGCCGGTGCACAGCTCCTTGTCGATAACGGCTCCGCGCTCGCTTCCATGTGCGGCGTTTCGGATCGCGTCATCTCCGTCACCATCATCGCCATCGGCACGTCTCTGCCGGAGCTTGTCACCACGCTCACCGCCATCGCGAAAAAGCAGGGCTCGCTCTCCGCAGGCAACATCATCGGCGCAAATATCATCGATCTGACCTTGATTCTGCCCGTATGTGCGCTCATCTACGGAAGCAAGCTCCCCGCGTCGCCTACCGTCGCCATGGTCGATATCCCGGCATGTCTCATTATCGGCATTCTGTCTGTCGTGCCCACGCTCATCACGAAGAAATTCTCGCGCTGGCAGGGCGTTTTAATGCTCGCCGCCTACGCCGTCTATATCGTGCTCAGCGTCATTGTTATGGCATAACTTGTAACTTTTGTAACGAAAGCTCCGTTTTCAAGAAAAACGGGGCTTTTTTATGCACTTTTCAAGTCATTTTCTCTTGACTTTTCAGCGCTCTGTATGCTAAAATGTAACAGAAGTGTAACAAATGTTATTGCTTTGTAATTTTTGAATGTCAGGTGAGAAGCGCATGCAGGCGGCAGAAATGCAGATAAAAACCGAAAACAGTGTTGAGGCAGCAAGCACCATTCTTCGCACACTGCGTCATGCCGTGCCGGTGCTCTTGGCCTTGCTTATCGCTTTGCTCGCCGCCGCACCCGTTTTGGCGGATGAGACCGATGAAGCGATAACGGATACCGAAACCGTTTCCGCCGAACCGACGGAAGACCTCCGGGACGATTACACCGCCGTCGCCGCGCAGCTGGAAGCCGTCGCGCGCGCAGAGGGCAGAGATATGGCAGATAAAATGCTCAGCACTGCCCTGCACAGCCTCACGGGGACTTCGGTCGATACCGATGACGCCGAAAGCGCCGTTTCCGCCGCGGCTGCGCCCGAGGCCGCAGAGCCGAAGGCTGTCGTCGTCAACGCCTCCGTACAGGCGGGCGCCAAGTGGTCTGCAAAGGGCATTCTGCCGTTTTTGGCCGTTGTGCTGTTGGCATTTTTAGGTCTTTCGCTTGCCGTGCGCCCCATGCGCCGCCGTCGTGTGCATTCGGCCCGTGCTTATCGCCCCATGCGTGACCGCACTCTGAATGACACTGCGTTTCAAAGCCGCGCACATTCCACTTTATAAATCCGATCATAAGGAAAAACATACTTTTCCTCTCTTTTCGGTGCCGCTCGGTTCTCGGGCGGCGCTCTTTTTTTCGCAAACCCGCATAAATCCTGTTTTGACATTCCTGAAAATCCCATTTTTAAAAATGCACACAAATCCATCGTCAAACTTTATTCATATTTTACGCAAAAGCGGTTGACAAATCCTGACTTTTTCCGTAAACTGAACTTATTGCGTTTGCATCTAAAACCAAATAAAATCGGCTGTTCCGGAAAGGTCGCTAAAACGGGCAACACACAAAGCGTTGTGTTGCTTTTATCCTGTTCGGAAAAGTGTTCCTGCCGCGGCCGGATCGCGGGCGAAAGCCTGCGGCCGTGAAAAATCCTTTGCAGAAGCAGTACGCATCATGCAGCCGGGGTGTGTGATTCACTAAGACCGCGCAACTTTCGGGGGACAAGGGTCCCACCAAACCGCAAAGGGGATGCTTTCCATGTTAAAACCAATCATCACGCTCAAAGACATTGCAGTATCGTTTGACGGCGAGCAGGTCTTAAAGAACTTCAACCTCACCATCGGTGACGGCGAGTTCGTAACACTGCTCGGACCCTCCGGCTGCGGCAAAACCACGGTTTTGCGCACCATCGGCGGCTTCGTCACACCGGATAGCGGCGATGTCTTTTTTGGTGACGAGAAGATCAATAACTTGCCGCCGCATAAGCGCGCCGTCAATACGATTTTTCAAAAGTATGCGCTTTTCCCGCACCTGAACGTCTATGAAAACATCGCGTTCGGCATGCGTCTCAAAGGTAAGAAAGAAGACGAAATTCAAAAGACCGTCACCGAAATGCTGCATATGGTCAACTTAAACGGCATGGCGCACCGCGGTGTCGGCCAGCTTTCCGGCGGTCAGCAGCAGCGTGTTGCCATTGCGCGCGCCCTCGCAAACGAGCCGAAGGTGCTCCTCCTCGATGAGCCGCTTTCCGCGCTCGATTTAAAGCTGCGCAAGGATATGCAGAACGAACTCAAAAAAATCCAGCAGGCCATCGGCATCACGTTCATTTTCGTCACGCACGACCAGGAGGAAGCGCTCTCCATGAGTGACACGGTCGTCGTCATGGATAAAGGCGAAATTCAGCAGATCGGCTCGCCGATTGACATCTACAACGAACCGAAAAACGCCTTCGTTGCGGACTTCATCGGCGAAAGCAATATCCTCGACGGCACCATGATCGAAGACTACCTCGTCGAGGTCGCCGGTCAGCGCTTCAAGTCGCTCGACAGCGGCTTCGGCAAAATGGCCCCGGTCGACGTCGTCATCCGCCCGGAGGATATCGACATCGTGCCCACTGGCTCCGCCGCCGCACACATCAACGGCGTCGTCACCAGCGTCACGTTTAAAGGCGTACACTATGAGATTATCGTCGATGTTGACGGCTTTAAGTGGATGATCCAGACGACCGACAGCGCCAACGTCGGCGATAAGATCGGCCTTGCGCTCACCCCGGACGACATTCACGTCATGGCGAAGTCCGTTTACTCCGGCACTATGGGCGATTACAGCACGTTCAGTGACGAAATGGAGGAAGCGCTCCAGGAGGAGGGCAGCGAACATGAGGACTAAACTCATCTCCGCCCCGTACACGATCTGGATGACGCTGTTCATCATCGTGCCCATGGGTCTTGTGGCATTCTTTGCCTTTACCGATAAAAGCGGCGCTTTTACGTTAGATAACATCGCGCGCGTCGGCCAGTATTCCAACGTCTTCCTGCGTTCCATCTGGCTCGGCGCACTCGCAACGTTTATTTCGCTTCTGCTCGGCTACCCGCTCGCGTATATCATTGCCAAAGCGGCGCCGAACCGCCAGAGCTTCCTCATTTTGCTCATCATGCTGCCCATGTGGATGAACTTCCTGCTGCGCACCTACGCATGGATGTCCCTCCTTGAGGATAACGGCCTCATCAACAATATGCTCGCCGCCGTCGGTCTGCCGCGCATCCACATGATCAACACCGCGGGCGCAGTCGTCCTCGGCATGGTGTATAACTACATCCCGTACATGATCCTGCCCATTTACTCTGTGCTCACCAAAATCGACAACAGTGTCATCGAAGCTGCGCAGGATCTCGGCGCAAACAACCGCAATGTCTTCCTTAAAGTTGTCCTGCCCATGAGCATGCCCGGTGTCATTTCCGGCGTTACCATGGTGTTCGTGCCCGCTGTTTCCACATTTATTATCTCTAAAATGCTCGGCGGCGGCGGAAACCTGCTCATCGGCGACCTCATCGATATGCAGTTCCTCGGCTCGGCGTATAACCCGAACCTCGGCTCTGCCATTTCACTTGTCCTCATGGTCATCATTCTCATCTGCATGGGCATCATGAACCAGTTCGACGACGGTGAAAATGTGGGAGGAGGTATGATTCTGTGAAAACGGCTTCCAAAGTCTACACGGCGCTCATCTTCATCTTTCTTTACGCGCCCATCATCGTGCTCATCATCTTCTCGTTCAACGATACGGATACCGCAAGCCGCACCCAGTTTTCCGGCTTTACACTGCGCTGGTATCAGCGCCTGTTTGAGGATCGCTATATTCTGGAGGCGCTGCTCAATACATTGATCATCGCCGTCGTTTCCGCGTTCGCTTCCACTGTACTCGGCACCATGGCGGCGGTCGGTATCAACCGCATGAAGCGTATGCCGAAAAAGGTCATGATGAACATCACCAATTTTCCCATGGTCAACCCGGAAATCGTCACCGGTGTTTCCATGATGCTTCTGTTCGTCGCGGCAGTCAGCCTGTTCGGCGGCAAAAGCCTCGGCATGGCGTCGCTCATCATCGCGCACATCACGTTCTGCCTGCCGTATGTCATCCTGTCCGTTCTGCCGAAGCTGCGCCAGATGAACCCGAACCTCTTCGAGGCCGCGCAGGATCTCGGCTGCCCGCCGGTACGCGCGTTCTTTAAAGTCGTGCTGCCGGAGATCATGCCCGGCATCGTCACCGGCATGATCATGGCGTTCACGCTCTCCATCGATGATTTCGTCATCAGCTACTTCACAAGCGGCACCACGCAGACGCTGCCCATCTACATTTATTCCATGACGAGAAAGCGCATCTCCCCGGAGATCAACGCGCTTTCCACCGTGCTCTTTGTGTGCATCATGCTCTTACTCATCATCATCAATGTCCGTCAGGGACGTGAAGAGCGCCGTGCCAAAAAGGCAGAAAGGGAGCGTGCCTGATGAAAAAGAAATTTTTTGCTGTCTTTTTTGCACTTTTGGTGCTCTGTACCGCAGTCGTGCCCGTCTTTGCCGATGAAGCCGACGACTGGGATTTTTCCGAAGAATACCCCACCGCAGAGCCCACCGGTGTGACCATCAATGTCTACAACTGGGGCGAGTATATTTCAAACGGCACCGAGGGTTCGCTGGATGTCAATGCCGAGTTCACCCGTCGCACCGGCATCGAGGTCAACTATACCACGTTCGACAGCAACGAGTCGCTGTACTCCAAACTCGCAGGCGGCGGCGCAAGCTACGATGTCATTGTTCCGTCCGATTACATGATCTCAAAGCTCATGAACGAGAACATGCTCGCGGAGCTGGATTTCAGCAACATTCCGAATTTCGAGTACATCGACGAGCAGTTCCGAAACCCCGATTACGACCCTGAAAACAAATTCTCCGTGCCGTACACATGGGGCACCGTCGGCCTGTTCTATAATACCGATTATGTCACCGAGCCCGTCACCAGCTGGTCTATTTTGTGGGACGAGCAGTACAGCGGCAAGATTTTGATGTTCGATAACCCGCGCGACGCGTTCGCCATCGCACAGGAGCGCCTCGGCTTCTCCCTCAATTCCACCGACGAAAGCGAGTGGGAGCAGGCGGCTATGCTTTTAAAGGAGCAGAAGCCCCTCGTACAGGCGTACGTCATGGACCAGATTTTTGACAAAATGGAAAGCGGCGAAGCGTGGCTTGCACCGTACTATTCCGGCGATGCCGGCACGCTTGTTGAAAATAACGAAAACATCAAGTTTATTGTCCCGGAAGAGGGCACGAACTACTTTGTCGATGCCATGTGCATCCCGGCAACGGCCGAACACAAAAAAGAAGCCGAACTGTACATCAACTTCATGTGTGACCCCGAAATTTCCGGTGCGAACATGGATTTCGTCGGCTACGCCACCCCGGAGACCGCCGCGAAAGACTATCTTGATCCCGACGCCGTCGCAAATCCCATCTACTACCCGGATCAGGATGTGCTCGACCGCACGGAGGTTTTCGTCAATCTCCCGAGCGAGACGAGCAATCTGCTCGATACGCTCTGGGCAGAGGTCAAAATGGGCGGCCCCGGCCAATCCGCGGTTCTCATCGCCATCATCTTAGTCTTCCTCGCAGTCTACATCGCCATCATCATCTGGAAAAAACAAAAGCGCAAGCCCGTTTGGACTTACGCTTTTGCTGCTCAACGAATTTATTTTACCAAAATAAATCTTAGAAATGCAAGTAAAAAATAAAAATATTTATGATTAGACAATATCCTTGTATTTATCGAGAAAAGTCTGCAAGGCGCCGACGAGATTAGCGTCGTTTTGGAATTTGCTTGTGACAACCTCTGCGCGCGGTATGCGGTAAGGGCAGGCGTCATACAAGATGTCAAGCTGTTTGCGCACCGCATCTATAAGCTCGGCTCTGGCGCTGATACCGCCGCCTATGGCGAAGCGCTCAGGATCGAG